>Ga0163150_10001874_pt1 | contig 34158 bp, 29 predicted proteins | sample OliLakLV19P2IB_FD_148628 | JGI IMG/M metagenome (GOLD analysis project Ga0163150, IMG submission 148628) | Freshwater microbial mat bacterial communities from Lake Vanda, McMurdo Dry Valleys, Antarctica - Oligotrophic Lake LV.19.P2.IB | ecosystem: Environmental > Aquatic > Freshwater > Lake >...
CAGCACACACAAGTAGAGGAGTGAGTATCGTTGCATTTTGCCAAACTCTGAGAGGTACTGATTCAGAGTTCGGCAGATCACGTGACAAGCAGGACCAGACTTTAGCGGGATTCGTAAGTCGCTGAAGCGTATGGGGCAGGGGCATTGGAGTGTGCCGGCTGCCCCCGCAGAGGGGTAACGGTGACTCAGGCGCGATTGCGGCGATTGCCCGTTACGGGCGCCCGGAAGCTGCGCATATCGAATCGCGCTGCAGCGATGGGAGTACCCAGAACTTCAATGCGGCTGAGGTCGGCGGTGCCGACTCCGTGCTTTTCGGCCAGCAGCATCATGTTATCGGCGGTCTCAAATGGCGCCTTGCCCCGGTCGGCGGAGGGGTCGAAGCCCATCAACGCGGTGCAGACGGCGTCGGTGCAAACGGGGTTGGTGCCCACGATCATCACGCCTGGAGTGGCCTGTTTCACCTGTGGGCCGCACCAGGGACCCTCGCCCCCGGCCATCGTGGCGATGCCGTCGACAATCGCGAGATGAATCGGGCGAGCCGAAACCAGGTCGGCCACAGCGCGCGGAACGCGATAACCGGCCTGTCGCGAAGAGCTCGGATCGTTCTCCGCGACGGCGATTTTTGCAGGCTGTTTCTTGCCCGCATGGAACACCGAACCACGCCCCCCTTTGGGAATGATCAGCGGCTCATCGGTTGTAACGCCATCGCCGTATATGGTGCATGGCGTGATGCCGAAGAGATTTTTCATCGACATCGTGACTCCCGTGGTGACGTGCTCCTTTAGCTTCGCCACAGACACGAATACATCGCAATCCTCATACGAGTGATTCAGCATGTACTCGCGAAACAGGTGGCCACCGTTGGCGGGTTTGAACGAGGAATACTTCTTCGCCTGCCCCAGCCAGTTGGTGTTCTCCATCTCCACCTTGCCGCCGGCGTTGAGGAGGTGCGATACGTCCCAGCCTGCTTCCAGCATGACTTCTTCGACTGGCTCGGCTGTGCTCCACGCGCTTTCAAGAATGCGGACTCGTTTCGCCCCCGCGCGGTTCATGGCGGCGATGGTGGCGCCCATTACGGCAGGGTGCGTCCAGTGCGCCAGCTCAGCCGGCGTGTAGCCGAGCCGGTAGTTGGCCGACCCTGTCAGGTTCACCTTCATCGCCACGGTCTTACCCCTGACAATGCGTTCCAGCCCGCCAATCTGGTCGAACATGGTGTTCAGCGTCGTGACCAGTTCGGGGCCGTAGGTGCGGCACTTCGCGATGGCAACGGGCGACGCCGGCGCCGCGCCCATCATCGGCTTCGAGGCTGCTGCCGCGGCGGCTGCGGTGGCGATCATCCACTCTCTGCGTGTCATGCTTTGTCTCCAAATTCCACAGCGGCGTAGGATGTGAACACGGGCAGCGCGACTTCGGTGCCCTCGTTCTTGCGCTCGGCTTTCAGTACTTCCACTTTGCCTGCAAGGTCGATCATGCGGGCCTGGGCATGCGGACGGACCACGTAGAGAGTCATCAGCTGGTTCGACGGCCGGCCGGTGTAGTTCACCAGATGCACTACGGTGCGCGGCCCGTTCGCGGTCGGATAGGCGATGGTGGAGCCGGAGTTCCACAATCGCACGACATCGTTCTTGCGGCCCAGCAGACGGTGCGCGTCCTGCGCCACCATGTACGGGTCGGTCCACTCTTCCGGGCTTACTGCGACCATGCCTTTCTCGGCCTGATACAGCTGATACCCGTTCTCGTGAGTGCCGGCCGCGGGCAGCCGTTTCGCCGCATCGGCCAGCTTGCCTGGAGGCAGGATCACCATGCCTCCGTTGGTCAGATACTGAATCAGCAACTGGCGGTCGGCATCGCCGCCGATGACGACCAGGGCTCGGAGACCGTGCCACGATTCCGGCGTCAGCTTTGCCGAATGGATGATGCGCGCCGGCAACAGTCGCCGCGTGCTCAGGTTCAGATACTCCAGCGCGAGGAACTCATTCGGGCCGGTGAAATCCGACACCACACCGATGCGCGACATGATGCCGAGCTTGTTCCAGTCCTTCTGGGCGTCGAAAAACTTCACCGCACGGGTAAGCGTCGACCACGCTTCGCGAGCCTCGCCAGAGCCCTTCAGCAGACCCGCCTGCGTAATTGGGTCGAGCGCCACTACCCAGCGTCCGCCATATGCTCCCGCATCGGCGACAGCCAGCGCGTACTGATCGGGACGCATCGGCGCGCCGCCACCCGGCTCGCCGCGACGCTTCGGCTCGCCGGTGGTCCATACGGTGGCCGCCGGATTCAGAGCGCGGGCTAACTGGACCTTCCAGCCATTGGAGTCGATCCACGGCGCCCCTGTCGGCCCCGCGTCGGCATTGCCGCCCTGACCCATACGTACCGAGGGCCAGTCCGGCTCTCTCACCAGCGTTATGCCGCTGTCTGCGCCCGAGGCCGTGAGCAACTCCGTGTCGGTAACAATACCCGCAAGCCCCAGTTCCGCGGCCTGCGTCGCACTAAATACGGCTTTTCCGGTGACACGGCCCAGCACCGCGAGCCCCTTCGCTTTCGCCGCATCGACCAGCGGCTTCAGCGTACTCTTTTGGGCCTCATCTTCGGCCACGCCAGCCGCAAGGGAAATCACCAGGCAGTTGAAAGGGCTGCCCTCCAAAATACGAAGCGCCGCCGGCTCATGACAGGCCGACAGCGCTTCTTTTTCGTCAGAGCTGACGTTTTTTCGCATCGCGATATCGACTGGTCCGGACGACCAGCGAATCGGGACCCATTCGCTCGGGCTCATGCCCACTACGGTATCAAAGTTACGGATACTACGCGTGCATCCCGATGCTTTGCAGCACCGCCTGAATATACCCGAACGCAAAGGCGAAGGCCTGCCGTCCGCCAGTATCGCCCGGGATGCGTGGAACGTGATCCGGCATCAACATGCCGTCGTAGCCCACTTCCTTGTAGGTCCGAGCCGCACGGAACATGTCGACATCGCCATTGTCCGGGAACGTCTCGCGGAAATTCAGGAATTTTCCTTCGATATTCCGGAAGTGCACATTGAATATCTTCTTGCGCGACCCGAAGTAGCGAATCACGTCGTGAATCTGCTCCTTCGGGTTCTCCAGCATCTCCGACACCGTGCCCTGGCAGAAGTTGAGGCCGTGGTACGGATTCTCTTTGATCGAGATGAATTTCTTCATTCCGTCGAAAGACCCCAGCACCGTCTCCACGCCGCGCCAGCCCTTACCTGGCGGCATCCCGGGATCCTGCGGATGGCAGGCGATGCGCACCTTGTTTTCGGCGGCCACAGGCACTACGCGGTCGAGGAAGTAGGTGATGCGCTCCCAGTAGAGGTCGGGGGTGATCTTGCCTGCCAGAGTGAGCGGCGGATCCTGCTTGCCCTTCGCGTAATCGAACGTGCTGTACATGGCGGCGCCGCGACCCTTCGTGGCTTCGGTTCGCACCACGCCGATGAAGGTCATGTTGTATTTCACCGCCGGGATGCCGGCCTGCGCGCAGTTGCGAAGCATCTGGCAGATCTGATCGATGTTCTTCTCGCGCTGCGGGCTGTTGGCGAGCATGATGTCCGGCATCTCCGCCCTCTCGATGGGTGAGGACGGCAGCGGAATCGGCACCATGTCCAGAGAAATGCCGTGCTTCTCGACGCGCTCCCGGAGCCGTTTCAGGGAATCGACGGACCACTTCTCATCCAGAGTGCGGGAGATGTTGGTGCTGCAGATGTTTTTTACACCGAAGCTGGCCATGACGGCGAGCGTTTCATCATCGTCAGCGTGCTGTGTGCCGATACACATGCGTCTCGGCTTTGTTTCCGCCGCGGATACAGGCGCGGCTGCCGCGGCCGCCAGTGAAGCGGATGCCGCCAGAAAATCCCGTCGTTGCATAGGGGATACTCTATCAGAGTGGACCGTAGAAAATTCCTGCTGGCATCCTGCGCCGCCGGTGTAACCGGCCTGGCCCAGACCTCCGCTTCCAAGAAGCGGCCGAACATCCTGCTGATGTTCTCCGACGATCACGCCTATCAGGCAATCAGCGCGTATGGGCACAAACTGAACCAGACGCCGAACCTCGACCGGCTGGCGAAGGAAGGCATGCTGTTTACCAGCGCGCTGGTCACCAATTCGATCTGCGCCCCAAGCAGGGCCGTGATGCTGACGGGCAAGTACAGCCACCTCAACGGAGTGCTGGACAACGTGATGGAGTTCAACCCGGCCCAGCAGACATTTCCAAAGTTGCTGCAGGCAGCCGGATATCAGACCGCGATGATCGGCAAGTGGCATCTGAAGAGCGATCCCACAGGCTTCGACCACTGGGAAGTCCTCCCCGGTCAGGGCAACTACTACAACCCCGACTTCATCACGAAGGAAGGCCGCCATCGACGCGAAGGCTATGTCACCGACGTGGTGGCCGACCTCGCCATGGAATGGCTGGAGAAGCGTGACAAAACGAAGCCATTCATGCTCTTCTTCCAGCAGAAGGCGCCGCACCGCAACTGGATGCCTGGCCCGAAGCACCTTACCGACTACGAGGATCACCATTTCCCCGAGCCGGCCACCCTGTACGACGACTACAAGAACCGCGCCTCACCAGCCAGCAAGCAGGCCATGGAGATTGGCAAAGACATGGTGATGAACGCCGACCTCAAGGTGGTCTCAGGGGATCAGGCCGGCGGCGAGGGCGGTGGCTTTCGCGCCGAGTACAATCGCATGAACGCCCAGCAGAAGGCCGCCTGGGATGCTGCCTATAAGCGCCGCGGTGACGACTTCCAGCGTCTCAAACCCGAGGGTCGCGATCTGACGGGCTGGAAGTATCAGCAGTACATGAAGGACTACCTGCGCTGCGTGGCGAGCGTCGACGATAACGCGGGCCGCGTGATGAAATACCTTGACGACAACAAGCTCACCGACAACACACTGGTGGTCTACATGTCCGATCAGGGCTTCTATCTGGGCGAACATGGCTGGTTCGACAAGCGCTGGATCTACGAAGAGTCGATTCGCACGCCGCTGCTGATGCGCTGGCCGGGCGTGGTGAAACCAGGTTCAAAGACAGACCTGATGGTGGCTAATGTCGACATGGCCCAGACGTTCCTCGAAGCCGCCGGCGTGCCCGAGCCCACCGACATGCAGGGACGCAGCATCGTGCCGATCCTGAAAGGACAGAAGCCGGCCGACTGGCGCAAGGCGTTCTATTTCCACTACTACGAACTGCCGGTGCATCAGGTGGCTCGGCATGAGGGTGTGCGCACGGACCGCTACACGCTGGCGCACTTTTACGACACCGACGAGTGGGAGCTGTTCGACCGCCAGAAGGACCCGAACCAGATGGTCAGCATTTACGGCAAGCCGGAGTACGCCAAAATCGAGGCCGGGCTCAAGGCCGATCTGGCGCGGTTGAAGGCGGAACTGAAGGTGCCTCCGCCCCCGCCTGTGGTGCCTGCGAAGAAGCCTGGGCGCGCAAAGCCGGCAGCGCAATAGCCCGCAAGGCAGCCACCAGCTGCCGCGTGTATTCGTGAGTCGGACTGGTAAGGAACCGGTCCGCATCCACAATCTCGACAAGCGAACCCGAGCGCAGCACCGCGATGCGGTCGCACACTGCCGTCAGGGCCAGCAGGTCGTGGGAGATGAACACGATCGAGAGGCCCCTATCGTCTCGCAATTTGCGAAACAAACCCAAAAGCTCTGCCTGCGTGACCAGGTCGAGCGCACTGGTAGGCTCGTCCGCAATCAGCAGCTGAGGCTCGTGGAGCAGCGCGAGCGCCACAAGCACGCGCTGCGCCAGTCCTACGCTGAGCTCCGACGGGTATCGTTCCAGGAATTCCGCCGTCACCGGGACGCGCAGCAGCTCGAGCGTGGGTGTCGCGGCCGCACGCCAGTCGCCGTCGCGGCGGTGCGCCCGCCATGCCTCGCCAAACTGGGTTCGCAGGCGGAGCGCGGGATTCAGTGCTGCCATCGAGCTCTGCGAGACGAGCGAGATGCGACGCCCGCGGAGGGCGCGCCACTGCTTTTCCGCGAGCCCCACCAACTCCTGCCCGTCGAACCGGATGCTCCCCGTGACCTCTCCGCCGCGATACTTCGAGAGGCCCAGAATCGCCGACGCAATCGTACTCTTGCCCGAGCCGCTTTCGCCCGCAATTCCCAGGATCTCGCCTCGCCCAACCGCGAAGCGAATATCCCGCACGCCCGCCCCGGTCCGCCTGTATGTGGACGAGATGTCGCACTCCAGCAGCGGTGTCATTTGCCGCGGCTGACTTTCAGATTCTCGATATTCCAGAGCAACTGCGGCCGGAGAATGGTCGGCCTGACGCCCTGTACGGCCGGGCTCACAGCGGCGAGCGCGTTGGGGTGTACCAGATAGAGGAACGGCTCCTGCTCATAGAGAATCTCCTGGACGCGGTTGAACGCATTGCGTCGCTCGGTTTGCGAGCCGCTGGTGGTTTGCACCAGCATCAGCTTGTCGATCTCGGCTTCCCACAGCGTCTCCGGCTTCGGCTGGCGTGGGTTCCACTGGTGGTTGGCTGCGGAACTCGGCCAGACGTTCGACTGATAGCCTGGATCCGGGTCTGCCAAAACGAACCCAAACAGGCAAGCCTCGTAGTCGAACGTCTTCGTGATGCGCTCGATCAGAGCGGGGAAGTCGAGGGTAATGATGTTGACGGCGATCCCGATCGCCTTCAAATCGCGCTGTATGAGTGCCGCCATCTGCTCACGAGGCCGGTTCCCGCCGTTCGTCAGGATGGAGAAGGACACGGGAGTGCCCCTGGCGTCGCGCAGGGTGCTGCCGTCGAGCCGGAAGCCAGCCCCGGCCAGCAGTTTCTTCGCCTGCGCCACGTCGTACGGGTGTGGCTTCAGCGCCTTGTTGAAGAACATCACGTTCGACGGAGGCATGGGACCGGCTGAGGGAACCGCGCGCCCGCGCCAGGCAATGCGGACCAGGTCCGGCCGGTTGATGGCGAGCGACACCGCTTTGCGAAATGCCGTCATCCGGAACCATTCCTTCTTTTGCGGAGCCAGCTTTGTGCCGGCTGTCACCTGGTTGAACCAGAGAAATTCCTGGTCGAGCGAGGGGCCAATGTCGACCGCCTGCTGGGGCAGGGCTTTTTGCAGATCCTCCCAGATCGGCGCCGAAACCTGGCTGATCAGGTCAATCTCACCGCGCCGGAACGCCAGCGCCTCCAGTTCGCGGTTGCTCTGATAGGTGATGCGCAGAGTATTGATGGACGGACCGGGCTTCCTCCAGTAGTTCGGGTTGCGCCGCAGCAGCATAGAGGCACCCTGCTTCTGCTCGGTAACCATATAAGGTCCGAGCACGGCGCGGATCCCTTCCTTAGACCGGGACGACAGCATCGGCACCTGGTCCAGCAGGCGCAGTGCGCCGGGGACCGGCTGCGGGAACTGGATAGTAACGCCATGCTGTCCCGTCGCCTTCACCACTGGCCCTGAGCCGCCGACACGGAACGAATCGCCCGTGGCGCTGTGCAGATCGGGTGAGAGCAACTGCTGAAACGTGTGGACGACATCGGCCGAATCGAACGGACTGCCATCGGAAAACCTTGCGCCCTTAATCAGTTGCAGTGTCAAAGTTCGGGCGTCTCTGGAAAGGTTGGCTGTTTCGCAGAGTTCGGGGACGATCACCTGAGTGGCACGGTTGATTCGGACCAGAAACCCGCCCGTCAGGTAGCGAATAAGCTCAGAGAACTCATCCTCCACCTGCAGGGGATTCAGGGTCTTCGGTTCCGACCTAAGGATGAATCGCAGCTCGCTTTGCTGTGCTGTCCCGGCGCAGGCGCTGAGAAGGGACAGCAGTACAAGGACTGCCGTGGCACGCAGGTTCTTCATGCCGTTTCCTCCGCGGTCAGGCTGATAATCCAGCTGGCCGACACCACCGCGGTTAACAGCACAGCAGGCGCCAGCAGCCAGGGCTTGTTCATCACCGACTGGTAACTCTCCAGGTCCCGCAGCTGATTTCCAAGTGAAGCGTATGGCTCGGGTATGCCCATGCCGAGAAGCCCGAGGTTCGCCTCCACGAGTATGAAGACAGGCAGGTTGATCCAGAACTGCGCCGCCGCCACCGGCCAGACGTGTGGGAGCAGGTGCTTCGTCGAGAACCGCCAGCCGCCCTGGCCGAGCGCCCGGGCCTGTATGGTGAAGTCGCGTTCCCGCAGGTTGGCCGCGAGGTTGCGAATCACCCGCGCCGGTCCGGCCCACCCGAGCAGTGCCAGCATCGCGAAAGTGATCGCCGTCGTGGCAAATGGCGATGCTTCCAGCGGCAGAGCCGCACGCAGTCCGATCAGCATGAGGAGCCAGGGCAGGGATCCGGTGAGGTCGGCCACACTTTCGAAAAGACGCACGGCGATCCGCCCGCCACCTCCGGCGGCCAGTCCGATGCTACACGCCAGGACGACGCTCAGTGCGGCCGCGGCGGGCGCCAGAAGCAAGGACGTCCGTGTGCCATGAAGTAGCCGCGCCATGCGGTTGCGGCCCAGATCGTCAGTGCCGAGCGGGTATCGCAGGCTGGGTGGCAGGTCGATGTCGTTGCGAAATTGCTCGTCTGACGGATCGGCCGTGACCAGGGCGGGGAAGGCTGAGAGCAGGAGAACGACGGCAAGCACCGCCATCGCGGCCAGCCGTGCCACCCTCATGCCGCAAACCTCGATTCCCGGGGGGGCACGTCCGAAAGCAAAGTCACGGCGCGGGACGCCAGCAACAGGCACAGAGTCACCGCCACCAGCACCGGAAGGTCGCGCTCCATGGCACTTCGCCATGCCAGTTGTCCAATGCCTGGGCGTCCACTGAGCGCTTCGGCGGGGATAGCGGCTGCCAACGCTGTAACGATCGAGAATCCGGCAAGCGCGGACAGTTCAGAACGCAGCGCAGGGAGTACGTGAAGCGCCGCGATGCGCACTGGCCCGATCCCGGTGGCCACCGCCTGAAGAACATAACCGGCATTCCGCTGCCTGGCGAGCAGACGGGAGGCGTAGAAGTACACGCGCGGAGCCACGGCCGCACCCACGGCCAGCTCCAAAGGCAGCCGTGTGAAGATCGCAGCCAGCACCAGCAGTCCCGCTGGCAATGAGAGCAAGCCGAGGAAGCCTGTTGTGACGATGGTTTCCGGCAGCCCGGGGTAAATAAGGACCGCAGCGACCGCCAGCAGCAACCCGGCCACCAGTCCCAGCAGGGCGCCGCTTCCCACCAGCCAGGCCGTTGCCGGCGCCCTGTCCAGCATCAGCCCCGATACGGGAGCACCGGACAATGTGGACTTGCCGAAGTCGCCGCGCAGGATTCCGACGAAGTAGGCGACGGACTGTCCGGTGGTGGACAGCGTCTTTCTACGCTCCGCCCGGCGCGCTTCCAGCGACTCGCTGCTCAGTCCGGGTGTCAGGTCGGACGGGTCAGTCTCCGCGCCTGGGGTGAGGCGGAACAGAAGCGTCGCCGCCAGGGATCCGGCAACAAGCAGGAAGGCGGTATCGGCGAGAAATCTCGCTGACCGTGAGATTGGGCTCATGAGGCGATTCGGTTTCGAGTTTACCAGCAGGCTGGTGTATCTGAAAATCGAAATGCCCTGACCGCGTGAGCGAGCAGGGCATCGAGGAGGATTGGAATGTACCAGCCAGAGTTACTGAGGGTCGCCCACGGTGGTCACGTCTTCATCAACGAGCCCGCCCCAGATGATGTTGGTCGTCCGGACAGATTCACCACCCCAGGAGTTATCGTCTCCGCCCCAGATGATGTTGCTGCCCCAGATGATGTTATTGCCGGCCACACCGCTCTCACCCCAGACGGCTTCTTCGTCGCCGCCCCAGATGATGTTGAATGCGGTAACTTCGTCGCCACCCCAGATGATGTTCTCACCGGAGACTTCGTCACCACCCCAGATGATGTTGGTGCCCCAGGCTTCTTCGTCGCCGCCCCAGATGATGTTCTGGCTCATCACCAGCATCACGGCCTTCTTCGTCTTCTTATTCCAGGCAGCGACAGGGGACTGCGCCGACTGAGTCCTTCTGACTACGTCGCGGTTGCGGAGGGCTGCCTGAACGTCCAGGTAGCCAGCGCCGACCGTGAAGATGTCGTAGTAGGACCAGTAGGTCTTTCCGTTGACAACGGTTTTGCTGCGCCGCGGGAAGGTCTTGTAGGCGGTCTTCATCAGACGGGCCTTAATGGTATCTGGCGAAAGGTCGTCGTCACGGTCGAGCATCAGGGCCGCCGCGCCGCTGACCAGAGCGGCTGACATGCTGGTTCCGCTCAGGCGGATGTAGTCGCTGGTGAACGCCGTGCTGGTGGTGTACTCGTACACATTGCGCTTCACTTTCGCCGACGCCGGAGCGGTGTTCCACAGAAGGCTGCCGGGTACCGCGTCCGCGATGATCATGTTGCCGGGCGCCACAAGGTCGGGCTTGATGACGTGATCGGCCGCAGACGGCCCTTTCGAGCTGTAGCTGGCGATCTGGTCGTCGGTGCGCGAGCCGTTGTTGGCCATGTCCTTCATGGCGCCCACCGTGATCACGTACGGATCGTTCCCCGGGGACATGATCATGCCGTAGCCTTTGGTCTTTGCGAGGTTATTGCGGCCTTCGTTGCCGGCCGCCACCACCACAACGATTCCAGCCTTCCAGGCCCGTTCCACCGCCTGGCAGAGTGGATCGGTCTTGTAGCTCTCGAGAACCGGACGGCCCAGCGACAAATTGATGACGCGGATGTTTAGTATCCTGCTCAGAGAAATGGCGCGGTCGATCGCGCGAACCACCGCGCTCTCGGTGCCCATACCTTTGGCGTCAAGAACCTTCAGGCTGACGATCCGGACTTCCGGTGCGACACCCCGGAACGTCCGGAAGAACTTGTTGCCTTCGGAAAGGGACCCGTCGCCGCCCAGCATGCTGGCGACGTGGGTGCCGTGACCGAACTGATCGTTCGGATTGTTGCCGCCGGTGAAGTCCTCGCGGTAAATCACCCGCGATACCCCCGTGGTCAAATCCGCTGTCGCGTTCACTCCGCTGTCGATCACCGCCACCGTAATGCCCTTGCCGGTCGCGTAACCTGAGCTCTTGAAATCCGCGTAAATCGAAGAAACCGCGTGATCCAGCGACGCCGCTACAGGGCGATCGCTGGTGATGTAATGAACCTGTGCCTCACTACTGATCGCGTTCAGAACTGGGCGGCCCGTCGGCACCTCATATAGCCCCGCTTTCAGGTTGCCGAGGTATTGTTTCAACCTCGCGCCCGAAAGTGACAACCGGGCCTGCAGTGCTGAATCCGGATCGTTTTTAAACTGCACAATGACCGTACCAGACTTGCCAGCATCCGGGGCAATCTTCTTGTCGTCAGCAAAGAGACTAAGTGCCAGTGCGAGGACCAACGCCAGCGTCCGACTGATTGATTTCATTCCACCCTCCAGGGTCGACCACACTTCCACAATGAATCCAGGCCTCTGAACGGCAGGGCCCTTGCGCATGACAATACTATCATTAATCCCGTTCACCGTGATATGACTACTCCGCACTTAATGATGCCAAAATTTTCCGCTTCGTACCAGTACTACTTTTACCTGGCTGCGTTGCAAAAATGTACTATTCGACCGTATGAAGCGTAGGAATTCGTACATCTGTCCCTAACACGAACTACGCTTTCGGCCGATTCTCAGTTAACGTAGAGTAAGGACTGCTCGTCGTATGACCGCACTGACCCGGTTCTATATCGGTTTCATCATCGCACTCGGAGTGTGCGTGCTGGTCATTAACTGCGTCCAGTGGGAGTCGGCAAACCTTTTCCGTTTCGGCACTTACGTGCTTTTGGCGTGCCTCAGCGGTGGGTTGAAGATCCGCCTTCCGGGCGTTACAGCCACCCTGTCTGGTGCTTTCCTCATCGTGCTGCTCTCAATTGCGGCCTTGAGTACACCTGAAACGGTGATGATCGCCATCATCTCGGCCGTCGTGCAATATGCGTGGCAGTCGGCGATCAAACTACGAGTCGCCCAGGCTGCGTTTAATGCCAGCAACGTGGCCGTCGCAGCGTGGGTGGCCAGTAAGGTACTTCACTCGCCGTTCCTGCCCGGAATCGGTTTCGAGCATCCCCTCAGCCTTGCTTTGGCCTCTCTGGTCTACTTCGCGGCAAACTGCATTATTGTCTCTGTTGTGATTTCGCTTACGGATCCCGAAAAGAGAAGCTTCCGGCAGGTGGTGGCGGAATACTACCTCTGGTCCGTGCCCTTTTACCTCTTCGGCGCTGCGCTGGCGGAGGCAATCCGGCTTCTCGAACGGTACGCCGGCTGGCAAACGGCCGTCCTTGTGATCCCGGCAGTGTACGCCATCTACCAGGTTTGGGCGGTGTACGCCGACCGGGTGGAAGGCGAACGGAAGCGCCAGGAAGAGGCCAGAATCCACGCCGAGGAAATGTCGGCGCTGCACTTGCGCACGATCCACGCGCTCGCAATGGCGATCGAAGCGCGGGACCGTACCACTCACGATCACCTCCGCCGGGTGCAAATCTACGCCGTCGAGATCGGCCGCGCGATGGATTTAGAGCACGCCGAGCTGGAAGCGCTGCGCACCGCCTCGGTGCTCCACGACATCGGAAAGCTGGGGGTGCCGGAACACATCATCAGCAAGCCTGGCCGCCTGACGCCGGAAGAGTTCGAAAAGGTTCAGGCCCACCCTGTGGTCGGCGCTGAAATCCTGGAGCGCGTTAACTTCCCCTACGCAGTCGTCCCGATTGTCCGATGCCACCACGAGCGGTGGGACGGCTCAGGCTATCCGGACGGCCTCAAAGGGGAGCAGATCCCGATCGGCGCGCGCATTTTGTCGGTGGTCGACTGCTTTGACGCCCTCGCCAGCGACCGCCAGTACCGGAAAGCCATGACTACAGATCAGGCGATCCAGGTGGTTCAGCGGGCCGCAGGTAAGGACTTCGATCCTAAGGTAGTCAATCTTCTGGCTGCAAAGTACGGCGAACTCGAGAGCCTGGTGCGGTCGGCTGCAGCGTCCGAGCCACCGATGCTGAGCCGCCAGGAGATTCGCGAGGCGGTTCCGGCGGCCGGTTTCCAGTCGGTACTGGTGGCGGGCAAGCGGAATTTCGATGTGCCTTCGGTGGTGCGGACGGTACTGGCTGCGATGAACCGTTCCCACACCGGCCAGGATTTGCCAGCGGCCATGACGGCTGGTGACCGTCAACTCAGAAGCACCCTGCGCTACCGGCACCTGGCCGTTTTCGTGCGTGAAAGCACCCGGATCCGGCTGATGTACCTGTCGGATGGCTCGGTGACGAAGGAAACCAGCTACGGTACCGTCGGTCAGGGTCTCTCCGGGTGGGTGGTGGAAGAGGGCCGGCCGATTCTCAACGGCAACGGGCGGCTCGACGTACTGGTTCAGGCCAACGGAGGGCAAAGCGACCTGCTCTGCGCCTCATCGGTGCCGATTCTGGCCGGCGACCGCACGGTGGGCGCGCTGACCATCTACGCGCTGCAACCCGATGCTTTCTCAGCGCGGGACCTGCAGGTGCTGTGGGGCCTCTCGGCGGAAATCGGCGGATGGCTGCTGGAGCTGGCCGCGCTCGAAGAAGAGCCCGCACCTCCGGAAGTCGCAGTCACCGGAAGTGCCACGCACGGCTAGGCGGAGCGCCGAAACTTCAGAACGGCGACTCCGGTTCACTATGATGGAATCTCGCAGGTATCAGGCCCTTGTGCCCGGGTGGCGAAATCGGCAGACGCAAAGGACTTAAAATCCTTTATCCCGGAAGGGGTGTGCGGGTTCAAGTCCCGCCCCGGGCACCAACAAAACAAACGACTGAAATGCTGAGTAACGCGCAAGCTCAAGCGCGGGTTTTCGGCTATCGTAACGGTAATCGTTACGGTCGCTTGTTACAACCTGGCCGCTTTGATGTCCTGTTCATCAATCAATGATGTTGTATCGCTCGAACATCGCGTCTGTCTGATGACCGCTGATCTTCTTTGCCACGGTACGGTGGAGTCCGTGGACATGTTCCGGACGGCGGTCCGCCGCAAATCATGGAACCGAAGCGTGGGGATACCATTTCTGCGATCAGGCGGTAGTTGTGGCGGGTGTTCGTCAACGGAACCTCGCTGGTCAGGCAGAGGTAAATCGCGGAAGTGGAGCATGATTCAGAAACCGAAGTCGTATAAGGATGGGAGAGCTCGATACCCGCCAGTTCCTCAATATCAGCGAGACGCTTCTCCCGTTCGCCAGTGGGCGCAACCTCGATCTGATCGGTGAGATTTACGGCGTGTATCGCCTCGGCCAGCCGACGGCCAGCGTGCCGGCATCGGACAGGAACTTCAAATTCTACGTGCGGCGCGGAACGTTCGGTGCGATCGACAAAGGCAGGGACATTGACGTCGGTCCGGTATATCTGCCCGACCCGGTCACATTGAAAGCGGGAGATGACGAAGTCTGGTTCCCGGCCAACAGCAGCTCACCGGGAAACGCATCCAACTCCACAGCCAGTGCATGAAAAGCACCTGTAAGCGCAACGGCACGTTGAATCTTTTTGCCGCACTGGAGATCGCCAGTGGGCAGGTCCACGCACAAACGACGGAGCAGAAGAAGCGCGAAGACTTCGGCCGGTTTTTGGGATGCGATCATCGCCGAATTGCCAGCCGATAAGGAGATTCACGCGATTCTGGACAACTACTGCACTCACAAACGCAACGAAGGCTGGCTTGCCAGATACGAAGGCCGGGTGCATTTTCACTTCACGCCGACCTCAGCCAGTTGGCTCAGCCAGGTGCTGGCAGCAACGATAAATCCGGAAGTGGAAACGATCGGGCGCGCCGCCCGCATCATCGGGCTGGAATTGGTTAGCACGTGGATGCGGACGCCGATTCCGGCGCTGCGGGGCCAGACGCCGTATTCGCTGACTGACTCCCCGGAAGGCCTGAAGAAGGTGTCGGACGGATCAGCTCGGGCCGCTGGCTACTCGTTCAAATCCCTGCTCAAAGCCTTTTGCGCTGGCGGACATGGATGCCTGCTGCTGGGCAAACACGGCGATCAGGTCGGCGAGTACGGCCATGGATCAGGGTCTCCTTATTTGGGTGGGGGTATTGCTACCATTTATTCGTGGCAACCGGGTTACTGCCGACTGGTGTCGATGACTTCTACACGATGGCGAATCTGTCTCCCAAACGAACTGGTTTGCCATTCGTTGTCTGGATCTCGCCCAAAGCCGGAGCAAAGCACGACATCCGCATTAAGGTCTCGCCGGGTCCGAAGGCCCGGAGTGAGGATCTGATTTCCATCGCACTGCGACCCGACGTCCGGGTAGTGAATGGTGAGCTGTCCCCACAGGATCTGGCGTTGTTGCGGCAGTGGGTAGCCCTGAACCTCGACGTTCTCGTTAAGTTCTGGGATGGCGGGATCGAATACACCGAACAGGCAATCGCCGCTTTGCAGTCTTTAGAACCCTGAGAACGGCGGCCATTTCAGGCCGCCTTCTTCGGATCCGTGATCTCTGCAATACCGGGCATCCGGTCGAGACTCTGGGTCGATCACAGCCTGACACTGAGCTAAAGATCAGCGAACAGGGCCTCGTCCTCGGGCGAGGCCCACTCCTTGCTGAGGCTGGCGTCGGGTGACCTCAGTCGCCTGGGCTATGCTCTGCAACTGTGCACCGTTCGGTTTACTGGTACGTTCCTCAGCAACCCAATCGACGTGCCGCCAGGCGTGTTCAGGCATTTGTCCAGGCAACTCGCCATAAATAGCCGATCCGGGCAGCGTGAGCCAGTACCTCGACCGGGAAGCCACGCACCGCGAGCACGCCGGCGAAATTCAGCTTCGGCACGATTATCGCGACTTCACCAGTCAGCCTGAGCACTTCCGGCTGATCCGGTGGATCTATACCAGAGCCTGGTTGAGCGCCGAGCGACCCACGGTGGTATTCGACCTGATCACGGCTCGCCTGATCGAACGGAAGATTCTTCTGCCCGGGGTGACCGTGTTGACGCGCCTGGTGGCCCGGGTGCGAGAGCGCGCCACGATACGCCTCTGGCAGCGATTGCGGCGCTCCCAGACCAGGAGCAGACGGCGCGGTTGACGTCGCTGTTGGTCACCACGGAAGGAGAGTACGTCTCGCCGCGCTGCTACGCGGATCAGTTCTCCAGCGATGCTGGAAGCGCTGGAGCGCGTGACCGAGATTCGTGCGCTCGGTGTGAGCGGTGTGGATCTGTCGCGCTTCCCGTCCGGGGCGCGTCAAGACAATCGCACGCAACACCGCCACCGCCTGGGCTCAGACACTGGCTCACCTGCAACCCGCCCGGCGCATTGCCAGCTTGCTCGTCTTCGCCTATGTCTACGAAGCTGTCAGCCAGGACGACGCGTTGGAGTTGTTCACCCAGTTGATCACCCAGTTGATCACCCAATGCCTCGCCTGCGCCGAGGAATAAGGACAAGAGATCAGGCTGCGCACTCTGCGCGATCTGGACGCCGCTGCCATTCGGCTCAAAGACGTCGTCAAAGTTGTGATCGATCCGTTCTGCGCGGATCGCCAGGTCCGGTCCACCATCTTTGGACAGAACAGCCCGGACGATTTGGAGGCCGCCGTCGCGATCGTCGAAGCCTTGACGCGACAGCCGGAGGACAAGTATCACGAAAGCCCCAGATGGGCGCGGCGCCGCGCGAAATCATCCGGCGGTTTGCCGAATGCTGGATCTTCCAACGACCGCCGAACCGGCGCTGGTGAAGCTGACCAACCAGTTGGACGAGTCCTGCCGGCGAGTGGCCGAACGCTTCACTTCCAATCCAGGCGCGCGAATCGACCAGGTGAACGGCAAGGACCGGCTCGTGGTCAGGTGCTTGGACAAGCTCGATGATCCAGCCAGTCTGGTCGAGGCGAGGAAACGCGTCCATGAACTGCTGCCCAGGGCCGAGATCACTGATGCGATCCTGGAGATCAACGGCTTCACCGGGTTGTGACGGGTGCACGCATGTCAGCGAAAGCCATGCCCGCGTCGACAATCTGGGCCTGATCATCTGTGCGGTGCTGACGGCGCAGGCCTGCAACATCGGCCTCGAACCCATCGTCGATCCGACGAATCCGGCGCTGTGTCTGGGACGCCTGGAGTGGGTTCAACAAAACTACATCCGTGCCGAGACACTGGTCCGTGCCAATGCCCGCCTTGTTGATGCGCAGGCGCGCATTCCGTTGGCCCGCGCCTTTGGCGGCGGCGAGGTTGCCTCGGCCGACGGGCTTCGCTTCGTGGTGCCGGTCCGGACGCTCAACGCCCGACCGAACAGCAAGTACTTCCACACCGACCGGGGCGTCACCTACTACAATTTCAGCATCGATCCGTTCACCGGCTTTCACGGCATCGTGATTCCGGGAACGCTGCACGATTCTCCGTACGTGCTGGACGGCTTGCTCGAGCACGAAACGAGCTTGGTTCCGAAGGAGTTGATGACCGACACGGCGGGCTGTTCGGAGCTTGGCCCGGCAACGCCTCAACATGAAACTGATCACGCAGAACTGGGATGACTTCCTGCGGGTGGCGGGCTCGCTGAAGATGGGGACCATCAGGTTGATACGGTCGCTGTAAGCGAGGGAGCAAGAAGTCGTTGCTGGCGCGGGCGATTGGCGAGTTGGGGCGCATCCCGAAGACGCTCCACCTGCTGGCCTATATAAATGATGAGAGCTTCCGCCGGCGGATCCTCACCCAGCTCAACCGTGGCGAGGGCCGGCACAGCCTGGCGAGGAAGTGCTTCTTTGGGCAGCGCGGCGAACTGCGCCAGGGATACCGCGAGGGCCAGGAAGATCAACTCGGCGCCCTCGGATTGATTGTCAATGCCCTGATTCTTATGGAACACGGGCTACATGGATGTGGCGCTCGATCATCTGAAAAGCAGGGCTTGTCGAGCTATTTCCATAGTCGAATACCAGCTACAAAGCGAATTTGCGAAGGACTACCACCATCCTGCCGCACCAAATCAGCGGTTCCAAAAAAGCTGCGGTCAAATGACACTCCAAAGTAGGGAGCGAATTCGCGCCGGATCTCATAGCGAAGGCGCAATCCAGCTTCGATGTTGTTTAATCCCGTACCGGTTGTGAATCGCTCTACCCGCTGCGCGGCGAGTGTTGTTTCAAATCGAGGCTGCAAAATGAGGCGCTGAGTAACAAGCACGTCCCTCGTAATGGTGAATCGGCCCGACACGTCGCCGTTTTGGCTGATGAACAAGAGTGGTTCGATGTCGTATCGGTACGGAACGAGTCCCTCAAAACCAATAACTGCATGCGTGCGGGTAACATTTCGACCCTGGAACTTTTGGGTTTCAACTCTCGCGCCCACTTGCAAATCGTAGTAGCGCTTCACGAACCTTCCGTACAGAAGCTGGAAATCGATATCGTAGTCTGCCTTTAAAGCAGTATTGCGTTCACCTTCACTTTTGAACCAAATCCGATTGTAGTCGCCACCGTACCAACCTTCCGCATCCCATCGGAAGTCGCTTTCTTTCCTGGATGCGCGATATTCGAGTACATCTGCGAGCAAATAAAGGCGGGTGTTTTCATGTTCCACTGGCGCAGGCCAGTCTTTTGGGGGAGGAAACAGGACCGGGTTGGTGGGCTCGGGTCTACCCGGATTCTCCACTGGCGATTGAGCCACCACAATCCCGTGAGAGAGGACAAAGAGCAGGAGAAAGAACAGGATTTGCAGGTAATTCATGATCTGCCGTGGTTCATTAACTACGAAACCAGGACCACTCGAAACATGCCTGATTCCATGTGCATCACCAGGTGGCAATGAAAAGCCCATGGGCCGCGTTCGATCGGCGTAATTGCTACAGACACACGCTCAGTTGGCTTTACAAGAACCGTATGCTTGCTGGGTAAAAGGTCGCCCGCACCATTCTCAAGCTGCATGAACATTCCATGCAAATGCATCGTATGTTCCATCATCGTGTCGTTGACGAACGTCCATCGCAGGCGTTCCCCAAGCCGAAAGCGAACCGGCTCGTTGGCCTGGGAATACTTCTTGCCATCGAGCGACCATATAAAGCGCTCCATATGCCCCGTGAGATGAATCTCCAGTTCCCGTTCCGGCTGCCGGGTGTCTTCGAATGGTTCAAGCGCCTTCAGGTCGGTATAGACTAAAACCTTTCGGCCACTGCCCCCCAAACCGATTCCGGGATCATCCAGCCGGGCGCGCGTTACCTGGGGAATGGTTTGGTTGCCAATCCCGTGCATGTCAGGTCCATGCTGAACTGGCATTGCGCCTGGAATCTCGCCGTGTACCATGCCGGCCATTTTTTGCATATCGTGCTGCGGCGGGGCGGCCGGCATCTTCCCATGGTCATGTCCCTGCATCATGTCCATATCAGCCATCTTCCCGCCGGCCTTCCTGTTCTTGTCCATGGCAAGCTTCATCCCCGGCATCTCCTTGCCCTCCGGCATCTCCATGCCCATGTCGGTCATGGTGCGAAGGGGGCGTGGCCGGCGCTCCGGAAGCGGAGCTGCCATTCCCGGACGAGGAGCGAGCGTTCCACGTGTGTACCCACTCCGATCCAGCGTCTCCGAGAAGATCGTGTAAGCGCGATCTTCAGTGGGCGTGACGATCACGTCATACGTCTCGGCAGGTCCAAAACGAAACTCATCCACATCCACTGGCTGCACGTTCTGACCATCCGCCTGAACGATTGTCATCTTCAGCCCGGGAATTCTTACATCATGGAACGTCATCGCCCCAACGTTGATGAAGCGGAGGCGAACTCGCTCTCCCGGAGAGAACAGCCCGGTCCAGTTACTTTCCGGCGCGAGTCCATTCATCAGGTAGGTGTAGACGTTTGCCGTTGCATCCGCCAAATCAGTTGCTTCCATGCGCATCCTGGCCCACATCGCATAATTGTCGACGGTCGCTTTAGCCCCGTACTCAGCTAAATCGGATGTAAGTTCTCCTAAGGTGCGGCTCTGAAAATTAAAGTAACCCGCCCTCTTTTTGAGCCTGGACAGCATCGCGGATTCGGATTGGAAGCTCCAATCCGAGAGAACGACGACATATTCCCGGTCGTATTTGACCGGATCGGGTTTGATTGGATCGAGGATGAGAGGCGCATAGACGCCCGCCTGCTCTTGACCCGGCGAGTGGCTGTGGTACCAATAAGTCCCGTATTGTTTGATCCGAAACTTGTATACAAAGGTCTCGCCAGGCTTGATCCCCGCAAAACTCACACCAGGCACTCCGTCCATTTCGGGAGGCAGGAGCACACCATGCCAATGAATCGAAGAACTCTCTTTAAGCCGATTGGTCACGTTCAACGTCACCTCTTGTCCTTCGCGTAGCCGGATGATTGGTCCCGGCAACATGCCGTTGATCGTTTTTGCCGTTGCCAGTCTGTCGCCGATGCGAATGGGAATCTCCGAGATAGTGAGATCGATTGTGCCGCCACTGAGCTCTCCTGCCTGAGCTTCTGCGGCGGCCAACCGCGACCACGGCGGAAGCAGTGTCTCAAGGACGGCTAGCGTGCCCGCAGCGCCGATTGCCTTCAACACCGGACGCCGTGAGACTTTTTTGGGGTTCATTGTCGATGCCTCATGAGGTCGTCTTGACCACTTATGTTTGGTTCACGCTTCCTATTCATCTTGATCCTGAAGGGATGAGTTTGTTTCATTTGTGTTCTGATATTCAGTGACGTAGTCTCCCATGGATCGGGTTTGGGGTGATTGCTGATGGGTCATCTTTATCTTCAGAGCTGTTTGCGGATGGCCTTCAATTCCTGACGACGCTTTGCGGTGGTCGTGGGGTAAGCCATTTCGAATTCACGGAACGTATCGAGGACGATTTGGGAGACAATCAGCACGGTGTTGTGCTTGTCGTCGGCTGGCACGATATACCAGGGTGCGCTGGCAGTGCTCGTTGCACTCATGCAAGACTCATAGGCCTGCATGTAGAGCGGCCAACTTTCCCTTTCGCGAAGGTCCGCGAGTCCAAATTTCCAGTTCTTCTCCGGCTCATCGATGCGCTCGCGGAACCGCTTTGCCTGTTCGTCCTTCGACAGGTGGAGAAAGAACTTGATGATCCGGGTGCCGTTGCGGTGGAGATGGTCCTCCAGGTCCACGATGGATCGATACCGGTCCTTCCAGATGGTCGCCGCGTCAGGCAGCTCATCCGGCAATTGCTGGCTGAGAAGAAGTTCCGGATGCACGCGCACGATGACCACTTCCTCGTAACAGGAACGATTGAAGATGCCGATCCGCCCGCGTTCGGGAAGCCGGCGCGTCGTACGCCAGAGAAAATCGTGTTCCAACTCTTCGGCGCTCGGCTGTTTGAAACTGAACACCTGGCAGCCTTGTGGATTGATCCCGGACATGACATGCCGGATGGTGCCGTCCTTGCCGGCGGCGTCCATCCCCTGAAAAATCAACAGCAACGCGTAACGGTTGGACGCGTAGTGAATGCGTTGCAGCGAGCTCAACTCCTCAACCTGTTCTCCCAGGAGTTTCTGGTACTGCTTCTTAGACTTGCAAAGGGGATTCACATTCGTCGGCCACTCACTGAGTTGGACCGTTTCGTCGGGCTGTACCCGAAATGTCTCTGTGGCGATGCTTGTTTTCATGCTCTCGCTCCGTCAGGGCGGCAGTGTCTCCTCCCTCGTTTTCCCATCGTTGAATCGCCAGCTGTTTCATGGGCCGTGTGTCGCCAGCGCCCTGGTTGGGTTCCTGGCCAAATGTTTCGTGTGCGACAGAGTTCCACAAATCGATGGCAGGCTCGTCGATGCGATCGTGGTCATAACAGAGGACGCTGAGCGATGCGGTGCTGAGCAAAAAATGTTGCGCCTGGTCGACGGACAGCCCAATCCACCGGGCGGCAAGGACGCGGCCAAAGTGGCCGTGGGAGAAGAGTGCAACATTTCCAGCCAGCAAGCGGAGGCGGGCAATTAAGCGGTCAGCGCGGTTGGAAATTTGAGAGGGCGTTTCACCCTGGGGAGACCCGTCGCGAAAAAGATTCCAGTCCGGTCTCGACTCGATGATGTTTGAGGTAGTGCGGCCTTCGTCGTCGCCATTGTCCCACTCCGCGAGGTCGGGTTCGATTTCGGGCGTTGGCTCCAGCCCCGCCAGCGCACATGTTTGTTAGGTTAGGCGCGTTGCAGTGGGCTGGTCAGCACACGGGCAAAGGGGATACTCCGGATGCGCTGTCCAACTTCCCGTGCCGCGTCCTTGCCGTGCGCGGTCAACGGGATGTTCGCACGTCCTGTGTATTGGCCGGAGAGTGACCACTCCGTTTCGCCGTGTCGGATGAGGTAAAGGCGCAGAGGCATAGGTTTGCTCGTAGTCATGCCCTTGTCCCTTCCATCGCGGCATGGTATTCGCCACGGCGCGCGGCCCGATTACACCTGGCTCGATGTAGCAGGGCCTGCTGCGCTGCTTCTATGTTGGCCTCTTCGCCAGACCATATTTCCAAAGCCGGTTGCTGAATGGCGCGGGCAAACGAAAACGCCAGGGCCCAGGGTCGTCGAGACTTGAATCTGACATTCATGGCATTCAGACGGGCGGAGGCCAATTCCGCCGACTGGCCGCCCGACAAGAACGCAATGCCGGGAACGGCGGCGGGGACGGACCGCAAGAGACAAGTCACCGTGGCGTCGGCCACTTCGTCCACCCCGGCTTGTTTCGGGCAGGTCAAACCCGAAAGCACCATGTTGGGCTTCAGGAGCATCCCTTCCAGCATCACCCGCTGCGTACAAAGCTGGTTGAAAACAGTTCGCAGGACTTCCTCCGTTACCTCGCCGCACCGCTCCAGAGTATGATCGCCGTCCATGAGCACTTCCGGCTCGACGACGGGGACCAGTCCGGCTTCCTGGCACAGCGCGGCATAGCGAGCCAACGCGTGTGTGTTGGCGTCAATGCAACCCCGGCTGGGAATGCCATCGCCCACGGCAAATACCGCGCGCCACTTAGCAAAACGGGCGCCCATTTGGGAATATTCAGCCAGGCGCCCGCGCAGTCCGTCCAGACCTTCGGTGATTTTTTCTCCTTGATGGCCGGCCATATCCTTTGCACCGGTGTCAACTTTGATGCCGGGAATGATTCCTGCGTCGGTGAGGACCTTGATGAAGGGCGTGCCATCTTTCTTCTGTTGTCGAATGGTCTCGTCGTAGAGGATCGCGCCACTAATGGACTCACCGAGACCCGGCGTGGTCACAATCAACTCCCGATAAGCGCGCCGGGCCTCCTCCGTCTGGGGAATGCCCAGCCTGGCAAAGCGCTTATTGCAGGTTGGATTACTTTCATCCATTGCCAGCAGGCCCTTGTCGTCGGCGACTAGCTTTCTCGCGGTGTCTATAAGCTCTGGCCTATTCATTTGGGGTGCCCCATTTCCAGTTGCGGATTTCCGGCAGGTCCTGGCCGTTCTTGTCAATGTATTGCTTGTGCTCGATCAGCTTGTCCTTGAGCTGCCGCTTCAGGTAGATGCCCTTGTCGCCGGTCTGCGGCAGACGATCAATGGTGTCCATCACGAGGTGAAAGCGGTCCAGGTCGTTCAACACCGTCATGTCGAAAGGGGTAGTGATGGTGCCCTCTTCCTTGTAGCCGCGGACGTGGATGTTGTTGTGGTTGGTGCGGCGGTAGGTCAGCCGGTGGATCAACCACGGGTAGGCATGGAAGGCGAAGATGACCGGCTTGTCCCTGGTGAAGATCTCGTCAAAATCCGTGTCGCTCAACCCGTGCGGGTGCTCGGTTTGCGGCTGCAGCCTCATGAGGTCAATGACGTTGACCACCCGAATTCTCAGGTCGGGCAGATGCTCACGCATGATCGATACGGCGGCGAGCGTCTCCAGCGTGGGTACGTCGCCACAGCAGGCCATGACCACATCGGGCGCAACGCCCTGGTCGTTGCTGGCCCACTGCCAGATGCCGATACCCTCGGCGCTATGCTTGACGGCGGCGTCCATCGTCAGCCACTGCGGTGCCGGGTGTTTCCCCGCAATCACGACGTTGACGTAATGGCGGCTGCGCAGGCAGTGATCCATAACCGAGAGCAGGCAGTTGGCATCCGGTGGAAGGTAAACCCGCACGACCGCGGCCTTCTTGTTCATGACGTGGTCGATGAAACCCGGATCCTGGTGCGTGAAGCCGTTGTGATCCTGCCGCCAGACATGCGAGGCCAGCAGGTAGTTCAGCGAGGCGATCTTTCGCCGCCACGGCAGGTGCGACGTCACCTCCAGCCACTTGGCGTGCTGGTTGTACATCGAATCGATGATGTGGATGAACGCCTCGTAGCAGTTGAAGAGCCCATGCCGCCCGGTAAGGAGGTAGCCTTCGAGCCAGCCTTCGCATTGGTGTTCGCTGAGCATCGAGTCCAGCACGCGTCCGGCGGGCGCGAGATATTGGTCGCTCGGCAAGGTCGCGGCGTCCCATTGGCGGTCGGTCGCTTCAAAGAGGGCCTCGAGGCCGTTGGAAATCGTCTCGTCGGGACCGAAGACCCGGAAATTCCGCTGCTCGCTGTTTAGCTTCGCCACATCGCGCAAAAAGGGACCGAGCACACGGGTGTCGCCAATGCCGCGGACCCCCGGCGACGGAACGTCCGCCGCGTAGTCGCGGAAATCGGGCATCCGCAGGTCACGCATTAGTATGCCGCCGTTGGCGTGGGGATTCGCGCCCATGCGTCGTTCGCCCGTCGGCGCCAGGTCGGCCAGTTCCGGCTTCAAGCGGCCCTCTTCGTCGAAGAGTTCCTCCGGCCGGTAGCTTCTCATCCACTCCTCCAGCAGCGTGAGGTGTTCGGGATGGGCATCCGGGTGCAACGGCACCTGGTGCGACCGGGAAGTGCCTTCAACCTGCAGGCCGTCCACCACCTTCGGCCCTGTCCAGCCTTTCGGCGAATTGAGGACGATCATCGGCCAGCGCGGACGCGTAAGGTTGCCGCGGACGCGGGCATCCTGCTGGATTTTCCCGATCTCTTCCACCACCGTGTCGAGCGTTGCGGCCATGGCCTCATGCATCAACTCGGGCTCGTGACCCTCGACGAAGTAGGGCGTCCACCCGTAGCCGCGGAGTAACTGTTCCAATTCCTCGCGGGTGATGCGCGCGAGAATCGTCGGGTTGGCAATCTTGTAGCCGTTCAGATGCAGGATGGGCAGTACGGCGCCGTCGGTGGCTGGATTCAAAAACTTGTTGGAATGCCATGCGGTGGCCAGCGGACCCGTTTCCGCTTCGCCGTCGCCGACTACGCAGGCGACTATGAGTTCGGGATTGTCGAATGCTGCCCCGAACGAATGGCTGAGTGAATAGCCCAACTCGCCGCCCTCATGGATTGAGCCTGGTGTCTCCGGCGAGGCGTGGCTGGGAATTCCGCCAGGAAATGAAAACTGAAGAAAGAGCTTTTGCAGTCCAGCCTCATCCGGGCTGATGTCGGGATAGATCTCGCTGTAAGTGCCCTCGAGATAAGTGTTGCCCACGACGGCTGGGCCGCCGTGCCCGGGGCCGGAGACGTAGATCATGTCGAGGTCGTACTTCTTGATGACCCGATTCAAATGCACGTAAATGAAGTTCTGCCCGGGCGTCGTGCCCCAGTGTCCCAGCAGCATGTGTTTGATGTCGGTAAGTGCGAGCGGTCGCTTCAGCAATGGATTGTCGAAGAGATAAATCTGACCGACCGAGAGGTAGTTCGCGGCGCGCCAGTAGGCGTCCATCTTCCGCAGCAGTTCAGGGTTCAACGTGTTCATTTCGCTTTTTTTGTCTTCCATTCAAACCTCCTGTGCTGTCCGGGCTGGCAGGACAACCTTCACCATTTCCAGAATGAAGAGTGGGATCGCGCCCGCGGCCAGAAGCACCAAACAATCTGTGAGCGGCATAGATTCTGTTTTCAGGAGGATGCCCAGAGTCGCGTTGTTCTGGATCCACACCTGAAAACCGATAGAAATGGCAACCACCGCGAGGAGGTTGACGTTCGTGAACAGGGGGATGCGCCAGACCGGTTTGCTTTCACTGCGGGCGCCGAAGGACCGCAAGAGTTCGGCGAAGACCAGCACGGTGAAAGCGTATGTTCGGGCAGTTTCGACGCTTCCCAACCTGAGGACATAGAAGAAAACCGCGAACGCGACGCCAGCCGTGAGGAAGCCGGTCAAAAGCATTGGGCGCAGGAAACTGCGGTTCGTAATGCGCTCAGAACGGGGGCGCGGGTGGCGTTTCATGAGGTCGGGGTCGATGGGGTCGGTGGCCAGGCAGAGTGCGGGCAAGCCGTCGGTGACGAGATTGATCCAGAGCAGGTGAATCGGCAGGAGCGGCGCTGGCAGGCCGATGATTACGCAGACGGTCATGAACAGTAGCTCACCAGTGTTGCCCGCCAGCAGGTATTGGAGCGTTTTGCGGATATTGGCGTAAATGCCCCGGCCCTGTTCCACGGCGCCGATGATCGTTGCGAAGTCGTCATCGGTGATAATCATGTCCGCCGCTTGCCTGGTAACCTCGGTGCCGGTTTTCCCCATAGCGATGCCGATGTCGGCACCCTTGATGGCCGGGGCGTCGTTCACGCCATCGCCCGTCATGGCCACGACGTCTCCATTGGCTTGCAACGCGCGAATAATGCGCAGCTTGTTCCCGGCGGTGACGCGGGCATACACGGCGTTCGTGGGCGCTCGATTGCTGAGTTCGACGTCGGACATCTTGTCCAAATCGACACCCGCGATGGCCGCGTCGGTGGCGGAAGCGATGCCGATTTCCAGCGCGATGGCCTTCGCGGTATCCGGATGGTCGCCGGTGATCATAACCACGCGGATTCCGGCGGCACGACACTTCGCGAGGGTGTCTTTCGCCTCGGGCCGGGGCGGATCGTACATCCCCGCCAGGCCGATGAATACCAGTTCGCGCTCCACGGCATCCGCGGTGAGGTCGTTGGGCGCCGTGTCGTCCAGATCGCGCCAGGCAGAGCCGAGAACACGCAGGGCCTTCTGCGCCATCGCGGTGGTCTGTGCCAGGATGTGCTTCCGGTCCTGTGCGGTCAGAGGGCGGATACCCGTGCTCGTATAAAGGCTGGTGCAAAGTTCCAACAACGCGCCAGGCGCGCCATTGATGAACACTTGAAGCTTTCCGTCGGGTTTCCGCCGGATCACCGCGCTCCGTTTGCGGTCGGAATCGAACGGAATCTCGTGCTGCTTCGGCAGATCCTCTTCGATGCGCTTCCGGTCACCACCGGCTTTTGCGCCAGCCGCCAACAATGCGCCCTCGGTGGGATCGCCAACGGTTTTCCACGTGCCGTCCTTCTCGACAAGATGCGCATTGTTGCAGCCCAGCAGAACTGTTGCGAGTTCGCGCAACGGCACCAGGTGCGGCGCTTCCGCCTTCTTGCCATCAAATCGGACTTCGCCGTCCGGTCCGTAGCCTTCGCCTGTGACTTCGTAGGTTTGGCCGTCAACGTAGAGAGTGCGCACGGTCATCTCCCCCAGGGTCAATGTGCCGGTTTTGTCGGTGCAGATGACGCTGGTGGAGCCAAGCGTTTCGACCGCGGCCAGCTTGCGCACCAGCGCACCGCGGCGAGCCATGCGTAAGATACCCACCGAAAGCGCCACCGTGACCACTGCCGGCAACCCTTCCGGCACAGCAGCCACGGCAAGGGCGACCGAGGTCATGAACAACTCCAGCGGTTTGATCCCGCGCAGCAGTCCGAGCCCCACCAGCAACGCGACGATACCCAACGCCACCCAGATGAGAATATGGCTGAACGAGTCCAGTCTCCGTTGCAGCGGTGTACCCTTCTCCGCATCGGCCTCTTCAATCAGGCCCGCGATGCGCCCCAGTTCGGTCTCCATCGCCGTGGCCACGACAACGGCCTGGCCGGTGCCCGCCGCGACACTCGTGCCCATGAACACCATGTTTTCGCGGTCACCGAGCGGGAGATCGTCCTGTTCCAAAGTTGCTGACTGTTTTGCCACCGTTTCCGACTCGCCGGTCAGTGCGGACTCGATGCACTTGAGCGAAGCTGCCGCCAGGAGCCGGGCATCCGCCGCGACCACATCGCCAGCTTCCAGCGCCAGGACGTCACCCGCGACGATCTCCGATGCAGGGATTGAAGTGACTTGCCCCTCGCGCCGAACCTTGGCCAGCGGCGCGGTCATTTTCTTGAGCGCCGCGATGGACTTCTCCGCGTTGAACTCCTGATAGAACCCAATAGCGGCGTTCAGGACGACTATGGCCAGGATCGCGGTGGCGTCCACCGCTTGCCCCAACAAGCCGGAGATGATGCCGGCGCCAATCAGAATCCAGATGATGAGGCTCTTGAACTGGCCGAGAAGAATCTGCAATGTGCTGACATGCGCGCCTTCTTTCAGCTCGTTCGGTCCGTCCGCCGCCAGGCGTTTTGCCGCTTCCTGCGCAGACAGTCCGGTCGCTGAGGAACCGAGATGTGCCAGCACTTCCTCGGCAGACTGGATGTGCCAGGCTTTGCTCCTGGGATGTTCGGTGATGGGGGACGGCTCGGTCATGTCAGCACTCCTCTAGAGAGAGTATCAGTGGTGCGAGTATAGGCGTTCCGCTTACGCAGCAGTTCCGAAGTGGGCGTCTTTGTTCGCAGGCTCGCCACTAAGTCATAGCCTTTCATTCCGCAGCCGCAATGCGTTGCCGATGACTGAGACGGAATTCAGACTCATCGCTGCGCGGGCGATGATGGGGCTGAGCAGCAAACCGAAGCATGGGTAGAGCACGCCCGCCGCCAGGGGAATACCGAGAGCGTTGAAGTTGGTGACCGTGGCCTTCCTGGTCCGGGGTATTGCCATGCGCAAATTGGGCGATGAGCGAAGCGCGCACCGCTTCGGCTTCCTTGAGATCCGAAAATCCGGTGCACTGACTCGGCCCGACATCCCCGTGCCGTTCTTCCCAAGATCCAGATTCGGCAACCACACTCCATCCAGAAGCGCCGAGCCGCGTCGGTAAACGAATCTTGTGAACCTTACTGTCCCCGCTCTTCAATAGCCTGGTCATGTCTTCACTCTGAGCAGTCGCGCGTTGATGGCCACGATCACCGTGCTTGCGGACATCAGGACCGCACCTAAAGCGGGTGTGAGCAGCACGCCCCACGCGTAAAGCGCTCCGGCTGCCAGCGGGATGGCGACGACGTTGTAGCCCGTGGCCCAGAGCAGGTTCTGAATCATCTTCCGGTACGTGGCGCGAGAAAGCTGCACGATGGCGACGACATCCAGAGGATTGCTCCGCACCAGAATCACGTCGGCGGTTTCCACCGCCACATCCGAACCGGCTCCAATGGCAATGCCCACATCGGCCTGCGCCAACGCCGGCGCATCGTTCACGCCGTCGCCGGTCATAGCCACCAGCACACCTCGGGATTGGACCTCTTTCACTTTGGCCGCTTTGTCCTGGGGCAGGACTTCGGCGAAGTATTCATCCAGGCCGACTTGATCCGAGACCCATTTGGCCGTCGCTTTGTTATCGCCAGTGAGCATCATGCAGCGGATGTTCAACGCCTTCAGGGCATCAATGGCTTGCTTCGCTTCCGGCCGGACGATGTCGGCCAGGGCAATCGCTCCTTTCAGCTTCCCGTCAACGAGAACAAATACGACCGTCTTGCCCTGGGCCTGGAGTGGCTCGATACGCTTGTCGGTGAGATCGATGTTCTGTTCGCGCAGGAAGCCTGGGCTAACCACCTTGACCGCTTTGCCCTCGACCCTGCCTTCGGCCCCTTTACCCGGAATGCTTAAAAAGCCTTCGACTGGGACCTTCTTCTCCGAAGAGGCGGCGATAGCTTTGGCGATCGGATGTTCGGAATTCGCGTCGACCGAGGCGGCGTACTTGCGCAGCGTGTCTTCGTCGATGTCCTGCGAAAGTACCAGCGTGTCGGTCACGCCAAAGCGGCCCTCGGTAAGCGTACCGGTCTTGTCAAAAATGATGGCCTGCAGTTTTCGGGCGCCTTCGAAAGCAACGCGATTGCGAATGAGCAGGCCGTTCTTCGCGGCCAGGGCGGTAGAGACGGCCACCACCAGCGGCACGGCAAGGCCTAAGGCATGCGGGCAGGCGATGACCATAACCGTGACGGTGCGTTCGATGGCAAACGCGAAGTCCCTGCCCATAAGAACCTGCCAAACAAGGAAGGTGATCACACCGCCCCCCAGGGCGACAATGGTGAGCCACAGCGCCGCGGTGTTGGCGAGGTCCTGAGTCTTCGACTTGCTTTCCTGGGCCTGTTTGACAAGATCAATGACCTGCGACAGAAATGAATCCTTGCCGGTGCCCTTGACCTCGATGGTCAACGAACCTTCCCCGTTGATGGCCCCGCCAATGACCTTGCCGCCGGTCGTTTTGGCAACGGGAGTTGATTCCCCGGTGAGCATTGCTTCATCGACCGAACTCTCGCCGGCCACGATGACACCGTCCGCGGGAATCTTCTCACCGGGCTTGATCAGGACTTTGTCATCCACCGCCAATTCGTTCAGTGGCACGTCCTTTACGCTGCCGTCGGCCATGAGCTTATGCGCGTCGGAGGGCATGAGTTTGGCCAGCTCCTCCAGGGCCCGTGAAGCCCCCATCACGGACTTCATTTCAATCCAGTGCCCGAGCAACATGATGTCGATCAGCGAGGCCAGCTCCCAGAAGAACATCTTGCCGGTCAGGCCGAATACCACGGCACCGCTGTACAGATATGCCGTGGCGGTCGCGACCGAGATGAGCGTCATCATCCCGGGGCGGCGGGATTTGAGTTCCTCGAAAAACCCTTTGAGAAACGGCCAGCCGCCATACCAAAAGACCGCGGAAGAAAGACCGAACAACACGTAGAGGTCGCCGGGAAAGCCGATAGCTTCGCGCAGTCCCACCAACGTTTGAAGCATCGGGGAGAGGACGAGAATCGGCAGGGTCAGGACCAATGCGATCCAGAACCGTTTCCGGAAATCCGCAGCCATGTGAGCATGATCGTCGTGTTTGTCATGGTCGTCCGCATGGTCGGAACTGGCGTGCTGCATTTGAGCTTCGGCGTCCCGCCAATTCTGCTCGGCATGTCCTTGCGGACGACCTTCCTTCAGATAGATCGCGTACGCCTTCCTGGCCACCTCGTCTTGCGCCGACTCAGTTTCGGGTCCGGATTTGGTCCCCTGTTCGTGTTTCTTCATCGAGCGCCTCCTGTCATTTGATCCTTGCTTCTCCCATCTACCTGAGCGACCCCGCGGCTAGTTTGATACTTCATAACGAAGACGTTCAAAGCCACGCCGCCTGTGAAGACAATGATTTCTCTGAGCTGAATCACAAGTTCGCTCTTTCGCTTTCGTCAATCTGTACAAACGGCGGGATCGGACAATCGAGCGTGTCGGTGATGGCGCGGAGCAATTCGGCTTCGCGTTCCTGGATTAAGCCGTCCGCACCGACGACATGCACGCAGGCCTGGATCAACTTCTTTTTGATTTGCGGCGCGGCCAGCGCAAGACGATCGAGCGCGGTATCGATTTGTTCCAGTCCGCATTCGTTGCGCGGTAAGAGTTGCATCCCGTTCGCTTTCGAACTTAAACAGGGCGCACCTGCCTGAAATGCCTTTTCGACTTCGCCGGCGTTGCCGCTGCTGACATTCGCCAGTGCCGACAGCATGACGGCGCAGTCCCGTACGAGCGGTTTGAGCGTGTGGTATTGAATGGATGTCGAGCGGCTTTTGTCCAACGGCGCAAGGTGGCGGCGAACGATCTTTTGAAGGACAAATTCAAATACTTCGATCCGCTCGTCGCTCTCAATAAGCCATTGCAGCGCCCTGCTGAACTGCTGGGACTCGTCGGGCCGAAGATGACGGAGGGCGGGCAGCGCGAGGTTGGCGAGCGGCAGTCGCGCGCGAACGACGATTGGCGCGACTTCAGGCCAGAGCGCGGCGGTTGTTTCGCAAACCCCCGACTCGGTTCGTTTGGCGAGTTCGGTGAGTTGCTTCCCGCGCAACGCTTCGTCCGAGCTGAGGAGCATCGCGTAAATTAGCGCGGTTGCGTCGAGCGGTTCGCGAGCGGCGGACTGGACCTTTCCGGAGAACGAGTTTCGTAAATCCTGGGCGTAGCGCAGGTGCAGCGGCGTTGGCTTGCCCAGGTTTGGCAGCACGGATCCCGCTTGAACGACATTGGGAGCGAAACCGACGACGCCAACCCGCGCCCCCGCCATCCCTGGCATCGGTGGGAACGGAAATTGTGACGACGACGGTTTCACCGCTCCGCGCGGAGATTCTGTTCCAACTGCTGTGACGCTGTCTTGCTTAAATCTTCCATCCCAGCCTGGATCGATAGCGCGGATGCGCTCGGCAAGCGGCGGGTGGGTGGCCAACACCCTGAGCAATGGTTTGCTCAGGCCGCTTCCGAAGAACATGTGACTGGCTTCCCCGGCGTGAGGGGATTCAAGCCGCGAGCCGATGCCACCAATTCTCTGCAGCGCCCCGGAGAGCCCCGCGGGATTGCGGGTGAACTGAACCGAGGAGGCATCCGCCAGAAATTCTCGTTGCCGGCTAAGCGCTGCCTGGATGAGCCGACCGAAGAAAACGCCGATTGCCCCGATGATGATCAGTGCAATCCCCAGGAGCATCAGCGGATTCTTTTCCCTGCTGCGATTCCGCGAGTAGAGCAGGATACGGCCAATCACCGCCAGGCACAGGATGCCGAAGATGACTCCCATGACCCGTAGATTCAGACGCATGTCGCCATTGAGGATATGACTAAACTCGTGGCCGATCACGCCCTGCAACTCATCGCGGTTGAGCAATGTCATGCAACCGCGCGTGACTCCAATAGCGGCGTCGCTGGGCGAGTGGCCGGCAGCAAAGGCGTTGATGCCTTCTTCGTCGTCGAGCACATAGATTTTTGGGACCGGCACGCCCGAGGCGATGGCCATTTCCTCGATCACGTTCCGCAGTTTGAGCTCATCGAGACTGGTAGTGTTAGAGTTCACGAGCCGCCCGCCGAGCGATTCGGCGACGGCACTGCCGCCTTTGCCCAATGTCGCGGTTTTGTAGAGGCTGCCAAACACGACGATGCCGAGCGTGCCGAGCGCGACCCTTAAGAAAAGCTCGGGATCCCACAGGGCGAGTTCGCGTGCCGGACCGCCAGGCTGTTGTTGGGACTGGGCGCCGTAGAAAATCAGCAGACTGGCGAGATAAACCGACGCCATGATGCACGCGACGGCGATCACGAAGTAAAGCACGAGCACCTTCGTGCTCTTCCTGGCCTTGTCCTGCTGTTCGAAAAAATCCATGAGTCACATCCCTGGAACGCTAAAGCGTCAAGACTGCCCTGGGCCGCCACAGTTCAACGTTTCCAACAGATCAATGTTCGCCTCGTCACGAGAACGAAACCGTCGGAGCCTCCCGCTGTTCCAGCTTCTCGATGACAAACAGCTCGGCGGCGGCGAAGTGGAACGTGGAGGCGATAACGCTGCCTGGAAAAACCTCCCGCCGCGTGTTGTAGACCATCACCGAGTCGTTGTAAGCCTGCCGCGCGAAGGAGACTTTGTTCTCAGTCGAGGTCATCTCTTCCATCAGGCTCAGCATGGTCGTGTTCGCCTTGAGGTCGGGATACGCCTCGGAGAGCGCGAAGAGGCGACCGAGCGCGCCGCTGAGCGCGCCTTCGGCGCTGACAAGTTGCTTCATGGCGGCGGGTTCGCCGGGATTGGCGGCGGCGCCCGTGTTGGCGGACGATGCGGCATTGCGCGCAGCGATGACGGCTTCGAGAGTGCCGCGTTCGTGTTGGATGTAACCCTTCGCGGTCTCGACCAGATTCGGAATCAGGTCGTAGCGCCGCTTGAGTTGCACGTCTATTTGCGCGTAGGCATTCTTGAAACGGTTGCGCAGCGCGACGAGTTTGTTGTAGATGCCGACAGCGAACATCGCGGCGATTAGTACCAGCGCAACCAGCACGATGATGACAAGCAGTAATGGATTCACAGGTCTCTCCTCCCTTTAGGTAACTGTCTTACTCCAGCCAATCAGCCCGATGCTGCCTCGTTCATAATCTTCACGATTGTGTCCTCCACGGCAGCGCGGTGGAGACGCTCATGTTCTCGTCGAGAACCTTCTTCGTTTGTTGCGGCTGACAGACCTCGAAGATCAGGCATTCACGTTCGAACTCCACGCCCTTCTTCGTGTGAACGGCGCTTATTTCCTGGACACCTTGTTAATCAGGATGACCAGCAGGACCACCACCAGTACGCCGATCACCGTCCAAAGCCACATTCCTCCGCCCATCCCTCCGTTCATCCATCCGTCGTGATTCATCATGAAGCT
>Ga0163150_10001875_pt1 | contig 34147 bp, 17 predicted proteins | sample OliLakLV19P2IB_FD_148628 | JGI IMG/M metagenome (GOLD analysis project Ga0163150, IMG submission 148628) | Freshwater microbial mat bacterial communities from Lake Vanda, McMurdo Dry Valleys, Antarctica - Oligotrophic Lake LV.19.P2.IB | ecosystem: Environmental > Aquatic > Freshwater > Lake >...
GCTAAGCACGCTTACCGCAAGGACACGGTAAAGTAGACCCAATTGCCATCTCGTGACCAGCTGGGAACGTTGTCATCCGCAGGATCCGCGGTCAGGCGCGCGGGTTTGCCTCCGCTAGCTCGAATAACGTAGATATCCATGTTCCCCTCAAGATTAGAATCGAAGGCGATACGTTTCCCATCAGGAGACCAATTTGGAGAGCCCGCATAGCCCGCAAACTTGCCTGCATGCGGACGAGTTTCCTCCCCATTGAGGCCGTCTGCATCGCACACCCAAATGCTTTCGACTCCCGAGCGATTGGAGACAAACGTAATCCGCTGTCCGTCCGGGGAGTATTGTGCACTATAGTCTCTGCGTGTGGAGGCGATGACTCGAGCTGTAGGACCGGCGGCCGTTCCCGGGTTTGAAAGGGGCAGACGCCAGATGTTGGCATCAAACCGATTCTCCTGGTATGCCAGCCGATCACCATTTCGAGAAATGGCCGGCCAGGAAGACCCTCCGTCACCTATTGGGAGATCCTGCGGTTCCGCCTGCTGGGAAGCCTTTACTCGGCGCAGGCTCCCGCGGGAGACAAAGACGATCTCCTGGCCGTTCGAAGTCCATGCAGGACTCCAGTTCCGAGCCTTGATGGAAGTCAACTGCTGCGGCTTCGCTTTTGGCTTCAGGTCGTGGTTTACGTCCAGCAAGTAAATGCTCCAGTCGAAATAGCTAACCAGGCGGCTGAAGGCTATGGTACGCCCATCTGGCGAGACCGCAGGAGCAGCATCTGTGAATAATTTGGAAGGCGGTAGCGGGGAAGTCAGGCTGCGCGTCTCCCCAGTCTCGACTGACAACAGCAGCAAGCCATTCGTCACAATCCACTTGCCGTCCGGGAACCAGGCAAACAATGGGCCGTCGAGCCACCATGGTCGGTCAGTGCCCAAGCCGATTTCACCAGGTACCTCAGCTACGCTTGTTTCTGGCCCGCCGATAAAGGGGACCGTAATGAAGGTCGCTCGGTGCTTCATTACCCGGATAAAGCCAATGGAGCGTCCATCCGGCGAAAAAGCCGGGCTGACGTCTTCCGCCGGGTCCGTGGTCAGGCGCTCCGGTTCCCTAGAAGAACCAATCGTCTTGAAATAGATATCGTAGTTATCCTGCTTTTCGCCGTTCCAGGAAAATGCCACCTGATTCCCATCGGGAGAAAAACTTGGAGAGCGCTCAGAACCCGGATAGGCCGTGAGAGGAATCACTTCCGGCACCGCTTGAGGTTTTCTGGGACTCCCGCGAAAATGCCAAACGCCAACAGCCACCGCCAACACGAAAAGAACCGCTCCCAGCCTGACCCAGGTCAGTCGAGCTAGCAGTACCGCCAGGGGATGAAGGGCTGAGCTCCGCGAAGCCGGTCTCGCGGGATCAGTGCCTGCCGGTGCTCCCGTGTCAGACTCCTCCTCCAGTTCTTGAAGGGCGACCTTCAGATCGTCCATATGTTGAAATCGTCGCTCTCGGTCCTTGCGCAGGCAACGGCTGATGATCTTCTCAACATCGCTTGGAATCCCTGGAACCAGCTTGCCAATGGGCTTCGGTTCTTGATTCAAAATGGCTGCCAACGTGGAAGCTGTGGAGTCTCGATGAAATGCACACTGTCCCGTGACCATCTCGTAGAGCAACGACCCGAAGGAAAAGATATCCGAACTGGCATCCACACCCTTTCCTTCGGCCTGCTCAGGGGACATGTAACTCACCGTTCCCATGACTGTCCCTGGCTTTGTAACCTCCCACGTGCTGGCGGCTGAATCATTCTCTTGCGCGACATTCTGGCGCTCAGTCAGTTTGGCCAGGCCAAAGTCGAGCACCTTCACGAGCCCGTCTTCGGTTACCATCACGTTGCCCGGTTTCAGATCCCGATGAATGATCCCGGCCGAATGCGCTCTAGCCAAACCGTCCGCTATCTGGATCGAGTACTTCAAGACCTCATTGAGTTTCAACCCCCGGCGGGGAATGAGCCGGTCTAACGTCTTGCCCGCCACATACTCCATGACAACGAAGTCGATGCCGTCTTCACTCCCAATATCGTAAATAGTGATGATGTTGGGATGATTGAGGGCCGAGGCTGCCCGCGCCTCCTGCACGAACCGGCGCTTGCGGTCGGCATCGCTGGTTTTGTCGGGTGGAAGGACCTTGATGGCAACGGAGCGGTTCAGCCTGCTGTCGCGAGCCTTGTAAACCTCTCCCATCCCGCCTGAGCCCAGGAGCGAGAGGATTTTGTACGCCCCCAGTGTCTTGCCGACCAATGAGCGTGATGGAGTCTCTGCGACTGTTTGAGCGGTTAAAGCTGAGACAGGAGACCCGATGAATTCTTTTTCCTGGGCAGCCAAATCCAGGGCAGGGGTTTCCAAGAAACCACTCGCCTTCACGTGCTCCACCAGCAAGGCTTCTACCTCTCGACACAGAGCCTCGTCGTCGCCACAGGCGTCTTTCAGGAAAACAGATCGCTGAGTGGGCTCGAGGTCCAACGCCGCGTGATAGAGCTCTTGAATGCGTTCCCAACGGTCCGAAGACATGATTTCGGTAATTAAGGTTCAGTGTTAAATGTGTAAATACTCGGCCGCAACGCCGCATAGCGGCGGCTGACGGCCTGGAGTTTCTACATTTGTCCACCTTTTCCAAGGGGGACGCCGAGTTTTTTGCGGCAGGGGGTCCTCACCAGTCGTACCACACCCCCTGTGGTCCCCCTTGCCAAGGGGGACAGAACTCTGGCTTTCGGCCAGAGCCCGTGGGTTTCAACCCACGGCAGGTAAGGGAACAAACCAGCGTCGCGTCAGCGACGCCCGAATTCAACCGTCGCTGACGCGACGGGGGAACATACTCTCGGCCCACCTCCTGGGTTGAAACCCACGGCTAAGGTCAGCCGCCGCTATGCGCCGAAGAGGCTGAGTAGTTACCGAAAGCATTTCAATTCTCCGGAAGTTGCGTCATCCAGATGTTTCCGGTTATCTCGCCCAGGTTCAGCACGATTTTGTCGGGCGCGACAGATATATCCATCAAGCCGTAGCCCACATTCAGCATCGAGCGCCTTACCTGATGGATGTGGTAGAGGGGCACAGGCGGCCCCAGAGGCCGCTTGGTTTCTGGCTCTACGGGCTGCGTCCAAAGGCAGGCAAAGCCGTCGCGGTCCGAGACAAAGTAGATGCGGTTCCCATCCGGCGACCAGCGCGGTTTGTCGTTCCAGTACGGGTCGCTGACGACCCTGATCCAGTCGCTTTCTTTTGGAGGGGTCTCAAGCTGAAAGGGAGCGACCAACACCTGCAGGCGGCTCGGAGAAGCCGTCGTGTCCAAGGCCAGAAAAGTTATCCAGCGGCCATCGTGAGTGAGTGTGGCGTGAAACACTGAGAACTGGGAAGACTTAAGATAGTCGCCAACCTTGCCAGTGGCAAGGTTGATCATGTCTACGGTGCGTCTCGTCGACCCTGAAGTTGAAAAGAGAAAGGTATTGTCTGGGAACCAACCCCAGGGTTGGCCGCCTGCGTCGCGGAGCTTCTTGGGCAGCCCTCCTTTTTCTGCAGGGATGATATGAATGGCTTCAAATCCTCCGGCCCTCGTTTGGCTCGCATAGCTCACCAAACTTCCATCCGGAGATATCCTCGGCGAAATCTCTTTGGCAGGGGATGCAGTCAGCGGCCTTTCTTTTCCGCTCTCCAGATCTTTCATCCAGATGTCCGGGTTACCTGAACGCAAGGAAACAAAGGCCAGCTTCTTGCCGTCCGCAGACATAGAAGGCAAGTAGTCGGCAGCCAGGTCACGGGTGAGTTGCTCCGGAGGCCCCTTTGCCCGGCCTTGCGATGCGTCGATCGGCAGGCTCCAAATGTCGAGATTCTCAACGAGACTGGAAAAGACGAGGCGACCCGTTTTTGCGAAGGACGGCCGAATGTCCAGTCCCGATCCTGTGGTCAGGCGACGAGCGGGCGCCGTGACCCGCCAGTTTTTAGGCGAGATGGAGACCTGCCACAAACTCACACTGTCGCCCGCTTTCGCGCTGAAGAAAACCCGGTCGTCCATCCACTCGGCCGGCGCGGGAACTAGACTCGAAAGGGTTAGATTGATGTTCTGAGCGGCAAAGACTTCGAACGCCCCGGTCTTGACCGGGTTTCCGCCGGCCAGCGGCCACACCCACCAGTCTGAGGTTGGATACCACACCGCCAGGTTTGATGAATCGCTGCCATAGAAGAGCAGGTGAGTCCCATCGGGTGACCAGATCGGGCATCCGGCCGCAAGAATGCCTGGTGGATCGATTTGCTTTAGGGCTCCTCCAGTGGGAGGTATCAAAAAGATCTTTCCGGCTTGAGCTCCGAAAGGATAGCCCGCGAGTGGTCCCACCCAGAACGCGATCAAATCTCCAGTCGGGGAGAATCGAGGATTGCGTCCCTTCGCAGTCAGAGGTCGGTCTTCGCCGCCGAGAGCTGAAATAATGTAGATCCCTCCACCCGCCCGCTCCGATCGAAAGACGATCTGACCGCTGTCGGTGGAAAACGAAGGTTGGTGATCGTCTGCAGGGTCTTGCGTGAGTTGTATGGGATCTCCGCCCGAGACCTGCCTTACATAGATATTGAGATTGTTTCCACCTCGATCTGAAGCATAAGCAATCAGTTTTCCATCGGGTGAAATGACCGCATCGGTGGTTAGCCCGGGGTCGGAGGTCAGCCGCGTAAGTGAAGGTTCGCCCAGAGCAGTTGGGCGACGCAGCGACCACCAGAAAAGAAAACTGCCCAGCGGCAACAGCACCAAGACAGCGGCAGCGAGAAATCTCCTCCGGTTTGTGCGGGGTGGCTGCGCGTTTGGACCGGGTGGGCCTGGCAGGACCGGTGTGGCTGGCGCCCGATCTTCAGGAAACCGAGCCGACCCTTCAGCCGACCAACCTTCGCGCGGTTCGCTTTTGAGATTTCTAAGGTCCACCAGAAGCTCACGAGCCGATTGGTAGCGCCGCTCCCGATCCTTCTCCAAACACTTGCGCACGATCCGTTCCAGCTCAACCGGAACGTTGTAGTTGAAGCGGGCGATGGCTTCAGGTTGTCCATGCAGGATGTGATCCAGTGTCTCGTTCCGACTTTTTCCGGAAAAGGGCAAGCGCCCGGTTGCCATCTGATAAAGCACCACTCCCAGACTGAACACGTCAGTGCGGTGATCCACCTCTTTGCCCAGTACTTGTTCGGGGCTCATATATTCCATGGTCCCCATGACGAGGCCTGCTTCGGTGTTCACCACCGTGCTGAGGTTACTGGTCGCAGCCAGACCTTTAGCCCAGGTCACTTTCGCGAGTCCGAAATCCAGCACTTTCACCTGTCCCCGCGCGGTCAACATGAGGTTCGCCGGTTTGATATCCCGATGTGTGATCCCCTTGCTGTGGGCTTCATCCAGGGCATCGGCCACTTGAATGCCAATCTCAACGGCCTCCGTGAGATTCAGCGGGTGATTCCTGATCTTTGCGGCCAGCGTCTGCCCCTCGACGTACTCCATGGCAATGAACTGGATGCCATTCCATTCTCCGATATCATAGATGTGGGCCACGTTGGGGTGCTTCAGGGCTGAGGCTGCTCTGGCTTCCCGGACAAAGCGCCTCATCCGGTCCTGATCGGAAGCCCAGGCGGTTGGCAGGACCTTCAGGGCAAGGCTGCGTTCGAGCCTCGTATCCTGGGCCAGGTAGACTTCTCCCATGCCCCCCACACCGAGCAGCGAAAGGATCTGGTAAGGACCAATCTGCCGTCCCATAACTGACGCTGATCCCTGCTCGGCGTGCACCTGGGCAGCCAAATCCAGGGCGGGGGTCTCCAGGAAACTGCCCGCCTTCCCGTGCTCCGCCAGCAACGCTTCTACCTCTCGACACAGAGCCTCATCGTCGCCACAGGCTTCTTCCAGGAAAGCGGATCGCTGAGTTGGCTCGAGTTCCAAAGCCGCATGATAGAGCTCTTGAATGTGTTCCCAACGGTCAGGAGACATGAATTTAGAGGTCATCGATCACAAATGAATGATGTCGCAACAAGCGAGCGGCCGGTGCGCTCTTCTTTTTTTAGAGAGGGCTCGTTTCTAGCCACTCGTGAGGCGAGGGAGCGCCGCTTTACCAGGCGATTCCCAACATCGGAACTCGGGTTTAAAGCTCGCCAACAACTCAAGGCTCTATGGCTTGATGTATAAATTCTTATGCGGAGGCGGCGGACCATGAGGGACCTCACCCAAACGCTCCGGACTATGCCGGGCTGTCACCTGAGATGAAACGCTATCAACCCTTCAGACTGCGCTCCCAGACTCACTGTTGACTTTACGACCAATGGTCACGTTTGAGACGATCAGTACTTGCGCGACAACCAATCTGTGAACTGGGCCACGATTTTTGATAATCTACGCTGCAAGGCTGAATTTGCGGCGTCTTCATCCCTGGCACAACTGAAACGTGGTGCCAACGATAAAACTCCCAAAGGCCTTGTCTGACTTGGGTCGTGAGAGTTTGTTGCTTGCACGTGAAAGAGTTAGGGAAGGGCCTTTTCGCCTTCTCCTACCGTTCTTTCGGATGGAAGGCGCCCTCTCGTGACTAATTGACCGGACACTGGCGCGGAAGCCCCAGGCGAGCTTCTCAGCCAACGTATCGAAATGACGGAGTTCTCGAATACAAGATTTCAATGACGAGATCTTGGCTCTGTATTGGCCAACGGCAGTGGTCGCGGCCTTATCCTTCACCTGCTCTCCCGCACGCGCTGGGAGAGCGGAGCCAACACTCCAAAAATGCCAGCCATGGGCCGAGATCGTCAACCATTTGGAGCCTGAATCAAAGGAAATGTAGAGAACTTTCCCATCAGCCGGCGTTCTTTAGGCCCTTTTCGATGATAGTTCGGCTAGCAGCTGCTTGGCCTCACACAGATCTCTCGTCTCAAATCCTTCCGTGAACCAGCCATAGATCTCTTTTATCAGCTTTTTTGCCTGCTTGTGTTTACCTTGATGTTGCCACAGCCGGCTCAGGCTCATCGCTGCCCGCAACTCGAAGGACCTTGCCTCCTGAGTTCGAGCGATCTCCAGTGCTTTTTTGTAACAGGCCCCGACCTTGGACTCAGCCTCGCCCTGCAGGTAAAGCAACTCTCCTTTGATCCGGTGAAGCTCTGCTTCCCACATGCGGTGGTCGGTTTTGTTGACGATGTCAAATGACTCTTCTAAGAGTGCGAGTCCTTCTTTAGATCGGTTCAATTTTCCGTAAATCTCGGCGATCAAAGCATGATAATAAGGCACAAAAACCACCATGCCTACGGCACGCCAGATTGCAAGGCCCTCCAGCAACATCTGCAATCCTTTTTCGGGCTTCCCTTGATCCACAATGGCCCAGCCCTTCTGCATATTTGCCCAAGCCATGTTAAGCTGATAGCCATTCTCCTTTGAAACGGCATACTTGACGTCGCTTAAATCGACAACTTTCTTCGCGTCCCCACGACATTGGTAAAGAAAACCAGCGAACCCATAATAATGAGTCATGTTAAATGGGTTATGTGATCTCTCCGCTTCTACCCTGGCCTGAGTACTGGGTTTCAGCGCTTTATCGGGGAAACCTAGAATCCAGACATTCCATGCGAGGTGGTCCAATCCGTATACCACACAATCCCAAGCGACGGGTGAGCCAACCAAGTGATCTACTTGGGCTTTATGGAGCTGTATTGCACGTTCAAGCTGTGTCGAACTAGAAGCGAAGTTTCCGAGAAGCTCCTCCGCAATACCCATTCCAGAGTGGGACAGGCCAGATCTCGCATAGTCAGTCGTTTGTCGGTTCTGTTCAAGAAGTTCGTGACACAATTCTAATGTCTTGTAAAGTTGAACCGTAACGTTGAAATAGAGAATGAGACCGTATGCAACGCTATCGCTCAACTTATCAGTTCCGAGTTTGTCGCTCAGCTCCCGCGCGCGTGTGAATGCCTTTCCGACACCAATGTCTCCATATCCTTTAATCGCAACTATTGAAGCCCCGAGATTTGCTTGCAATGACAATTCCTGCAAATCTCGCTCTGCTGATAGTGGCAATATCTCTACCAGCTCAAGTCCTCGTTGAGCCAAGGTAATCGCTTCCTGGAAGGCAAACACGCCAGCAGCGTTCGCTGCCGCTTGGTTTAAGTAATGTATGGCCTTTTCATAATCTCTCGCCGTCTTATAGAGTGAAGCCAACTCTGCAGCCACTTTACCGCTTTTATCGCCATAAAAGCCCTCGAGCGTCTGGGCCGCCGCCCGACTTAGCCGCACCCGCCTCGTCCCTGTTAGGGAGGAATAGAGCTCGTTTTGATAGAGCACATGAACGAACCGGTAACGCAGAGTGAGCGTGCTGTCAGGGAATTCCCCTTCTTCCACTAGCTGTACAATGCGATGATGCGACTCCAAAGCCCGCAACCGTTGCTCGACCTCCTCTTCATCCGTTTCAAGCACCCTGGTCACTACGGCAGAGTCAAACTGAAAGCCTTGTACACTCGCCGCTAGCAGGAGCCAGTGCTCGTTTTCACCGAGCTGTTGAATCTTGTGTTCGATCATACCCTTCACGGAATCGGGCAGCTCGAGCCTTATATCCTCCACGGACTGGGCAAGCTGCCAGCGGCCCTCTTCTTCCACGATCACATCGCGGTCTTGCAGGTCACGGAGCAGGTCCACCATAAACAGCGGACTGCCCTCAGTCTTGTCGTGGATAAGCTTTGCGAAAGCTGCCGGGAAGGCATGCTCAGGGAATTCCAGCTCCAGGTAGCGTTTGATCTCATTATGCGGCAGGAAACCCAATGCAATCTCACGGCACTGGCCGCGGGAGAGCAAGTTCGGCTTAATCTGCAAGAATGGATGCTTGGTCAGCTGCAATTCATCAGGACGGTACGTGGTAACAATAAGCACCCGCATGGCATCGAACTTAGCTGCCAGGTAAGCAAGCATGTCAATAGAGGAAACGTCGGCCCAGTGCAGATCTTCAAAGAAGAGCACTAAGGGCCGTTTGCTGGACACTTCCCGCAAGAAAGCACTGAGTTCGCGTTTTACACGCTCTTGGGAGGCGTGTTTGACCTCTGCCAAGATCCCGGCATTGGCGGAATCGTCCGGCGAAAGTGATGCCACCTGTACGTACCACCACGGTGCCGTCTCTCGCATCAGTCTGGCCACCGAAACATCTGCTTCTTTGTGAAGCAGGCTTTCCAGCACCTCTAGAAAAGGCAAGTATGCGTCAGTACCCGCTAACCGTTCGGAGCATTGCCCCTTTGCGGTGAGACAGGGCCGACTTCCGGTAGCCACCTTATCTAGAAACTGTTCTACTACAGTGGTCTTACCAATGCCGGGTTCACCAGCGACACACAACAGCAGACCTGGCCCAGCGAAAACCTGCTGCAACCCGGTCTGTATTACGGCGAGCTCTTTCTCACGACCTACTATGTGGTGTTTAGCCTGAGCCACCGTTAAAGTCGCTCCCGTGTCCCTCGCCTGCTTCAGCTCTTTCAGATCCGCTAGAAGATCCTGGGCTGACTGGTAGCGTTGCTGCTGATCCATCGCCAGGCATTTCTGCACAATGCGCCCCAGCTCTGTCACTACCGCCTTGTTGAAGCCGTCCGTCACCTTGGCTTGGGCATCAGTAATCCGGGCTGTGATTTCCATGGGACCCTTGTCTGACTCGGGCAGGTGTCCTGTCGCCATCTCACAAAGCACCACCCCCAGGCTGTAGATGTCGGTTCGATGATCTACCGTTTTTCCCAAGGCCTGTTCCGGACTCATGTAATTCCTGGTGCCCATGACGACGCCGGAGTCGGTGTTCACCACTGTGCTGAGGTCACTGGTCGCAGCCAGACCTTTAGCCCAGGTCACTTTCGCGAGTCCGAAATCCAGCACTTTCACCTGTCCCCGCGCGGTCAACATGAGGTTCGCCGGCTTGATATCCCGATGCGTGATCCCCTTGCTGTGGGCTTCATCCAGGGCATCGGCCACTTGAATGCCAATCTCAACGACCTCAGTGAGATTCAGCGGGTGATTACTGATCTTTGCGGCCAGCGTCTGCCCCTCGACGTACTCCATAGCAATGAACTGGATGCCATTCCATTCTCCGATTTCATAGATGTGGGCCACGTTGGGGTGCTTCAGAGCTGAGGCTGCTCTGGCTTCCCGGACAAAACGCCTCATCCGGTCCTGATCGGAAGACCACTCGGTTGGCAGAACCTTCAGAGCAAGGCTGCGTTCGAGCCTCGTATCCTGGGCCAGGTAGACTTCTCCCATGCCCCCCACACCGAGCAGCGAAAGGATCTGGTAAGGACCAATCTGCCGTCCTATAACTGACGCTGATCCCTGCCCGGCACGTACCTGGGCAGCCAAATCCAGGGCGGGGGTCTCCAGGAAACTGCCCGCCTTCCCGTGCTCCGCCAGCAACGCTTCTACCTCTCGACAGAGGGCCTCATCGTCGCCACAGGCTTCTTCCAGGAAAGCGGATCGCTGCGTTGGCTCGAGTTCCAAAGCCGCATGATAGAACTCTTGAATGTGTTCCCAACGGTCAGGAGACATGGATAAGGTGGAAAGTGCTGAGTTAAAAGTAGAAAGTGGAGTTAGCTGCTAGCCGAACGTCTTTGAGCCAGCGAGGCACGCAATTCGCCGGTGATCCTGCTCACCTCCTCTGCCCGTGACCGCATTGCATCAAAAACGTCCTGGTTTGGTAACCTGCATCGAAGGCCACCTCGAATAGTGACTCAGGCAGGTTTTACCGGGAGGCAGTAGCAAACTCATCCACGAACTGGCACCGACTCTTATTCCCCCTTTGAAGGGGGTGTAGGGGGATGTCCTGCGGTGCTTTCCCGGCCGCGCTGTTCAATCCAACTCTGAATGCACCTCAAGACATTCGCCATGTCGCGCTTTACCTCCCGATCGTGAAATCTCAGAACACTCAAGCCGAGATCCTCCAGATTCTTCTGCCGAATTTGATCACTCGCAACATTCTCTCGATGGCTCTCGCCGTCAATCTCAATTACCAGCTTCAACTTCGGGCAATAGAAATCCACGATATATTTGTGAATGGGTCTCTGTCTCAAGAAGGAGTAGCCCAGCATTCTGCTTCCTTTCAATTGGTTCCAGAGCAGTACTTCAGCCAAGGTGCTGTTTCTTCTGAGTTCGCGCGAACGTTGCTTCAGTTTTGGGTCGTAGTGAAGCATGATTTGTCCTCTGTGTTGAGTTCTTGATTCACAGTTTTCCCCACCTAGGACATCCCCCTACACCCTGAAGCTGTGAAAAAATTGAACTGCGCCAATCCTGCTCCGTCACGTCTCCGAATCCACAGGTGGAAACGCGCGCGGAGCGCACGCTCCACCAGGGTGGCGCGGGCGCTCCTGCGCACGCCGAGCGCCGGAAGTAATCGATTTTCAATTTTTTCACAGCTCCCCTTCAAAGGGGGAATAAGAACGTCGCCAGCTTGGCACTCACGATGAACCGCGCTAACACGAGCCGTCCTGCCCCTTTCGTTTACCTGAAATTTTCTACCAGCATGAGGTCGCTGCTGGATTCGTCCACCTGCGCGTACAGGATCGAGTCTTCGTAAGGCGATACAGAAAAACCCACCATAGGGGGACGTGGAATCGACGCCACGATTTTCACCTTGCCGGTAGCGAAGGTCAGAAACTGGATGAAATACTTCCCATCGGCGTCCGGCTCTGGAATAAAGTACATTCCATTGTTGACAAGAGCAAATGCGCGCCTGGCCACGGACGCAAGCACCGGGCTTTCCTCCCCGCCACTGATTGGGATCCTCCACAGGGCCATGGAAGCAGGCCTATCAAGTCCTCTCATTTGAAAATCCTCTTTCATCCTCGTGTAGAAGAGAAACTTGCCATCCGCTGACTCCATCGCTGAGAAGCCCCCATTCCTGGTCACCGGGACCGCCTCCCCCCCCCGGCGGGCACCTTCCAAACCTGGCGTTGACCGCTCCGTAGCGAGGTAAAGTAGACCCAATTGCCATCTCGCGACCACCTAGGGACATTGTCTTCTGCAGGATCTGTGGTCAAGGGTACTGGTTTGCCTCCGCTCGCTCGGACGACGTAGATATCCATTTGCCCCCCAAGATTAGAATCGAAGGCGATACGTTTCCCATCCGGAGACCAGTTTGGAGAGCCCGCAAGCTTGCCTGCTTGCGAAAAGAGTTCCTCGGCATTGCCGCCGTCGGCATCGCACACCCAGATACTCCAGACTCCCGTGCGATTGGATACAAACGCAATCCGCTTGCCGTCGGGGGAGTATTGTGCACTATCGTCACTACGTGTGGAGGCGATGAATTGAACTGGGGGACCGGCGGCCGTTCCCGAGTTTGATAGGGGGAGACGCCAGATGTTGGTATCAGATAAATTGTGCTGGTACGCCAGCCGAGTACCATTTTTGGAAATGGCAGGCCAGGAAGCCTCTCCTCCACCGAATGGGAGAAGCTGTACTTCCGCCTGCCCGGAAGCCTTTACTCGCCGCAGGCCCCCGCTATTATGCCCTCCAGCGACGAAGACGATCTCTTGGCCATTCGAAGTCCATGTGGGGCTCCAATTCATATCCTTCATGGAGGTCAGCTGCCTCGGCTCCGCTTTGGGCTTCAGGTCTTTGTTTAGGTCCAGTAAATAAATGCTCCGGTTCCAGGGGAAGCCAAATGAGCGGCCGAAGGCGATGGTGTACCCGTCTGGCGAGACGGCCGGAAAAGAATCTGTGAATAATTTGGAAGACGCTAGCAGGGAGGTCAAGCGGCGTGTCTCCCCGGTCTCCATTGACACCAGCATCAAGCCGCTCGTTACGACCCACTTGCCGTCCGGGAACCAGGCGAGTGGTGGCCCGTCGATCAGTTCCACTACGCCAGGTATCTCAGCCACGGGTCGATCTGGACCGCCGAGAGAGGGAATAACAATGAAGGTCGCCCGGTCTTTCACTACCCGAATAAAGCCTATGGATCGTCCATCCGGCGAAAAAGCCGGGCTGACGTCTTCAGCCGGGTCCGTGGTCAGCCGCTCCGGTTCGGTAGAACCAATTAGCTTGACATAGATATCGTAGTTATCCTGCTTTTCGCCGTTCCAAGAAAATGCCACCTGATTGCCGTCGGGAGAAAAGCTTGGAGAGCGCTCAGAACCGGGATAAGTGGTGAGAGGGATCACTTCCGGCACCGCTTGAGGTTTGTTGAGACTTGCACGAAAGAGCCACACGGCTGTGGCCATCGCTAACACGACAAAAACAACTCCCAGCCTGACCCAGGTGCGTCGAGCTAGCAGTACCGCCAGGGGATGAAGGGCTGAGCTCCACGAAGCCGGTCTCGCAGGATCAGTTCCGGCCAGTGCTCCCTGGTCAGACTCCTCCTTCAGCTCTTGAAGGGCGACCTTCAGATCGTCCATATGTTGAAATCGTCGCTCTCGGTCCTTGCGCAGGCAACGAGCGATGATCTTCTCCAGATCGCTTGGAGTACGTGGAACTAGCTTGCCAATGGGCTTCGGTTCCTGATTCAAAATGGCCGCCAAAGTGGAAGCTGTGGAGTCTTTCTGAAACGCACACTGCCCCGTGACCATCTCGTAGAGCAACGACCCAAATGAGAAGATATCCGACCGGGCATCCACACCCTTTCCTTCGGCCTGCTCAGGGGACATGTAACTCACCGTTCCCATGACTGTCCCTGGCTCTGTAACCTCCCGCGTGCTGGCGGCTGAATCATTCTCTTGCGCGACACTCTGGCGCTCGGTCAGTTTGGCCAGGCCAAAGTCGAGCACCTTGACCAAACCCTCATCGGTTACCATCACATTGCCCGGTTTCAGGTCCCGATGAATGATCCCGGCCGAATGAGCTTTGGCCAAACCGTCGGCTATCTGGATCGAGTACTTCAAGACCTCATTGAGTTTCAAACCCCGGCGAGGAATCAATCGGTCTAACGTCTTGCCCGCCACATACTCCATGACGACGAAGTCGATGCCGTCTTCTCTCCCAATATCGTAAATAGTGATGATGTTTGGATGATTGAGGGCGGAGGCTGCCCGCGCCTCCTGCACGAACCGGCGCTTGCGGTCGGAATCGCTGGTTTTGTCGGGTGGAAGGACCTTGATGGCAACGGAGCGGTTCAGCCTGCTGTCACGAGCCTTGTAAACCTCTCCCATCCCGCCTGAGCCGAGGAGCGAGAGGATTTGGTATGCCCCCAATGTCTTGCCGACCAATGAGCGTGATGGAGTCTCTGCGACTGTTTGAGCTGCCAAATCCAGGGCGGGTGTCTGCAAGAAACTGCCCGCCTTCTCGTGGCCCGCCAGCAGGGCTTCTACCTCTCGACACACAGCCTCATCGCCGCCACAGGCTTCTTCCAGGAAAGCAGATCGCTGAGTTGGCTCGAGTTCCAAAGCAGCATGATAGAGCTCTTGAATGTGTTCCCAACGGCCCGAAGTCATGATTTCGGTAATTAAGGTTCAGTGCTGAGTGTTAAGCGTTATGCCCAGCTAAACGAGAGTTTTGTTCTCGTTGTTTGCGATTCGCGCCCCGCGACCCGTGTAGCGCAGAGTCGCTTTTTGACTCTGCGGCTTTGAATCTTCCCTGTAGCACGACCCACCATTCAAAGCCGCAGACCTTGAAAGGCAGGTCTGCGCTACAGGGTTCCAACGCAGCATGATAGAGCTCTTGGATTTGTTCCCAATGGTCCGAAGACATGAATTTAGAGGTCATCGATCACAAATGAATAATGAATGTTGCAACAGGGTGCAATTAAGAGTGGCGGGCATCCCACACAGGGAGTCACAGGCACTGGTCACGACTCTTAGACAAGCCGGAGGCTTCGCAGCTATTAGCCGGTGGTTGAGCGCGAGCGACACCACCGGCTTCTGGAACAATAACGATGCGCACCCTGGAGGGGTGCCACCCGTTATTTCGATTGAACGCTTCTCAATCAATGCCCATGGCAGGCGCTGCGACCCCTCCGGGGTGCGTTCCTTTTCTCCTCATGGACACCGGGGGTGGAGCGACCTCGCTCCACCCCCGGCTAATGGCTTGCAAGCCTTCGGCTTGAATGAGGCCAGTAGCCCGACCGTCAGGGAGGAGTCTTTTCTCAGCACTTTTTACCTTCGACTTGTCTGTTCAGTTCCAGATGTAACCAGGCTTGAGCCACGCTCCATTCCCGCTTGACCGTGCGAGGGGAGACCTTCAAGACTTCGGCTGTTTCCTCCACGCTCAACCCCCCAAAGAACCGCAATTCCACAATCTGGCTTTTGCGTGAGTCCTTCGAAGCCAAAGCCTTCAGCGCCTCATCCAACGCCACAAGATCTGCTTTCTGTGGCAAGGGAAGCTCGGCTGCTTCTTCCAGCCCCACTTGGCAAGCCTCCCCACCGCGCTTATCAGCCTGGCGAGAGCGCGCATAATCCACCAGAACTCGCCTCATCAATTGGGCCGAGATGGCAAAGAATTGAGCCCGGTTTTGCCATCCCACCCGGCTGGAATCAAGGAGTCGCAAGTAAGCTTCATTCACTAGAACCGTGCTCTGCAGGGTGACATGCCGACGCTCTCGCGCCATGTAGTGATGCGCGAGTCGATGCAACTCTTTGTGTACCAGAGGGACCAATTTCTGCAAGGCTGCCTGGTCCCCCTTACCCCAATCCAGCAGCAGTTGAGTAACTTTGTCTCGCGAGGTTGTCGTCATCAGCCCAACCTTAAATAGCGACCAGATGTGAAAGATTGAAATTCATTCTAGTACCCCCCTACCAGCTATTCCAGGAATTTCTCCACAGTGTGGCCCCTGCCAACTTCCGTTTCCGCCTAAACCAGTAAGGGCAGAGTTTGAGCCTGATTTCAAACATAGATGAAACGGAGGTAGCAAGATCATGACCGCGCCGTTTAGAAAAGGTCTGACGATGGGTTTTCTTTTGTTGTTTCCAATTCCAATCCTCGCTGCAGAGGATGGAATCGAGGCACGGGGAGCCACAATCACAGTCCGGGTCTGGGATCGGGTTCAAATTGACGCCAGCATTCTGGAGCATGCCAAGCAGGTGACCGAGAAACTCTTTCATCCATTGCGAATCGAAATTCGTTGGGTAGACTGTCTCGCAGATCCTACTCCGCAGAATCAACGTTGTATTTCACCTGCCGGTCCTAACGACATCTCCGTCCGAATCTATCGGCGTCCCACTGAGCACCGTCAGCAGTTAGGCCACACGACAGCTGGGGTTGCATTGCCGTCGCCAATGAACGGTGGCAGCGGTTTCATTCAGGTCTTCTTCGACCGTTTAGAAAAGATTTCTCAAAACAGCAATAGAGAAGCCCCGCTTGGACTTGTTCTTGGGTTAACGATAGCTCATGAGATAGGCCACCTGTTGCTGCCTGGCAACCAGCACTCACTGTCGGGAATCATGCAAGGATGCGTGGGACTAACAAACCTGCGCCTGGCCGCCAAAGGGTGGATGCGCTTCACAGCGGAGCAGAGGTCTGCCATTGGGAAGAATGTCCGCAAGTGGAGCCTAACCGAGAGCAACGCTAAAGTGTATGCTAAGCTCTTGCCCTAAGAGTGACTCAGGCAGGTTCCACCGGGAGGCGGTAGCAAAACTCATCCACGAATTGGGACCGACCGTAGTTATGGAACCGCTGCTGTGAACAGCGTCGCTCCAACCTACACGGAACGGAGGGACGGAAATGCAGGCCCCGTAGGGTGCGTCACACCTTTTTGACGCACCACCTGCAGCCGATCGGCTTGGTGCGTTGAAAAGCGCAACGCACCCTACCGGGATATCAAGGGCGAAGTCGTTGCCTAGTTAGAACCGCTGCTGAGCAACGTCGCTCCAACCTAAACGGAATGGAGGGACGGAAATGGTTTGTCACCCTATGAATTTGGGGGCAGGAGATAGCCAGCAACGAAACGACCGAGCTTGAGCAGGCCGAAGGCGCAGTCCTTCTGGCAGGTGTGGACGGACTTCCAGAACAGCGAATTCGCGCCGACACTGGGAAAAGCCTTTGCGGCCAGCGGCACGAGGATTTCATGCGGCTCATGATCGAGTCGCGCCGCTATCGGCCGTAATACGCGTTTAACGCCCAGCGCGTCGATCTTGTCGTCGCGTAAACGTCAACAAACTCAAACGAACCTTTTATGGACTATTACCTCAAAATACGAAGATTTGTGGTTGCTAATTTTTTTCTGGCTATTATGGGCCCCGCCTGTGAGGAGCATGCGTCTAAAGACTGCAAGTGGGTAGCCACTTAGGAACGGCCATCGCTTGGCCTCAGTCCAAAGGAAGCGAGTTCGACTTCGCCCTGCCGGGCGGCGAGGCGTCCAACCAGACCTTTCGCATGATTGTGAAGCCCGCGGGCCCCCTCGCTGGACGGCGAAGCGCGTCTATTACGTCCTGCTTGGCTCGGCGAAGGACTGGAGCGACGTCCGCCGGATCGGCAAGACCTGGCTGGACAAGGGGACCGACTGCGCGCGGCTCGCAAGTATTGCCGATATCACATGAATTGTGCGCGGCCATGAACACGAAGAAGATTCATGCCGTTATGACGTTGCTTGGTTCCTTCACTGGAATTTTGCTCGGAGTCATTTGCATGCGGCTGCCGAATTTTTCGACCGATGAAGCACTCTCCCCATTGCTGGATGTGACGGCCACTACGGGGATCGAATTCAAACATCAGCGTGGTGCCTCAGCCAAGAAGCATCTCGTAGAAACGATGGGATCAGGGTGCGCATTTCTCGACTACGATTCCGATGGGTTATTAGACGTATTACTAATCAATGGGGGAACTACGCCGGATTCGCCGGTGTCGGAGCCATTGCGCACTCATTCGCTATATCGAAATATGGGGAATGGCAAGTTCAAGGACGTGACGGCGCAGGCTGGCATCACTGGCAATGGGAGTTATGGCCAAGGCGCGACAGTGGGCGACTACGATAACGACGGCCATCCTGACGTCTATATTACGAATTTTGGACCGGATGTTCTTTACCACAACAATGGGGATGGCACATTTACCGACGTGACTGAGCGGGCCGGTGTCAGTGACCCCGCGTTGAGTTCCAGTGCCGCGTTTTTCGACTTTGACAATGACGGATATCTGGACTTGTATGTCGTGAATTACGTCAACTACCGCTACGATGCAAATCCTGTCTGCACAGAAAAGAACATTCGCAGCTACTGTCATCCTCGCTATTTTTCGGGTGTTCCTGCCAAGCTTTATAGGAATTTAGGGAATGGGCGTTTCCAAGATGTTTCTGAAAAGAGCGGCATCGCGCATCTAGAGGGGAAGAGTCTCGGAGTCGTGGCTGCTGATTTTGACGGTGACGGGTGGATGGATATCTATGTGGCAAATGACACGACTCGAAACTTCCTGTTAAAAAACAACGGGAACGGCACCTTTGCCGATGTGACACTCATCTCGGGGACCGGTTACAACAGCGAGGGAGAAGCCGAAGCGAGCATGGGCGTTGACGCAAGCGACTACGACGGCGATGGGCTAATCGATTTGGTCGCGACCAATTATGATCTAGAGACGAACGCACTCTATCGAAACGAGGGCAAATTTCAGTTCAGTGACAAAAGGTGGTCTGCAGGGGTGGCTAAAGCCGACCACCGATTTCTCGGCTTTGGGACAGGGTTTTTCGATTTCGACAATGACGGAGACCGTGACCTTTTTATCGTTAACGGACACGTACTCGACAACATAGAACTCATCAGAGAAGGCTTTGCCTACGCGCAGCCGAACCAACTGCTCGAAAACCGAGGCGGAGGGTTTTTTGAGAACCTCGAATTTTTGCGCTACTCATCTCTATCTCCCAAAGTCGGTCGTGGAGCAGCCTTTGGAGACGTTGACAACGATGGGGACCTTGATCTCCTGGTCAGCAACTCCGGTCAGGGACCGACTCTCTTGATAAACCAAATTGGCCAGAGAAAAAATTGGGTTGTGTTGAAGCTAATCGGTACCAAAAGCAATCGGGATGCTGTGGGTGCGAAGATCGTGATCACCACAGAGAATTCGAGTCAGACGGACCAGGTCACTGGGGGAGGAAGCTATCTCTCTGCCAGCGATCTCCGTGTTCACTTTGGGTTGGGTAGTTCAGAGATTATCAAAAGCCTCAAGATCCGGTGGCCCAGCGGAACCGAAGACAAGCTGCAAGATGTGAAAGCGAACCAGATCCTGTCCATCAGAGAAGGAATCGCGAAGGCGGAAGTGCAAATATCGCCAAAAACCGCTCCTAAACAGTAGTTCGGGAACCCACTCTCACCAACTAGAGGAGAAGAAGTCAAATCTCCTCAATAGCTTGGAACCACTCGTCGGACCTTTGGGCAAGTCGTCGATAATCGCCTACACCAAACTGAGCTCCACCTTGTCCAAAGATCGAAATCGACGATCTACACTCAACCGGACGTGAATGGCATCACCTGCTCTGGAAACGTTCATTGGGCGATGTCAACCCAGGGTTAAGGGAGCTTGAATAACATCCTGAAACATTCCAAAAAAAATGCTTGACAACCCTATCCTCGTGATTTAGGGTGAGCTCACAATTGAAGATTGTTCAAAAGGAAATCATCTTCTTGGTGTAGAGTTCAAGGGTGCGCTCGGTCAATTTCCGTCACCTGTTGCTTGCGTACTTGGCCAGGATGGTGTCTAGAACGGTTCAATCAGATCGTCGAGATGCGGACTGGAGCAGCAAGCTATCGCTCGCGATCTCTGTGTTTCACCTTTGGTTGGGTATTTCTGGGATTATCAAGGGCCTCAAATCCGGCGGCTCGCGGAAGCGAGCACGTGTTTCGAGATGTGACAACGATTCCGATCTTGTCATGAGAGAAGGAGCCAAGAAGTCCGAAGTGCAGATAAATATCTTCAAAAGATTCCTAAACAGTAGTTCGTGAACACAATTTGCGTGTCCCTTCACAACGCAAATTGTGTTCAGAAGACAACAGATAAGGAGAAGAGAGTATGGTATTCAAGGTTCGTCAGCATGGCTTACTTGCCGGACTGTTAGCCTTTTTCTGCATGACCGCAGGGGTGTTCGGTCAGGTGGAGCGGGGCACCATTTCGGGCACTGTCACGGACAGCACCGGGGCGAGTGTGGTTGGAGTCGGGGTCACCGTCTCAAACCCGGCGACCGGTTTTGAGTTTAAGACCGTCACCAGCAATGAAGGTCAGTTTGTCGCACCCAATCTGATCGCGGGTTCTTACAAGGTGGTCGTGACTCATCCCGGGTTTAAGACCGTCAATCGCGGAGATCTGATCGTGCGCCCCAACCAGCGATCGACTGTCGACCTGGTTCTCGAGGTTGGAGAGGTGACACAGACGGTTGAGGTCACGGGCGAATTGGCGCCCTTGCTTTCGAGTGAGTCCGCGACGGTGTCGACGGTGATCGAAGCTCGGCAGGTGACTGAGCTGCCAACGATCGACCGAACGATGTTCAATCTTGCCGGACTGATGGCCGGTGTCACCATTGCCAACACGCAGGCCAACTCCATCAACATTCCGGATAACGCCCGCGTTTCCATGGGAATTAACGCGAACGGTTTGGGAGCCTCTGCGATCAATAACTTTACATTGGATGGAGTGAATAACACGCAGGCGTCAGCGACCAGCTCCTACCAAGGCGTTCTGCCACCGATTGAAGCCATACAGGAATTCTCGATCGATAGTAGCAATGCGTTACCAGAGCTGGGCAGGGGTGGAACGAACATCCGGGTCACGCTCAAGTCGGGGACGAACAACCTGCACGGATCGATTTTTGAGTTCCACCGCAATGCGGCCTTGAACGCACGCAACTTCTTCGATCGAAAAACTCCGGGTAGCGATCGGGAGAAGCCGAACTATGTTCAGAATCAGTTCGGGTTTACGCTGGGAGGGCCGATCAAGAAGGACAAAACCTTCTTCTTTGGAGATTACCAGGGACTCCGTCAGAGAGAGGGCCGCACCTGGGTCTCAACAGTCGCGGCTTCGCCGCTAAGAACCGGGGACTTCAGCGGAACCACGCAGATTATCTACGATCCTGCGACCTGGGATGCCGCCACCGGGACCCGCCAGCCGTTCCCCGGTAATCGCATCCCGGCGAACCGAATCAATCCGGTCTCGGCAAACGTCCTGAAGTTTATGCCCTTTGCAAATGGCGCAATCAACAACTTGGGTCAGGGTCTCCTCAACAGCTCGTCGGTCATCCGGCGTACCCAGGACTCTTTCGATGTCAAGATCGATCACCAGGCCACGGAGAAAGACTTTGTCGGTGGGCGCTTCAGTTGGGGCCGCGCCAACGCCCGCATCCCGGGTGCCTGGACCGACCTACCAGGAGACTTTCCGGCTGCTCAGGGAGGGGCGCTGCAGCAGGCTGGCGCTTCCCAATACTTGCCGGCTAACGTGAGCAATCCGGCCGCAAATCTGGGTTTGCAGTGGATCCGCAACTTCAGCCCGACGACGATCAACGAAGCGCGGATTTCCTGGATGAGGGCCGGCGCCGACGCGACGCCGCTGGGTAGCGGGACTAATTACGGAACTCAACTGGGTATCCCCAATACCAACGTCGATGACATCAACTCCGGCTTCCCGACTCAGAGCATCGCCGGGCTGTCGCAGATGGGCGAGGCCGGCGCTATGCCGCTCACCAGTATTGAGAACGCGTATCAGATTCTCGATAACGTCACGATGGTTCGCGGATCGCACACCTTCAAAGTCGGTACCGACATTCGAATGCTGCGGCAGACGTTCATCCAGTTGCTCGGCGGAAACGCGGGAGGCAGTTTCAGCTATAACCAGTTCATGACAGGGGATCCGAAGAATCCAAACGCTACGGGGAACTCCTTTGCGTCGTTTCTTTTGGGAATTCCTGCTTCGGGTGCCTTGAAGCGCGTCTCTGGCACGGCGGGAATGCGCTGGGAGGAATACTCCTGGTATTTTCAGGACACCTGGAAGGTGACCCCGAAGCTGACGTGGACCTACGGACTTCGGTACGAGCTTTTTACGCCTTTAATCGAGGTAGCTGATCGGATGTCGAACTTTGACTACCGGTCGGGTACCCTGGTGGTTCCCAAACAGGGCGGCAGCGACCCAGCCCTTTCCACGCGGGCCCTCGTCGCCATGAACAAGAAAAACTTTCAGCCCCGCTTGGGTTTGGCCTATCAGCTGGACCAAAAGACGGTCTTGCGTTCGGGCTTCGCCCTCGTCTCGGGGATGGGTATGTCGAAAGCTTTCGGTTTCATGAGCGGGAACGCGCCGTTCGCTGGAGGTTACAACTTCTTCAATGCCGACAATCCCCAACAAATTAATCGAACCGTGGACCAGGGGTTTATCCCCACCGTCGCGTTCAATCCCGTATCCAACCCAGGACCTCTCGTCTGGGCCACCGATCCCAAAGGCCCCGAAGGGTACATCTCGCAGTGGTCGCTGGGAATTCAGCGCGAGCTAGCCTCTAATCTTGCGCTGGAGGTGAACTATGTGGGAAGCACCAGCATGCATTTGCAGAACAATAGTGGCCCGGTGGGTATCAATGCAGCAAGGCCGGGTACGGGTTCGCCCGCGGTGAGGACCCCTTACTTCAACACGCTTCCCAACGCGCCGAATATTCTTTATTGGATGTTCCGCGATCAGGCCAGCTATCAGTCCATGCAAGCCACCTTGACCAAGCGATTCTCGGCTGGCTTGGCCTTCCAGGCAGCCTACACCTGGTCTCACGGCATAGGTACGCTGAATGCCCCCTATGCAACGAGTAATGTGAATTATTTAGAATCGAAAGCCACGGACCAGGTCAATGCCAATTCCCCGGTTAATGCACCGCAACGCTTTGTTGCCAACTGGCAATGGGAGCTTCCGTTTGGAAAGGGCAAGAAGTATGGCAACAGTTGGAGTTCGGCTGTCGATGGCATCCTTGGGGGCTGGCGTTTCGCCGGTGTTCTGGCGTTCCAAAGCGGTTCCCCTTTTACGGTGACGGGCGGAACCAATGTGCCGAATCGGACTTGTGACGGCCAGACGCCACCGGGAGGCCACAGGGTGGAGAAGTGGTTCGATACCAGTTGCTTTGTCTTGCCCACACCCGTTACAGATCCGGTGAGGGGTGGGCTGTTTACACCTGTTGGCAATTCGGGTTACAACATTTTGAGAGGAGACGGTATCCGCCAAAACGACCTGTCCGTGACGAAGTTTTTTAACGTCGGAGGGGAGGGCCGTCAGTTGCAGTTCCGTGCCGAGTTCCTGAACGCACTGAATAATCCTCAGTTCCTCTTGCCTCTTTCTAATATTCAGGCGGGCAATGCGGGACTGGTTACGGTCGCAAGTCCAGCACGGAATATCCAGTTAGCGCTAAAATACAGCTGGTAACGACCGGCGTTTTGAGGGTTCTTAGAAAATGCGGCTCTCCGAATTCGGAGAGCCGCATTGTTTTTCTGGCTATCAGTCATCTGTGGACCGCCTGTGTTACCGCGTTTTGCACCACCCTGTCAATTCCCGTGGCGATTGTTTTCACAGCCTCAGGGAAGCCCTGAAAGTTTGTGTCGGCTAGGAGTTGTAGCAGGAGGCAGAGTTCGCGCGCGCATGGCGCTGGACGGAAGCCCTGAAAGTTTGTGTCGGCTAGGAGTTGTAGCAGGAGAGGTCGAGTGGACTATGGAATGAAGGATAATCGAAAAGGATACTGGGTCAAGTTTCACCAGCCGGGAATTCTTCTCACGATTTGGCGATGGCATGCGCGGATCGGCCTTAGTCTGGCTGCTCGGCGGCGACCTCTTCTGGGGCAACCGCGCCCTGGCCTCACGCATGGAGAGCCAGGGACCGTATGACTTGAAGCCCAAACCCGCGCACCCAAAGCCAGATCCGTCATTCATCTCTTCATGAATCGTGGTCCCAGCCAGGTTGACCTCTTTGATCCCAAGCCGACGCTCAGCAAGTTTGCTGGTTCGGCGCTCAAGGCTTAACGTATCAAACACTTTCTCAATGAATGGATTAGTATCAGTCGTGAATTCAACCCTTCGGCTACTGGCTGTCCGCGTTCAAATTTTCCTGCTGTTCCTGGTCCTTTCCTTAATGGGAGAAGTCTTTGGTCCTGTCGCTGGCGATACGAAACGTTATCTGTACAATGGAGAGCTTTTAGAAGACTCCATCAGCCGGCGTGAACAAGAGTGGCTGGAAGCCAGGAAACAAGAACAACTGAAGACTTTGCGCAAATTCAAAGTGGACTACAAGTTCCAGTTCCAGGATCGCCTTGAGGAGAGCCAGATCACTTTCAAGCACAACGTGGTTGATGACGCTGCCAGAAACTACAAAGCGATTCACTATGATCACGGGAGCGGACTAGCCGCCGCGGATGTGGATCTGGATGGACTCACCGATCTCTATTTTGTCAATCAGCTTGGCCCAAACGAATTGTGGCGCAATCTCGGCGGCGGGCGATTCGAAAATATCACGCAGCTTGCAGGCGTTGCCCTGGCCGAGCATGTGAATGTGTCCGCTTCATTTGCGGACATCGATAATGATGGAGATTCGGATCTTTATGTCACGACAGTGAGAACTGGAAATGCGTTGTTTGAGAATCTAGGCAAGGGCAGGTTCAAGGAAATCACCGAGAGTGCCGGATTGACATACTCCGGTCACTCGTCCGGAGCTGTATTCTTTGACTACAACCGAGATGGTCTCCTGGATTTGTTTCTGACCAATGTTGGGCACTACACCATCGATCAAAAAGGCAGGGGCGGATACTTTGTTGGAATGAGCGATGGTTTTACGGGACACCTGCATGGAGATCGATCTGAGCGATGCATTGTCTACGAGAACCTCGGGAAGAACAGGTTTGTCGACGTAACGGAAAAAGTGGGACTGCGCGATTTTGGCTGGAGCGGCGATGCCAGTTTTGCGGACTTGAACCAGGATGGATTCCCCGACCTTTACGTCCTGAATATGCAAGGGAATGATCATTTCTTTGAGAATGTTCGGGGCAGGCAATTTGTTGACAGGACAGAAAGTCATTTTCCGAAGACGCCTTGGGGAAGCATGGGCATCAAATTTTTTGACTACAACAATGACGGACTTCTGGACTTATTTTTGACCGACATGCATTCGGACATGAGTGACGACATTGCGTACGATGACTATGAGACGGAAAAGCAGAAATCAGTGATGAAGTGGGATAAGTCGGTCCTGAAGGGTCACGAGAAGAGCATTTGGGGGAACGCGTTCTACAAGAATCGCGGAAATGGCAAGTTCACTGAGATTTCTGATGAATTGGGAGTGGAGAACTACTGGCCGTGGGGAACCAGCGTCGATGACTTAAATGCGGACGGGTTCGCTGATATTTTCGTGACAGCCAGCATGAATTACATGTTTCGTTATGGGATCAATTCGCTCTTCTTGAACAACTTGGGCGAAGGGTTTCTGGATAGTGAATTCATTTTGGGAGTGGAGCCCCGAAAGGGAGGAAAAACCGTCACGCCCTGGTTCGAAGTCGACTGTTCAGGAGCAGACAGAGGTTACTTGGGTTGCATTGATCGAACAGGCAAGTTCACCGTGCTGGGAGCTCTCGGTTCCCGATCTTCCGCCATTTTTGATCTGGACAGCGACGGTGATCTCGACATCGTCACCAATGAATTCAACTCAGCGCCACAGATCCTGATCAGCAATTTGGCGCAGAAACATCCGGTCCATTTTGTCAAAATTGATCTTAGAGGCACACTTTCCAGTCGAAATAGCTTGGGAGCGAAAGTCACCGTAACCGCTGGGGATATGACCATCACACGGGTGCAGGATGGTAAGTCGGGCTATCTGTCGCAAAGCGTCTTGCCTCTCTATTTCGGCCTGGGAAGGGCAACGCAAGTAGACCGCATTGAGGTTCTATGGCCTTCAGGGATTCAACAAACAGTGCACAAACCGGCGGTTCGGAACTCTGTTCTCCAGATCGTTGAGACAAAGACCAAGTAGATAAGACGGCGAACTCTTCCAAGGCTTCATCCCGGATGCTGACATTGAAGGTCATGAGCGTTAATCCTCTGCGCGGCGATGTTAAGTTCAGCCGAGTTTTTGTCTGTGGACAAGAGGTTATCTATTGAGAGATTACGTTAACGGGAAAAGATTCACGGTAGGGACGCGCTGCTGCGCGTCCACGACGGTGAAGTCCAACCCAGCCGCGGAGCACCACGTCCCCACCCGGTTGGACGCCACCACCGGCTGGAAGCGATCATGTCCCAACGTTTCAGCCTGTGGATGGCGGGCGGCGGCGTGAAAGGTGGGGTCGTTTTCGGTAGTACTGATGAGATTGGCCACAAGACAGCGGGAAATCACGTCAATGTTCATGATTTTCACGCCACGATGCTTCACTTACTGGGTATGAACTACCGCGACCTTGTTTATAAGCGCCACGGTCTGAATGAGCGCCTCACCGATCAATTACCCGCCAGAGCGGTTTCTGAGATTTTGACTTAGAAGATCAATGATCATAGAGTCAGGAAGACGGCCCTTTGAGTTCTTCTGAGTGGACGTTTGTTTTAGAAACACTCGTTCTTGTACGCTCGCTACCGCAACCGTAGCGCTTTCCAAGGATCATCGGACCCGACGACGGTTGCCCGCGAAGTTGACAATGGCGAACCTTTGGCACCGGGCGGTCCAGTCGGCGCTGCCCACAAACTCCGATCGGTCCAATGGACTTGGAAAGCATCCCGAGAGCGGGGTTGGCACGATTTCATTGCCTCTGCCGAAGCGGTTATATCGATCAATGCTTACTGAGGACCGCAGAATACGGTGGCAAAACTCGCTGCGGCTCGAGAAACTCATTTGACTTCGGTTCCCCTCGCCCCAGCGCGGGGAGCTGTGAAACAATTGGGTTGGGCGCATAAACCCAATTCGCTAGGGACGCGGTGCTCCGCGTCCTTGTTGGGTTTACCGTCGCGGACGCGCGGCAACGCGTCCCTACCATTGAACTTTTTCACAGCTCGGGGCCAGGGGTGAGGGCGCTGATTGGGTCTATCTTCGTAGCCCGCTACTTCTGCACCTATCAATAACCAGGATGGCTCCTGTGATCTCGGAATTTCGAAATATAGGGCAGAGCAGATCGGTTGGGCACTTCCACCTTCACAAATTGCACTTGCTTGTGCGCGAATCCTGCTTTATCCGGTTTGCCAGCGCCGCGCTGGGATTCTGGCTGACCCTTCCCGGCAGTGCAGAACTGCTGAATGCACAAAACTCGCTCGCCAGGCAGCACGCGTCGAAGGCCGACCAATTAGTTCGGACTGGCGACTTGAAAGGGGCCGAGGCGGAGATGCGCCAGGCTGCCGAGCTGTCGCCCAAGAATCCTGAGTATCTCATGCGCGTGGGTCTGATACTCACGATGCAGGAGCGTCCGAAAGTCGCCGCCATATTCTTTGAACGAGCGCTCAAGCTGGATCCAAACAACTTGACTGTCCGTCGCCATCTGGCCGGCAGCCAGTGGCAATCAGGCAACCTTGCCGCATCCCAGGAAAACCTCGAACTCATCCTTAAAGCCACTCCACGTGACTCGGAGGTACTCCTCCTGCTGGGCATGGTATTGATGGATGCGGAGCGCTTTCCCGCCGCCCATGCGGCGGCTCAGAAGGCTGCCAAAGCCATGCCGTCTTCGGATCAGGCCTATGCCGTGAGAGGCATGGCCGAAATGCGCATGCTACGGTACACCGAAGCCGCAAAGTCCTATGGGCAGGCAGTAGAGCTCAATCCAAAGGCCCCGGACGTCAACCTCGGCTTGGCCATGTCGCTATGGGCAGCGGGGAACATTTCCGAATCCTTCGCGATCTTTGAGCAGGGGCTGAAACGCTTTCCCGAAGATGCCTACCACTGTCTGGAGTATGGGCGACTGCTGCTGAAATCGGCCAAACCCGATGATTCAACCGCCGAGACCCGAGCCATCGCGTTGTTGCAAACTGCCTTGACGCTGAACCGCTCGCTTCCGGAAGCCCACTATCTACTGGGCGATTTAGCGCTAAGGAGAGGCAGCCCCGAAAAAGCTCTTCAACATCTGGAGCAGGCCGTCAAGCTGGATCCCGGGAGCAGCAAAATTCATTTCGCGCTATCTCGCACCCATCGGCGATTGGGCCGGATGGAGGATGCGGCGCGCGAAGAGGGCGTCTTTCAGACACTGAAGGCCAGAGAAGAAGCGGCTCCGGCGGCTCCTTTGCTTGTCGGCGGGCTGGAGTGAGGCGGAGGATGGCCCGGAAGATCTTCAAAAGACCACCCATTCTTTGGTTCTGGCCGGTCACTGTGGCGGGCATGCTGATGGCTGCCTTCTCTGTTGTTCCCGGGACGCCTGTTCCTCAGGTTGCAAGTGGCATTTTCACCGATGTCACCGTGGCTGGCGGCATTACCTGGAAGCACTTCAACGGGGAGTCGCCCGATGCTCACCTGATCGAAGCGAAGAATGGCGGGGCGGCCTTCTTCGATTTTGATCAAGACGGCCTGTTGGATATTTTCCTGGTGAACGGTGGAGAAACGCCGCGTGGCAAGAGTTCCACTCCGGTGCGCAATGCGCTTTACCGCAACCTCGGAAACGGCAAATTCGAGGAGATTGCAGCGAAGGCGGGCGTCGATCACATCTCGTTCTATGGTATCGGCGTCGCCGTCGGCGACTATGACAATGACGATTACCCCGACCTTTTGGTAACGGGTTATCCTGAGCGTGCCCTCTTCCACAACAATCACGATGGGACCTTCTCGGAAGTGGCCGGGAAAGCGGGCTTGAAGGGATCCGGCCGATGGTCAACCGGGGCCGCCTGGTTTGACTATGATCGCGACGGATGGCTCGATTTGGTCATTTGTCACTACGGCCAGATGTCATTCGCCTCCGCTCCACGTTGCGAGTTCGGTGGCACACCCTCCTATTGTGCTCCGAGCTCCTACGGAAAAGGCGCGCCATTGGCGCTCTATCGCAACAATGGTAACGGGACTTTTGCCGATGCAAGCACCACGTCAGGACTGGACAAGAATATAGGACGCGGATTGGGAGTGGTAGCGGTGGACGTTGACGATGATGGCTGGACAGACCTCTTCGTGGCACGCGACGGCTCGCCCAATTTGCTGCTGACGAACCAGCGCAACGGCGCTTTCCGGGATTTTGCGATGCAGGCTGAGGTTGCATATGACCCCAACGGTGCGGCTAAAGCGGGAATGGGCATCGATGCTGCCGACGTCAATGGTGATGGCCGGCCAGATTTCGTGATGACAGCCTTTAACAACGAACAGCATTCTCTGTTCATCAATCCGGGGCGTTTTCCCTTCGAAGATTGGACGATTGCTTCGAGCCTGGGTTTCTTGACCATGTCCTACGTGGGTTGGGGAACGCACTTTCTGGATTACGACAATGACGGTATCATGGACCTGCTCATTGTCAGCGGACACGTCAACAAGATTGTGGAACTGACCAGCTCGAATGTGACCTACAAGGAACTGCCGCTGCTGCTGCGCAACGACGGGAAGGGCAGTTTCCGCAACATGCAGGAAACCGCCGGCCCCGCCTTCCAGACGAGGTATGACGCTCGCGGACTGGCGGTAGGCGATTACGATAACGACGGTGACGTGGATGCCACTCTCGTACGTCTTCAGGATACCCCCGTCCTCTTGCGCAACAATGTGGGGGGAAATAGTAGCTGGGTGGGATTCCAACTTGTGGGCACGAAGAGTAACCGGGATGCGATCGGAGCCAAACTGACAGTTCGTCTGGGTGAGCGCAAGCTGGTGCGATGGATTACCGGTGGCGCCAGCATCTTCTCCTCGCACGACAACCGGGTCGTGTTCGGCCTTGGATCAAGTCCAGGCCCACCCGCCACGTCGGTCGAGATCCGATGGCCAAATGGCGTCGCCCAGACGATTGACGGCCTCGCCCCCAAGCGCTATCACAAGGTGGTGGAGCCCCAGTAGAAAGCCCTGACGCCCCCATGTTTCCTCTGCGGACCAAACCTATTCTCTTGACGTCTGCCGTGGCCGTGGCGTTTCTAGGGCTGCCTCTGGTCACTCTGCATCCCGCGCAGGCGTTTCGGGAATCCGATTCCAGCCAGGCTCACCATAAACATAAGGACACGGGTCAGAAGCCAGCCAGCATTGGAACTCCCGAGCGCGGTCCCGGACATCAACGCATGCTCCAGGTTCTCCAGGAGATCGCAGCGCGCGGTGCTCACGAACACCCCTTCATGGGCGACGGACGAGCCCAGGAACTAACCCGCCAACTGGCTGATCTGGAAGCACGCTCTTCCGGGGTGACGACTCCGGCATACTGGGGTGATGATCTCAACCGCTGGCAAGTCCTGCTCGATCTCGGAATTGCCGAACTTCGGCTGGGCAGGCTCGAGGTTGGGACAGAACATCTTCTGGCCGCCTATCGCCTTCTGCCCAACATCAAACCGTATGTTAAGAAAGCCCAGGTGGACAAAACGATCTTCGAGCTCGGGGTCGGCTATATGCGCTTCGGTGAGACCCAGAATTGCGCACTGCTGCACAACGCCGAGAGCTGCCTTCTCCCTCTCCGTGGCGGAGGGATCCATACGCTGCGGGGGGGGGCCACGAAGGCGATCCAGTACTTCACCGAGGTCCTGGAGAGCACGTCTCCGGAAGAGGTCTACGGCTACCACTATCCGGCCCGCTGGCTGCTGAACATCGCCCAAATGACCCTGGGTCAGTATCCCGACAAGGTGCCAGAACGGTATCGTATTTCTTGGTCAAGCTTCGAATCCGGGGTCCCGTTTCCGCACTTTCCAAATGTGGCCACGAAACTTGGCCTGGACACCTTCAACCTGGCTGGGGGCGTCATCATCGAGGACTTCGACGGTGACGGAGACGTGGATATCGTTACCTCGACCTGGGACATTTCCGGGCACATGCGCCTGTTCATCAACAACTCAGATGGAACCTTCTCAGACCGGACCCGGGAGGCGGGGCTGGAAGGTTTGCTGGGAGGACTGAACCTCCTGCAGGCCGACTATAACAACGATGGCCACCCAGACATCCTGGTACTTCGGGGTGCCTGGGCGGGTAAGGCCGGCCAGCATCCGAAATCGCTTTTGCGGAACCTGGGCAATGGCACCTTTGAGGACGTAACCTTCGAGGCTGGATTGGCCGAGGTCAACTACCCCACCCAGACGGCCGGCTGGGCCGACTACGACAACGACGGCGACCTGGACCTTTTCGTCGGCCATGAGTCAGACAACACCCTCCCGGCTCCTTCGCAGTTGTTCCAGAATCGGGGCGACGGCACCTTCCGAGATGTGGCCGCCGAGGCTGGCGTGAAGTTTTATGCTTTCAGCAAAGGAGTCTCCTGGGGAGACTACGACGGGGATGGCTTCCCCGATCTGTATGTCTCCATCTACCAGTCCCTGAACCGTCTCTACCGGAATCAGGGGAATGGGACCTTCAAGGACGTCACTGTCCCGTTAGGCGTGGGCCAACCCAAAAACAGCTTTCCGGTCTGGTTCTGGGATTACAACAACGACGGATCTCTGGACTTGTTCGTCTCCAGCTACGACGGGAGTATCGCGCACCAAGCCCGCCATCGTCTGGGACGTCCTCGACTCTTCGAGAAAGCTTGTCTCTACGAAGGGGATGGCCACGGAGGTTTTCGAGAGGTGGCCGATCAGCGTGGACTGGGCATTCCGATGCAGCCCATGGGCTCGAACTTTGGGGATCTGGACAACGACGGTTATCTTGATTTCTATCTCGGGACCGGCGATCCCTCCTACTCCAGCATCGTCCCTAATCTGATGTTTTTGAACCGTGCCGGCCAGAGATTTGCGGACATCAGCGTGGCAGGAGGCTTTGCTCAACTGCAGAAAGGGCACGCCGTCGCCTTTGCCGACCTGGACAATGACGGAGATTTGGATGTGTTCGAAAAGATGGGAGGCGCCTATCCTGGAGACGCCTTCAGTGATGCCCTTTACGAGAATCCGGGAATGGGAAACAACTGGATGACTGTTCAACTGGTGGGACGCCAGTCCAATCGATCCGCCATCGGGGCCCGAATCCGGGTGCAGATCGAGGAGAGCGGCGTGACTCGATCCATCTACCGTCACGTCAACAGCGGCGGTAGTTTCGGAGCCAACCCGTTGCGACAGACCATCGGACTGGGAAAGGCGAAGGTTGCCCAACTCCTGGAGATCTTTTGGCCGCGGACAGGCAAGACACAGACCCTGAGGGACCCACCTCCAGGCCAGTTCATCCAAGTCGTCGAGGGCGAAGAGGGCTACACGAAGTTGTCTCTGAAGCGCTTTAAATTCTAGGCGTTTTCGGCGACTGCGCGCCGAAAATGTGGCCCTGGCGGGCAAAATCGCAGGGTGCGTTCCGTTTGCTGGAACGCACCGTCAGGCCCCAACATTCCCGGTGCGTCGAAAAGCGCGACGCACCCTACTTTGCGGTCGCAGCAACATCGAAAACATTTTTTTCAAGTGTTGTCCCTAAGCGCCTAGTTCGTTTGATGATTTCTAAAAGCTTGCTCAAATTGCGCTACGGAAATTCCATAGTTTGTTCCCTAAGCCTTTCTGTGCTGCTGGCACAGGTCTACGCCTTGCCCAGCCTTCAAGGTCCGGCCATTCAGTTTAGCGAAGCTAAGAGGCTGGTGAGGGAAGGCAAATATGCAGAGGCGGAGGCAGCGGTGACGGCGCTAGTCGCTCGTCAGCCATCGGCTGACGGCTTCGACTTGCTTGGAAATATCTATGAACAGCAAAGCAAGTTGGATCGAGCCGAGGATGCCTATGGCCAGGCTCTCAAGCTGAATCCCGGCAGACATTCTTCCAAAGCTAGACTTGGAATCGTTTATGGCAAAAGAGCCAAGTACGCCGAATGTGTTGCCGTTCTGGAAACCCTTCCTGGTGCCGTCAGTAAAGATCCGGAAGCGTTGTTTTATTTGTGTCGGGCTTATCTTGAAAGCGGAAATAAACTCAGGGCCCTTGAAACTGCCGGAATGATAGAACGTTGGGAAGAGAAGGATCCGGGTGCGCTTCTGTCTGTTGGCAGATTACTGGTATCGAAGGATCTGTACGAACAGGCGGTGCCCATCCTGAAGAAGACCATCAATCGACTCCCGCAATCTTCAGAGGCCCACTACAGTCTGGCTTTTGCCCTTTTCAAAATGTGCAAATACGATGAGATGTCTACCTACCTGGATCAAGCCCAATATCTTGATCCAACCGCGCCAAGAATCTTGTTGCTTCGCGCACTGAGCTTGCTGGATTCCGGCAAATTCTCTGCTGCCAAAGACTACATCCGCAAAGCCCAAACACTCAGTCCAGGAGATAAATTTGCTGCGTTTCTGTGGGGCCGCGTTCTGATCGAAGAAGGGAACTACGCTGAAGCGATCAAGCTGATCAGTGACCTGATCGCCGGTGGCTTCAACGATCCTAACGCGCATTTGTCGTTGATCAATGCCTTCCGGAGGAACGGGGAATTCGAAAAAGCAGTCAACTATGCCCTCAAAGTCGTGCAACTCTTTCCAGACAATCCATCGGCGCAGTTGCGCGCAGGTGTGGAACTAGAGTTTCTAGGAGATTTTCAACAAGCTGAAGGATACGTAAGAAAAGCGATCGCCCTCGGAGCGAATGATCCGGAAATATTGAAGACAGCCAAATTCAGCCTGGCGACGATCTCCGTGAAGGCAGGCAACGATGCCGAAGCCGTGCGACTATTTGAAGACGTGATTCGCATCAATCCCAGTGATGTGTACGCACGCGTGGAACTCGCAGACCTATATCACAAAGCCAGGCAATATGAACAAGCTGTGAAGCTGCTGCAAGAGGCGGTTTCTTTTGACTCTCGAAATAAGCGCGCACATTTCATATTGGGCAATGCGCTGACGAAACTTGGCAAATCTGCCGAAGCCCAACAACACTTCAAAATGTTTGAGGATCTGGAGAAGGCCGAAGACAGTTCAAAGAGCGGAAAGCCGACGGTCTACACGCAGAGCATAAAATAGGGTCAGCAACATGGCGCCCTTGTTCCTGGGCACTGGCGTTCCCCGTCGGCGAATCGCCGTCGGGACGCTGGGGCAGCAGCGGCAGGGGTGCTCCAATAGCGCAGCAGGCCCAGCCTGCTGGCGGCGGCATTCAACGCAGAAGAGTGGGAACGGCCTTACCCGTCCTGTCCTTCCAACCCACCTGGGATGCGGTGCGGCAGACATCCGGCGGGCTACAGAGCATTGCAAATCATGGTGACACGTTACAAGTTGGTGTGAGACAGCTACACGTCGCGAACATCGGCTCCCCTTGCCCCAATGTGGGAGAGG
>Ga0163150_10001877_pt1 | contig 34122 bp, 34 predicted proteins | sample OliLakLV19P2IB_FD_148628 | JGI IMG/M metagenome (GOLD analysis project Ga0163150, IMG submission 148628) | Freshwater microbial mat bacterial communities from Lake Vanda, McMurdo Dry Valleys, Antarctica - Oligotrophic Lake LV.19.P2.IB | ecosystem: Environmental > Aquatic > Freshwater > Lake >...
TTTCGCAGTGAGTTCATGCGCGGCGCTGGTGTATACGCCGCCGGCGATCACGCTGCGGTGGGACAGCACGCAGCCTTTGGGTTTTCCGGTGGTGCCCGAGGTATACATCAGCAGCGCGTCGTCGGCCTCGGTGATTTCGGGTAAATCGACATCGGGCAACGCTTCGTGCTCGAATATTTCAATGACGTCGGAGTTGATCACTATGACTTTGATGTCGCGCCGGATACCGACAAGTGCGGTATTGAGACGCTCAACAAATTCCTCGCTGGTAAAGACGACTTTGGTGTCGGAATGATCCAGCACGTATGCGAGTTGTGCAGGCTGCGCCAGCAGGTTCAGCGGCGCGACCATGAAGCCCGAATACATCGCGCCGATCAGCAGTCGCGCGGTCTGGTAGCTGTTGTGCAGCATCAGCGCGACCTTGTCGCCCTTGTGGAGTCCGAGGCCCAGCAGGTGGCGGCCTAGATCGCGCGAGTCACGCTGCAGTTGCGCGTAACTCATGATTGCGCCAATCTCCGGCGCGATCAGCCATGTCGCGGCGGGCTGCTCTGTGGCACGTTTGTCAACGATGTGGCGGATGGTGCGCATTGGTAACTGTTGCTAATGGTTGGAGCGGGATCAGGCGCCCGTTTTCTGCGCGACGATGGTTGCGAAGGCTTTGGTGGTGCCTTCGGGGCCGGCGAAATTGTCGTGTGCGAAGTGCAGGATATTCCAGTCCGCAAACATGTCCCGCAATTCGTCTTTGCCGAACAGATGGTAATGGCCCGGTTCGAACATGCCCGTGTAGGTGGTGCCTTCGATCAGCGTGTTGACGATGGCCGTACCGTCAGGGGCGATGTGGGTCTGGATCTGGTGCAGCAAGCCGAGTGCTTGTTCTCGTGGGAAGAACATCAGCAGGCCGATGCTGACGATGGTGTCAAATTGTTCCGGGATTGCGTAACTGCCGATGTCAGTGCATTGCGCGTCGATGCGCAACTGTTCTGCCGTCGCGACCTCGCGGATACGCGTGATCGCGGTTGCGCTGGCATCAACAGCTGTCACCCTCAGTCCGCGGCGTGCAGCCGTGATAGTCAGGTTACCCAGCCCGCAACCGATATCGAGCACGTGCCCATGGACGAAGGGCAGGCACGTCGTCTCGAACGGGTTCAGCGCGAAATCACCAGCGGCAACCTGCTTGCGGAATTGGGTATCGAAAAAATCGATGCTTTTGTTGGCGTTCACGGTGCGGCGACTGTGCGATGTGGCGTCACACGCCGTGTTTTTTGCGGTAGTCGTCAAAGATGTCGTTGACGGTGGGTTCGCGTGGCGGGATTGTGCGCACGATACGCGTGGTGTTCATGAAGTGTTTGTAATTCAGGTTCTCGGAAAAGCTGTTGCCGCCCCAGGTGCCGCAGCCCATGGTCAATGAGAACGGCAGGCCGTTGTCGAAGCTGCCGCCGTTGGCGATGGCGTGGGCCTGGTTGACGATCACCCGGCACACCGTCATATCCATCCCAAGTATTTGAATTTGTTCATTATTTTTTGTGTGTATGCCGCAGGAATGGCCGTCGCCCTGATAGTCGTAAATGGCGCGCAGGGTGTTGAACGCATGGTCGAAATCGCGTGCTTTGTAGATCGTCATCACCGGTGACAGTTTTTCACCGGAGAAGGGCGCAGCAATTCCAGTATTTTTCTCTTCTACCATCAGGCATTTCGCGTTGACGACTGCGGGGCGCGTCAGTCCGGCAACCGCGCAGATTTTTGCAACGTTTTGCGCAGTGACGGCCGGCGACAGTTTCCCGCCGGGGAACATGGCTTTCTGCAAGGTCGCTTTTTCCTCCGCAGTCAGCAGCACGCCACCGACGGCGGTCAGCGCCTTGATCATGCGCTCATACACCGCGGCATGAATGATCACGCTGTTTTCCGATGAACAACTGGTCGCGTTGTCGAAAATCTTCGAACGCATGATTTTTTCGGCGGCATCCACGATATCGGCACTTTCATCGACGATCACCGCAACGTTGCCGGCACCAACGCCCAGCGCTGGCGTGCCGCTGGAATAACCGGCGCGCACATTGGCCTGCGATCCGGTGACGACCACCAGGTCCGCCTGCTTCATCAGTTCCTGGCTCAATTCCTTGGTCACCGGTTGCGGCAGCGTCTGCACCAGGTCGGCCGGCGCGCCGATGCGCGCGAACTCGGCGTGGATGAATTCCAGCAGTTTCGCCGCCGTCGAGCAGCCCTTGGGTGAGGGCGACAGGATCACTGCATTGCCGCATTTCAGCGCGTTGATGATGTTGTTGGCGGGTGTCGCGCCGGGATTGGTCGATGGCACGACGGCAGCGACGACGCCGACCGGACGCGCGATTTCGGTGATGCCGAGTTCGGGGATTTCGGCGAGCACGCCGGTGGAGATGGCGCCTTTAAGGTCGCGCAGCAGGCCGAGGGTCTTGCGGTGATTTTTGTTGATCTTGTCGGCGACGTTGCCGAGGCCGGTGTCGCGTACCGCGATTTCAGCCAGAATTTGGTTGCGGCCGGGTTCCATGATCGCCCAGCCAGCGGCGGTGACCAGTTCGTCAAGCTGCGCCTGGGAGTATTGGCTGATTGCGGCCTGTGCTTTGCGGGCGCGGGCGACCAGCGCGGCGACTGTTTGCATGGCTGGCGAAGCTGCGGTCTGCGGATTGGTTTCAGCCATGTCGGATCCCGGGTTTGCGCCGGTCAGCGTGTGCCTGCTGCCGGGGTCATGTTGATTTGGTGGAATTTGATGGACATTATAGCCAGCAGCGGACCACGACCGGTTTTACTGTGCGCGCCGGACAAAAATTGATAGACTCGCGGTTCCCTAAAAACGACAACACCAGTTTATGAAATGGCAGATACAAAGTATTTCAAATTTCAGGGAAAAATCGTTTTCATCGGTTTCGGCTCCGTCGCACAAGGCGTACTTCCGCTCCTGCTGCGCCATATCGACATGCCGAGAGAGCGGATATCCATCATCACCGCGCATGACCGCGGCCGCGCCGAAGCAGCCTCTTTCGGCATCCGTTACGAAATAAACCCCCTCACGCGCGAAAACTATCGCGCGATCCTTGGCCCCAGGCTGGAGCGGGGCGATCTGCTGATCAATCTGTCGGTTGACGTGGCGAGCTCCGCGCTGATCGGGTTTTGCTGCGAACACGGCATTCTCTACACCGATTCGTGCATCGAGCCGTGGGCGGGTGGTTATACCGACCAGTCGGTGTCGGCTTCGCGCCGTTCCAACTACGGACAGCGCGAGGAAGTGATCGCATTGCGCAGGAAATTCCCGGCCGGACCGACGGTGATCCCGACGCACGGTGCCAACCCCGGTTTGATTTCACACTGGGTGAAACAGGCGCTGGTCAATCTGGGAAAAGACATCCTCGGCCACACTGCGATTCCGCAGTCGAAGGCGGAATGGGCGCAACTGGCGATGGATCTGGGTGTGAAGAGCATTCATTGCTCGGAGCGCGACACCCAGTACGCCCTGCCGCGCAAACGGGTCGGCGAGTTCGTCAATACCTGGTCGGTGGACGGCTTCATCGGCGAAGGCTCGCAGCCCTGTGAGTTGGGCTGGGGTTCGCATGAAAAATATTTTCCGCCCGAAGGGCGGCATCATGACCACGGCTGCAAGGCGGCGATTTACCTGGATCGCCCCGGTGCTTCGGTGAAGGTGCGGACATGGACGCCGAACGCCGGCGCGTTTCACGGATTTCTGATCACCCACGGCGAGGCGATTTCGATTTCGGATTACCTGACCGTCAGAAAAGGCGATCAGGTGCTGTACCGGCCGACCTGTCACTACGCCTATCACCCGTGCGACGACACCGTGCTGTCGGTGCATGAGCTGGCGGGACGCAACTGGGTGGGGCAGGAACAGCGCCGGCTGTACCGCGACGAGATCACTGAGGGTACCGACGAACTGGGCGCGCTGCTGCTGGGACACAAGAAGGGCGCTTACTGGTATGGCTCGCAGCTGTCGATCGACGAGGCACGCAAACTCGCGCCGTACAACAATGCGACCAGCCTGCAGGTGTCCGCCGGTGTGCTCGGCGGGATCGTGTGGGCGATGGAGAATCCGCAGGCCGGCATCATTGATCCCGAGGGCATGGATTTCCGCCGCGTGCTGGAGATCGCCAATCCCTATCTGGGCAAGGTGGTGGGTGCCTATTCCGACTGGACGCCGCTGCAGGGCCGCAACCACCCGTTCGCCGAGGACGTCGATGCCTCGGATCCGTGGCAGTTCAAGAACATCCGTGTGACCTGAACGCGACAGGTCTCTCCGTTCGTCCCCAGCTTGTCCAAGGCCGAACGGATTCCCCCCCTATCAGTTCAGCGTGACTCAGTTCAGTGTGATTTTTGCGTCAGCAACTATCTTCTTGAACTTGGCGATTTCGGTGCGCACCAGATCACCCAGCTGTTCCGGCGTGCCGCCGACGGGGTCTACGCCCAGTTCGGCCATGCGCCCCTTCATTTCCGCGTTCTTGACGATGACGGAAATTTCCGCGTGCAGTTTTTTCACGATGTCGTTCGCGGTGCCGCGCGGCACGAAGATTGCCCACCACTGGCTGACTTCGAAACCCGGCATGCCGGATTCAGCGAAAGTCGCCACCTCAGGGAAGGCCGAGGAGCGCTGCGCTGAAGTCATGCCGACCGCACGAATGCGGCCGCTCTTGATATGGGGCGCCGCGACCGGCAAAGCGAGGAAGGCGCTCGGTGAGTGGCCGCCCAGCAGGTCGGTCAGTTGTGGACCGCCTCCCTTGTAGGCGACGTGAATGACGTCGATGCCGGTCAGCAGCTTCATCCACTCGCCCGCCATGTGCTGCGCGCTGCCAGATCCGATCGATGCGTAGCTGATCGCACCCGGCTGTTTCTTTGCCAGCGCGATGTATTCCTTCATGTTTTTTGCCGGCAGCGAGGGATGCACCACCAGCACCAGCGGGGATATGCCGACCTGTGTGATGGGTGTGAAATCCCTGATCGGGTCGTAGCTCATTTTCGGATACAGCGCGACGTTCAGCGCGACTTCGCCCGAGGTGCTCATCAGGATGGTGTAGCCGTCAGCCGCGCTGCGTGCTGCGATTTCGGCCCCGACCATGCCGGAGGCGCCGCCACGGTTGTCGACGAGCACTTGTTGTCCCAGCCTGTCTCCGAGCAGCTTGGCGATCGGGCGGCCGAGGATGTCGGTGCCGCCGCCCGGCGGGTAGGGGATGATCATGCGCATTGGTTTGGCCGGATACGGCGCCTGTGCTGCCGCAAAACCTGCAACCGAGAACAGCAACAGCGATACGAGTAGGCGTGCAAGCATGGTTCCCTCCGTGTTGGCGTATGGATGCCCGGGATTGCCCCGGGATTGCTGGTGTGTGCTGATTTTTGTTTTTTTGTTTGACGCAGCACAGAGACTAGAGGAGTTTCAGCAAGCAAGGCAAGGGCTTCATGGGCTGCCGGTTCATCCTCATGGTTCTGGATGTGATTGATTACAATATGATTTTCAGTATCGAGGCGCGGTAACAGTGAAAAGCGGACATCCGGGGATTGCTGAACCTTCAACATGGGTGGACCGCTGGGCGCCGCTGGTGCGCGCTGGCGGTCCGGTGCTGGACGTGGCCTGCGGCGGCGGTCGCCATGCGCTGTTTTTTGCCGCGCGCGGCCATCCGGTAGCTGCTGTGGATCGTGATCCCGCTGCGATCGCCGTGCTGGCAGCGCAATCCGGCCAATCCGCTATTGCCGCGCTGTGTGCCGACATCGAAAATGGTCCTTGGCCCTATGCCGGACAGCAGTTTGCCGCCATCGTCGTTACCAATTACCTGCACCGGCCGCTATTTCCGGCCCTGATGGCGGCGCTGGCACCGGGCGGCGTGCTGATTTACGAGACTTTTGCGCAGGGCAACGAGGCTTACGGCCGTCCCGCCAACCCGGATTTTCTGCTGCAGCGGGGCGAATTGCTGCGTGCCGTGGGCTCAGCCCGGGTGGTGGCTTATGAGGATCTGTATGTGGAGCAACCCAAGCCAGCCATGGTGCAGCGCATTTGCGCCGTGGTCACGGCAGGCGTAATCGGCGAAAATCCTTTTAATTCATACAGCTTTCGCGGCGCAACAACAACCGGTTCAAATTGACCGGATTCGGTGCAATCGGTAAAATCGGACGGTTTACTCAAGCTGGATCGGAAATGCGGGTCAAGTTCGTCGCAGGTAACTGGAAAATGAATGGCAATCTGGCCTCGAACGAGGCCTTGTTGCAGGTTCTGCTACCGGCGCTGGCGGGAATTGCCGCCGTCGAAACCGTTGTTTGTCCGCCGTATGTTTATCTGTCGCAGGTGCAACCGCTGCTCCGTGGTTCGAAAACGGCGCTGGGCGGGCAGGACTTGTGCCAGTACGGCAACGGCGCCTTCACCGGTGGTGTTTCGGCGGCGATGCTGAAGGATCTGGGTTGTAGCCATGTGATCGTCGGGCATTCCGAACGGCGCGCGCTGTTCGGCGAGAGCGATGAGCTGGTGGCGGAGAAGTTTGCAGTGGCGCAGCAGGCGGGATTGCAGCCGATCCTGTGCGTCGGTGAAACGCTGGCAGAACGCGAAGCCGGGACGACTGAAGCAGTGGTCGCCCGGCAGTTGCAGGCGGTGATCAGGCGTTCAGGTGCGGCGGCGTTGCGGAATTCGGTGATTGCCTATGAACCAGTGTGGGCGATCGGTACCGGCAAGACGGCAACGCCAGAGGAAGCGCAGGCAGTGCATGCGTTCATCCGCAGCCAGGTGGCGGGTGCGGATCTTGCGGTGGCTGATGCAGTGCGTATTGTGTATGGCGGCAGCGTGAAGGCGGGCAATGCCGGGCAGTTGTTTGCGATGCCGGATATTGATGGCGGCCTGATCGGCGGTGCTGCGCTGGTGGCTGAAGAATTTGCTGCGATCTGCCGGGCGGCGGCGCAGAAACCTTAAGGCGGGAACAGTATGGAAGTCGCGATTTTTGTGGTACACGTAATCGCAGCATTGACCATCATCGGTCTGGTGCTGCTGCAACACGGCAAGGGTGCCGACATGGGCGCGGCGTTCGGCAGCGGTTCCGCGGGCAGCGTGTTCGGTTCGTCCGGCTCTGCGAACTTCCTCAGCCGGACTACGGCGGTTCTGGCGACGATATTTTTCATATCAAGTATCAGCCTGACCATAGTCTCGTCCAAGAAAACCACGGACAAAGGCATCATGGCGCAACCGGTGGAGCAACCCGCGTCGTCGTCGTTGCCCGCACAGATACCAACTCCGCCGCCGGCAGTGCCGGCTTCCGCGGTACCGGTGCCGCAGGCACCGGTCGCCGCCGAGGGTGATGCCAAGGCGGGGAAGGTACCAAAGTAAGGTGCCAAAGTAAGGTACCAAAGTAAGGTACCAAAGTAAGGTGCCGAAGTAAGCAGGGTGATAAAACCGGGCGCAGCAGCCTTGCCGGTTTCGTGACCGCAGCAAATAAGTCGACGTGGTGGAATTGGTAGACACGCCGTCTTGAGGGGGCGGTGGCGAAAGCCGTGAGAGTTCGAGTCTCTCCGTCGACACCAGATTGGGTGTTGTTGAAGTGGCAGGCAGTGCAGGGGCGCCCGACACGCGGGCCGCAAAGTTTCACGTAACGTTGCAGAAGGCAGCAGATGCTGGAAGGTTATTTTCCGATTCTGATGTTTATCGCCGTAGGCCTCGCCTTCGGCGTCGCTCCGGTTGCCGCCGGCTGGATCGCCAGCCGTGCCGTCGGGTCACATCGGCCCGGCCAGCAGAAACTGTCCCCCTACGAGTGCGGCTTTGAGGCTTTCGAAGACGCGCGCATGCGCTTCGACGTGCGTTATTACCTGGTCGCGATCCTGTTCATCCTGTTCGACCTTGAAATTGCCTTCCTGTTTCCGTGGGCCGTGGTGTTGCGGGAAATCGGCCTGTTCGGGTTCTTTTCCATGATGATTTTCCTTGCCATTCTGGTTGTAGGATTTATCTACGAGTGGAAAAAGGGGGCGTTGGAGTGGGAGTGAACGCATGAGCCACCGAGCAGGGGCCCCGGGCTTGCCCGGGGATGCGAGTCAGGCGAATGCGTTCGGGCGCCGCCGCCGGGCAATTATTATCTTGCGAGAAATTGTCGAAGGCGCCACGGTGAGCCACCGAGCAGGGGCCCCGTCCCTCATCCCCGGCCCTTCTCCCGGAGGGAGAAGGGCGGCAAGTGTTTCCTCTCTCCCTGTGGGAGAGAGGTCAGGAGTGAGGGAACGGGGATCAACAGCAAGGCGAACGGTTTCGGGCGCCATCGGCCCGGGCGTTGGTTGCTTCCCGATACGGTCGGAGGTGCCGACATGAGCTTTAGTTACGTAACGGTATCGAGGTAACTAAATATGGGCGCCATCGAAACCATCAACGAGAATCTCAACGACAAGGGTTTCATCACCACGTCGGTGGACGCACTGGTCAACTGGACGCGCACCGGCTCGTTGTGGCCGATGACTTTCGGCCTGGCCTGTTGCGCGGTGGAAATGATGCATGCCGGCGCTGCGCGTTACGACCTCGACCGTTTCGGCATCGTGTTCCGTCCCAGCCCGCGCCAGTCCGACGTGATGATTGTTGCCGGCACCTTGTGCAACAAGATGGCGCCGGCGCTGCGCAAGGTTTATGACCAGATGGCCGAGCCGCGCTGGGTGATCTCGATGGGGTCCTGCGCCAACGGCGGCGGTTATTACCACTATTCCTATTCCGTGGTGCGTGGTTGCGATCGCATCGTGCCGGTGGATATTTACGTGCCGGGCTGTCCGCCGACCGCCGAGGCATTGCTCTACGGCATCATCCAGTTGCAGAACAAGATCAAGCGCACCAACACCATTTCCCGCTAGCCGTCATCAGCCGCCAGCCAACCCTTCATGACCACCCGAATCGAAACCCTGACCGCTGCGCTGCAGACCGCACTCGGCGACAAGCTGGTCAGCGCGACCACGGCGCTGGGCGAGGTGACGGTGGTGGTGAAGGCGGAACAGCTGCTCGCCGCCGGCGCCATCCTGCGTGACGATCCTGCCCTGCATTTCGAGCAATTGATCGATCTCTGCGGCGTGGATTACAGCGATCACGGTGAAGGTGCCTGGAAGGGTGCGCGCTTCGCGGTGGTGTACCACCTGCTGAGCATTGCCCACAACTGGCGGGTGCGGTTGCGTGTATTTGCGCCGGACGACAGTTTCCCGGTGGTGGCATCGGTGCTCGACCTGTGGTCGTCCGCCAACTGGTATGAGCGCGAGGCCTTTGATCTCTACGGCATCATGTTCACCGGCCATCCGGACCTGCGCCGGCTGCTGACCGACTACGGTTTTGTCGGCCATCCGTTCCGCAAGGATTTCCCGCTGTCGGGCAACGTCGAAATGCGTTACGACCCCGACCAGCAGCGCGTCATTTACCAGCCGGTGACCATCGAGCCGCGCGTGGTCACGCCGCGCATCGTCCGTGAGGAGAACTACGCGGACTCCGAAGGTTTCCGCAAAGGATGATTTGAAATTTTTCCTGAAAAACGTTTGCCACAGAGGACGCAGAGAACACAGAGACAAGACAGGAAATCAGAACGTTACAGGGTTTTCTCTGTGAACTCTGTGCCCTCCGTGGGCGAATTTTTTTAAATGGCTGAAATCAAAAACTACACGATGAACTTTGGCCCGCAGCATCCGGCTGCCCACGGCGTGCTGCGCCTGGTGCTGGAGCTGGACGGCGAGGTCATTGAGCGCGCCGATCCGCATATCGGCCTGTTGCATCGTGCGACCGAAAAACTCGCTGAACACAAGACCTTCATCCAGTCCGTGCCGTACATGGACCGCCTCGACTACGTGTCGATGATGGCCAACGAGCATGCCTACGTGATGGCGATCGAGAGGCTGCTGGGCCTCGAAGTGCCGGAGCGCGCGCAGTACATCCGCGTGATGTTCGACGAGATCACCCGTCTGCTGAATCACCTGCTGTGGCTGGGCGCGCACGGGCTGGACATCGGCGCGATGACGATTTTTCTGTACTGCTTTCGCGAGCGCGAAGACCTGTTCGACGTCTATGAGGCGGTGTCGGGCGCGCGCATGCATGCGGCCTATTACCGCCCGGGCGGCGTCTACCGCGACCTGCCGGATACGATGCCGCAGTACACCGCAACGCGTATCCACAACGCTGCCGCGACCAGGCAGCTCAACGAAAACCGCCAGGGTTCGCTGCTTGATTTCATCGATGATTTCAGCAAACGTTTTCCGACCTATGTCGACGAATACGAAACCCTGCTGACCGACAACCGCATCTGGAAACAGCGCACGGTCGGCATCGGTGTGGTGTCGCCGGAACGCGCGCTGTCGCTGGGCTTTACCGGTCCGATGCTGCGCGGTTCGGGCATCGAATGGGATCTGCGCAAGAAGCAGCCTTATGAAGTCTATGACCGCCTGGATTTCGACATCCCGGTGGGTGTCAACGGCGACTGTTATGACCGTTACCTGGTGCGCATCGAAGAAATGCGCCAGTCGAACCGCATCGTCCGTCAGTGCGTTGAATGGCTGCGCAAGAACCCGGGGCCGGTGATGGCCGACAGCCACAAGGTGGCGCCGCCGTCGCGCGTGGCGATGAAAACCAACATGGAAGAGCTGATCCATCATTTCAAGCTGTTCACCGAGGGCATGCATGTGCCGCCGGGGGAGGCTTATGCGGCGGTGGAGCATCCCAAGGGCGAGTTCGGCATTTATCTGGTGTCCGATGGCGCCAACAAGCCGTACCGGCTGAAAATCCGTGCGCCTGGTTTTGCCCATCTGGCGGCGCTCGACGAAATGGCCCGCGGCCACATGATTGCCGATGTGGTGGCGATCATTGGAACCCAAGACATCGTGTTTGGGGAGATTGACCGGTGAGTGAGCGATGAACGCCCCAACAATTCCTGTCACCCCGCTTTCTCCTGCTTCACTGGCGAAAATCGACAAGGCCGTTGCCAAATACCCGTCGGAGCGCAAGGATTCGGCGGTGATGGCGGCGCTGACCATCGCCCAGGACGAGAAGGGTTGGCTGTCCACCGAGACCATGGACTTCGTGGCTCAGTACCTGGGTATGCCGCCGGTTGCGGTGTATGAGGTCGCGACCTTCTACACCATGTACAACATGAAGCCGGTCGGCAAATACAAGCTGACTATCTGTACCAATCTCCCTTGTGCATTGCAGGGCGCGACGCTGGCTGCCGAACACCTGAAAAAAGCGCTGGGCATCGGTTACAACGAAACCACCGCCGATGGCTGTTTCACGCTGAAGGAAGGCGAGTGCATGGGCGCCTGCGGCGATGCGCCGGTGCTGTTGCAGAACAACAAGCTGATGCTGTGTGCGATGAGCCCGGAAAAAATTGATCAGTTGATTGGCAAGCTGAAAATGAGTTCAAAAGAGTCAGGGGAGGTCGAATAATGGGTCTGCCCATGGGTTTGCCCACGCCTCCGTTCGCTGCGGACATTTTTGGCCCCGACGCCGTGATCATGAAAGGCGTCAACGGTTTAAACTGGAAACTCAGGGATTACGAAGAGCGTGGCGGTTATGCCGCGCTGAAAAAAATCATTGCCGAGAAAATTCCGCCCGAGCAGATCGTCAACGAGCTGAAAAAATCGGCTTTGCGCGGTCGTGGCGGCGCGGGTTTTCCGACCGGGCTGAAGTGGAGCTTCATGCCGCGGCAGTTTCCCGGCCAGAAATATCTCGTGTGCAATTCGGACGAAGGCGAGCCGGGCACATTCAAGGACCGCGACATCCTGCGTTATAACCCGCACAGCCTGATCGAAGGCATGATCATCGGCGGTTACGCGATGGGCATCACCGTGGGTTATAACTATATCCACGGCGAAGTGTGGGACGTCTATGAGCGTTTTGATGAGGCGCTGGATGAAGCGCGCGCCGCGGGTTATCTCGGCGACAAAATCCTTGGTGCCGATTTTTCGTTCCAGTTGCATGGCCACCACGGTTACGGCGCCTATATCTGCGGCGAAGAAACTGCGCTGCTGGAGTCGCTCGAAGGCAAAAAAGGCCAGCCGCGCTTCAAGCCGCCGTTCCCGGCGAGCTTCGGGCTCTACGGTAAACCGACCACCATCAATAACACCGAAACCTTCGCTGCGGTGCCGTGGATCATCGTCAACGGCGGCGAGGCCTTCCTCAACCTCGGCAAGCCCAACAACGGCGGCACCAAGCTGTTTTCGGTGTCGGGTGACGTGGCGCGGCCGGGCAATTTCGAAGTCAAACTCGGCACACCTTTCCCCAAGCTGCTGGAAATGGCCGGTGGCATGCGCGACGGGCGCAAGCTGAAAGCGGTGATTCCCGGTGGTTCGTCGATGCCGGTGCTGACCGCTGATGTGATGATGGCCACCGACATGGACTATGACTCCATTGCCAAGGCGGGCTCGATGCTCGGTTCCGGCGCGGTGATCGTGATGGACGAGACGCGCTGCATGGTGAAGTCGCTGCTGCGGCTGTCGTATTTCTATTACGAAGAATCATGCGGCCAGTGCACGCCGTGCCGCGAAGGCACCGGCTGGCTATACCGGATGGTCCACCGTATCGAACACGGCCAGGGCCGCCCCGAAGACCTCGATATGCTGAACAAGGTGGCCGACAACATCCAGGGGCGCACGATCTGCGCGCTGGGTGACGCGGCAGCGATGCCGGTGCGCGCCTTCATCAAGAATTTTCGCGACGAATTCCAATACCACATCGACCACAAGAAGTGCCTGGTGGCGCCGTATGTATAAATCGATGTCGCTAACTTTCGCCCCCGTCCCATCGTTCCCTCACCCCCGCCTCCTCTCCCGAAGGGCGAGGGGAGGCAAATGTTTCCCTTCTCCCTGTGGGAGAAGGGTCAGGGATGAGGGACGGCGAGGGGGGATTTGTGAGCATCTGCCATGCTAGAACTTGAACTGGACGGTAAGTTGATGGAAGTGCCCGAAGGCAGCACCGTAATGGATGCGGCCAACAAGGCAGGCATCTACGTGCCGCACTTCTGTTATCACAGGAAACTGTCGATCGCCGCCAACTGCCGCATGTGTCTGGTGCAGGTGGAGAAGGCGCCGAAACCGCTGCCAGCCTGTGCAACGCCGGTCACCAACGGCATGAAGGTGTGGACGCATTCGGACACTGCGGTGAACGCGCAGAAGGGCGTCATGGAATTCCTGCTGATCAACCATCCACTGGATTGCCCGATCTGCGATCAGGGCGGCGAATGCCAGTTGCAGGATCTCGCGGTCGGTTACGGTGCAAGCGGCTCGCGTTACGAGGAAGACAAACGCGTCGTCGCCAACAAGAACCTCGGCCCGCTGATCTCTACCGACATGACGCGCTGCATCCATTGCACGCGTTGCGTGCGTTTCGGTCAGGAAATTGCCGGCATCATGGAACTGGGGATGATCGGCCGCGGCGAGCATGCCGAAATCATCACCTTCGTCGGTAAAACCGTCGATTCGGAACTGTCGGGCAATGTCATTGACCTGTGTCCGGTCGGCGCGCTGACCTCAAAACCCTTCCGCTACAGCGCCCGCACCTGGGAGTTGACGCGCAAGCCCTCAGTCAGCCCGCACTGCGGCCTCGGCTCCAACCTGACGCTGCAGATGAAGCAGAATCGCGTGATGCGTGCCTTGCCTCGCGACAACGAAGCTGTCAACGAATGCTGGCTGTCGGACAAGGACCGTTTTTCCTACGAAGCGCTGAATTCCGAAAAACGCCTGGCGAAGCCGATGCTGAAGCAGGGTGGCAACTGGCAGGAAGTTGAATGGCCGGTTGCGCTGGAATACATCGCCAGGGAACTGCAACGTATCAAGGCGGCGAACGGTGCCGATGCCATCGGCGCGCTGGCGACACCGCACCAGACGCTGGAAGAACTGCACCTGCTGCAGAAATTGCTGCGCGGTTTTGGTTCCGGAAATGTTGATTTCCGTTTGCGTCAGGCGGATTTCAGCGCCGACGGCAAACTGGCAGGCATTCCCTGGCTGGGCATGAACATCGCCGACATCGCCGCGCTGGACCGCGTGCTGGTGGTCGGATCCACGCTGCGCAAGGATCATCCGCTGCTCTCGCACCGCCTGCGCCAGTCGACGAAAAAACAGACCCAGCTCAACCTGATTCATGCCGCCGATGACGATTTGCTGATGCGCGTTGCCAACAAGGTCATCGTTGCACCGGCACTGTTGCCGCAGACGCTGGCGCAGGTGGTGAAGGCGGTTGCCGAAATCAAGAATGCCGCGGTGCCGGAAGCGGTGCGCGGCGCAGTGGCTGGAGTCACGGTTAATGATGCCGCTAAACGTATTGCTGAAAGTCTGACTTCGGGCGGGAAGGCGGGTGTATTCCTCGGTAACTTTGCAGAACAACATGCCGCCGCTGGCGCGCTACATGCGCTGGCACAGGCGCTGGGTGAAGTTCTCGGCTGTCCCTTTGGTTTCCTCGGTGCGGCCGCGAACAGCGTTGGCGGCTATGTCGCCGGCTGTGTGCCCACCGCTAAGGTCACCGGTAAAAACGCGCGGCAGATGATCGAGGCGCCGCTGAGAGCGTACCTGCTGCTCGGTGTTGAGCCCGAACTCGACATGCATGACCCGCGGCAGGCGATGGCGGCGCTGAAACAGGCGGAACTGGTGGTTGCGATGAGTCCGTTCCAGCACGGCGCCACTGACTACGCGCATGTGCTGTTGCCGATTGCGCCGTTCACCGAAACCGCCGGCACCTACATCAGCACCGAAGGCCGTGTGCAGACTTTCAACGGTGTGGTGAAGCCGCTGGGTGAAACGCGGCCGGCATGGAAAGTATTGCGCGTGCTCGGCAATCTGCTGGGGCTCGCCGGTTTCGAGCACGACGGTGCCGACGACGCGCAGCGCGAAGCACTCCACGGCAAGACTGAAATATTCAATAAAAACAATAATTTACAATACACACTCGGCACATTGCCGGCAGTGACGGCTGGCACGGCGCGGATCGCCGAAGTGCCGATCTACGCCGCTGACGCACTGGCGCGCCGCGCACCCAGCCTGCAAAAAACCCGCGATGCGCAATCGTCCGTGGCGCTGATGAATCGCGCGCTGGCCGATCAACTCGGTTTGCGTGATGGTGATTTTGTGCGCGTCGCGCAGGATGGCGGTGCAGCGACTGTGCCGTATGCCATCGACGATAAACTGCCCAAGGATTGTGTGCGCCTCGCACTGGCCCGCGCGGAAACCGCAGCACTCGGTGCAAGCGATGCGGCGCTGGCGCTTGAGCGCGTGGCTCAGGTGCAGAAGGTGGTCGTCTGATGCTCGATTCGCTGCTCGCTTACCCGCAGGCGCTGCTCGGCCCGCTGTGGCCGGTGGTGTGGACGCTGGTCAAGATCATGCTGATCGTCGCGCCGCTGATGCTGTGCGTGGCCTACCTGACGTTGTGGGAGCGCAAGCTGATCGGCTACATGCAGATCCGCAAGGGCCCGAACCGCGTGACCTTCTTCGGCATCCGCTGGCTCGGTGGCTGGGCACAACCGATTGCCGACGGTCTCAAGCTGCTGTTCAAGGAAGTGATCATCCCGACGGGCTCGAACAAGGTCCTGTTCGTGCTGGCACCGGTGATGGCCCTGGGACCGGCGCTTGCGGCGTGGGCGGTGATTCCGTTCTCGCCGGAACTGATCCTGTCAAACATCGACGCCGGCCTGCTTTATCTGATGGCGATGACCTCGCTGGGCGTCTACGGCATCATCATTGCCGGCTGGGCGTCGAATTCCAAATATGCCTTTCTCGGCAGCCTGCGCTCAGCGGCGCAGATCGTGTCCTATGAAATCGCGATGGGTTTCTCTCTGGTCGGCGTGCTGATGGCCGCGCAAAGCCTGAACCTGAGCGAGATCGTCAAGGCGCAGCAGAACGGCGCCGGCCTGTTTGGCTGGTTCTGGCTGCCGCTGTTTCCGCTGTTTATCACCTACCTGATCTCCGGGGTGGCAGAGACCAATCGCGCGCCCTTCGACGTCGCCGAGGGTGAATCGGAGATTGTCGGCTTCCACGTCGAATATTCAGGCATGACCTTCGCCGTGTTTTCGCTGGCGGAATACTCGGCGATGATCCTGATCTCGACGCTGACTTCGGTCATGTTCCTCGGCGGCTGGCTGTCGCCGTTCCCGGCGTCGTGGGGCGTGCTCGGCACCGGCGGTTTTGGCTGGCTTTTTGCCAAGATCTTTTTTGTTGCGTCGCTGTTCCTGTGGTTCCGTGCGACGTTCCCGCGTTATCGCTACGACCAGATCATGCGTCTGGGCTGGAAAGTGTTCATTCCGGTCACGCTGGTGTGGATCGTGGTGCTCGGGGCCTGGATGCAAACCCCGCTGTGGATATGGTGGAAATGATGATCCGGAGCATCGGCAAATTCTTTAACACCTTCCTGCTGTTCGAGCTGCTGAAGGGCATGGCCGTCACCGGCCGCTACCTCTTCGCGCGCAAAATCACCGTTGAATATCCGGAGGAAAAAACCCCGCAGAGCCCGCGCTTCCGCGGGCTCCATGCCTTGCGCCGTTATCCCAACGGCGAGGAACGCTGCATCGCCTGCAAGCTGTGCGAGGCAGTGTGTCCGGCGCTGGCGATCACCATCGAATCCGAGCAGCGTGACGACGGCACGCGCCGCACCACGCGCTACGACATCGACCTGACCAAGTGTATTTTCTGCGGCTTTTGCGAGGAATCGTGCCCGGTGGATGCGATAGTCGAGACGCGAATCTTCGAATACCACGGCGAAAAACGCGGCGACCTGATTTATACCAAACCGATGCTGCTCGCGATCGGTGATGCCTATGAAGAGCAGATTGCCAAGGATCGCGCGGCTGATGCGGCGTATCGATAACAGTGAACGAGTGAACGGGTGAAAAGTGAACGAGTAAAAGCGGAAAGTGCATCGTGGCCGGGGGGTTCCCCGTTCACCCGTTCACTTTTCACTCGTTCACCGAAATTATGACATTTCAAGATTTCATGTTCTGGTTTTTTGCGGCTATCCTCGTATTCGCCGCATTACGCGTCATTACCGCGCGCAATCCCGTGCATGCCGCGTTGTTCCTGGTGTTGGCGTTCTGCACGGCGGCGGGGTTGTGGATACAGCTTGAGGCCGAGTTCCTCGGTATTGCGCTGGTGCTGGTCTATGTCGGCGCGGTGATGGTGCTGTTCCTGTTCGTGGTGATGATGCTCGACATCAACCTGACGCGGCTGCGCGAAGGATTCTGGAGTTATCTGCCGGTGGGCGCCCTGGTTGCGGTGTTTCTGATCCTCGAGATGATGGTGTATCTGATCCAGCCTTACTTCGGGCTGGGTGAGGCGCCGCGTCCTGATCCGGCCGTGGCGGGTTACAGCAATACCAAGGAACTGGGCCGGCTGCTCTATACCGATTACGTCTATCCCTTCGAACTGGCCGCAGTGATCCTGCTGGTGGCCATCGTCGCCGCGATTGCGCTGACGCTGCGCCGACGGAAACACGGTAAATACATCGACCCGGCGGCGCAGATCAACGTGCGCCGCGAAGACCGGGTGCGCATCGTGTCGATGCCGGCCGAGAAACAGGATTGAGGATTGAGGATTGAGTGATGAGGATTGAGCTTTTGTCGCTGAGGAAAGCGCGCATCGCAGGGTTGGGGATTTCTCAATCCTCAATCCTCAATCCGCAATCCTCAGGGGGAGAGCAATGATTTCCCTGTCGCACTACCTGGTGCTGGGCGCGATCCTGTTCGCGATCTCGGTGATCGGCATATTCCTGAACCGCAAAAACCTGATCGTGCTGCTGATGGCGATCGAGCTGATGCTGCTGGCGGTGAACATGAATTTCATCGCTTTTTCATATTTTCGCGGTGATATCGCGGGGCAGGTGTTCGTGTTTTTCATCCTGACCGTCGCCGCCGCCGAGTCGGCGATCGGTCTGGCGATTCTGGTGGTGCTGTTCCGCAACCTGAACACCATCAATGTTGAAGACATCAACCGGATGAAGGGCTGATGCGGTCATGACCGAGATGCAAAAACTCTATCTGTTGGTGCCGCTGGCGCCGCTCGCCGGAGCGATCATCGCCGGCCTGTTCGGCAAGGCCATCGGCCGCCGCGCCGCGCACACGGTGACCATCCTCGGCATGGTGGTGTGCCTGGTTACGTCCTTCCTGGTTTACCGCGACGTGATGGGCGGCAATATTTTCAACGGCCCGGTCTACACCTGGCTGGTGTCCGGCAATATCCGCTTCGAGATCGGCTTCCTGATCGACCCGCTGTCGGCGACGATGATGATGGTGGTGTCCTTTGTGTCGCTGATGGTGCATATCTACACCATCGGATACATGGCTGACGATCCCGGCTATCAGCGCTTCTTCAGCTACATCTCGCTGTTCACCTTCTCGATGCTGATGCTGGTGATGAGCAACAACTTCCTGCAACTGTTTTTCGGCTGGGAAGCAGTAGGGCTGGTGTCGTATTTGCTGATCGGCTTCTGGTACACCCGTCCGACGGCGATCTACGCCAACCTGAAGGCCTTTCTGGTCAATCGTGTCGGTGACTTCGGCTTCCTGCTCGGCATTGCGCTGGTGCTGATGTATTTCGGCACGCTGGATTATGCCGCGGTGTTCGCCGGCGCCGGGCGCCTCGCCGGCAACAGCATTGAGCTGTTCCCGGGCGAGAGCTGGTCGCTGATGACCGTGATCTGCATCCTGCTGTTCATCGGCGCCATGGGAAAATCGGCGCAGTTTCCGCTGCATGTCTGGCTGCCGGATTCGATGGAAGGTCCGACGCCGATCTCTGCGCTGATCCATGCCGCGACGATGGTCACCGCCGGCATCTTCATGGTGGCGCGGATGTCGCCGCTGTTTGAGCTGTCGGAAACCGCGTTGTCCTTCGTCTTGATCATCGGTGCGATCACCGCCTTCTTCATGGCGCTGATCGCCACCGTGCAGTACGACATCAAACGCGTGGTCGCCTATTCGACGCTGTCGCAGCTGGGTTACATGACCATGGCGCTGGGCGCCTCCGCCTACTCCGCGGCGATATTTCATCTTTTTACCCATGCCTTTTTCAAGGCCGTGCTGTTTCTCGGCGCCGGTTCGGTGATCATCGCCATGCATCACCAGCAGGATATGCGCAAGATGGGCGGCCTCGCGAAATATATGCCGATCACCTACATGACGGTGCTGATCGGCGCGCTGGCCAACGCCGGCCTGCCGCCCTTTGCCGGTTTTTTCTCGAAAGAAACCATCGTCGAGGCGCTGCATCACGCCACGGTGCCCGGCGCCGGGTTTGCCTATGCGCTGGCAGTGGCGGGCGTCTTCGTCGGCGGCTTCTATTCCTTCCGCCTGGTGTTCTACGCATTCCACGGCAAGGAACGTTTTGCCGATCCGCAGCATCCCGACGTCAAGGCGGCGGATGCCGAGGCGGCTGCAGCAGCGCATCACGATGAGCATAAGCATGACGACCATTCTCATGGCGATCATGCGCATGATAAGCACAAAAATGAGCACAAAAATGAGCGTGACGGTCATGGCAGCCACGCCCCGCACGAATCGCCGGCCGTGGTCTGGGTGCCGCTGGTGCTGCTGGCGATCCCGTCGGTGTGTGCGGGCTGGCTGATCGGCACTTTCGTCCATGGCAATTATTTCGGTAGTGCCATTACGGTCCATCCGGCACATACCGCGATGGCGGCGCTGGCCGCAGAATTCCACGGTGTCATTGCGATGATGACCCATGCATTGGCTACGCTGCCGTTCTGGCTGGCGGTGGCCGGCGCCGGCACGGCCTGGTTCCTCTATATCGTGCGTCCGGAATTGCCGGCAAAGTTACGCCGCAAGTGGGGCGTGGTGGTGACGATACTGATGGAGAAATACGGCCTCGACCGTTTCAACGACTGGTTCTTTGCCGGCGGCGCGCGCGCACTGGGTACGGGACTGTGGAAGGGCGGCGACATCGCGGTGATCGACAATGTGATGGTCAACGGCTCGGCGCGTCTGGTCGGCTGGATTGCCTCGGTAGTGCGCGAGCTGCAGTCGGGCTACATCTACCACTATGCCTTCGCGATGATTTTCGGCGTCCTGGCGCTGCTGACCTGGGCGTTAATCCGCTGAAACTGAAGAAAAACAACTGATGATGCATGCATTGCCCTTACTGAGCCTCGCCATCTGGGTGCCGATCATCGCTGGCGCCGCGGTGCTGTTCACCGGCGGCGACCGCAATGCGCAGACAGCGCGGGTGATCGCATTGATCGGAGCGATCCTCGGTTTTCTGGTGACCATACCGCTGTACACCGGCTTTGATGCGCAGGCGGTCGGTTTCCAGTTTGTGCATCGCGCGCCGTGGATCGAAAGTTTCAATGTCTATTACCACCTCGGTATCGACGGCATTTCGCTGCTGCTGATCCTGCTGAACAGCCTGACCACGGTGCTGGTGGTGATCGCCAGCTGGCAGGTCATCCAGTCGCGGGTGGCGCAGTACATGGCGGCGTTACTGATACTGTCGGGCCTGATGAACGGCGTGTTCTGTGCGCTTGATGCCATGCTGTTCTACGTGTTTTTCGAGTCGACGCTGATCCCGATGTTCATCATCATCGGCGTCTGGGGCGGACCCAACCGGGTCTATGCGGCAACCAAGTTTTTCCTCTACACGCTGCTCGGTTCGCTGCTGTCGCTGGTTGCGCTGATCTATCTCTACAACGTTGCGGGCGGCAGTTTCGCGCTGGTCGACCTCTACGAAGTGCCGCTGCCGCTTACCCTGCAAGTAATTGTTTTTATTGCATTTTTTATGGCTTTTGCGGTCAAGGTGCCGATGTGGCCGGTGCATACCTGGCTGCCCGATGCCCACGTCGAGGCGCCCACCGGCGGCTCCGTGGTGCTGGCCGCGATCATGCTGAAACTCGGCGGTTACGGTTTCCTGCGACTGTCGCTGCCCATCGTGCCCGATGCCAGTATCTATCTGGCACCGGTGGTGATTGCGCTGTCGCTGATCGCCGTGGTCTACATCGGGCTGGTGGCGCTGGTGCAGACCGACATGAAAAAGCTGATCGCCTATTCGTCGATTTCGCACATGGGTTTTGTCACGCTGGGCATATTCATTTTCAACACCCAGGGCGTCGAGGGCGCGGTGCTGCAGATGATTTCGCACGGCTTTATCTCGGCCGCGATGTTCCTCTGCGTCGGCGTGCTGTATGACCGCATGCACTCGCGGCAGATTGCCGATTACGGCGGCGTCGCCAATAAAATGCCGGTGTTCGCCGCGCTGTTCATGCTGTTTGCGATGGCGAATGCCGGCCTGCCGGGCACCAGCGGTTTTGTCGGTGAATTCCTGGTGATCCTGGGCGCGATGAAAACGAACTTCTGGTATGCCTTTGCCGCGGCGATCACGCTGATTTTCGGCGCCGCCTACACGCTGTGGATGTACAAACGCGTGATGTTCGGCGCGGTGGCCAATGACCATGTCGCAGAGCTCAGGGACATCAACGCCCGCGAATGCCTGGTGCTGGGCGTGCTCGCGGCGCTGGTGCTGGTCATGGGCTTGTGGCCGCAACCTTTTGCCGAGGTGCTGCATGTCTCGGTCAGCGAACTGCTGGCGCACGTGTCGTACAGCAAACTGCCGTTGCAGTAAGCGACGAACAGGGAAAAATCAGGGAAAGCATCAGGTAAAACAACATGGAATACATCACCCCCCTGTGGCCCGCCTATCCCGAGATGTTCCTGCTCGTGATGGCCTGCCTGATCCTGATCGTTGACCTGTTCATCAGCGACGACAACCGCATATTCACTTACGGCCTGACCCAGTTCACGCTCGCCGGCTGCGCGGTGCTGACTTTTTTCACTGGCAATGCCGAGCCGGTCTATACCTTCAGCGGCATGTTCGTCGACGATCTGATGGCCGACGCGCTGAAGCTGATGACCTGCCTTGCGGTGATCACCATCCTGGTCTACGCCCGCGCCTACACCGCGGCGCGCGGCATGTTCCGCGGCGAATTTTTCACGCTGGCGCTGTTCGCGACGCTGGGCATGATGGTGATGATCTCGGCCAACCACCTGCTGACGCTGTATCTGGGGCTGGAGCTGCTGTCGCTGTCGCTGTACGCGATGGTCGCGCTGCAGCGCGACTCGGTGCAGGCAACCGAGGCGGCGATGAAGTATTTTGTGCTGGGCGCGCTGGCCTCGGGCATGCTGCTCTACGGCATGTCGATGCTCTACGGCGCCACCGGCACGCTGGAAATCACCGAACTTGCGCAGTTGTCCGCGGAGGGCGTGCGTACACAGGCGGTGCTGGTATTCGGTCTGGTGTTCATTGTCGCCGGGCTCGGCTTCAAGCTCGGCGCGGTGCCCTTCCACATGTGGGTGCCCGACGTCTATCAGGGTGCGCCCACCGCGGTGACGCTGTTCATCGGTTCCGCTCCCAAGTTCGCCGCATTCGCCATTGTGATGCGCCTGCTGGCGCAGGCCATGGGTGCGGACGCGCTGGTCGAGGAATGGCGGCAGATGCTGCTGATCATGGCGGTGCTGTCGCTGGCCATCGGCAATCTCGCTGCGATCATGCAGACCAACCTGAAACGCATGCTGGCGTATTCGACGATTTCGCACATGGGTTTCCTGCTGCTCGGCGTGCTGTCGGGCACCCTTGATGGCTACGGCGCCGGCATGTTCTATGTTGTGGTCTACGTGCTGATGACGCTGGGCGCATTCGGCATCATCCTGCTGCTGAGCCGGGATGGTTTCGAGGCCGAGAACCTTGATGACTACAAGGGACTCAACCAGCGCAGCCCGTGGTATGCCTTCCTGATGCTGCTGCTGATGTTCTCGATGGCGGGCATTCCGCCGACGGTCGGTTTCTACGCCAAGCTGTCGGTGCTGCAGGCCGTGGTGCAGATCGGCTGGTGGTGGGTGGCGGTGATCGCGGTGGTGTTCTCGCTGATCGGCGCCTTCTACTACCTGCGCATCGTCAAGCTGATGTATTTCGACGCACCGCAGGATTCCGCGCCGGTGACGGCTTCGGGTGACGTGCGCGCGCTGCTGACCGTGAACGGTCTTGCGGTGCTGGTACTGGGCATCGCGCCGCAGCCGCTGATGGTGCTCTGTATCGAAGCCGTCCGCGCTTCGATCTAGGCCCCGATTCCAGGCCTGCAACCCATGGACTGGAGCAACGCGGCGCTGCTGTTGCTGGCGCTGATATTTGCTTATCCCGGTTTTGTGTATCGCTATTTCTGGCGCAAGCCGGGACTGTAAACGGAGGGTGTCCGGCATGGTGCAGCGCAAATCCGCGGATTTCAGCGAGACCACGCTGAGCTCGGAGCCGGTGTTCGACGGTGTGCTGCTCCACGTGCGCCGCGATACAGTGCGCCTGTCTAATGGTAAAGAGGCGACGCGGGAGTACATCCGCCATCCCGGTGCGGCGATGATCATTGCCCGGCCCGATCCCGACACCATCGTCCTCGAGCGCCAGTTCCGTTATCCGCTGGCACGGCATTTCATCGAGCTTCCCGCCGGCAAGATTGATCGTGGCGAGGAACCTCTGGCCACGGCACAGCGTGAACTGCGCGAGGAGTGCGGTTACACGGCCACGACATGGCGCCACCTGACCACGCTGCATCCGTGTATCGCCTATGCCGATGAGCGCATTGAGCTCTATCTCGCAGACGGGCTGACGCAGGTCGGTGCGGCGCTGGATGAGGATGAATTCCTCGAAGTGATGACGGTGCCGCTGACCGAGGCGCTGGCGTGGGTGCGCGATGGCACCATCACCGAAGCCAAGGCCGTCACCGGCCTGCTGTGGGCCGAGAAAATCCTTAAAGGGGAGTGGTGAGTAGGACGGTGCGGAAAACGGCGCGAAGAAGCACTGCGCGGCTTTAAGGGGACGGCGCGAAGAAGCGCCGCGCTAGCTTTAAGGGGACGGCGCGAAGAAGCCCGCGCTAGCTCAGGCGCGTTCGCTGTTTCGCGTACGCGTGGCTGCACCGCCGTCGCTGAGCCGGGTTACCGGCTGCAGGAACTTGCCCTGCGCGTACAGCGTTCCCGCATCCTTCAGCAGCTTCAGCGTTTCGGCGTTTTCAACGCCTTTGGCGACCACCTGCCGCTTCAGGTCGCGGGCAAGGCCGTTGACCGCCTTGACGAATACCCGGCTTTCCGCATTGTCATGCAGGTCCTGGGTGAAACTGCGGTGAATTTTCAGATAGTCGACTTTAAAGCGTTTCAGGTAATAAAAAGAGCTGAAGCCGGTGCCGAAATCATCCAGCGCAAAACGCGCGCCCAGCGGGCGCAACTGGTCGATGAAGGCCGCCGTGGCGTCGATGTTTTCCATCGCCGCTTTTTCGCTGACCTCGAAGACCAGACGTTCACCCGAGACATCGGAAGTTTTTACGATATCGACCATTTCGCGCACCCAGCTGTTGTCCGAAATCGACGCTGCCGACAGGTTGAGCGAATAACGTTGCAGGGGCGCCTGGCTGTGCTCGTGAATATGGGTCAGCACACGGCACAGCACGCGCTGGTCCAGGGCAGGGGCGTAACCCATCGATTCTGCGCTGCTCATGAACTGCCGTGCTTCGGCCCATGCGCCGCGTTCATCGCGGATGCGCATGAAAATTTCGTGGTGCATCGCGGCCCCCGTACGCAGTTGCACGGCCGGCTGCACATACAGCGCAATTTCGTCCTGCTCCAGCGCTTCAACGATCAGTCGCGACCATTGCGTGCGGCGATGATTGGCGCGCAGGGCGTCGGATCCGGGATTGAACAACGCAACGCGGTTGCGCCCCTGGTCCTTGGCCTGGTGGGTCGCAGCGTCCATTGCGGCGAGCAGTGCGGCCCAGTCGTTGCCGTGCAGCGGATACAGTGCCACGCCGATCGAGGCGGTGATGCTGGACACCACGCGGTTGTGCGCCGTTTCCAGGCGGTAATTCTGCACGGCCTCGAGCGCGATCGCGGCGGCGGCTTGGGCGTCTTCGCGGCGCGCCTCGGGCAGGTGCAGCACAAACTGGTCTTCGCCGACGCGGAACAGTTCGCCCTTGCGGTCGCGCGCGACGCTGCGCAGCACGCCGGACAGGCCGAGCACCAGCTGGTCGCCGGCGCCATGGCCGAACACCGTGTTGACGCGTTTGAAATGGTCCATGTCAATCATCACGATCGCGCCGGCCTGACCGGTCAGCAGCGCGGCTTCAACCTGGCGCTGCAGCGCGCCACGGTTGGGCAGGTCGGTCAGCGCGTCATGCAGAGCCACGTGTTCGGCGCGGCGGATCGCCAGATGCTGTTCGGTGACGTCGCGGGCGGTGCCGCGGATGCCGAGCATTTCGCCCATTTCATCCCGGGTGATGCGCGCGTTGATGCCGATCCAGCGATCTTCGCCGCGCGCGGTGCTCAAGTGGGTCACATGGTTCTGCACTTCGCCGTTGCGGCGCAAGGTCGACAGGAAACGACGGTTGGGCACATGCGCGCCGTTGGCCTCGAAACTGAAAAAGCAACGTCCGATCAGGTCGCGAGGTGCCAGACCGAAAATTTCGTGGGCCGCGGCATTGAGATAGGTAAAACGTCCTTCGGTATCGGTCTGCCAGATCAGGTCGTGCGAAGTTTCGACGAGGTCACGGTAACGGCCCTCGCTCTCAATCAGCAGCTGGATGATGCGGCGTTTTTCGGCGAGCGTCTTTTTGATGCTGGCCAGTTCGCGCGAGGTTTTTTCGGCAAACGCACCGTCGTTGGCCTGAACCAGACGGTCGATCACTTCCTTCGGGTAGCGGCGGTGGCCGCCTTCCGTGCGCTGGGCGCCGAGGATGCCCTGTTCATCCCAGCGCCGCAGTTTCTGCGGAGAGATGCCGAGCAACCGTGCAGTCTGCTCGATGGTGTAGGAGTGATCCTGATCGGACATGCGCGCGGTCTCGGCTTTTCCGGAGGGGGATGGTTGTTTTACGGGCAGTCTAGCAGAGCCCGATGGCTGATGTTTTTTCAAGTGTTTTCCGGTTTTTGCGAGGGCGGCGGACGATCTTGGCGGACAAGCTCAGTGAACAACGACTGGTTCCTGCAGACCGTTTTGCCGCGATACCAGTCGTTGCATCAGTTTCAGGTCGCGCGTGCTCAGGCGCAGCGCGGCATCGACCCAGACCCCGACCACGTCCAGCAGCTCGTCGTAGCTGATCTGGTGCACGCGGCGGCGCACGGCGGCCAGTGCGGCCATGCCGTTGCGGGAGCGGCTGCGCTGCTTGATCAGCGCGTTGACGGCGGCTTCACCGGCACCGTCTTCGGCCACGACGTCGATCACACCCAGGTCGCGCATTTCCCCGGCGCTGTAGATTTTTCCGGAGGAGATGATGGTTTCGGCGGTGCGCTGCCCGACCTTGCGGTCGAGGAAGGAGTACGCGCCCATGCCCGGGAACAGGTTGAACAGGATTTCCGGGAAGCCGAAGCGCGCGCTTTTTTCGGCGATGAGGACATCGCTGGATAACGCCGCCTCAAAGCCGCCGCCCAGACATTCGCCCTGTATCAGCGAGACAGTGGTCACCGGCAGGCCGTGGCCGATGTAATTGCGGTAGAGCACGTCGATGCAGGCGCGGCCGTAGGCCGACAGCGCGGCGCGGTCGCGGCGCTCGATTTTCTCGCGGAACAGATCCAGATCGCCGCCGAGGTTGAACACGCCGTGCATGCCGGAGGCGAGAATCACGTATTCGATGGGTTCTGTCGCATCGCCGCAGTCAATTTCGCCGTCGCTGTCGGCGAGGAAATTGTAATAAGCATCGATGTCCGAAAGCAGGCCCGGATTGAAGCAGGGGCGCGGCGCGGCGGTCCAGCGTGACCACAGGGCGCGCGTGGGGCGGTCGAAGTGCGCGTGCAGTTGCGGTGAGAAACGGAACTTGGTGTCGTTGCGGAAAACCGGGCGGACGACGGCGTGGTGGACGTCGATGACTGCGGCAGGTACTTGCATTTCCATGATGGCGATCCCCTGTGGTTATTAATTAAAAAGTCGGCGGAAGTCAGTGGCTTCCGTGTATGGAATTAGAGGCCAGGAAGCGGGCGCAGGCAAATCTAACAAAATGGGAAGTTTAAAAAATATCAATAAAAACAATGGATTACAACCACTACCTATGGTGGTGTTGGCAAGTTTGGGCGGAGAGTAAGTATTTTTCGTGCCATTCCGGCGTTATCAAGAGTGAATCGGGGGCAATCAGGGACGGTCAGGGAAGAGACAGGGGGGAGGCTGCCGTGTTGCGGCGCTGCATCCGCAATCCGGCAGGATGTTTGACTACTGCGTGACTAGCCGTTACAACCCTGTGCTGATTCCAACTTCATCCAGGCATCGCCCGGATCAGCACATGCTGCGCGCCATACTCAAACTGTTGCTGGGCTTGTTGTTCCGGGTATCGCTCACCGGACACAGCAGCCAGCTCGCGCGTGGCCGGCCGCTGGTGCTGGCCAATTACGATTCGCTGCTCGATCCGCTGCTGGCGGCGCTGTTCCTGCCGGGCAATCCCTTGATCGTGTTGCCGCAGACGCTGGCGACACATCGCATCGGTGCGCTGCTGCGGCGTATTGCGGACTGCGCCGAACCCGCCATCGGCGGCGATGCCATCAAGCGACTGGTGCGCGAGCTGCGTGCCGGGCGGGCGGTGGTGATGTTCCCCCAGGAGCGGGCGACCACCACCGGCAGCACGATGAAAGTCTATGGTGCTGCCGGCGTGATTGCCGTGCGTGCCGATGCCGACATCATTCCGCTGCGCATCCAGGGCACGCTGTATACGCGCTGGGCTGCGACCAGTGCGCGCTGGCCGCATCGCTGGCTGCAGCGGGTGACGCTGGTGATCCAGCCCTCGACGCGGCTTTCCCGGCCCACCGCTTTTGCAACGGGTGTCGCCGGCACACGCCGGCGGCGCATGAATGACGAGCTGCAGGCGTTGATGCAGCGAGCCATGGCCGATGCCGAGCCGCGCCGGGCATTGTTCAGCGCGTTGCTGGACGCGGTCGAACTGCATGGCCGCCGCAACTGCGTCATTGAAGACATCCGCGGCCAGGTGCGAACTTATGCCGACCTGCTGAAAGGCAGCCTGGCGCTCGGCCGGTTGACGGCAAAATTCACCGAGCCGGGGGAGCGGGTGGGCGTGCTGCTGCCCAATCTCGGCGCCACGGTGTGCCTGGTCTTCGGGCTGGTGTCGCGCGGCCGGGTGGCGGCGATGCTCAACTATTCCAGCGGCGTCGAGTCGCTGCGCGGCGCCTGCGCGGCGGCGACGATCAGGACCGTGATCACGTCGCGCAGTTTTGTGGCCGCGGCCAAACTTGAACCGCTGCTCGCCGGTGCTGCCGCCTGCCGCATCGTGTATCTGGAGGATTTGCGCGAAACGCTGACCTTGTCGGACAAGTTGTGGATTGTGTATGCGCTGCTGCGGCCGCGCCAGGTGTTGCCGGCGCAGGATCCGGCGGCCACCGCGGTGGTGCTGTTTACCTCGGGTTCGGAGGCGCGGCCCAAGGGCGTGGTGCTGTCGCATGACGGCATGCTCGCCGCGATGGCGCAGTTGCGCGCGGTGATCGATTTCGGCCCCGATGACAAATACCTGAACGCGTTGCCGATGTACCATATCTTCGGCCTGGTCGTCGGCACGCTGATGCCGCTGCTGACCGGCACGCGGCTGTTTCTCTACACCAACCCGCTGCATTACAGGGTGATTCCGGAGTACGCCTACAGCCGGGACTGCACTTACATCTTCGGCACCAGCACCTTCCTCGGCAATTACGCCCGCCAGGCCCAACCCTATGATTTCTACCGCATGCGTTTTGTCATTTCCGGCGGTGAAAAACTGCACCCGGAAGTCACCCAGTTGTGGTTCAGCAAATTCGGCCTGCGTGTGCACGAAGGTTACGGTGCCACTGAGTGCGGACCGGCAATGGCGTTCAACGCGCCACTCACCTTCCGTGCCGGCACGGTCGGCCGGTTCCTGCCGGGCATGGAGTACCGCATTGTGCCGGTGCCGGGGATCGACAAGGGCGGCGTGTTGCACGTGCGCGGCCCCAACCTGATGCAGGGCTACCTGTTTTATGACGCGCCCGGGGTCATGCAGGCGCCGCGCTCCGAAGTGGGCGCGGGCTGGTACAACACGGGGGACGTGGTCAGCGTCGACGCGGATGGTTTTGTCACCGTGCATGGCCGGGTCAAACGTTTTGCCAAAATCGCCGGTGAAATGGTGTCGCTGGAGCGCGTTGAATTCATCGCCTACCACGCTTCGCCCGGATACAAACATGCGGCGGTGGTCGAGATGACGCGTACTGGCGAAAGCACGGTGTTGCTGACCACCGATCCGGCACTCGACCGCATCGCGCTGCAGCAGGCGGCGCGGCAGATCAGCGCGCAGGAACTGGCGGTGGCGCGGCGCGTGGTCAAGGTGGATAACCTGCCGTTGCTCGGTTCGGGGAAAGTTGATTACGTGACGCTGAAAGACATGGTGGTGCTGTGACCAGAAATCATCGCAAAACGGCCGCACTTGACATGACTGCGTCGCACGCTGCATTCCTCCTCGCCCTACCGGTAAGTAATGTCTCCTCGGTGCCTCGCGCGCCCCTGTATCTTGCTGCAATGAGCTGTCGGCGCCCCGTTTTCAGATGAGTTCTAATGCCGCAGCCCGAAAACCGGTGGTGATTGCCCAGTTTTCCGACCTGCACGTGATGGCCGCCGGACGCAATAATTTCGGCGTCGATGCTGCGGCGGGGCTCGAGCGCTGCGTTGCCCATCTGGCGGGGCTCGACAAAGCGCCGGATCTGCTGGTGGCCAGCGGCGACTTGGTGGATGCCGGGACGCCAGCGGAATACGCGCGTTTGCGTGAACTGCTGTCCCGCGTGCGTATTCCGCTGTGCCTGATGCCGGGCAATCATGACCGGCGCGCGCCGCTGCGGCAGGCCTTCGGTGATCACAAATATCTTGAGCAGTGTGGACGGAATGAGAGCGGACGCATCTATTATTATCGCGATGTGCGTGAGCTGCGCATCATTGCGCTGGACAGCGTGATCGAGGGGCGGGACGACGGTGACCTCGATGAGGCGCAACTGCATTGGCTGGAGGCCTTGCTGGACGAACAGCCGCAGCAGGCGGCCTTGGTGTTCCTGCACCATCCGCCGGTGGCCACCGGATTTTCACGCATGGACCGCATTGCCGTGTCGGTGCGGAGTGCTGAGCGCCTGGGCAGCATCATCGCCAGCCACCCGCAGGTGTGTGCCGTGTTGTGCGGGCATGTGCATCGCAGCGCGCAGGCGGCGTGGCATGGCACTCTGGTGTCGGTCTGCCCGAGCACGGCGTTCCAGGCGCGGCTCCGGCTCGGCGCGGGCCGGTTTGAAGCAGCACTGAACGAGCCGCCGGCCTACCAATTGCATCACTGGGACGGCTCGGCACTCGTTACGCATACGGTTACCGTTTAAGGAGACGCTTCATGGCGCAAATGCAGTTGGGCGAAAACAAGGCAGTGCCGGTCTGGGACATCCCGGTGCGGCTGTTTCACTGGACCTTGGTTTTGCTGATCGCATTTTCATGGCTGTCCAGCGAGATGGACTGGATGACCTGGCACATGTATTCGGGTTACACGGTGCTGGCGCTGATCCTGTTCCGCATCCTCTGGGGTTTTGTCGGCAGCACCCATGCCCGCTTTATCGATTTCATCTATGGTCCGCGTGCGCTGATCGGCTACATCAAGACCCTGCCGTCGCGCACTGCGGCAAAATTCGCCGGCCACAATCCGCTGGGCGGCATCAGCGTGGTGCTGATCCTGCTGTGCGTGCTGGCGCAGACGGGCACGGGGCTGTTCGCCAATGACGACATCATCAACGAAGGGCCGTTGTTCAAGCATGTCAGCAAGGAGTTGAGCGACTTGCTGACGACCATCCACAAGTACAACTTCAACGTGCTGCTGACGCTGATCGGCGTGCATGTCGCAGCGGTGCTGTATTACCTGTTGTGGAAGTCGGAGAATCTGATCAAGCCGATGTTCACCGGGCGCAAGCACCTGCTGCCGGGCACGGTGCCGGCGCCGATGCGCAGCGCCGGTCTTGCGATCGTTCTGCTGGCCGTTTGCGCGGCGGGGGTCTGGTTTCTGGTTAATTACTAAAAATAAGTACTGAACAGCTTGCAGCCATGAAAAAGCCGCCCGGGGCGGCTTTTTTTACGGACAGTGACGCTTACTTGGTGCGGTAATTGTCGTGGCAGGCACCACAGGATTTGCCCAGTGCGCCGAACTGGCCGCGTACCTGGTCCACCGAGGTTGCGGTTTTTGCGACCTGCACCATTTTGCCCGCTTCAGCCTGGAAGTTGTCCATCACCTTTTTGAAACCGGCTGCATCCGACCAGATTTCCGGCTTGGCTTTGGTCTCGCCTTTGTCCGAGCCGGCTACAAAAGCATGCGGCGCTACCGTGCTCATCATGGCGACGATTTCGGCATTACGGACAAACTCTGCCTGGTCATACGGCATCTGGCCTTTGACCATTGCGCCCATCGGGCGCACATGCCAACCGACAACCTGGTAGACGCCCTTGCGGAACTTGATGACATCTTCCGGTTTGGCCTGGGCCGCGGCGGTGCCACTGGCGAGCAGGGTAGAGGTGCCGATGACAGCAGCGATCAGTGCGTGTTTCATTGAGGATTCTCCCAAGGGTTAAGCAAAAAAATTATTCGGGCGAGCAGGCCGCTCATTGATTAACGTATCTGCGGCAGCATTTATTCCCGCGCGCCGCGGAGTGTAGCAGGATTACGGTTGATTTTACGTCGGGAGCAGGGTCAGGCAAAGTATGTAACAAATTGTTTTTATTGAATATTTGTATCTATTCAGTGCGTGCGGCAAATTCAGCGACCTTCCCTCACCCCAGGAGTGAGGGAAGCTTTTGACTTTCCGCTCGCACTGAATAGTTACGAATATTTCAGGGTTTTCAAGAGGGCTTTGGTCAAGACTCAGTCCCAACCCGAGCCGCTGCGTTCCCGCTTGCGGGTTCCCGCATGGCGCTTGTCATCCAGTCGCCGCCGTTTCGCCGCACGCGAGGGTTTGGTGGCGCGCCGCGGTTTCGGTGGCGTGGCTGCGGCTTCGATCAGCGCCGCGAGCCGGGCGCGGGCATCCTCGCGGTTGCGGGCCTGGCTGCGGAAGCGCTGGGCGGCGATCACCAGCACGCCGGCGCTGGACAGCCGTTTTCCGGCGAGCGTTGTCAGCCGCGCACGCACGGCATCGGACAGGCTGGATGAGTGCCGCACATCGAAACGCAGTTCCACCGCGGTGGCGACCTTGTTGACGTTCTGGCCGCCGGGTCCGGAGGCGTGGATAAAACGCTCCGTCAGTTCGGATTCGTCGATGGTGATGCTGCGCGTGACTCGCATAATGGAATAAGTATAGAGTAGCGCGCCGGAATCTTCCGCAGTACATAGTCAGGAGATTAGCCATGCCCCGAATCAAGATCCTGTTGTTCACACTGTTTGCGGCGTTCAGCCTGTCGGCCGCTGCCCACCACGGCTGGAGTGAATACGACGCGAGTCGCGAACTGAAACTGACCGGCACCATTGCCGAGTCCGGTTACGAACATCCGCACGGCCATATCAAACTGGTCACGCCCGGCAAGACCTGGACCGCGGTGCTGGCGCCGCCGTCGCGGATGACCTCGCGCGGTCTGCCGCCTGCAGACCTCAAGGTCGGCAGCACGGTCACCGTGGTCGGATACGCCAACCGCAACAAGCCCGAGGAAATGCGCGCCGAACGCATCATCGTCGGAGCCAAGACGGTCGAGTTGCGCTAAGCGTAAAGTCAAAAGCAACAGCCAGCCACAGAGGTCACAGAGTGCACAGAGAACTGCAAAACCCGGGCGGCGTTTTTGCGAAGAGGTCGGGAGTTTTCCGGCTTTTCTCTGTGGCCTCTGCGGCCTCTGTGAACTCAGTGGCAAAAAAGGTTTTCAGTTGACATCCGATCCCGGCGCGCCGCTGGCGGCGATCGAGCGTCTGCCGCTGGCTGTCGCGATGCGCCACGACCTGTGGCTGTACCCGAGCGTCGAAATCGTCCACATCATCGGTTTTGTTACGCTGGTCGGCTCGATCATCGTGTTCGATCTGCGTCTGCTGGGTTTGTCAAAAACGCTGTCGGTCCGTGCGCTGGCGCGCCACGTGCTGCCGTGGTCCATCGGCGCGCTGGCGCTGATAGTGCCCAGCGGGCTGCTGATGTTCATCACCCACGCCGGGGATTTCATCAGCAATCCGGCGTTTATCACCAAAATGTCGCTGCTGTTCTGCGCCGGCATCAATGCCGCGGTATTCCATACCGGCGTGTTCCGCAATGTTGCGGCCTGGGACAGCGGTGTGGCCACGCCGGTGGCGGCTAAAATACATGCACTGCTGTCGCTGCTGATCTGGTTCAGCGTGCTCGCCTGCGGCCGCCTGCTGGCTTACGTATAGGAAAAGGTTCAGAAAACGATGAACAGGATGATGAATACCCGTTATGGTTATATCACCGGCGCTGCGATCTGCGCAGTGCTGCTCGGTTTCGGTTTGTACCTGCAGCATGTCGCCGGCCAGGAGCCGTGCCCGTTGTGCATTTTCCAGCGCGTGGCATTCATTGCGCTGGGGCTGGTGTTCCTGGTGGCAGCGCTGCACGGCCCCGGCAAAGCCGGCGCCATCGCTTATGGCGTGCTGGGCAGTATTTGTGCCGCCGCCGGCGCCGGCCTCGCATCACGTCATGTCTGGCTGCAGAGTTTGCCCGCCGATCAGGTGCCGGCCTGCGGCCCCGGTCTCTCCTACATGCTGGAGCAGTTTCCGCTGATGCGCATGCTGCAGAGCGTGCTGGCCGGATCCGGGGAGTGTGCGGAAGCGGGCTGGAAATTTCTCGGTCTGACCATTGCCGGCTGGTCGCTGATCTGGTTCGTGCTGCTTGGCGGTTTTATGATCTGGCTGGCGTGGTGCGCAGCGCGGAACGCGGGTCGCCGGTAATCAGGCGCGAATGTCAGGGGTCAATTGCCGTTCAAGAATGGCGATCTGATCCTTGACCAGCAGTTTGCGTTTTTTCAGGCGTTGCAGTTGTAACTGGTCCTGCACGGGTGTCTGCATCAGCCGCTGCACCACGTCGTCGAGATCGCGATGTTCGAGCTTGAGTTCGACGAGGCGTGCTTCGATGTTGTCAGTTTCGGTGCGGTCTTCCATTGCGGCAGCAGGTGCTGAAGGGGGAACGGCAGTATAGGCCCGGTGTTGTCCAGCGGCAACCCGGAAAAATTATAACC
>Ga0163150_10001878_pt1 | contig 34117 bp, 28 predicted proteins | sample OliLakLV19P2IB_FD_148628 | JGI IMG/M metagenome (GOLD analysis project Ga0163150, IMG submission 148628) | Freshwater microbial mat bacterial communities from Lake Vanda, McMurdo Dry Valleys, Antarctica - Oligotrophic Lake LV.19.P2.IB | ecosystem: Environmental > Aquatic > Freshwater > Lake >...
CCTCGTCTTGCGCTGGACGATGAGTTCCGCCAATGCATTGGGTTCGAGTGGCGTGCCCAACTCGCGTGCTACAACATTTGCGGTGCCCATCGGTAAAGTGGCAAGCAGCGTGTCCGTGCCCGCCAATGCGTTTGCAATTTCGTTCAGCGTGCCATCCCCTCCGACGCTCACGACGCAATCCGCGCCCGGTTCCCCGGCCCATGCATGCGCATCCCCCGCGCAGGTGGTAATCCGCACATCGCACGAAGAACCGAGTTTGCGCAATGCGTCGGCCAACGATTCCGCGGAAGCGGGGCCACGTCCTCCGCCGGAAATGGGATTCGCGATGATGCGCACGTGCATCACGTCATCACCGGCGCCCGCGGCGGGGCGTCAATTGGAGAGCGCAGGTTGCCAGAGGGTGAACGCGCCAATTTCGACGTCGAACATCGATCCGTCGTCGCGCCGCATATGGTAAACCCCGCGCATGCTCCCGTGCCGTGTGTAGAGCGGGCAACAGCTTTCGTATTCGAAGGAATCTCCGACCTTCAGGCGCGGCTGCTTCCCGACGACGCCCTCGCCTTTGACCTCTTCGACGCGACCAAGTCCATCGGTGATGATCCAGTGACGGCTGATCAATCGCGCGGCAGAGTCACCATGATTCGATATACGGATCCGATAGCCGAAATGGTAATAACCAGCGCGCTGGTCACTTTGATCCGGCTCGAAGTAGCTTTGGGTTTGCACCCGCACCTGCTCGGTGAGTCTGTCGGACTTTGTAATGCTCATGGCGATCCTTACGCTACCGGGGACGCCTCTATCATAGCAATAGCGGCGCAAATCGCCAAGGGGCTGAGCGGAGGCGGACGAGTGTGGTAGGCTTTGCCGGTTTTGCAGCGATACCGAAGGAGCTCATGTGTACGCAAGGCCGGGGCAAGATACTACCTCACCAGGGGACGCCGGATTCGGCGCGGTGATTGGCGCGACTCCGTCCGGCGCGCCCAAAACCTTTGGCCAACGCGTTGCGGCGCTGCTCCAACGGGATTTTCTCGTGGGCGGCATCACGCCTACCTATTATTTTACCCGGTGGATTTTTCTGCGGCTGCTGGGGATTGTTCATCTCATTGCATTCACTTCGTTCTGGTGGCAGATGAAAGGGTTGATAGGCAGCAACGGGATAGCGCCCGCGACCTTGTTCTTGCAGGGAGTCATCGCGCGCGCGGAGCACTGGGAACATCCGTGGACGCGCGTCTTCGTGGCACCGACGCTCTGTTGGATATCCAGTGGCGATTGGTTTTTGCACCTGCTGTGCGCTGTAGGCGTGCTTGCGGCAACCGTACTGATCGCGGACATTGCCCCGGCCGTGTGCCTGGCAATCCTGTATGCGTGCTACTTGTCGTTGGCGTCGGTGACGCCTGATTTTCTAGAAAAATTTAATTGGGACACGTTACTGCTCGAAGCGACGTTTTTGTCGATTTTCTTTGCGCCAGCGAAGTTGTGGCCCGGCGTACAGCGGGAAGAAGTGCATTCCCGGATCATGCTGATGCTACTCCGATGGATGCTGTTCCGGCTGATGTTCATGTCGGGATACGCGAAGCTTTGGAATGACACCTGGTGGAATCTTGACGCCATGAAATTCCACTACGAGACGCAGCCGCTTCCGCATATGCTCAGTTGGTACGCGCACCATTTGCCTGGGTGGATTCACGCGATTTCGGTGGTATGCACACTGACCATTGAGTGTGTACTGCCATTCCTGTTGCTTGCCCCCCGTCGTATTCGCGCCGGCGTGTGCGCCGTGTTCATCCTTTTTCAGATCAGCATCGGCATGACGGGGAACTATACGTTTTTTAATCTGCTCGTGATTGCGGCCTGTCTCCTCCTGCTGGATGATCGGCACTGGCACTACCTGGCTCCCGCGCGATGGAAATTATCATTAAAGCGTCCACCCCTTCGCAGGCTATGGCTCCCGCGAAAGCTGGCGATGGGTGCATTGGCCTGCGTGTTGGTCGTTATCTCGGGACTGCAGATGTGCCTGATTCTTGGCTTGAATATTCCGATTGACAGCATCCCTGCCTTTCAATTTGCCGATCATTATCACGTTGCGAACCGGTACGGGTTATTCGCGAGAATGACCACAACGCGCCCGGAGCTCGTCATCGAGGGAAGCGCCGACGGCCAGCAATGGCGCGCGTATGAATTCAAATGGAAACCAGGCGACCTTGATCGCCGGCCCGGCTGGGTGCAACCTTTCCAACCGCGGCTGGATTGGGAAATGTGGTTTGCGGCGTCGCAAGAATTTCCACCGGCATGGTTTCGAAACTTTTGCTATCGCATTCTCGAAGGACAGCCCGAGGTGCTCACGCTGCTTGATGAAAATCCATTCGCAGGGACTCCGCCGCGATATGTTCGCGCGATCCGGTTTGACTACCGGTTCTCGACGCCCGCCGAGCGCGCATCGAGCGGCGCGTGGTGGGTGCGCGAACCCTTGGGGGTTTTCATGCCACCGATGACCTTGCGCGGACGCGAATGAAACATTTCCAACGCATCTTGTGTTAATATACCAGCTTGGCGCGCTCAACCTATTGGTGGATAAGAAGTTCTGAATTCCATGCTGCTTCATACGATTCGTTGCACGACATTTCTCGCCCTCTCCGGCATATCCGCCTGGGCGCAGGCGCCCGAGGGGCCACCACCGGCCGCAAAAGTGACGGTATGCACCCTTGAGGTTGGCACGATCGCCCGCACCCAATTGCTGCCGGGGAACATCTTTTTCAAAGAAGTTTCAAACGTTGCCACCGAGGTAAACGGAAAAGTTGTCGAGGTGCTGTTTGAAGAAGGGCAGCATCTCGATAAAGGCGCAGTCATGGTCCGGTTGGACCATGTATTGCTCGATTCGGATTTGCAAGCGGCCCAAGCCGCGGTATTGCAATCGGAAACTGAGACCAAACTTCAACAGGCCCGCCTCGACCGCGCATTGACGCTGCTAAAAGACGAGGTGACGACTCCTCAGGAATACGATGATATCCGGTTCACGGCGCAGGCTTCCGAACATCGCGTGGGCACGCTCAAGGCCGAAGTCGAGCGGATCGAACGCGAGATCGAGAAAAAGACGATTCGCGCTCCATTCAGCGGTCAGGTGATTGAGCGCATAGCCGAATTGGGCGATTGGCGAAATATTGGCCAGACCATTGCCGTATTCGCGCGCGATGATGTGCTGGACGTGATGGTGAACGTGCCCGAGAAAATAATACCGTTCATCAAGGATGGGCTCGAGGTGGATGTAACGGTTGGCGAAACCATTTTGACTGGTACTGTAGTTACCGTGATTCCACGGGGGGACATGGCCGACCTGTTGTTCCCGGTGAAAATCCGGATCGACCGGCAACCGGGGCTGCTGGAGGGCATGTCGGCGTATGCGAATCTTCCGGCGGGCGAAGAAACGCAGTGCCTGCTTGTTCCGCGCGACGCAGTGATCCAGGAAGGCAATCAATACGTTGTATATCGGGTGGACGATACGACGCCGGTGCGCGAGCAAGTCGACATCATCGGATATAAAGGCCTGCTGGCCGGTATCGAGAGCAAGAGGCTGCAACCCGGTATGCAGGTCATCACGAAGGGCCAGGAACGGCTCAGGCCAGGTCAGGCTGTTGAAATCGTGGCGGCGAGCTAGGCAGGTCTGCGGCGAATCGCCATGAACATCATTAAGGTATCCATCGAGAATCCCGTCGGCGTAATTGTGGGCGTATTGCTGCTCACGCTTTTCGGCAGCGTTGCGCTGTACAACACGCCATACCAATTGAGCCCGCGCGTAGAACAGCCAATCATCAGCGTCGAAACCAATTGGCCCGGCGCAACGCCGTACGAGATCGAACGCGACATCATCGAAGAGCAGGAGCAAGTGCTCAAGGGCATCCCTGGGCTCGAAGAGATGGAGAGCAGCTCTTACAACGGGCGGGCCGACATCAATCTCGAATTCGAACTCGGCACGGATCTCGAAGAAGCCTTGCTTCGCGTATCGAACAAGCTTGAGGAAGTCGAGGAATATCCGGAGAATGCGGACAGGCCCTCGGTCAACGCCCAGGGCACCGAGTCGTCTCCCGTAGTGTGGTTGGTGCTCAAGCCTAGCGAGGATAATCCGGACCACATTTTCACGTACGCAACCTTTTTTGAAAACGAGGTTCGCCAGCATCTCGAGCGCATTCCTAACGTCGCGGGACTGTGGGTATCGGGCGGCACGCCGCGGGAAATGCAGGTACTCGTCAGCCCTGAGTTGCTCGCATCGCACGGCATGACGATCGACACGGTCGTCAGCGCGTTACGCGCCGAAAATGCCACCGTCGCCGCCGGCACGTTGGGAGTAGGCCGTCGCGACTATCGAATTCGCACGGTGGCGGAGTTCCGTTCGGTCGAAGATATCGAGAGTGTGGTATTGCGCGCGGACGGGCAGCGGCGGGTGACCGTTGCCGATGTTGCGACAGTCCAGTTTGGATACGAGAAGCTGTCAACGCCCGCCATGGCGGACGGTAAACCGACCATCTCCGTCGGAGTTTCACCAGAACCGAATACGAACATCCTGGAATTGACCGACAGCCTTGAAACGGTTGTTCAAGAACTCAACGAGGGCAAACTGAAGGCCGCGGGAGTGCGACTGGAATGGGTATCGGATCAACGGCCTTATATCCGCGGCGCGATTGAATTGGTCCAGCACGACGTGATCATCGGCGGTTTGCTCGCGGTGGGCGTGTTGCTGCTATTTCTGCGAAGCATCGCGCCAACCTTCGTCGTATCCAGTTCGATTCCTATCTGTATCGTGGGAACTTTCATTTTCATTTACGCGTCTGGCGGCACCCTGAATGTTATCAGCCTGGCCGGTCTCGCGTTTTCCGTCGGCATGTTTATCGATAATTCGATCGTTGTGCTGGAAAACATTGACCGGCACCGGGCGATGGGCAAATCGCCAGCGGACTCGGCTTATGAGGGCACGCGCGAGGTATGGGGCGCGGTCGTCGCATCGTCGTTAACGAACGTGGCCGTATTTTTGCCCGTCGTGTTTTTGCAACAGGAAGCCGGACAACTTTTCCGCGAGATTGCCATCGCGATTTCCGCGGGCGTCATGATCAGTCTGCTGGTTTGTGCAACCGTCATTCCATCGCTGTCGAAAACTTTGTACTCTTGGAAAATCTCCGCATCCCTCGACGGCTCCGCCGGCGGCCGGTTTGATATTCTGGGCCGGATCGGAAACTGGGCCGTAAAATTATGCATGGCCATGCTTCAGGGGTTTGTGTTGCGCAACGCCTTCACGCGGGTGGTGACAGTCGCTGTCCTCACGACGGCCGCGCTGGCAGGCTCATACTTTTTTGTCCCGAAAATGGAGTACCTGCCGGAGGGCAACCGCGACATTATTTTCAACAACATTATCCCTCCGCCGGGTCTATCGTACGAAGAGCGTTATGCAATTGGCCAACAAATCTATGATTACCTGAAGCCCTACTATGAGCCGGGGTACAAAGGGTTGCCCGGCATCAAATACATGTTTTACACGGGCCGTGGTTCGGGCATGTTTTTCGTTGTGCGCAGCCAGGACCCCGCGCGCGCGCGCGAATTGTTGCCGGTGTGCCGGGAAGCTATCGACAGCGTCCCCTCAATTTTTGGCGTGAGCACGCAGGCAAGCATTTTCAGCACGGGTCGCGGCCGGGGACGCAGTATCGACGTCGACGTGAGTGGCGAAAGTATGGAAGACCTTATCGCGTCGGCGAACGCGTTGCGCGGCGCTGTCATGGCGCGAATTGACGATGCACAAGTGCGTCCGCGGCCCGCATTGGAAGTCATGTACCCTGAAGTACAGTTCATACCTTCGCGCGAACGGATGCGCGCGGTTGGGGTCACCGCGCTCCAGCTCGGCACGGCGATCGACGTGCTGATGGATGGCCGCGACATCGGCGATTTCAAACAGGAAGGCGAAAAGAAAATCGAGCTCATCGTGAAAGCCGACGAGCAGCAAATGGAAACGCCGGAGGACGTCTATTCCGCGATGGTCGCGATGCCGGGAGGAAGGGTATTGCCAGTATCGTCGCTTGCGGAAATGGTGAACACCACAGGCATGACCGAGATTCGCCATCTGGAACGCGCGCGCACCATCACACTTCAGGTTACGCCACCGTTCACCATTACGATTCAAGAGGCGATGGAAATCATCAGCGACGAAATCGTGCCGTCGTTGCTTTCGTCGGGAAAGATGAACGGCGTCTCCGTCAACTTCAGCGGGGCCGCGGACAAATTGACCGAAACGCGCAACGCGCTCAAATGGAATTTTATTCTCGCCGCGGCGATTACGTACCTGCTGATGGCCGCGCTGTACGGCAATTTCATATACCCGCTCATCATTATGTTCACGGTGCCGCTGGCGGGAGTCGGCGGGTTTATGGGCCTGTGGGTCGTTAACACGTTTATTCATACGCAGCCGCTGGACGTGCTGACGATGCTGGGATTCATCATCCTCGTTGGCGCGGTCGTGAACAACGCAATTCTGATAGTTCACCAGTCGCTGAATAACGTGCGGCTCGAGGGCATGGACCACATGGAAGCAATTGTTGATGCAACACGCACGCGATTGCGTCCAATTTACATGAGCACGACCACTGCGGTGTTCGGAATGCTGCCGCTGGTGGTTTGGCCGGGGCCCGGTTCTGAATTGTATCGCGGCATCGGAGCGGTCATTCTCGGCGGACTGACGTTGTCTACGATCTTCACCGTGTTTCTGATTCCCGCGCTGCTATCTTTCTTTATCCGGATGGAACGGATACCGGCGAAAACCGTGAAAGAAGAAAAGCCTCAACTCGCCGTCGTCGAACCTATCGCGAAGTAGTGCTTATTTTCCCGGATGCGCTACGACGTAGTCGATGAGCGCCTCGGGGTAATCCGTCTGGATGCCGTCCGTTCCCCACGCGAGCAGGTCTTTCCAACATTCCGTCCCGTCTTCGTCGATGATCACCGGCGCACACGCGGTATGGCACGCTTCGACGAATGACTTGGATGCATGGTTCCAGACCGACGCGACAAGGCGCGGCTTCTTTTCCAAAAGCAGCTTTTCCAGGTTCTTCTCCGGACCGGGGTCAGGCATTTCGATGCACTCGGCGCAGGACGCGCGCAAATCGTCGAGATGTTTTCCGTTCACATACCAAATGATTTCGTGTTGCATGCCGCGCGCCTTCACCAATGCGGCCAACTCCGGCACCGGCGCGTCTTTGAGATCAAGATAGATTCCAATCTTTCCCTTGCACAAATCGAGAATTTCCTCGAACGTGGGGATTCTCGTTCCCACCCACTTCTCCCCCACGCGCGCGCCGATGTCGAGCGCGCGCAATTCCTCTAACGTCATGTCTTTCACGCGACCGGTCTTGCCGGGTACGTAGGCGTCGATGGTGCTGTTATGCACGCTGACAAACTTTCCGTCCTTCGTCGTGCGCACGTCTATCTCTACGAAATCGCAGCCAAGTTCAATCGCGCGCTGGTACGCGGGCAGGGTGTTCTCGGGAATATTTTCGTGTACGCCGCGATGCGCGACGATGTATACGCCGCCGTGCTTTGGCTGTTTCAATGGCAGCTCGGCGACAACCACTGCGGAGACGGCGAAGAAAAGGACGACGATCGGGGACAGCCACCGGCATCCGAAACGCGATGCCGGTGACAGTCCCCTGTGGCTTGCGATTTTCATGTTAGAAAATTCCCCGATTGTCGCGATCTGCGTACTTGAGTATGCATGCGTCGGCCTGAACATTTAGTTCGTTAAGTTGTTGCGCGGACAATTCAGGGAGCCGCTGCACGACATCCAGAAAGCGCTCCTGTTCTCCTGGGCTCACGATATCGTGCGTAAGCGATTCGAATTTCCTTATATAGTCCGCGCGATCAAACGGGCGCGCGCCCAGCGAGTGCGCATTCGCAACCGCCAGTTCGTCGACGAGTTTGCTGCCGTCGTTGAACACGATCTCGACACGCCCGCCAAACGCCTTTTCGCCGGGATCGGAACTGTGGTACCGCCGTGTCCACTGCGGGTCTTCGCGCGTTTCGATAACGTGCCAGAGCCGGACTGTGTCCGGTCTGCCCGCGCGGGCTGGCGCGTAGCTGTCCACATGATGCCAGCGGCCATCCTGCAACGCGACTGCGAAGATATACATGATGCTGTGATCGAGCGTTTCGCGGCTTGCATTTGGGTCCAACTTTTGCGGATCGTTCGCGCCGGTGCCGATGACGTAATGCGTGTGATGACTCGTATGAATCGTGATTGACGCGATGGAATCGAAATCGGAAATTTTCCCGCGCATGCGGAACGCGAGATCAATCAGGGCTTGCGACTGATATTCGGCGGAGTGCTCTTTCGTATACGACTCGAGAATCATTCGCTTTTGTTCGCCGGAATCCGGAAGCGGCACATCATACGAACCGTTCGCGCCCTCGAGCATGTACGCAATCACGCTGTCCTCACCTTCATATATCGGCGACGGACTTCCTTCCCCGCGCATGGCCCGGTCCACGGCTTCGACGGCCAATTTGCCCGCGTGCGCTGGCGCGTACGCTTTCCAGCTCGAAATCTCGCCTTTGCGCGATTGCCGCGTCGTGAACGAAACATGCACGGCCTGTTGTACCGCTTGATAAATGGTCTCGGTGTCGAGGCGCAACAGCGCGCCAATGCCCGCCGCCTGCGAGGGACACAGATGCGCGATATGGTCCTTCTTGTGCTTATGCAGACAAATCGCCTTTACGAGCGCGATCTGGATTTCGTATCCAACCAGAATGCCGCGCACCAAGTCGCCGCCAGTTACATTGCGCCTCGCGCCGCATTGCTGCGCCACGGCGAGGATCGGCGGAATATTGTCGCCGGGGTGCGAATAATCCGCGGCAAGAAACGTGTCGTGCATGTCGAGTTCGCGCACCGCCGTGCCATTGGCCCATGCCGCCCATTCCGCGTCGAACCCGCACTGGCTGCCAATGCCGAATACCCGCCCGCCATTCTCCCGCGGATGAGCAATGGCTTGGCTGCGCGCATTGGCGACCGGCCCGCGATTGATCGCCGCAAGCGCGACCGACGCGTTGTCGATGATGCGGTTGATCACCATGTCCTGCGCGGCGGCGTCGATGGGCGCATCGTCCGACGCGACAGACGCGATTTTCCATGCCAACTGGTTATCCCGCGGTAAACTTTCCCTGGACCGATAAACGCGAACTTTGTGTAGATGCATAGGGATTATGAGTCTTCCAGCTTCCTGTAGGTTTCCAGTTGTTCCGGCTTCAACAGTCCTTCAACCGTTGATTTCATTTTCGCGCGCTTCTCTTCCAACTGCTTTTCCAGTTCGGGCTTTTTATCGGCCGGAGCGGCGTACAAAGCGTCCGCGGCGTTCTGAACGTCGCGCAGGTTCGTATCATAGACCGTACGCAGCCTGGATTGTTCGTTGCCGCCAAGCTTGAGCGATTCCGCCATTTTCGCGACGCGATTGTTCACCTGCTCGTCGTAAAGTTCCTTCTTCCGCTTGTTGGCATACGCCTCGTATTTTTGCGCCTGCCCGGGGGATACATGGCCCTTGATCCATTTATCGAGGCCAGCGCGAAGCGCGCGACGCTGCGGACCTTTGAGCAGCTTTTCGTTGGGAGATTTTTCCGGCGACGCATTTAACTCAAGCTGCTTTGCGCGATACCGTTCGAACTCTTTACCAACCTCACTTTTCTGCGCATCGCTCAACGCAAGTTCTCGCGCAAGGATGTTCAGTTCATTCTCATCGCCACCCACCTCTTTCTCTTCGGCCTCGGACAAGGTCTTGCCCGCGGACGCCTTCGTGCCATCCGGTTTCTTCTCTACCTTATCCGCTTTGTCCGGCTTGTCCGCCTTGTCCGCTTTGGGTTCCTTGGCAGCGGCATCACCTGCGGGCGCGGCACTTGCCGCCTCCTGCTTGTCCTTTCTTCCTTCCTTCTTCCCTTCGCCGGCCCACGCCAGTGGCGCTGCGCCAAAGCTGATGACAATCGCCAGGACGCCCATTCTTGCCATGATTCGCATCGAACGACCCTCCGTTAACAATTGGTTGACCGCACACCCAACAAGCGTAGCGCGGATCGGAGAACTTCGCAACGTGACTTGGCGCTTCGTGAACGGGCTTTCGTATCACTGTTTCATTAGTTATGGACCAAGCGTTGCACAATGCCGCTGACTACAAAAGCTCGTCACGCGATTTAATCTGTATTTAATTGGCAAAAATGAGAAAAATGTGCACAGACAATCGTAGATGCGAATCAGCACACAGCCCAAAATTCAGTCAGCAATGCACGTACGTCGCCCTCATGCCTCGTCCAACTCATATACGGCCCATCGTCCCATAAGTCCCATGAAAATCCCCAAGTGTCAACCGGCTATCCCTCGCTTCCCAAACCGCCTTTTCCCGCTTCCCGCCAACACACCCGTGCAACGCGCCGGGCATAAATAATAGGAGTGCATCATCCTCCGGGGACTGTCACCGTGCCGCCCTGAAAGGCGGGCCGGTGGCTGTCCCCGACCCAAACGCGGAAAGCCATCCTGATCCGGTACCATCTAGCCCACGAAATGACGATCGAATTTTGGGGCATTGCCGCACGATACTACTTTCTGATATTATCGCGATATGAATTCGCGGCAACGCGCCACGCTTAAAGCAATATTCGAGCATCCCACACGCGCCGATGTCCGGTGGGCCGATATTGAATCGCTTTTCAGGGCGCTGGGCGGGGAAGTTGAGGAAGGCAACGGATCGCGCGTGCGCGTCGCGTTGAAAGGCTGTCGCGCAACGTTCCATCGTCCGTACCCACAGCCGAAAACGAAGAAGGGCGCACTCGAAAGCGTGCGCAATTTCCTAACTTCAGTAGAGGTAAAGCCATGAATGAAACGATGGAGTACAAGGGTTACAAGGCCATTGTCGCGTTTGTTCCGGGCGATGACGTGTTTCATGGGAAGGTGATCAATATCGAGGACACCATCCATTTCGAGGGAAAGTCGGTTGCTGAACTAAAGCGGGCCTTGAAGGAATCGGTTGAGGACTATCTCGCCTTCTGCAAAAAGCGGGGTGAGCAACCGGACAAACCCGTATCCGGCAAGTTGCTGCTTCGCCTTGAACCGCAGACCCACCGCGCGGCCATATACGCCGCAAGGATCGCCGGAACGAGTATTAACAGTTTCGTAGCACAGGCTGTAACGGACGCCGTCCGCCGCGCCGGGCTATAGCGAGTCTTCGCTGACAACGGTGGGAAAGACGGTGGGCCGTGCAGGAGTCGAACCTACGACCTTGTGATTAAGAGTCACCACGCCACAATTCATAAAGACCCGCAATCCAATAACTTACAATCTGACGCATCTGTTGGTTGCAGTAATGGTTGTAGTACCAGTGGTCCTATAAATTTGGCTTTGGTTACCGCACTTGCTGCGGTATTGCGGAATCTGCCGCAGGAGGAGCAAGAGGAGTTGGCAGTGATCCTGAGCAAGCCGCCATTATAGTGCAAGCATCAGGGGTGCATGGAGGACTGAAATTGATTCTCCGCCTTCCGTGTAAGCCAGATCATGAACGGCACGCCGGCGTCAGCTCAGTCCGCGTGTCAATGCGATTCAGCAGCGTCATCGAGTTGTCGCGCCCCTGATTTTTTACACAGGTACGTCCCAAAGCGAGCGTGAGGTCGTTAGAATTACTTCGCACGATTGCGCCGTCTGTCGGTAATTGCCGCGTAGGCGAGGAAGGCCAAGGCCAGTGCGGCCAGGGCGATTGCGCCAGATATGGGCAATGCTTTTGCAGTGTCGGTTTTGGGGTCGGTGCCGGCGATATGTTCGACGGCGTTGGTCTGGCCGTCGAAGTCCGGGTCGCCGAACGCTCCGTTGTCGCCGGTGGCGTCGTTCGGGTCGAGAGCGTGCTGCAGTTCCCACCAGTCCGGAAGTCCATCGTTGTCGGAGTCGGTCTGTGGCTTGTCATCGGCCATCTTCGACCCAATGCCAATGCGCGTGGGCGCGGTGTTGGCCGTGATGCGCACCGCTTTGGTGATGCGCGGATTGTTCGCTTGTGTTGCCTTTGGCTTTCACCGTGCCGCCGGTGGCCACCGCGGCGCTTGAGCACATCCAACACGGAGACCTCCGCGTAATATTCACTGCTAAGGACGTTTACCGGAATCACTGGGCGGGGTTGTCGCGTAAGGAAGATGTTGCGGCAGCCTTGTCCGTGATTGAGGATCATGGGTGGGTGCGCGGGCGTAAGGTGGAAACCCGGGGGCGTCCATCTTATCAGTATACCGTCCATCCCGTCCTCCGGAGGGCAGCCGATGGGCATACATCTCGATAGACTTCGAGCTCGCGGGTTTTTCGATATTGATAAGACGGAAGTGCCTAAAGTATCGAAAGCCCAAGGTGAGGGACCTTTAGACACTTTTGATACTTCCTTTCCGGCGAATCCAAATAAATTCGAGGCGTACCGGGCTTTGCTTCGAAACCCCGCGGGGTGGGGTGCATGGACAATGCCGCCACTCCCGCCGTTCTTGTTTGGTGAGATGGAACATGGGCACGCATGGGAAGTGTGGTGGGGGGCAGTCGCGCGGCAACGCACCAGAGTCATTGAGAAGCGATAGGTACCTAACGCTGCGATTGGACGCAGCGGATACGATCGCGGCATACTTCGGTATCGAATGCCGCATTAAGGAGAAATAGTGCCATGGGGACCGTTTACAAAAAGACCATCACGCGACCTTTACCCGCCGGCGCAGAAGTGTCCATGCGCGACAAGGAGCGGTGGGCCAAGTGGACGGATGGCAAGGGACGATCGCGGAGTGCGCGGATGACCGACGCCGGACGAATTACCGTCGAATCGGGTACATACATTGCTCAGTACCGAGATGGGCAGGGAATTGTGCGCGAAATGTCCACTGGTTGCCGCGACAAGGGGGCAGCGAATTCAATCCTGACGCGGCTAGAACGCGAATCGGAATTGGTCAGGGCCGGCGTGATGACCGTACCGGAACATGCTGCCGCGGGACACGCTCATGCGTCGCTTGACAGCCACATCGATGCGTTCATTTTGCATATGGTCGCCAAAGGAACCGTTGACCATCATCGGAAGAAAACGAAAGCGTACCTGATGAAAATGAACGAAGCGTGCCGATTCTCAAAGCTTCCCCATCTGCGCCGCGACGTGTTCGAGCGATGGCTAGATTCGCAAACATTCTCCGCCCGTGTACGCAATGGGTATCGCGTGGCGGCGGTCTCGTTTGGCAACTGGCTATTGCGCGGTCAGCGCATGACGTTGAACCCCTTTGCGGGAATTCCCCGGGCAAATGAAAAGTTGGACGTACGGAGGCAGCGCCGGGCGCTAACAGAAGCAGAATTGGGGAAGCTCTTTCAACATGCGAAAGCGCGGCCGTTAGCGGACCGCGTCAAAAATCGCGGCACCGATGCGAAACTAAAACCCGCCACACGACGGAGTCTCGCACTGTTGGGACTGGAACGGGCGACCGCTTACAAGCTCATGGCACTGACGGGGCTACGCTGCAATGAGGTGGCCACGTTGACTTTGGGCGCACTTGTATTGGAGGGGGATACTCCGCATATTGCTCTCGAAGGGCGCAATGCGAAGAATCGTAAAGGAGCGAATGTTGCCCTACGCGGAGACATTGCAGTCGATCTGAGCGATTACCTTGATGCGCGGCTCGCATGGCTCCGGAGCGGCCAGAACGGGCCGATCCCAATGCACATTCTGAGCACCGCGCGGGTTTTCGAAAATATGCCTTCGTTGCGGGTGTTCGACAAGGACTTGGCGGCCGCCGGAATCGAGAAAGTAGACGAGCGCGGGCGTACACTCGATATGCATTCACTTCGTCATACATTTGCCACATTACTGGGTCGTAGCGGCGCATCGTTGCAGGTGGCTCAGACTGCCATGCGGCACTCCGATCCGAAATTGACCTCGACCACGTACACGCATCTTGAACTGGTGGACGTTGGGCGGGCGCTTGATGCACTGCCGCGTTTGCCAATGAACGGGCAAGGTTTGGTTGCAGTAAATGTTGCAGTAACTTCGGGCAAACGAGGTAATTCTGAGTCGATTCCTGGCAATTCGACCGGCACTCCACTCTCAATCGAAGCGGAATCAGGGGAACGCAGAATAGCCAATGTTTACAACGTTATTCGTGAACTGTCACCTGCTGACGACGAGGGGAAAGATGGTGGGCCGTGCAGGAGTCGAACCTGCGACCTTGTGATTAAGAGTCACCTGCTCTACCAACTGAGCTAACGGCCCCCACGGGTCAACACAGAACAGGGGCGGGATTGCGCATCCTTCGCGGGAGGCGATACCGGCCCCTTGGAATCTGATTAAATGGAGCGGGAGACGGGACTCGAACCCGCGACGTCAACCTTGGCAAGGTTGCACTCTACCACTGAGTTACTCCCGCTCAGGAGTTTGTGTATGCTATCAGAAAGGGTTTGTTAAGTTCAAATCTGAAATACGCGGCATGTGCCGGGCGCGCGGCTTCGGGCAGCTCGCGCGCGGCGACTAGCAGGGGGTTTTACTATGTTCGTTCCGCCCGAGACAATTGACGAACTGCCTCTGGTGTCATTTGCAATTGGCCAGAAGTTGATAGAGGAAGGCACCGCCGGCGCCGAATTGTATTTCCTGGTCGATGGCGCCGTAGAAATCCTGAAAGGAAGCACAGTCATCGCACGTGTGCGCGAGCGTGGTGCTATGTTTGGCGAAATGTCGGTCTTATTGGCCTGTCCCCATACCGCAACCGTACGTGCCACGTCGGAGGTGTCATGCAGGGTTTCGCGAGACCCTTTGCAATATCTCGCGTCGCACCCGGCGGTTATGTTTTACGTGGGGCGCATTCTCGCGCATCGGATCGAATCCTTGAATCGGTATCTGGTTGATGTGAAGGCGCAACTTCATGAGCAGGGCACGTGGCCATGGTAGACGAGGTGATCGGGGCACTAGTGAATCGTCATCCGCGCCCGCCACGAGCCGCACGTGATTCGGGACAGTAGACCCGGTTCAGGGCGCTCACGCCGACGAGGCGAGGCTAATATTTTCATCGCCCTGGCCAGATTCCCAGGTCGCCTCCATCGCATCCAGATCGATTGAGATGCAGGTTGGGATCGACGCAATCTGGTGGCCGGGATTGAACACCCATGTATTGTGGATACGGTCATACCACGAACCTTCCGCTTGAAATGGCGAATTATGAATATGTCCGCTCAGAACAATATCGGGTTCAAGTTGTTCAATCATTTCGGCAAGAAATGGATCGCCCGAGAAAACCTTTCCATTCCAGGACGTTTTCGCGCCGGAAGGCGGCGCATGATAAAGCCAAATCCACTTTGTCGATTCACGCCTGGCGGATTCCGCTTCCAGGAATTGCCGCACAAGCAAACAAGCGTCCTTTCCCTCCCACCATGGACAGACGCTGATCATGCACAATTCGTTCCGAAATGTTTGTGAATCGACAAAAACGTTGTCGATGGCGGCATATCCGAGCCATTCCGCGAAGGAGTACCCGTCCGCGCTTTCCGCGTCAAGGTCGTGGTTGCCGGAACACACCGCGACCGGCTTGAGTGCGGCAAGGCGAGCAAGATATTTTTCCACTACAACGATCTGCGTATCGAGGTCCGCATGGCCCGCGATATCCAGCAAGTCCCCTGCGATGACTACGACATCGTGCTCGGCGCAACGCTGGCAGAGCCAATCAAATTGCTTGAGACTATAGTGCAAATCCGAGACGACGAGCAGGCGCATGTGGCAAGCCCCTTCTGCGAGATGGTACGTGAAAATACGGCAAAATGACATGCTCCGCACGAGATCGCGGAACAACGTTCGCGGGTGGTTATCTCGATCCGGATTGAAGTTTTTGCGCCATCAACGGCGGACAGCCGTTGCAACGGCGGACAGGCCCGGATGTCCCCGCGGGGATGGCGTGCGGTAGGGATTCATCCGTAATGGCGGCTCCGAGGCCGCGCTCGAAAACGTGGCCGAGGCAATATTCTTGATCGCCGAGGACGAGACCGCAGGTGTAGATAGAGCCGTCCGGCCCGATGCAGGCCATTCTAGACGGCAAGTCGCTGAAAGGAGATTCACTGTGTTCGAGCAGGCCATCGGCGCTTTCGAGTTTGATTCCGAGGTCTTCGGCAAACCGCGCGGATTCAAGGTGCTCGCCATTGATGAAGATGCGCGTCTTGTCTGCGTTGAGTTGTTTGAGCACGCCGGCGTCGCGGGCATCAAGCGGATTCACCGCGTGGATGCCGACCATCATGTCGTACGTTTCCTGCGCCCATTCGCATATCGGGACCAGTTGGGGCACTGCATGAAGTGGTTTGCCAAGGCTGATCATCATGCTGGTAACGCCGACGGTCGCGGCTTCGTCGATAACGGAAAGCCATTCATCCGAGGTGAGACATTTTCGTTTGGCGACTTCCGGAGTGTCTTGATGGGCGCAGGCAAAGTGAATCCACAGGAATTCCACGATCGAGCACGGCGACCCGGATTGGGATTTACTACAGTGATTGATCTCGCGGATGATGGCCTGCGGCAGCGCAAGCGGATTGTCCTGAGGGTAGATATTTTTCCAACGTTTGCGAGAGTTCATGCCTGTGCCTGTCTGTCGAAGGCGGCCAACCGGTGGTTGATGTCCTTCAATGATCCGTATACATCTCGGTAAACATTGTAACGCTTTTCGTATTCCCTCGATCGCAAGGGGTCGGGATCACAAACATATTCAATACGCACTGCCGATGCCAGTGCGGCCCGAACATCGCGAACTAAACCCGCGGCGTGCCCCGCGAGTAAGGCGACGCCCAGCGCGGCGGCTTCGGTGGTTGCCAGAACCGCCACGGGAACGCCCATGATATCCGCCTTCCGCTGTATCCAAATCCGGCTCTTTGCGCCGCCACCGATTGCGCGCAACCGGGTTATCCCAGTTCCCGCTGATTGTAACACTTCCAGGTTCAATTTCATTTCGTAGGTTACGCCGGACAAAATCGCGCTTACGATCTCTTCGCGCGTCGTATTCAGTGTCAGGCCGAGTATTGCGCCGCGGCTCGCGGTATCGAAGTAGGGCGTGCCGGTGACGGTGAAATGGGGCAGAATAATCAGGTTTTCGGGGAAATCGGGAATATTCCCACACAGCACCTCGTACACATCCCGCCCGCTTTCCGCCGCCAAACGCCGCTCCTCGCCCGCAAAAGTGTCCCGATACCACTTGAGCAACGAACCGCCCGTAAAGTTAAACGCTATCGATGCAAACAACCCCGGCACACAACTCGGATAGCAACACAAGTTCGCAGCGACCGTCTGCTTGGTGACGGCATAGTTATCGAATATCGGGCAGATGCAGTCCACCGTGCCCGTTGCGTAGACCGCTTCGCCGCTCGCAAAAATACCGGCGCCCAGTGCGCCCGCAGGCTGGTCGTGCCCGCCCGTACTCACGACGATGCCGCGAGGCAGACCGATCTCCGTCGCTACTGCATCGGGGATTGTCCCGAGCGCGGCGCCCGACGGCTTTGTATCGGGAAGCATCTCGACCGGCACGTCCGCGATGTCCAGCAATTCATTCGACCATTTGCCTTGGCGCGCATCCAGCGCCATCGTTCGCGCCGCAAGGCTGTGGCTCATCGTGGGCGTCACGCCGAGCCGGAACTGGACGAAGTCCTCGTAGCACATCCATTTCCAGGTCTTGGCGAATACATCCGGCTGGTTCTGTTTGAACCACAGGATTTTATTCAGGGAGTACATGCCATGCAACGGCATGCCCGATATGAAGGCAAGGTCGTAACGCGACTTGCGCTCGAGCCACCACGCCGGGATCTCCGCCGTGCGCGCATCGAACGTCACCGGGCTATGCGTCAGGCACGCGCCGGTTTTGTCGACCGCGTGCACCGCCTCCCCCTGCGACGATATGGCCATCGCGCGTATGGGATCGTGTCTTGTTTTTGACGCAATCTCGGACAGCACGTCGCGAACAAGCTGCCAAACTTGATCCGGATCGAGTTCAAGCCAACCCGGTTTTGGGGAGTGCAGCGGATACTCGCGATAGGCTTGGGCGATGGGTTTTCCTTCCAGATCAAACGCCACACCCTTGGCGCCCGTGGTGCCAACGTCCAGCCCTAGCAACGACATTCAGAAATACTCCCCTCTGACTCGACAACCGCCGTATTGTGCGGAGAGGAATCGTGGAATGCAAAGGCTCTCCGGTCTAGTCGCACCACGGAAATGTTGCACCTTAGAAGAGTACACGATGATCCTGATACTCACGTTCGCGAAGGGTGCCAAATTTCTAGACCCATCGCGTTTCTTCAATTCGAACCTTGAAGGCACACGCGAAGGTAGATCGACATCGACGAACGGCGCGGGCGCGATCAAGGCGCGGAAGGCCGCCGTGGCCCAGAATGGCCCGTCGGCACATCTTCGTTACGTTGATCTTCGACATCGCTCACCTTTCAAGTTATTCGATTGCTAATTTCGACGGACCCGCTCGCTAATCGACTAGAACCCTTTGCTATCCTGACCATCCGACCATCTTAGCGAAAACACTAGAAGACGCCAAGTTGCGACTCCATGGTAAACGCAAACCTTACCACGCGGTTCGTACCGTAGGACAGTGGCTTTCATCGGAACAAGAGAATTGCTGACAGACTTCACCGAAATGTTGCGAGACAATCACATCGTAAAATTAGGTTTCGTCTTGATCGATCATCATGGTGTGGTCCACGCGTCAGTTCGCCGCATTTCGGGCTGACTTTCTTCACAGGAGATTTGACATGTCAACTCCGCAATCGCTTCGTCTAGTCGCATGCATTTTGGTTTTCGCTGGTCTGATACTGACCTCGTCGATGATACTTAGCGGCTGTCCCGGCCGAAATGGTCAAATAAGCCGCCAAGTCGAATTGGATGCTTTAAGTTTGGTGAACGAGGGAAGGGAAATTTTTCGCCACGACACGTTTGGTAGTGAAGCGTTCTGGGGCGAGACACTTCGCTTGCACGAGGCCCTTGCGACTCTCTCTCCCCAAGATGTGCTCGAATTAGGTCTAAAGGTCGATTCAGAAGCCCTTCCTAGAAACGTTGCGCAGGCGATCCGTAATGGTGAACTCGACCTGGACGATCCAGCAAATACATTGACGCTTTTAAGAAACGATGCGGTGCTTGGAGTCAAGGGGTTCTTTGATACCAAAGGGGACGCACTAACTTCTGTTGGAATCCAATGCGCCTTATGCCACTCGACGGTCAACGATTCGTTGGCCTCAGGTATTGGTGTCAGACTTGATGGTTGGGCCAATCGCGATCTCAACGTGGGAGAGATCATCGCTGCTGCGCCAGATTTGACAGCAATCGCGGATTTGCTCGGTGTCACACAAAGTGACGTTCGCACTGTTGTCCGGTCCTGGGGTGCGGGAAAATTCGATGCGCAACTTCTGCTTGACGGAATCACGGAGCGCCCCGGAGGCGGCAGCGCAGCCACACTCATTCCTCCCGCTTTTGGTTTGGCTGGTGTAAACGAACATACCTGGACTGGATCATGGGGCACGGTGACGTACTGGAATGCCTTTGTTGCGAATATCGAAATGGGGGGGCAAGGAACTTTTTATGATCCACGGCTAAACAACGCCGAAAAGTATCCGATAGCAGCGGCCGCAGGATTCGGCGATATCCGTCCGAAAACCGATCTTGTCACGGCCAAACTCCCCGCTCTTCACTTCTATCAACTGGCGCTGCTCGCACCCGAACCTCCAAATGGCAGCTTTGAAGTGGCTGCCGCCGCGCGTGGACGCGAACTTTTTGCCGGAAAAGCCGATTGCGCTCGATGCCATGTGCCGCCTATTTTCACTGAACCTGGATGGAACCTCCACACCCCTGAAGAAATCGGCATTGACGATTTTCAAGCGAATCGAGCTCCCGACGAGGTGTATAGGACAGCCCCTCTTAAAGGACTTTGGTCGCACACGAGTGGCGGCTTCTACCACGACGGGCGCTTCGCGGCGCTGCAAGATGTGATTGACCACTACGACACGCACTTTGATCTTGACTTAAGCGCAACTGAGAAAGCCGATATCGAACAATACCTACTATCGCTCTAGGTGCGGTAGGTAAGCGTCGCCACTCGTTTGAGAAATAGACACCGTCATCAGAGTTGGACACCACGTCATCGCCCAAGACGCGCCGAATCGGAATTCAGCGCTACATAAATGTGACGCTCCATTCGACCGGAGCATTGGTTTTGGGCGTGACCGTGATTAGCAGCACCCGGTCAGACAATGTGGCGATGGCGTTTGGCACGGAACATTTCAATTCATGCCTGTCGCAACCGATGGGGACGAGTATGCGCAGTTCATATTCGAATGGGGACACGGCGTTGAAGGTACCTGTGAGTGTGCGGTCGGCCTCGCGCCATTCCAAGTCAGTAAAATCCGTTGCGCCACCGGAGAAATGGCGGTTCGTCCCGAGAAACTGTGGGCGCGGCTCGTATTTTCGGAATGTCAGCAGCCGCACCGATCGTGGCGGCACGCTGACCTGGACTTGCTTCTCTGCTGTACCAAAATACGTTTCGGCCCAGAAGTCATAGACCGTGTAAAACGCGTTGGACGCCAGACCCAGTTCGCGAAAATCTATCGGCGTGATTTGTTCCGCGTCGGTCCAATTGAAAATGCCCGCGACGGTCCATTCGTCGAAACTGGTCTTTACCGGCAGGACCCAAATTCGGGGTTCTTGCTCGCGGAACAAATCAACGGGTCGCGCGGGGCGATCCATGACTGGAAGCACCCTGCGCATGACATCAATGTCTTCGGGAAGAAGCGACGTGAAGCGGTCACCGATTTTTACGACGCCGCCGGTCAATGCCGCGCCCGTTAGCCACGCGATGGACTCCTGGCGCGTGAGCGCGGGCTGGTCGATCATGCCCCATCGCTCGCGCGTAGCGTCATTGGCGAAGAAAGCGCAATCCTGATCGGGTCGCCAGACGTTTGGCGTATAGTAGTATCGGCGCGCGGCATTGGTGAGCGATTCGACGCAGCCCCAGGGCCACCGCTCGGGATGTTTGCGCCAGATGGGCGCGTTGTCGTTGCCAATCCGCATTCCTTGCGCGAAGATTCCGGTGATGGGTTGTGGAGCGAAACTCATCAGAAACGCTTCGTCGCCCATGCCCTCGCGAAGCGCTTCCATGCCGAGGCGATGAACTTCGACACGGGTCAACGAAGCATCATGGTAGCCTTCCGCGAGAGGCAGGTAATACACATAGTCCGCTTCCATGATCGCATCGAATCCCCACTCCTGGGTCACCTTCCGCGCCAAATCTCGCACCCAATCCGACGCGCCCGGCGCGGTGATATCGAGAATGCGATCGTTCTCCCCCACCACTTGTTTGCCAAGTTCGTTTGGCATCCGCAGCCACTCCGGGTGCGCTTTCGCAAGGGCGCTGTCCGCACTGACCTTAAACGGCGCGAGCCAGAGCCCGGCAGTGAGGCCTTTGCCGTGGATGTAGTCCGCGACGTGTTTCATCCCGTTTGGAAAGCGTTCCGCGTCCGCTTCCCAATCTCCGAGCGATTGCTGCCAACCATCATCGATGGCGAGATGGTTCCATCCGAACGCTGACAGGTTCGTTGCAAGCGCGTTCGCATTGTCGAAAATTTTTACTTCGTTGATATCACTGCGATACTCAGTGCTCCACGAGTCCCAACCATGCGGCAGGAATTTGGGGCGTGCGCGGCTGATCTTGTTCGCGGCGCCATACGCCCAGCCATAGCGTTCGAGCCCTTCAAAAGCATTTACCTCGGCCACCGCAAGATACAAAGGTTCAGACACGAGTTTCTCGCCCGGCTCGATAATCACCGGGGGATCGTAGATGCATTCGGCGGCGAACGTGGCAAAGCGCTTGCCGTCCTCCTCAGCGATCGGCGATTCCATGCGGAAGCGTCCGTATCCGGTGGTATACGCCAGGAACCCCGTCACCAAGGATTGATTAGTTGTTTGGTTCAACGCCGCAAAATTCCACAAGCACGTTCCCGCGCCGGTCCGCAATCCGGCGACTCCGGTGTCGCCCGGAAACGTCTTACCGCCTTCCAACACCGAAACATCTGTTGTGCCTGGACCGAGTGAAAAGCCACCGCGTTTGCCGTCACCCGCAGTCCAGGGAGACAACATTTTCACAAGCACCGGGACTTTTTTGGTGTTGGTAAATGCGACCTGAACGGTAAAATAGGGCTCGGATGGATAGACCCGAATGGACCACGTGCATCCTTCACTCTCGAGGGTCATACCCTGGCCTTTGCCGAGAGCGTCGCTGACGTCGCCGCGTCCGCTCAAGTGGCCCGCGATGGAAATCGGTTCCGGCGCTTCTTCGCCGTCAAACCAAATCGTGGGTTGGACCAATTCGAAGACGGTATTCCCTTCGTTGCGCAGGACGTTTATCTTGCCGTTCTTTTGTATGCTGACGAAATACGCGCCGGCACTGATCGTGCGAAGTTCTTCCTTCGGCCGCGAGAACAACTGCGCATGCGCGGCGGACAACGCGCACAGCGCGGCGAGACAAAGTGCAATAGTTCTCATTGATTAATTTTCTCCATTCGCCGCGCGCCAGAGATCGCCCATGGCCCAGCGGAAATCGAGTCTAGTCGCGAGGCCGAGGGTGATCAAGTATAGGGCCGGCTGGTCACCGCCGAAGCGAAAGCGGTAGCTATCGCTACCGCACTTCACGGCGTCTTCGAGTGGAAGATTTCGCCTCGCATGCCCTATAGTCTCGCGGGGTTTTACGAAGAAGGGCAACGCAATGTTTGTTCATGCAGTATATTTTTGGTTAAAAGAGGGGCTGACGCTTGAGGACACTGCGCGGTTTCGCGGGGGTATGGAATCGTTGCGGGGTTGCGAAAGTGTCCGGGACATGTTTATCGGGGTGCCCGCGGCGACAAGCCGGCCCGTGGTCGAACGGTCTTACACCTTTGCGCTTGTGGTGCTGTTCGACGAACTAGCGGGGCACGATGCCTACCAGGAACATCCAATCCACAAGGCGTTCGTCGACACCTTTGAAGGGTATTGGACGAAGGTGCAGATTTACGATTCAAATTGAGCGGAACGCGTTAGTCGCGCAACGCTCCCAGCATTCCAAGCTGTCCCCGGTGATACGAGTCGTGGCTTACCATGATGTTGAGTGTCTGGCCAACATTGCCGAAGTGATCACGGAGCGGCTCGGGGATACGGCCCGGCAGCGGTTTTGGCAGGTCGGCATCGGCGGCTTGCTTCAGTTTTTCAAGCGCCTTCTGAATGGCTTCGGCGTAAATGGCAATTACCGCGTCCCACGCGGGATAGTCCTCGGCGTTCGGTGAGATGGGATCGCCGCCGGCGAAATCCGGTGCAAACTTTTTACCGAATCCTTTTGGGACCATGTTCTCACCATTCAATGCCCACTGAATAATGACGACGTTGATCGTATTCGCAAGATGGCCGACCAGCCACAACGGATGGGCCTTGCCGGGGCGAAGCTGCAAGAATCTGTTCGCATCGGGCACCCGCGCGGCAACCTTGAGCGTTTGATCGCCGCAGGACGCCAACTGCTCAGCCAATAATTCGATCTTGTGGTTCATTGTGAGTCCTCCCGCGCGCGGTGTTGGAAAAACGAAACTATACCGGACACCACGTGCGGAAACCCAATCGGCGGTTCTCAAAAGGTGTTGCTATGTAAGTGTGGCGCGTGCATAATGCCGCGCTGGTTTTCGGGCAAGGTTTGGAATTTGTAGTGCAAACAGGAGCAGCTACCTTATCCATGGAACTGCGCGGGTTGTTGACCCGCGCGGAGGGGCGCGATATGCGCCTCGGCGAAATCATCGACTCCTTTCCGCATCGCGGCCACATCCTTATGATTGTGCTGTTTAGTTTTCCCATGAGCCTTCCCATATCGCCGCCCCTTCTTGGCGGCTTATTCGGGGCTGTCCTGACCTTTCTCTCGTTTTATCTCGTAATTGGCCGCAAACCCTGGATACCGCATTACATTCATAATCGCCCCGTTTCGTACAGGATTCTGTCGGGCACCATCCAAAAATTAACGCGGGTCATGCGGTACATGGAAGTGGTGCTCAAGCCGCGCCTGTTGTTCATGACCAATAGCGAGCGACTGTGGAAAGTACACGGCGTCTTCCTGCTTGGGATGGCCGTGGTCCTCGCGCTGCCGATACCGATGCCGGCGCCTTTCACGAATTCAGTCGCGGCGCTACCCATATTTTTGGCGTCGCTGGGCATGCTCGAACGGGACGGAGTCTGCATCGTAATTGGGTATTTTTCGACGCTGATTTGTATTGGCTATTACGTCGCCCTCGTTGTGCTGGGCAAGGAAGCATTCGACTTCCTGTTGCATTGGCATGTGGGGGGCTAGGCATCGTCGTCTTCGATAACGTGGCGCGTGAACGCTTCGACATCCGCGAACGACATGGTGCGCGCGCGGTCTAACCGGGTCAGGCGCTTCTCGAATTGCCGCATTGCGAATTCCTGAAACTCGGTTTCGGGTACCCCGAAGGGCGGCGTCTCGTATTGTTCGAACATTTCGTGGATCATGCCCATGGTTACTTGAAGCAGATCATTCATCGTCTCCTGCACAACGTCCCAGAGCGCCGGGTCGGATGAGAGGAGCCGGGACAGCAGGTAGATTCCAAACGCGATGTGACGCGCCTCGTCTTGCTTGATTTTGGAAATCGCGCCGCGCGTGCCGGGCAACATGCCTTTCTGGTCCAGCGCGATAAAATATGCGTGGTAGCCGGTTTCGGCGACGATGCCTTCTACGACGAGGTTATAGGTTGTCGACGCGCGCACGAGTGCGCGGGGGGACGGATCGTCCGTGAGGGCGTTGAGCGCGGATGGGAGCGCGTCATAGAAGAGACTGCGATAACAGGGCAAATGGTACCGCTCGAGCCCATCATGATCGACAACGACTTCTGACAGGAACCGTGAAAAGAAGTCGGTGTGCTTTGCTTCTTCCCATAAAAACGACGTCATATAGATCGCTTCTTCAGGTTGACCCGTTCGCGCGATGGCTTGCATAAGCGGGAGGAGGTCCAGCGTGACCGCTTCTTCCCCGGCCGCGAACAGTGACGTTAAGCGAAGTACGGCGTCGCGTTCGATATCCGAAAAGCGGGGCCAATCCTTGATGTCTTGCGTGAAATCAATGTCGGAAGGATTCCATATTCCGATTCGCTTCGCTTTCTCGAACAGTATCATGGGCGGGGACCCGCGGCGAAGGCCGCGCGTGGTTGACGCGAATCCGGTATGGTTCATTGATGTCCCCCTCGAGTTGCCGGCGCCAAATCGCTTCGTGATCGCGAAATGCGATCAATCACCCGCCAGAAAAAACGTCAACTTCCAAAAGCCGTTCGTGCGCTCGAACCCAGCGCGGTACGAAACGGGGCTGCGGGCATATTTTCCCCAGACGAAACCTTTGCGCCCATCGGGCAACCCGATCTTTCTCCAGGGGTGCGTTTCGCCGTTGATCGTTTCCTCGATTTCTTCGGGAATTTCTTCCATGTGAACAATTAGATAACTGACAGTTTTAATGGCCGCTGCGGTACGGCTTGGCCCGCTCCGTATCGTGACGTTCTCACCGGTTATTGCGGCGTACTCAAAACTGTCAAATTCATCGGGCCACTTGGCAAACATATACGGGGCGATGTACCGCGCCGTTCCGTTTTCTTCCGAGTAGGCGCCGCCCAAGCGCAGGACATCGCCCAGCTCTTTCCAGATGACGGACTTCGCGGGACCTGTATCCAGTCCCCAATTCCGGGTGAAATTAGCCTTGCCGTTTTCGGCGTCGAAACCGATTTTGATGTTTTCGTCGACGTGCGCGAGCAATTGCTTCACATCTTTATTCTCGACAGCGGTCGAAAGATCATTCAGAAACGTCTTGAGGTCCGGATGCTTCCCGGCGTTGTCCACGGGCGGTATCGTCCGTTCGGGGAAGGTAGGACCGGTCAACGCGGCCGCGCACACTGCACAAACCATGAGCCATGGTGATAGACAGGATGTAAGCATCGGGCAAGTATACCAAACTGCACGGTTGCCGGTTCTCCTCCCCTTTGTTATAGTGGGTTATCGGGTGTATACCAATTTGGCGCTGCTGCCCCGCCGTACGCCCGCACAAACGGAGGTCGCGTCATCATGGCACAAGCTTCTCTGCTTTCCCCTGGACAAGTGGCCGCGCCCGGCAGCGGGGACATAGTCGTCCGCGATCCGCGCACGCGGCAAACCCTCTACTCCTTCGCAGAACCCAGTGACGCAGATATCGACGCCGCGTTTACTCGCGCCCGGCAGGCCTTTGAGAAAGTCCGGAAGATGTCCGTCGCCGAACGCGTGGGAGAAACGCTCAAGATTCGCGACTACGTATTAAAGCATAAGGAACAGATCGTCGAACGCATCGTCCAGGAGACCGGCAAGGCGCGGATGGACGCGCTGTTGGCCGACGTTCGCGCGGTGCTCGAGATCATCGATTTCTACAGCAAGACTGCTGAAAAGTATTTGCGGGACGAGAAGGTCCCCACGCCGATCATTTTGCAGGGGAAGAAATCCTATATCCGTTACGAACCCATGGGGACGGTGCTCATCATCTCGCCGTGGAATTTTCCGTTTAATCTCGCATTCGTGCCGATGATCACGGCGTTCGTGGCGGGAAATTCAATCGTGTTCAAGCCATCGGAATGGACGCCGCTCAAGGGTCTCGTCGAGGAAATAATTGCCGGCAGCGGGTTTATGAAGGACGCTATAAGCGTAATATACGGCGGCAAGGAAACAGGCCGGCGCCTCATCGAGCAGCGCCCCGCGAAAATTCTGTTCACGGGCAGCACACGCGCGGGCAAGCAGATCATGGAACAGGCCGCGAAGAATCTCATCCCCGTTGAATTGGAACTTGGCGGCAAGGACCCGATGGTTGTGTTCGACGACGTGGATATTGATCGCGCGGCCGCCGGCGCGATGTGGGGCGGGATGATGAATTGTGGCCAAACCTGCACGTCCATCGAGCGGGTATTGGTCCACGAACGCATTCACGATGATTTCGTGGCCGCGCTTACCGCAAAGATTGGCACGCTCGATCACGCGGCCGCGCGGGAAGGGGCGCCAGACGCAGGCGATCAGGACGTGGGCCACATGACTGCTCCTTTCCAGATCGAGAAGGTGCAGGAGCTTGTGGAAGACGCGCGCGCGAAGGGCGCGACGATTCACACGGGGGGCACGCGCGCGGGAGAATCCCAGGCGTTTGCTCCGACGCTGATTTCGAACGTGAACAATTCGATGCGCGTCATCAGCGAGGAAACTTTCGGGCCGGTGATTACGGTTGAAAAATTCCGCACCGAGGATGAGGCTGTTTCAATGGCAAACAGCTCGCCGTATGGCCTGAGCGCGGCGGTATGGTCCAAGGACATGGACCGGGCGGAGCGGGTCGCCCGCACGATCGAGAGTGGCAACGTTTCGATTAATAACGTGCTCGCGACACAGGGCAATGCCGCCTTGCCTTTCGGCGGGACGAAGGAAAGTGGGTTTGGCCGGTATTACGGCGCGCATGGTTTGCACGGGTTTTCACACATTAAATCGATCATCGTCGACAGCGGCAGCAAGCACGAACTGCATTGGTTTCCGTATACGAAGGAAAAATACGAGTTGTTCAGCCAACTGCTTGACACGATGTACGGGAAAACCGGCGTTGGCCGGCTGCTCGGCATAATCCGCGGCGGCATGAAACTCGAAGCACTCGCCAAGAAACAGCGCCGCTAACGCACGTCGGCAAGTATCTGCAAGGGTGGCCATTAATGGCCACCCTTTTTTCGTTTTCAGCAAGGGACGGGAAAGGTATAATCAAAATCGTATGCAACATCAGACATCTCCCACGCGATTCTCCATTGTGGCGGTGAACGTGCTCGTATTCGTATCGGGCGCGGCGGTCATGATCTATGAATTCATCGCGGTGCGCTTTTTACAGCGTTTTTTCGGAAGTTCGCTTGATGTTTGGGCGGGCGAGATTTCCGTTTGCCTGCTCGGATTGGCCGCGGGATACGCGCTGGGTGGATGGCTCGCGGACAAGTTTCGCTCGTGGCTGCCGTTGGGAATTGTTTTATGTATCGCTGGCGGGAGTGCCCTGTTCATGGAACCCATCGTGGTATTCGCGGCGGAAAGTCTGGAAAAAGGCGAACACATGCGCTGGTGGGAGCCACTGGCGGCGTCCGCGGCGGCAACCCTCGTTCCGCTGCTTGCCTTGGGCACGGTAATGCCGCAGGCCATCCGCTTACTCGTCGTGAACATGGCGACTCTGGGAGCGGGCACGGGCCGCGTCGCCGCGCTGTCCACGATTGGCAGCATCTGCGGCACCTTGGCGACCTCATCGTTATTTGTGCAATGGGGCGTGCAGAATTCCCTGTATACGACTTGCGCCATTTTGTTGGCCGGAGGTTTGCTGATCATAGTCTCTCAGATGGCAACGACAAAGCGTCTGAAGCGGTCTACAGGAGCGATCTTGCTGCCGCTCCTTGCGGGCGCCGCGGTTGCGCAAGACACAACTGTTTACGAAGATTATTCAGCCTATCATCATATCCTCGTGAAAGATGAGGCCGGAAAACGCATCCTGTATTTCGACAGCTCACCGCAAACAACGATGGACGTAAAGAATCCATTCAGCGGGGGGTTCGAGTACACGGACTATTTTCATGTGCCCATGCTGCTGGACCCGACGATAAAGTCGGTGTTGTTCGTCGGGCTCGGCGGAGGTACTGGACCGAAAAGCTTTTTGAACAGCTATCCCGCGATGCGCATTGATATCGTGGAAATCGACCCGGCGGTCGTGACGGTCGCAAGGAAATATTTTCAGTTGCCCGATGACAAACGCATGCGCGCTGTCACGACCGATGGCCGCACGTACATTCAGCGGACGCAACAGAAATATGGCGCGATCATGATGGACGCGTACGCATCGGGCAGGAACGGCGCCTATCTTCCCTATCATCTCGCGACGAAGGAGTTTTTTGAAGCCTCCGCGGAGTGCATCGAAAACGGCGGATGCCTGGTGTACAACGTCATGGGCATATATGGCGGGGCGAACGACAGCACCGTGCGCGGCATATTGCGGACGCTCGAAACTGTTTTCCAAACCGTCTATGTGTTTGAAGCGGAGTCTAGCTGGAATACGGTTTTCGTCGCGCAAAAAATCGACTATGCAAAACTTGCGCCGAACGGGACCCGCGACGGCAAAGGCTGGCCGGAGGGTCCGTGGCTGACTCACCCCACGGACTTGACCGGGTTGGCGGAGAAATCGGTTGCCCAAGGGCATTTTCTTCCGCCGAAGTTCGCGGAGCGTTTGACGCAGGTATCCCGCGCGCAAAGCGCACTGCGCGATGGCATGGTGTTTACCGATGATAACGCGCCCGTGGATATTGCGCAGTAGAGTCTGCGGGTATACCACCCTTTCTATTCTACTCATGCTCGTGGTCGTAATCGTGCTTGCAATCGCCCCTCGTGCTCGTAATCGTAATCGTGCTCGTGCTCGTGCTCGTGCTCGTGCTCGTAATCGTAATCGTAATTGCAATTGTGATTGTGATTTTCCGACCAAGCGACAGTAGGCTCGATCTAAACGAGCACGAGTACGATTACGATTAGGAGCACGAGGAGGAGTAAGGGTAAAAATCCGCTCAGGATTTGACGTGATTTTTACTACCATTCGATTCCACGACCAAAATTTCCCGGAACAGGCGGGCAGCTTTGGTTTGGTATGCGCCCTTTCGTTGTATCGCGCCAATTGCTACGCGGGGCAAGCCTGGCACGCGAATCGTGACGAGATTCGCATCCTGTTTCGTAATTGTGTTGCGCGGAAGGAATGACACGCCAATGCCCTCGCCAACGTACCGTTTGATGACCTCGAAGCTTCCTGAATCCAGCGCCACCCTGGGATCGAATCCGTGCGCGCGGAAATGGGCGCGCATCAATGCCCCGGTGCGCGTCTGCTCTTCGAGCATCAGGAAGGTCTCGCCCCCGAGTGCGTTTAACGCAATGCTGTGTTTTCCCGCCAACGCATGCCGTCGCGACGTCACCAGCACGAGCTCCTGTTCCATCAGCAGGTGTTCCTCAAGCTGCGGTTTGCGCACCGGCAGCGTGACGATGCCAAGGTCCAGTTCGCCGCGCAGGACCAGTTCCGCGATAGCCTCGGTCGGACGGTTGATGATGCGCAGCCGGGCAGCCGGTTCCGCGCGCATGAATCTGCGCACAATGGGAGGCAGCACGTACAGCGCCGTTGTGTCGCTCGTGCCTAAACGAAGCTCCCGGGATTCCGTTTCATCGAAATCGCGCATGCCCCGCCGTATACTTTCGACGTCGGACAACAGCGGGCACGCGCGTTCATAGAGCCGCTGGCCCGCGGGCGTTGGGCGCGCGGTTTTCCGGTCGATGAGCGTATGGCCGGTTTCGCGTTCAAGCCCTTTGATTTGTTGGGTAATGGCTGGTTGGGTACGGTGCATCCGATCTGCTGCCGCGCGAAAGCTGCCGGTCTCGACAATGGCACGGAACGAACGGAGTTGATCGAGTGTCATGGATGGCTCCAATAAGAAAATCTTATCAGTCGCATCATTTTTATTCAATTGCTGAATGGACTGGCGCGCGGATATTCTAATGCCAGCCTAACGCCCTTTGGAGGGAATTGTATGAGTAGTGAAAAACGCGGGATGACGTACCGCGACGCAGGTGTCGATATAGATGCGGCCGACCAGGCCGTCCGCCAGATTAAGGACATGGTGAACAAGACGTTCGATGACCGGGTGCTGTGCGATATCGGCACTTTTGGCGCGATGTACAGCCTCGACACGAAGGGCATGGATGAACCGGTGCTGGTATCGAGCGTCGATGGTGTTGGCACGAAGATCAAACTCGCGTTCATGACCGGAAGACATGACACCATCGGCGTGGACCTGGTATCCCATTGCGTGAACGATATTCTTGTGCAAGGGGCAAAGCCCTTGTTCTTCCTCGATTACCTGGCGTTTGGAAAACTGGAACCCGGGGTTGTCGTCGAGGTGATCCGTGGTTTGACGAACGGCTGCCGATATGCGAACTGTTCCCTGATCGGTGGCGAGACGGCGGAGATGCCGGGTCTGTATCAACCTGGGGAATACGACATCTCCGGGACGATAGTGGGCGTCGTGGATCGTAAACGCATCGTTGATGGCTCGACCGTGGAGGCGGGCGATGTGATCATTGGTTTGCCGTCGTCCGGCCTGCATACCAACGGTTACAGTCTCGCGCGGCAAATTGTGTTTGATGTCGCAAGATTATCCTACGACGACATGATGCCTGGTGTTGACCGCACGGTGGCGGAAGCATTGATGGAGCCGCACCGCAGCTACGCCACGCTCGTGCGCATCCTGATGAAGATCGCAAATGTCAAAGCCATGGCGCACATCACCGGGGGCGGCATTACTGACAATCTGCCGCGGGCGTTGCCGAAAGACATGGGCGCGGTAATCGACCTGGGTTCGTGGACCGCCCCGGCAATATTTGGTTTTATGCAGCGAACCGGCAACGTTGTCCAGACGGAAATGCTACGGACCTTTAATTGCGGGATTGGATTCCTGGTTGTCATCCAGGAGGATGACGCCGACCGCGCGCTGAAAGCGCTCGATCAGGCGGGCATGCAAAGCGCGGTGGTGGGACATGTCGTCAAAGGGCCGCACGCTGTTTCGTATACGGGGACCCTGACCTATGGGTGAACCGCAGGCAAAGCTGGAAGCGGCCGATGCGCGTCACGTGGTACACCGCATCGAAGTTGGGATGAAACGCGCGATGATCGATCCCGTTGGCGATGGGGTGAAGGCGCGCATCGCGGACGATCTCGGCATTCGTGTGGACGAGGTGCGGGTGATCGACGTCTACACGATTCACGCCGATCTGACGGCTGCCGAATTGGACCTCGTGCGGCGTGAGCTGTTTACGGATCCCATAATTCAGGATTCGTGCATCGACGCCGCGCTTGCGGCGGATTACGATTATCTAATCGAGGTTGGGTTCCGGCCCGGAGTAACGGACAACGTGGGCAAAAGTTCCGTCGAAGGGGCCGCTGACACCTTGGGCCGCGCGCTCGGACCGACGGAGGCAATATTCAAATCCACCCAGTACGCGATCGCGGGCCACGTCAACGCCAAGCAATGCGCGCGCATCGCGCGCGATCTTCTGGCGAACGATCTGATTCAACGTTGGGTCGTGCGGTCAAAAACCGAGATGACGGAATCCGGGCGCGATGGTTTGCTAGGCCTCCCGATTGTGACCGAACGCAGCAGCAGCGAAGTGCAGGCCATCCGGCTTGACATACCCAGCGACGCACTCGTCTCGTTGAGCCGCGATCGGATGCTCGCCCTCGATTTGGGCGAGATGCTGGCAATTCAAACGTATTATCGCAAGCCCGACGTGCGGGAGCGGCGCGCAAGTGACGGGCTGCCGCTCGACCCAACCGATATCGAACTCGAAATCCTGGCGCAGACGTGGTCGGAACACTGCAAGCATAAAATTTTTAACGCGGAAATCGAGTACACGGACGAATCTGGCACGACGCGACTGATAGACGGACTATTCAAAAACTATGTTAAAGCGACTACAGACGAAGTCGCAAAACGTGTCGATTGGCTGGTCAGCGTGTTTCACGACAACGCGGGCATCATCAAATTTGACGAACATTGGAACTTCGCGCTAAAGGCCGAAACCCACAACAGCCCCTCCGCACTCGACCCTTACGGCGGAGCGATCACCGGTATTGTTGGCGTGAACCGCGACGTGCTCGGCGCGGGGATGGGCTGCCGTTGCATATTCAACACGGACGTGTTTTGTTTCGCATCGCCATTTTACGAAGGCGCAATTCCTCCGCGCCTCATGCATCCGCGCCGCGTGTTGCGCGGCGTACACCAGGGCGTGAAGGACGGTGGTAACCAAAGCGGCATTCCCGATCTCAACGGGGCGATCGTGTTTCACGACCGCTTCCTCGGAAAACCCCTCGTGTTTTGCGGGACGGGCGGCCTCATTCCGGCCACGATTGCAGGAAAGCCCAGTCACGAAAAGGCTGCTCGACCCGGCGATTACATCGTCATGTGCGGCGGACGCATCGGCAAAGACGGCATCCACGGGGCGACGTTTTCATCCGAGGAATTGCACGAAGGCTCGCCCGCCACCGCCGTGCAGATTGGCGACGCGATCACGCAAAAGAAGATGGCGGATTTTTTGCTGGAAGCACGCGACCTCGGATTGTTCTCGAACATTACCGATAACGGCGCGGGCGGATTGTCCTCGAGCATTGGCGAAATGGCCAAGGGCCCGGGCGGCGCCGTGATCCATCTCGACCGCGCGCCGCTGAAATATCCCGGCTTGGCTCCCTGGGAGATTTTTCTGTCGGAAGCGCAGGAGCGCATGACGCTCGCCGTCGCACCGGAGAACTTGAATGCGCTCACGGCGCTTGCCAAACGCCGCGAAGTCGAGGCCACCGTCCTCGGCGAGTTCACGGATTCGGGTCTTCTGGAGTGCCGCTATGACGGCGCACTGATCGCCGCGCTCGACATGGATTTTCTCCATGACGGCGTGCCGAAGATGCGGCTCAAGGCGACGTGGTACCCGCCAACACCTCAACCGGAAGTGATTGTCAAAGACAGCGACCTGATTACGGACCTTAAGGGCGTATTGGGCGCGTTGAACGTGTGCAGCAAAGAGAACTTTGTCCGCATGTACGATCATGAAGTGCTTGGCCAAAGCGTGCTCAAGCAGTTCCAGGGCGTTGATCATGACGGGCCGGGAAACGCCGGTGTGATTCGTCCGGCGCCGGGATCAAAGCGCGGCATTGCGGTGTCGTGCGGCATCGCTCCGAAATACAGCGACCTGGACACGTATTGGATGATGGCGTGTGTGATTGACGAGGCGGTGCGCAATCTCATCGCGGTGGGCGCGCGCCTGGGCTCGATCGCGGGGCTGGACAATTTCTGTTGGCCCGACCCGGTCGAGAGCGAGAAAACTCCGGACGGCGCGTACAAGCTTGGACAACTTGTGCGCTGCTGCGAGGCGCTCTACGACTTTTGCACGGCCTACGACATTCCTCTCATCAGCGGTAAAGACAGCATGAAGAACGACTA
>Ga0163150_10001880_pt1 | contig 34114 bp, 36 predicted proteins | sample OliLakLV19P2IB_FD_148628 | JGI IMG/M metagenome (GOLD analysis project Ga0163150, IMG submission 148628) | Freshwater microbial mat bacterial communities from Lake Vanda, McMurdo Dry Valleys, Antarctica - Oligotrophic Lake LV.19.P2.IB | ecosystem: Environmental > Aquatic > Freshwater > Lake >...
GCGCCCCCGCAGCGACACCGCATCCTGGCCGGCACCGACCCGGAAGGTCAGTGCGTGGTCCTGCGCCAGGCCGTCGAGGGAGAGCCGGGTGTCGGAGATCGCGAGGCCCCCGAGCGTGATGCCGTTCGACCGCAGGCGCAGCCAGGAATGCTCGCGGCCTTCGCGGTCGATGCGGGCGTCGACGGAAAGGACGACCGCGCGGTGCGACCCGTAGGCGAGGTCGTGGCCGATGAAGCCGACCGCGAGCGAATCCCCTTGCAGCCCCACCGTAGCGTTCACCTCCCCGCCGAGATCGGGGAGGATCGCAGACAGGTCGTCCGCGACCAGGCGCGCATCGAGATCGGCGCCGCGACCCACCGCGCCGTCTGCCTGCAGTCGAGCGGGCCCGAGCGACAGCTCGAGGTCCTCGAATTCGAGGCGGCCCGGAGTACGCCGCAGGCCACCGCCGCCACGCGCGGGCTGGCCGCGGAACACGCCGTGGAGTTCGCGGAACCTCGCGTTCCAGGGGCCGTCCGCCGCGAAGCCCTCGCCGGATGCCGCGAATGCAAATCCCAGCTTGCCCGGCAACGTTGCACGCAGCTGCGATGGATCGATGCCCGCGGCACGCCCGGAAACCGACCAGGCTGGCCGGTCGCCGCGACCAAGCGATCCCGCGAGCGTCACGCGGCCGCGGAGGACGCGCCAGGAAGAAGTATCGACCGAGAGCGCTGCGGCAGTGAATCGCCCCGATGCCTCCCCGGCGAACGGCGGGCCCTGCGCGGGCGCGAAATCGCCGTTCACGCGGTAGTCGAAATCGGTCCAGCCCCGTGCCTGCAGTGAGCCGCGCGGCGAGGTGATGAGGGTATCGCCGGCGAGCGGCCAGCGAAAAGCGTCCCAGTATGCGGACACGTCGAACGCCGGTGAGTCCCCGGCCCGGAGAGTGCCGGAGGCACGGACGTCGATCCCGGGCGCAGCCTGGAGCGCAACCGATTCAAACGAAACGACAGAGCTCGAATACGTCGCGCGCGCATCGACGCCGATCCCGGAGGCGGGGAGACCCGGCCCGTGAATCGTGCCTCGTGCGTTATAGCGCAGGCGATCGCCGTCAAACTCGAGCGACGCCGCGAGCGGACCGAATGGCGGCCGGTCGACCCATTGCGCAAGGTCGAGCGACTCGATCTCGGCCTGGCCCCGGAAAGTCAGCTGCGCGGTGAGTTCGCGGACCTCCGCACGGACACGGCCCTTGGCCGGGGTCGCAACCCGGGCATCGACGAGGAGGCGCTCGACGTCGCCGGTCGCGCGCGCCATGCCGGCGGCGGGATTCCCGCCGGTGAGTGACCATGCGGTCGTGACGTCGAGCGCGAGCGGTTCGCGCGCGAACAGCGTCCCGCTCGCACCTGAGACGGCCCATCCGCTCGAGCGCACGTGCACGCCCTTGAACTCGAGACGCGAGCGTGTGATCCGGGCGGAACCCTGGATATCCTGAAACCGCGTCTCGATCCCGTTCGGCGACACGATGAGGAGACTCCCGACGGCGGCGTCGTCCACGGCGACCGTAATCCAGCCTGGCATGAACGACGGCGGGCGCGCCGGACCCGTCGCCGGGCGGATCGCGATGCTCGCCTCGCGCACTTTCAAGCCCTCCGCCGAGATCCGCCCGGCCAGGACCTCGAGCGGCTCGTAATCCGCCTCGAGGCCCGCGATCCGGATGGATGCGCGCGGATGATCAATCTCGACCGCGTCAACAATGAGTGGGCCGATCAGCCGCCCGCTCGCGCCGGTGACGCGGATCTTCACGGCGCCGACCGACTCGACGAGGGTCACGGCGCGCCGCAGCCCAGACTCGGTGGTCAAGAGCCAGGTCGCGGCCAGGAGGGTGATTGCGATCAGCGCCGCGAATACCGCGAGCATCCACCGCACCGACTTTCGCGCCGGCCAGGTCATTTCAGAACTCCGGCGTGAAGTTGATGTGGAAGCGCGGGCTGCGGCTCGTGTCCGAGATCGACTGCGCGACGTCGACACCGACGCTCAGGAATGGCAGCCGGTAGCGAATTCCGATGCCGGCCGAGTACTCGAGCGGGTCGCCAAACTTGTCGAAGGCGTTGCCGGCGTCCACGAACACCGCCCCGACCAGGTTCTTCGGGAGGTTTCGCTGCAACTCGAACGTCCCCGTCAGCAGGTGACGGCCGCCGATCTTGTTGCCGTTGGCGTCAACCGGAGAAAGCTCCTCGTAGCCATAGCCGCGCACGCTCTGGTCGCCGCCCGCGTAGAAGCGGTACTGCGCCGGCAGCTCCTCGAAGTCGCCGACGAAGCTCGTGCCGATCTCGGCGCGCACGTAAATCTGCCAGTCGTCGTTCAGCTTGAAACGGCGATCGTCGCGCACGTCGACACGGGTGAAGTTCGTATCGGAGCCGAGCTGGCTGGTCGAGGCCAGCACCTCGGCCCGGAAGCCGGTCGGCAGGGCATTGGTACCGAGGAAGTCCGGCGGCAGCCGGGCAAAGGTCACACCCGGAACGAGCAGTTCGCTGCGCTTGCGCTCCACGAGGGTGGAGCCGCCCGACGTGGTCGTGAGCTTGTCCTCGGTGGAATCGAGCGTGACGGAAAGCACGCGCTGCCAGCGCCCGCGAACTTGCGTCAGGCCGGCTTTGAGCGTGCCGCCGCTCGTCTCGACGTCCGCGTTCTGCTCTGTGAAGCTCCGAAGCTCGAAGGAAAGCTTCTCGAGTGCAGGGTCCTTCCAGGGTATTGCATATGTCACGCCCACTGAGTCCTCGATCTCGGATACGCGCACCTGCGCGCGGATTCGGTGGCCGCGGTCATTGAAGCGACGATCTTCCCAACCGAGCGTGGCGCGCGCCCCGGTGTCCGTGCCGTACCCCGCCGCAATCGTGTATAGGTGCCGCCGGTTCCGCTTCGCAGTGATGAGGACGGGCACGATGTGTGCCTGCCGGTCGCGCTCCGCGGGTAGTACCTCGGCGAGCGAGAAGTACTGCGAGTCATCGAGCGCGAACTGCGTGCGCAGCAGCGACTCGGCGCTGTACCAGTCGCCCTCGTCGTAGCGCAGGTAGCGCCGCACCAGGCTGTCCCGCACGACCCCCTGCTCGATCGTCGTCGGTCCGAAGCGGTAGCGCTCGCCGGTCGCCAATGAGATGCGCGCGCGCGCCGTGCGTGCGGCCGGGTCGACTGCGAGCTCGCCCGTCGTGAACTCCGCGTCGAGGTAGCCGTTGCCAAGGGCAGCGCGCAGCAGATCGCCCTTCAGCTGTTCATAGGCCGGGTGGCTCAGTTGCTCGCCCGTGCGCAGCAGAGAGCCTGCCAGCGCGCGCCTGATGAAAGGCTCGTCGCGGCCCGCGCCCGTGACTTCGACCGAGTGGTCGACCAGCATGACGGGCGCGCCCGGCTCAATCTTCACGACCGCGTACCAGCGCCCCTCCCGTTCCGTCAGATCGGTCGTCACCTCGGGCGCGTAGTAGCCGAAGGGCCTGAGCGCGTCCCGTGCTTCCCCCGGGGCGCGCTGTACCAGCCTGCCGACCATCTCTCCGTCGAGTTCGGGCGAGGTGGAGAGGCGGTGCAGGCTCGAGAGCGCGCGCACGTTTTCGAGCAACGCGCCCTCGACTCCGACGAATTCGACTGCGACCTTCGTGTCGACTTTCTCGTCCTTGCCGAAGGTGGGCAGCGACGGGAATGCGGCGTGCGCCGCAAACGGCGCCAGGAACGCCAGACAGAAGGCGGTAACGAGGAGGCGCGGCATGAAAGGTCAGACCCGGCGCCGACGCCGCCGATGCAGCGACCAGGCCCCCAGGACGATCAGCAGGATGACGACGATGACGGGCAGGATGAACGCAAGGCTCGAGATGAGTACCGAGCCTGCAAGCTCAGCAGTCGAGTAGACGGGATTGGCAACGCCGCCGGACGCTGCACCGGTCTTCGCACGGCCTACGGCATTGAGGGCGTGACCCGCGGTCGCGACCGCCCCGCCCGCGCCGATGGCGGTCAGCCAGCGCAGCCAGTCCGGCATGCCGACCATGACGCCGGCCGCGGCGATGATCCCGGCCGCGACGGCGACGGGCGCGCCGATCAGGTCGAGTACGTGGTCGACGCCGGGCACGTAGTACGCCGCGATCTCGGCTGTCGTCGCGATCCCGAGCGCGACCAGCACGACCGGCTCACCGAGCCAGTCGAAGCCGCGCGCCGGTTCCACCCAGCCGAAGTGGACCGCAAGGCCGGCCGCCAGCAGGGGCACGAAGGCGCGAAACCCCGCGGCGGCGGCGAGCGCGATGCCGGTCGCGATCGAGAGCAGGATGTTCAGGGGTTCAGCCATTCCTGGATCAACCGGTAAGCGATCGACTGGGGGAACGGCATCATCGACCCGCTGCCCAGTTCGTCGCGGTGAAACCAGCGCGCGTCTTCGAGTTCGGCATCGCCGATGCGGACCTCGGTCGTGCGTGCCTCGGCGCGGAAGCCGAGCATCAGCGAGCGCGGAAACGGCCAGGGCTGCGAGGACTGGTAGGTCATCGCGCCGGCCTCGATGCCTGTTTCCTCGAGTACTTCGCGGCGCACCGCGTCCTCGAGGCTCTCTCCCGGCTCCACGAATCCGGCGATCGTCGAGTAGCGTCCGGCAGGCCACCCTGGCTGCCGCCCGAGCAGCGCGCGGTCGCCGTCCGTCACCAGAACGATGACCGCGGGATCCACGCGCGGGAAGAATTCCGTCTCGCAGCCGGGACCCGTGCAGACCATCACGCGGCCATTCCTGCGCGGCACGGTGGGCGCGCCGCAACTGCCGCAGAAGCGGTGACGATGGCGAAAGGAAATCATGGCGCGTGCATAGGCGACAAGGCCGGCGTCCTCGTGCGAAAGCAGCGCGGCAGCGAGTCGCAGGTCCGCGAACTCCGCGCCGTCCTCGAGTGCGGGCGGGCTCGCGGACTCGACCTCGAGCGTGAAGACCGCGAGTCCCCGGTAATCGCCCAGCAGGACCAGTTCGTCCTGGTCGATGCCCGCGAAGGGGCCGCTGTCGAAGGGGAGGAGATAGGCGGAAGGGGACGGCTGCCGCACCACGGGGCAGCGTGATTTCCAGACCGGGATCAGGCGCGCGGTGCCGCCCGCGATCGCACGCGCGACCACGCCTTCATCCGCATTCGCGAGCTTGAGTCGATCGACATGCGGCCCGGCAAAGACGTTGGGGCGCATCCTTCTCCGTTCCGTGCTGGAAAAGTCGCCATTCTAGCAGTCGCCTACCGACAGGCCGGGCCGCGCCGGCGGTCGGCTCGAGGCGCAGAACTCGCAGACCTTCGGCCGTTCGGCGTAGCGCATTATGACGAGCAGGCTCCCGCAACCCTCGCAGTCGTCGAGGCAGATCTCGTTCTGCTTTTCGAGCGAGCGCAGGAGGTGGCAGGCGTGCTCGAAGGAGATCTGCGGGCGCTCATTCAGGCTGAGGAAGGTCTCGTAGGCCTCGCAGAAGTTCTCGCCGAAGCGCAGCTGTTCCAGGGCGCCAGGCAGGGTCCCGCCGTCGCGCTTCAACAGTCCTAGGACGCAGAGGAGCGTGGCGAGACCGGCAGCTTCGCGGCGGATACTGGCATTACGCATGAAAAAGGCGCTCTGCCGCGGACTTTTGCCGCGGTGCCGGCGCACGTCACGGTGCCCGGCGTCGGCGACGTAGGAGCGGTAGAGCTTGCGGATCCGGTCGTCGGTGAGGCCGGTCCAGCTGCGGATCGTGCGCGTGCGTGCCTCGTGGCGTATCAGTCGCAGGGCGAGGTCGAGCCGGAGTCGGTCGCGAGTGTAGCGGTCGTCGGTGATGCGCATGGTGGCTGCCTTGACGCTGTTGGATCGTACTGGTATTTTCGTACCAGTCAATCCTAAGCCGGCCCCAGAGCCGGCGAACCGCGAAATGGCGCGTCTACGGGGAGAAATGCCATGCATCGCCAACATCCGCTTGCGCTGGCGGCGCCCGCCGGCGATTCCGACTGGCTGGAGCGCAGCGTGCTCGACGCATCGTCGCGACGTGCCCTGCTGTCGATGAACCTGGCCTTCCTGGACCTTGCGGTCGAACTGGCCGAGGAGGGGCGGCTCAAGCAGATCGGCGGGTTGCCGCCGCGTGCCATCGACGCCTTGATTGACCCGGAGGCGGGTAACCGGTTGTGCGAGCAGCTGCCCTATGCGCTGTTCGACCTGCGCTTCGGCGACGGAAATTTCTGGACCGCCGAGATCGCCGCGGCCAGTGGAGTGCAGGACGCAGCCTGTTTGCCGGCAACGGACGAACGAATCGTCGCGTTCGCGCGTTCGGCGGTCATGGTGATGTGGCACCTGGCACAGACGCACACGGCCGGCGCCCGGCTGTTGTTCGGCGCGTCCCCGGCGACGATCGCAGCGGTCGCCGCGGTGCCGGTCGCGGCGGTCGAGCGGCTGGCGCGTCGCGTCGCGGGTGCGCTTGCCGCGCGGTTCTCCTCGCGCACGCGGTTCTGGCTCCAGTTCGAGGGCTGCGCGGCGCTGCCGGATGCCGGCTCCGTGGACTCGTTGCGGCGGCTGGGGCTACAGATCCAGGGCGCCGAAAGCGCGCGCGGCCAGTCGCTGCAACGTCGCCACCGGCGCATTGTCGCGTGAGATAATCCCGCGCCTGATGCAGGCGCTTTCCATCCGCGGGCTGACCAAGACCTACACCAACGGCGTCCAGGCACTGCGCGGCATCGACCTCGACGTCGCCGAGGGCGACTTCTTCGCACTACTCGGCCCGAACGGCGCGGGCAAGACGACGACGATCGGCATCGTCATGTCTCTGGTCGAGAAGTCGGGCGGCAGCGTCTCGGTCTTCGGCCACGACATCGACCGGGAGCTCGACCTGGCGAAGTCCTGCATCGGCCTCGTGCCGCAGGAAATCAACTTCAACCAGTTCGAGAAGGTGTTCACGATCATCGTGAACCAGGCGGGCTTCTACGGCATTCCCCGCAGGCTCGCCGTCGAGCGCTCGGAGAAGTACCTGCGCCAGCTCCAGCTCTGGGACAAGCGCGACACGATCGCGCGCTCACTGTCGGGCGGCATGAAGCGGCGCCTGATGATCGCGCGCGCCCTGGTCCACGAGCCGCGCCTGCTGATCCTCGACGAGCCGACTGCGGGCGTAGACATCGAGATCCGCCGCAGCATGTGGACCTTCCTGCGCGAGATCAACGAACGCGGCACGACGATCATCCTGACCACGCATTACCTCGAGGAGGCGGAGAGCCTCTGCCGCCACATCGCGATCATCGACGGCGGGCGGATCATCGAGAACGACACGATGGCGGGCGTGATCGGCAAGCTCAGCCAGGAGACTTTCGTGCTGAACTTCCGCTGCGCGACGGCGGTGGTGCCGCAACTTCCGGGCTACGTGACGCGCCTGGTCGACGGCCACACGATCGAGGTGGACGTGACCAAGGAGCGCGGGCTGAACGACATCTTCGCGCGCCTGTCGCAGCAGGACATCGAGGTCGTCAGCATGCGCAACAAGGTGAACCGGCTCGAGGAGCTGTTCATGCGGCTCGTCGAACGCAAGGATGACCCGGCAGCGGGGGCGCGCTGACTTGCCAACCGAGCCCCTTTCGCGCATCCGGCGCATCGGCTTTCAGACCATCGTGCGGCGCGAATTCGGGCGCATCATGCGGATCTGGGGCCAGACGCTGGTGCCGCCCGCGGTCACGGCGGCGCTCTATTTCCTGATCTTCGGCAGCCTGATCGGCCGGCGCATCGGGCAGATGGGCGGCGTGGACTACATGCAGTACATCGCGCCGGGACTCATCATGATGGCCGTCATCAGCAATTCCTACGGCAATGTCGTCTCGAGCTTCTTCGGCGCGAAGTTCGGCAAGCACATCGAGGAGCTGCTGGTTGCGCCGCTGCCGAACTGGCTGATCGTGATCGGTTACGTGGCGGGCGGCCTGATGCGCGGTATCCTGGTCGGCGCCGTCGTGCTGCTGGTCGCGCTGTTCTTCACGCATGTGCCCATCGCGCACCCGTTCATCATCATCGCCTCGATGCTGCTGACCTCTGCGGTGTTCTCTCTCGGTGGCCTTTTCAACGCGATATTCGCGAAGAACTTCGACCAGATTTCCTGGTTCCCGACCTTCATCCTGACGCCGCTCATCTATCTTGGCGGCGTGTTCTACTCGGTGTCGCTCCTGCCGCCCTGGGCCGAGAAGCTCTCGTACGTGAACCCGATCCTCTACATGGTCAACGCCTTCCGGCACGGATTCCTCGGGACCAGCGACGTCGACCCGGGCCTCGCCTTCCTGATCATGGGTGCGTTCGCCGCCGCGATGTATGCGACCGTCGTCGTACTCATGAACCGGGGCACGGGCATTCGGGAATAGGACGGAACCGGCCATGTGCGGGCGCTATGCTTTCTTCTCCCCGGCCGAGGCAGTGCGACGCACATTCGTGCTCGACGAGGTGCCGGAGCTCGAGCCGCGCTACAACATCGCGCCGACCCAGGCCGTGCCAGTGGCACGGGCGGGGGAGGAGGGCGCGCGTGCCCTCGCCATGCTGCACTGGGGCCTGGTTCCGAAATGGGCATCGGGGCGCGCTGTCGGCAACCGCATGATCAACGCGCGCGCCGAGACCCTCGCCGAGAAGCCCTCGTTCCGCGACGCTTACCGCAAGCGCCGCTGCCTCGTGCTCGCCGACGGCTGGTACGAATGGCAGGTCGCGCCGGGCGGCAAGCAGCCCTGGTTCATCCGCGCGAAGGGCGCGCGGCCGGTCGCGTTTGCCGGACTCTGGGAGCGCTGGAATGATCCGGTCGGCAACGCCCTGCTCGAATCCTGTGCGATCGTCACTACGGACGCGGCCGCTTCGATCAGCAAGATTCACGAGCGGATGCCGGTGGTGCTCGCGGAAGGTCACTGGGATCGCTGGCTCGACCCGGCGTTCTCGGACACCGGCAAGCTGTCGGAGCTCCTGCGACCATTCGAGCCGGGCGCGCTCGAGGCATGGCAGGTCAGCCGATCCGTCAACGCGCCCCGTAACCAGGGACCCGGGTTGATCGCCTCAGCCGGGTAGCTTCACTTCTGGGTCCAGGCGCCGGTGCCCGACTTGTAGTACCAGCCCGCGCGCGCTTTCGCGATCCAGCGCTCGGCGAAGGTGCCGCGGATATCCGCTTCCCAGCCCGGGTTGCCGTTGGCAGTCGCGATCTCGCGGTAGAGCGAATTGCGGTCCGCATTGTCGTCGGCGACGAGCTTGCGCAGGCGATTGCGGTCGGCGAGCGGCACGGCGTTCGCGTCGCGGATTTCGACCAGCCCGTCGGCGGTCAGGCCGATGGCACCGGAGGCGAAGAACGGCTCGAGCTCGCCGGCGCGGGCCTTCATCGATGCCGTGAGCGCACGGATCGCCGGGCTCGAGATGTCGATGTCAGCCTGCGCATGCGCAGCGGGTACCACGAAATCGAGTGCAGCAACGAGAACGTCGCCGGCAAATTCGCCAATCGAACTCTGCTCGTTGCCTTCCGGCTTCGGCCCTTTTCCGGGCCCCCAGATGTCCTCGATGATGCGGTCGGCGGCCTTTTCCGCGGCGGCAGCCGGGAAATAGACGTTGACCGTGACGCAGGCGGCGAGCGCGAGGCACGAGGTGGCAAGGGTGGCGGTGATCCAGCGCATCATGGGTGTCATCTTGGGCTCCGCGGCTGAACAGTTCCTGAACCGATTCTAGCGCAGCGAATCCGCCTACTCGACGACGATTTCCGACTCCATCATCGTGCCGAGCTGCCGGACGAGCGTGGTCCAGGCGACCCGAGTCTGGCTGCCGATCACGTTGATGCGCGGCAATGCCCTGCCCTTGACGATGTAGTAGCCGCCGGGAGCCGGCAGCACGCCGCCCATGATGCACACGTCGTTCGCGAGCCGGCAGCTGAGGCCCAGCCGGTCGTAGCCAAAGTCGTCGAAGAATCGCAGGATGCCGCCCTGCAGCACAGCCGCGACTCCGCCACCGCTGCCGCCGCCGATGCTCGACAGGTTGGTGACCGCGCGCTGACTGATGCGGCGCCGCGAGCGGTCGCTGGGCGGCGTGAACAGGAACGCGTCGAAGGCCTCCGGCATCCAGTCGAAGGTCTCGAGGTCGGAGATGTAACCCGAGAGCCGGCCCGTGATGGACCCGAACTCGAAGGTGCGCGTGACGAGCTCGAGATCGAGGTTCTCGATGCCGATGTTCGCGAACAGGCGCGGGTACTTGCCGAGCGGATCTCGCAGGCTGAGGTCGCCGACCGCGACGCGGCCATCAAAAATGCGGGCCTCCAGGGCGCCGTCGAGCGTGACCACGCCTTGTCGCAGCTGCAAGCCGGGGATGCTGCCCTCGAGCGTGCCCTGGAATTCCGGCCAGCCAAAGGCGCGTGACAGCAACGCGACGCTGATCGGCCGGATCGCCGCGTCGAAGCGCACGTACATCTCGGCGGTCCCGGCATGCCGCACGCGCAGCGTGTCGATCGCGAGGGCGCCGTCGAACACCGGGATGGTCGCAGGCGAAAGCAGGCGAAAGTGCCGTCCGGTCGTGGAGAACGGCAGGTCGGCCGGGCCGATTTCAAGACCCCACAGGCGGCCGGAATCCCAGGCCAGCCGCGACTCGAACAGCGCGTCGTCGATATCCCCGGCGAGCGTGCTGCGCGAAGCGTCGTCGTACCAGCGAAACGAGCCGCGCAGGCCGACGAGCGAGACTGCGGCCGTTTCGCTAGCAATGCCGACGCCCTCGAGATCGAGCGCGGCGCGGGTCGGCAAGCCGCCGGCGATTTCAACTTCGCCGCGGACGACGCCGCTGCCGGTGACGTCCCGGAACGCGCCATTGACCAGGAAAGGCTGCACGTAGGCCGGCATCGCGTTACCGAGCGCGAGGGCATCGATGCGGATGCTTGCGTCAGTGAGCAGGGTGGGGCCTGCGAAATCGAGCGCGCCGGACCCGCGTGCCTTCAGGACTTCCCGGTGATCGAGCGTGAACGTGCGGGCGTCGAACCGCGCCGCCTCGATGTCGAAGTCGCCCTCGAACTCGAGATCCACGGGAAGCGCGGCGAAATCGAGGAACACCGGGTCGCTGTAAGCCTGGCCCGCCGCCAGCCCGAGCCGCCCGTGTGTCTGCAGCCGGTCGGCGCTGGCCGCGACAGCCTCGAGTGACAGCGTCCCGGCGAGTTTTTCGCCCGCAAGTGCGCCCGCCTCCTCCGCGAAGTCGAGCGACTCGAGCCTGAGGTCCGCGCCCGCGGTCGCGAGCACGTCGCCCGCGCCGGTTGCGCGAAACTCGCCCGATGTCCGGCCGGCCACCGTCATGTCATCCGGCAGGGCGGCCCAGGGCTTCGCCACCGCCGCGAGCCGCGCGATGTCGAGGCTTGCGAGGCGGGCTGTTGCCCGCCAGCGCTCGCCATCCAGCTCAAGCTGCAGGCGGCCGCGGCCATCGGCAATCGAGAACGCCTCGAAGTCGAGCGTGAGCCGGCCGCCTGCGCTGCGTCGGGCCGCGAAACGGGTGTCTTGCGCGCCGAGCGAGCCGAGGGCGCCGGACAGCCGGCCGCGTTCGCAGCGCAGTTCGTCGCCGTCGATGCGCAGGTCAGCGCATTCGAGCGCGAAGTTCGCGAGCGGTCCGGTCGCCGCGAGTCCGCGCACGCGCGCCGCGCGTAGCCGTAGTGCGCCGCCAGCTCCATCGGCCGCGCTCCAGCTCGTTTCCAGGCCCTCGATCTCGAGCCCGCCGAACTCGAGACTGCCGGCCTCGAACTGCACAGAGCCGGCGTTCGCGGCTGCCGCGGCGAGCCAGCCACAGGCCGCACTGGCAACCGCAAGCGCTGCGCTCGTCGTCATTGCGCCAGGCATGCGGCCAGACTAACCCGAATTGCCGCGGCTCCAGTACCGCTTGCGACCCTTTTGCGGGCTGTCGCATCCTTGGCCTCATGCGCAACACCACCGCGGCATTCTCCTTTGCAATCGGGCTTTGGTAGAGCTCAACACGGCGGCGCGCGGCGGTGCCGCGGCGATCGAGGCCGTGCGGGTCTTTGACAGCGACATCCGGATCGTCGAGCCGGAGTTTTCCGTGGACGGCCGCTACGTCGCGACCCGTGACGGCCGCATGCGCGTGGACATCCTGGTGGGCGGCGAGCGCGTGTTCACGGAAGCGCTTGGTCCTTCGGGTGGCTGGTCATGGACGCCGGACCAGGGCGTCGCGCCGGCGAGTCCGCGCGGTGCCGCGGCATTGCGGCACGGCATCGAGCTGCCGTTCAAGCTGCATCCGGATACCGGGTTGATCGAGCGTGACCGGCAGCTTCGCGCCCTGCAAGTCGACGTCGATCCGGTGCCGCAGATGATCGAGACGGAATACTCGGACTACCGCCCCGTCGGCGGGGTGCTGTTCCCGCATCGCCAGGTCGAGCGCGCGGTTGCCAGCGGGGAAACGCTTGCCACGGTTAGCGTCCGCGCAATCCGGCTCAATGCCCCGGTCAAGGACGCTCACTTCCTGGCACCCTGAGCCTCACCTCCGGGGTTCCACCAGCAAAATCAACCGCTTCCGGATTTTTCGGGCGGTGTCGATCGGGGCGCCGTCCGATCGACTATTGGTTGTCATGAACCCAGCATATATGGTCGCTGCTGCCATCTCGGCGCTTGCGTCGGGCCGCGGCCGCGTCTACCAGGAGGACCCGATGCAGTACCTGTGCCTGATCTACGAGGACGAAAAGTCGTGGCAGAAGCTTCCGCCGGCCGAGTCGGAAAAGATCCAGGGCGAATATCACGCCTACACCGAGTCGATCAAGCAAGGCGGCCAGCTCGTCGATGGCAACGCACTGCAGCCGACCCACACGGCGACGACCGTGCGCATGCGGCAGGGCAAGCTCACGACGACTGACGGCCCGTTTGCGGAAACCAAGGAGCAGCTCGGCGGCTACTACCTCCTGAAGGCGCGCGACCTCAACGAAGCGATCCAGCTCGCTGCAAAGATCCCGGGCGCGCGATTCGGTTCGATCGAAGTCAGGCCGGTCATGGAGTTCGTGGCATGAGATACATGATCGTCGTCAAGGCAACGAAAGAATCGGAGGCCGGCGTCATGCCGCCCGAGCACCTGTTCGCGGAAATGGCGGCGTATCATGAGGCGCTCGCGAAAGCCGGCGTGCTGGTGGACGGGAACGGCCTCGCCGCCACGTCGCAAGGATGGCGGGTGCGCTACGACGGCGCGCGGCGCACGGTCGTCGACGGCCCTTTTGCGGAAACCAAGGAACTCATTGCCGGCTACACGATCATCAAGGTTAAGACGCGCGCCGAGGCCTTCGAATGGACGAAGAAGTTCCCGAACCCGACGCTCGACGGCTCGGACTGCGAGATCGAGGTTCGGCGGATGTTCGAACTCGAGGATTTCGGCAACAGCGATACGATGGATCGCTTCCGCGAAATGGGCATGAGCGGCGAGGAGAAGCAGTCATGAGGTTCATCTGCCTCGGTTGCTTCGACAAGGAGGCCTGGAGCCGGTTGAGCGTCGGCGAGCAGGCGACGCTCGTCGTCGAGTGCACGAACTTCGACCAGGAACTCGCCGCCCAGGGCCATTTCGCGGCGGGCTACGCCCTGCAGGACTCGGCGACGGCGACCACCGTGCGCTGGGCGGGCGGCAAGGCCGCGCACGTCGATGGCCCGTTCGCGGAGACCAAGGAGATGCTGGGCGGCATCCTGATCCTCGAAGCGAAGGACAAGGCCGAGGCGGTCGCGATCATCAGCCGTCATCCGGGCATCCGCATCGGGCCCTTCGAGGTGCGGCCCGCCGACGAGGCCTTCATGGCCCAGCATCCGATTCTGAAGAAGCAACAGGAGAAGACGACATGAGTTACGTTGATGGATATGTACTGCCGGTCCCGCGCAGGAACCTCGCGGCTTACCGGCGCATGGCAAAGGACGCCGGCAAGGTCTGGCGTCAGCACGGCGCGCTCCAGTACGTCGAAACCGTGGCGGACGACGTCAAGGTCGGCAAGCGGACCTCGTTCCCGCGCAGCGTGAAGCTGAAGCGCGGCGAGGTCGTCGTGTTCTCGTTCATCGTCTACCGCTCGAGGGGCCAGCGCGACCGCATCAACGCGAAGGTGATGAAGCATTTCATGTCGGACCCGAAGTGGAAGAAGTTCATGGATCCGAAGAACATGCCCTTCGACGGCAAGCGCATGTTCTGGGGCGGGTTCAAGCCGATCGTCGAGCTCTGACATGCAGGTCATGCTGATGTGCTGCATCGACGAGGGCCGCTGGCAGGCGCTGCCGGCGGCCGAGCGCGACGCCGTCATGAGGGACTACGGCGAGTGGGTCGCCGACCTCGAGCGCGATGGTCTGCATCGCGCGACCAGCAAGCTCGTCTCGTCGCCCGCGGCAAGGACTCTGCGTCTCCAGAACGGCAGGGCCGTCATCACAGACGGCCCGTTCGCCGAGACCAAGGAACAGTTCGGGGGCTTCCACATCGTCGAGTGCCGCGACGTGGATGAGGCGCTGGCAATTGCGGCGCGGATTCCAACGCTGCGGGTCGGAGGCACGATCGAGGTGCGCCCGGTGGAGCCCGCCGCCTGATCGATTTCGAAGCGCTGTACCGCGACGAATCACGCCGTGTCCTCGCGACGCTGATCCGCCTGCTTGGCGACTTCGACCTCGCGGAGGAGGCGCTGTCCGAGGCATTTGCCGCGGCCATCGAGCAGTGGCCGCAGGGCGGCTTGCCCGCGAACCCGCGCGCCTGGCTGGTTTCGGCGGGCCGCTTCAAGGCGATCGACGGCATCCGCCGCCGGGCGCGGTTCGACACGGGACTCGAGGACCTCGCGGACCGGCTCGAGTCCGCGCAGGGCGACCCGTCCGACTCGCTCGACGAGACGCTGCCCGACGACCGGCTGCGGCTCGTGTTCACCTGCTGCCACCCGGCGCTCGGGCCGGACGCGCAGGTGGCGATGACGCTGCGCGAAGTCTGCGGGCTCACGACCGAGGAGATTGCGAGCGCATTCCTCGTGCCGCCCGCGACGCTGGCCCAGCGCATCGTGCGTGCCAAGGCGAAGATCCGCGACGCCGCGATCCCCTACCAGGTGCCGGCGCTGGCCGAGCTTCCCGAGCGCCTCGACACGGTCCTGCGCGTGGTTTACCTCGTCTTCAACGAGGGCTACGCCGCCTCGAGCGGGGACACGCTCACGCGCGCCGATCTCTCCGCTGAGTCGATCCGGCTCGGCCGGATGTTGCTGGAGCTGCTGTCCGAGCCCGAGATCGCGGGCCTCGTCGCCCTGATGCTGCTCCAGGACTCGCGGCGCGCGGCCCGCACGTCGGCGGAAGGCGAGATCGTGCTGCTCGACGAGCAGGATCGATCGCTCTGGAATCGTTCGCAGATCGCGGAGGGGCTTGCGCTGGTGCGGCGGGCGCTGGCCTCCCGGCGTTTTGGGCCCTATACGCTGCAGGCCTCGATCGCCGCGGTGCACGCCGAAGCCGACACCCCGGCCGCGACCGACTGGAACCGCATCGTCGGGGCATACGACCTGCTGCTGGCCGTCGAACCCTCGCCGGTAGTCGAGTTGAATCGTGCCGCGGCCGTCGCGATGCGGGACGGCGCGCATGCCGGACTCGCGCTCGTCGATGCGATCCTCGCCCGCGGCGAACTCGCGGATTACCAGCCGGCGCATGCAGCCCGCGCCGACCTGTGCCGCAGGCTCGGTCGCGTCGAGGAAGCGCGCGAATCCTACCGCCGTGCGCTCGAGCTCACCCGACAGGGCGCTGCGCGCCGCTTCCTGGAGCGGAGACTGGTGGAGCTGCCGTCTGGCCCTCGATGAACCGACGGACATCGTCCAGCACGGGAGCCCTGGACTTGGCTACCCAGGAAAGCGCGGCCACGGTGACTGCGTGGCCGCGCTGCGGATACAGCTTGAGTTCGGCGGCGACCCCTTGGGCTCGCAACGAAGTGGCGAGCACCGACGCATGCGACGGCGATACGGTGCTGTCGCTGCCGCCATGGAGCAACAACGCCGGGGGCGAGCGCGGGGAGGCATGCTGAACGGGCTGCCAGTCGCGCGCCGTCGCGGGCGCCGCGAAGATGTCGTTCAGTCGGCGGGTGTCCGGCACCAGGGCATAGGGACCCGAGAGTCCGATCAAGCCGAGAATCGCGCGCGGATCGCCGCCGGCGCGCCGCAGATGGCGTTCGTCAAGCGCCAGCAGCGCCGCCAGGTGCGCGCCGGCCGAGTGCCCCATCACGAACAACTGACGGGAATTGCCGCCGTATCGGGCCGCGTTGTCCTGGACCCATTTCAGGGCCAGCGCGCCGTCCTCGACGAAGCCGGGAAAGCGCACCTCGGGATACAGGCGGTAGTCCGGGATCACAGCCAGGTAGCCCGCCTCGGCGAGCGCTGCGCCGGCGAAGCGATAGGCTTCCTTGCGTCCGCGTTCCCAGGATCCCCCGTACCAGAACACGACGACCGGCGGGTCGGCGCGGCCCTGAGGCACGTACAGGTCCAGGCGCTGGCGGGGGTTTGCGCCGTAGGCGATGTCGGCGAAGCGATCGAAATCGCCGTGGTGGGCAGGCGCATTGGCGATGCCGAACGCGATCGCGCCGCATGCGGTAAGCGTCGGGGCAACGGCGACCCCAATCGCGCAGCGCAGCAGGCCCTGCCAGCGAATCAGCACCGGTGTCGCTTACGAATCACGGGAACACGATAACCGATAGAATTCCGCGATGCCGAGTGCCATTTCGATCACGAACCTGACAAAGACCTACGCGACCGGACAGCACGCGCTGAAAGACGTGTCGCTGGAAATCCGGCCCGGCGAGATCTTCGCGCTGCTCGGGCCAAACGGCGCCGGCAAGACGACGCTGATCAGCATCGTCTGCGGCATCGTGCGGCCAAGCTCGGGCACGGTCCTGGTCGAGGGCCACGACATCCAGCGCGACTTCCGGGCCGCGCGCGAGCGAATCGGCCTGGTGCCGCAGGAACTCGCGATCGAGGCGTTCGAGACGGTGCGCGCGGCGGCGGCGTTCAGCCGCGGGCTGTTCGGCCGCGCGCCAGACCCGGCCTGCGTCGAGCGTGTACTGCGCGACCTCTCGCTGTGGGACCGGCGCGACGACATCCTGATGACGCTCTCGGGCGGCATGAAGCGGCGCGTGATGATCGCCAAGGCCATTGCGCACGAGCCGCGCATCCTGTTCCTGGACGAGCCGACCGCGGGCGTCGACGTCGAGCTGCGCCGCGACCTGTGGGACCTGGTGCGCAGGCTGCGCGACCAGGGCGTCACCATCATCCTGACCACACATTACATCGACGAAGCCGAGGAACTGGCGGACCGCATCGGCGTCGTCAACCACGGCGAGCTGGTGATAGTGGACGAGAAGAAGGCGCTCATGAGGAAACTCGGCAAGCGCCAGCTCACGCTGACGCTGCAGGCTCCTCTCGCCGCGGTGCCTGCGGAGCTCGCCGAATGGAATCTGGCACTCAATGCCGACGGCCACGAGCTGCAGTTCACCTTCGACGCCGCGCTGGAACAGACCGGCGTCGGGCCGCTGCTCAGGCGGCTCGAGCAACTCGGCATCTGCTGGCGCGACCTCAACACGCGCGAGACCTCGCTGGAGGACATCTTCGTCAGCCTGGTCGGGCGGGGCGCGCGGGCATGAGCGTGCCCGCCTTCAACCGGCACGGCGTCTGGGCCATCTACCGGTTCGAGATGGCGCGGTTCCTGCGTACGCTGCTGCAGAGCGTGCTGACTCCCGTCATCACGACCTCGCTGTTCGTCATCGTGTTCGGGGCCGCGATCGGCTCGCGCATGGCAGAGGTGGACGGCGTGAGCTACGGCGCCTTCATCGTGCCGGGCCTGATCATGCTGTCGCTGTTCACGGAGAGCATCTCCAACGCCTCGTTCGGCATCCACTTCCCGAAGTTCACCGGCACGATCTTCGAGATCCTCTCCGCGCCGATTGCCGCGTTCGAGATTGTGCTCGGGTACGTCGGCGCGGCGGCGACGAAGTCCGTGCTGCTCGGCCTGATCATCCTGGCGACCGCCGCGTTATTCGTGCCATTCACGATCCAGCACCCGCTGTGGATGATCGCGTTCATGCTGCTGACCGCCGTGACCTTCAGCCTGTTCGGCTTCATCGTCGGAATCTGGGCGAAGAACTGGGAGCAGATGCAGCTCGTGCCGATGCTGATCGTGACTCCGCTGACCTTCCTGGGCGGCGCCTTTTACTCGATCGACATGCTGCCGCCTGGCTGGCGCACCGTGGCACTGTTCAACCCGGTCCTGTACCTGATCAGCGGCTACCGCGGGAGCTTTTTCGGCACCTCCGACGTGCCGGTCGGGATGAGCCTCGGCATGACGGCCGTGTTCATGCTGGCCTGCCTGGGCATCATCGCCTGGATATTCCGCACCGGCTACCGGCTCAAAAATTGACCCAGGTCCGGGTTCCGGCCCGGACCGCCCGGGGTACACTGCGGTGCGCGAGGCGGAGAGACACATGATCCCGGGCAAGCGAGCGCTGGTCGTCGATGATTCCAGGTCCGCACGGGTCGTGCTGTCCCGCATGCTCGAGCGTTACGGCATCCTCGTCGATTCGGCCGAGTCCGCGGAAGCCGCGCTCGAGTACCTCAAGGACCACCGCCCCGACGTTATCTTCATGGATCACCTGATGCCGGGCATGGACGGCCTGCAGGCGGTGCGCGAGATAAAGGCCAATCCTGGCCTCGCCGACATCCCGATCATGATGTACACGTCGCAGGAGGGCGAGATCTACAGCGGGCAGGCACGGGCCTCGGGCGCCGTCGGCGTGTTGCCGAAATCCATCCGCCCGATCGACGTGACGAAAGCCCTCTACCAGCTGGGCCTGTTGCCGGACCGCCGCGACGGCGAGCCGACCGGACTCGAGGCCATCGGTGCGCCGTCGGCCCCGGATGGCGTGCCGCACGAGACGCCGATTCCCGCCGCGGCGTCGGTGGAAGCGCTCCTCAAGGAACAGAATCTCGAGCTGCGGAAGTTCGTCGTCACCACGATCGACACCGCCGTGCGGCGCGTCGTTGCGGAGCTGCGGCCCCGAGACTCAGTGCTTGTCGAAGGCGACGAAGCGCCAGGCCCGGTTGGCCCGTTGCCCGGGCGACCCTGGCCCTGGATGGCCGCGACGGGCGCCGCGGCCCTCGCGCTCGCCGCGGTCGGCCTCCTCTACTGGCAGGCGCGCATCGAAGCGCAGCAGGCCGAGCGGGCCGTCCAGGCACTCACCGCCTCCAATGACACGCTGACGAAGGCGATAGAGAAGTGGCGGATCGCGGGCGACGCCTCGGGCGACGCAGCGGCGCAGGATGGCTTCCGGCCTCTCGTGCTCGCGGTGCCCTTCGGCGAGCAGGCACTCAATCCCACTCGACTCGAATCGGTGCGCACGCTCGTGGCGCAGCTCGAGCGCGCGGCAATCAGCGGCCTGGTGCGGATCGAGAACTTCGCCGGCAGCTTCTGCCTCGCAAGCGCCGGGCAGGACGGCTACACGCTCGCGCCGCCGACTGCACCCGCCGCGCAGTGCGAGCAGGTCGGCAATCCCTTCGACGACACGCAGGCGGGCGCCGCGCGCCAGCCGATCGCATTCGCGAATCTCGCCGCGTCCGTGCGCCAGCGCACGGGCGGCGCGATCGAACTCGAGCTGGTGCCAGGACAGCGCGAACGGCTCGCGGTCGCCTACCCGCCGATCGAGCAGGCGACGGCAGGGCAGTGGAACGCCGCTGCGCAAGCCAACAATCGCATCGAGATCAGCATCGTCGAGCGATGAAGCCGCGCCTATTGATCTACGGCGCGAACGGCTACACGGGCCGCCTGATTGCGCGCGCGGCGGTGGAACGCGGGCTCGCTCCCGTGCTCGCCGGCCGCTCGCGCAAATCAGTCTCGGCGCTCGCTACGGAACTCGGCTGCGAATCCCTTGCGTTCGAGCTGTCGGATACTTCCCGACTGGCGGCGGCGCTCGCGGGCGCCAGCGTCGTGATTCACTGCGCCGGTCCGTTCTCGGCAACCGCGGCGCCGATGATCGCGGCCTGCATGGCGGCGCGGGTTCACTACACGGACATCACCGGCGAGATCGAGGTCTTCGAGCACGCGTTCGGGCAGGATGCCGCTGCGCGTTCCGCGGGCGTCGTCGTCTGCCCTGGCACCGGCTTCGACGTCGTACCGACCGACTGTCTCGCGCTCATGCTCGCGGACCGGCTGCCCGATGCGACGCGGCTAGCGCTCGGCTTCGACAGCCGCAGCTCCCTCAGTCGCGGCACCGCGGCGACCAGTGTCCAGGGCCTCGGCCACGGAAGCTGCGTGCGCGAGGGCGGCGAGCTGCGGCGCATTGCGCTCGGCTCGCGCAGCCGGCGCATCGACTTCGGCGCCGGCGAGAAGCTCGCGACGGCCATTCCCTGGGGCGACGTCAGCACGGCATTCCGTACCACCGGAATCCCGAATATCGAGGTCTACGTTCCGGTCTCGCCCAAGGCGCTCGCGAACCTGCGCCGGCTTGGCCGTCTCGGCTGGCTGCTGCGCCGGAAATTCGTGCAGGGTTTCCTGAGGTCGCGCATCGCGAAGCGCGCACCCGGTCCGGACCAGGCGGCGCGCGAGCAGACCCCGGTCCACGTCTGGGGCGAGGCACAGAACGCGGCCGGGCGCCGCGCGACCGCGCGGATCCGGGTGCCGAACGGCTACACGCTCACACGGGATGCCGCAGTCGCGATCGCGGAGCGCCTGCTGTCAGGCACTGCGCCCGCCGGCTTCACGACGCCCGCGCGATTGATGGGGAGCGACTTCGTCACTCGCCTGCCCGGCGTCTCGCAGATCCGCCTTGACTGACGCGCCCGGCGAGTTCTGCCCGCCGGCCTGGATTGCGAACCGGCACCTTCAGTCGATCCTGCCGAGCCTGCCATTCCGGCGGCCGGCGATCGAGCGCCGCGCGCGTGCCGTTCGGGCGGCCAGCCGGTCGCTCGTGCTCGACTGCGGCGACGATGTGCGTCTCCTGGGACTGCATGCCGCACCTCCCGCCGGTGTCCCGGTTGCGACCCCGCGCCTCGCCGTGCTGCTGCATGGCTGGGAAGGGAGCGCCGACTCGCTCTACCTGCTGTCGCTTGCCCAGGTCCTTCACGAGCGCGGCTTCGACGTCGTCCGGCTCAACCTCCGCGACCACGGCGGCACCCATGCGCTGAACCGCGAGTTGTTCCATTCCTGCCGCCTGCCCGAGATGGTCGGCGCGGTGGTGCGACTGCAGTCGCTGTTCCCGCAGCACAGGCTGTCGCTCGCAGGCTTTTCGCTCGGTGGAAACTTCTGCCTGCGCGTCGGCGCCCGCGCGGGAGCGGCAGGAATCGACATCGCGCGCATCGTCGCAGTCTGCCCTGTGCTGGATCCGGCTACGACGATCGACGCGCTGGAGCGCGGGCCGTCGATCTACCACAGCTACTTCATGCAGAAGTGGCGGAGGTCCTTGCGCCTCAAGCAGGAGGCCTGGCCGGGCGTGTACGACTTCGGCGCAATGATCGGCGACACGTCGCTGCGCAGCATGACGGAGCGAATGGTACTCCGGCACACGGAATACCCGGATCTCGCGAGCTACCTGTCGGGCTACGCCATCACCGGGCGAGTGCTCGAGTCGCTCGCGGCGCCGGCCGCGCTCATCACCGCAGCCGACGACCCGATGATCCTCGAGCGCGACCTCGCGCGGCTTGCACGCCCGGTTTCGCTCGAACTCACCGTCACGGCGCGCGGCGGACACTGCGGGTACATGGATGCATTGCGCGGCCCTAGCTGGATCGACCGGCGGATCGCCTTCGAGCTAGAGCGCGACTGATCAGCCGTCGCCGGCGGCTTCGCGCATCAGCCCAAGCCACTTGAGATAACGCGCGAGCAGGCGGGACTCGTGTTCCGGCTCGAAGCGCTCGACGGGCGGGCCGCGGAAGCCCGCGGGCATCCCGGCGACCAGGCAGGCGAGCCCGCGCAAGGTCGCCTCGCGGTCGCTGCTGCGGTCCACGGGCGATTCGGAAAGGCAGGCGAGCAGTCGGCAGAGCAGGCGGTTCTCTGCGAGCCCGCCGCTCGCGACCAGGCGTGCGGGTGCCGCGCGATGCCTGTCCATCTCGTCCAGGTTCGCCTTGATGAGGAAGGCGACGCTCTCGAGCACCGCGCGGCACTGCTGCAGGTCCGTGCCCTCGCCGACGAAGCGCGACTCGAATTCCGGCCGCCAGAACGGCGAGGCGAGTCCGGCGACGCCGTTCAGGAAGAACGGCGCGTCGTCGTCGGCGAGCGGCGCACGATCGAGCAGGGCGAGCAGCCGGTCCGCCGCCGAGCCCTGGTGCCGCTCGAGCCAGGCGAGCGCGGCGCCCGCGCCATTGACCGACCCCTCGAGCACAAAGTCGAAGTGCTCGCCGTCGGCGCGGATGACGCTCGTGAGCAGTGGCGGGGCGTGCAGCGCGTCCGGCGTCGGGCGCAGCACGAAGGCGCCGGTGCCGAGGTTGACGTAGGCGGCGTCGAAATCGAGCGGCCCCGCAGCGAAGGGCACGACCGACTGGTCGCCGTTGCAGGTGTTGACCGGTATCCGGCAATCGTCGCAGACCAGCGTGCCAAACGCGTGCGAGGTGCCGGTCGCTCGCGGCAGGATCGCGCGCGGGATGCCGAATAGATCCAGCAGCTCGACCGACCAGTCCCGCTCGAACGGTGACCAGAGCAGCGTGCGAGCCGCCGTCGACGCGTCCGCAAGGAGCGGCCGCTCCAGCAGCAGGCGATGCAGCAGGAAGGAGGCGAGCGGGCCGGCGCGCAGCCGGGACTGCGCGGCGGCGGTGCGCACATCCGGCACATGGTCCAGGCACCAGCGCAGCTTGCTCGCGCCGTAGTGCGGTGAGAGCTGCAGGCCCGTGAGTCGCTGGACATCCTCGGCGCGGCGGGCGTGGCCACGGAGCCAGGCGGCGCCCCGGGTGTCCTGCCAGGAAATCACCGGCGCGAGCGCGCGGCCGCTCCCGGCGTCCCAGCAGGCAATGCTCGAGCGCTGCACGGCGAGACCGGCGGCCGCCCAGCGCGCGGGCGGGACGATGCGTGCAAGCTCGGCGAGCGCCGTGCCGACGCTCGTGACGACCTCCTCCGGGTCGTGCTCGACGTGGCCGATGGCGTTGCGCTGCGTGGCGATGGTGACGAACGCGGCGCCCTCGGTCGTGCCGTCGGCGGCGTAGGCGCTGGCGCGCGTCGCGTGACCTCCCTGGTCGATGGCGACGTAGACCGCATCCGTCATGCGTTCGCAGCCTCGCGCGCGGCGAGCTCGCCAGCGAGACGCAGCGGCGCCATCGACTCGACCATGCCGACGCCGCGCGCGGCGAGCTCGAGTGCCTGTTCCGCGTCGGTCACCTCGTAGGCGACCCAGGTCCAGGACCCCGAGGGCAGCGCCCGTGCTTTGGGCAGTCGCCGGTGATCGCAGAACAGGTACTCCGGCTGCATCAGCTCGATCACCGGACGCAGCTGCACCGGGTCGCCGTCCAGCACCCAGCCGATGGGCAACCTGCCCGCCGCGCGCGCGAGGCGGCAGGCGTCGGCATCGAAGGAGATGATTACGCAACGGTCGCGCACGGGCGCGAGGGCGGCCAGCACTTTCTCGACAAAACTTGTTCGGCCGTGGTGCACGAGGCTCGCGCGCTTGATCTCGACGAAGGCATGCGCGTCGCGCAGCTCTGCCATCAGCTCGACGACCGTGGACAGTCGCGGCAGGGCCGTGCCCGCATGCACCCGGCCGAAGCGCGCCGGTTCGCCGGCGTCGATGCCGTCGAGCTGGCCCGACATCATGAGCCGGACATCCCCGGCCCCGCGGGTCGTGCGCTCGAGGCCCGCGTCATGGATCACGAAGGGCACCCCGTCCGCGGAGAGTTGCACGTCGAATTCGGCGAATTGCAGCCGCCGCCAGGCCGCCGCGAGTGCCGGCAGGCTGTTTTCCGGGAAATGTTCCGCGTCGCCCCGGTGTGCGACGATGGCGGGCAGCATGCGGGGAATTATAGTCGCGCCGTGGATTCTCGCCGCCCTCGTCTCGGCGGGCTGCGACCGACGAGAGTCTGCCTGGCGCGATGCGCAGCGCGAGGACTCGCAGTCGTCGTACCTTGCCTATCTCCAGCTGTACCCCACGGGAGCGCACGCGATCGAAGCGCGTGCGGAGCTTGAGGCACGCCGCGAGGCCGAGGCGTGGGCGCGGGCCGAACGGCTCGGCACGCCCGAGGCCTGGCAGCATTATCTCGCCGGATGGCCGGAAGGGCGCCATGCGGAGGAGGCACGGCGGCTGCTCGTCGCTTTCATTCCGCCGTCGCCGCCTGCGCCCGCGACTGCTCCCCTGCAGCAGCAGGTGCCGGGGGATGGCCTGGCGCCGGGTACCTTCGAGATCCAGCTCGGCGCCTGGTCCGATGAGGCACTCGCCCGCGCCGGATTCGACCGGTTCATCAGCGCCCACGCCGCCGTGTTCGCCGGCGCGGGGTTGCGGCTCGACGGGCCAGGCGAGGCCGGCGATGCGCTCTGGCGACTGCGCGCAGGGCCGTTCGACGAGACCACGGCGCGCGCCCATTGCGCGGGCCTCGTCGCCGCCGGCGTATCCTGCGTCCCGATTGCCGCCGGCTATTCGCCGCCCTTCCAGTAACGAGCCATCTCGAGGTAGGCGAAAGACGCCGACCACGTAATCATCACGAACCCGGACACTGCCTCGGTACCGAGCAGGAACCGGATCGGACCCTTTGGCACCAGGTCGCCATAGCCAAGGGTCGAATAGGTCGTCGCGGACAGATAGACCGCGTCGAGCAACTGGACCGGGTCGGCGCCGGCGATGGTGCCCACCTGCGGCCACTGCAGCAGTGTGAAGATCGTCAGCCCGAACAGCCAGATCGCAAGGATGTGGGCGCCGAGGATGCACAGGATCATCACGTAGATGCGAGGGTGGCGTGGCAGCTTCCAGTGCGGCATGCGGCGGTTGAGGTGCTGCAGCACTTCGTAATGCAGTCCCACCGCGAGCGAAACCACCAGCAGCGTGATTCCGACTACGGCCCAGTAGGGCGCGACCCCAAGCGCTTCGCCGAACCCCGGTGTCATGCGGCAGTCCTTCAGCCGGTCAGCCGGCGCCATAACGCGCGGCCGACGAGTCGTGCCTGGTCGCCGAGTCCGAATCGCTTCAGGTTGGTCTTGATGACCCCTTCGGTGAATCGCGTGCGCTTGGAGTAGTCGATGCGCACGTCCACGAGCACCGGCTCGCCGCGCGCGGCGGCCGCGAGGGCTTCCGCGACGACCTCGTCAACCTCCGAATCGTCAAGTATCAGGCGGAAACCGACGCAGGTAGCGCGCGCGAGCCCCTCGAAGTCGAGTTCCGGCAGTACCGTGCAGGTCTTGCGGTTGTAGGGCGTCTCCTGCGCCTGCGCGATCTGTGCGAGTTCCCCGTCGTTGAACACGAACCAGGCGACACCGGTCTTCTGCGCGACGGCGGTCGCCATCTCGAGGCCGGTCATGCGCGCTGCGCCGTCGCCGACGATGCCGACGACCGCGCGATCCGGCCGCGCTAGTTTCGCGCCGATGACGGCCGGTATGCAGTAGCCCATCGAGTTGAAGTCGGAGGGCGAGAAGAAAGCGCGCGGCGCGTGGATCGGCATCAGTTCGGCGACCATGAATGTGTGGTTGCCGTCGTCCGCAACCACGATTCCGTCATCGGGCAGGCGTGCACGCAGCGCACTGAAAAATTTCTGGGGATTCACCCGGCCCTTCGAATCGTGCGCCAGCCATTCCGCGCGGTAGGCTTGCTTGTGACGAGTGATCGCCGCCGCGACGCTGTTCGCGCGCGCGGACTCGGGAACGGTTCCGAGCGCGTCGCCGAGCGCCCGGAGCACGGCGCGCGAGTCGCCCTCGAGCGCGACGGCCGCCGGGTAGTTGGCGCCGAAGACCTTCGGGTTGATGTCCACGTGGATGAGGTTCGCGGGGGGTTCCCAGCCATAGCTTCCGGTCGGGATCTCGGCGAAGCGGGTGCCCACCGCGAGCAGCGCATCGCAGTCCCGGAAGGAATTCTCGACCGCAGGAACCGCCGCGCGGCCGAGCGCGAAGCCGGCGTGCAGGCGGTGGTTGCCCGGGAATGCCGAGAGGCCCTGGAGCGTCGTCGAAACCGGCGCGCCGAGCAGTTCCGCGATCGCGATCAGTTCCGCGGTCGCGTCCACCGCGCCCCAGCCGCAGAAGATCGCCGGGTGCCGCGCAGCACGCAGGAGCGCTGCGGCGCGCGTGAGGTCGGCTGCCCCGGCACGATGGCCGGCCTGTGGCGCGGGCCTGAATGGAGGGCGTTCGCCCGCGTCGCCCGGCATCAGCTGCAGGTCGACCGGGATTTCGACGAACACCGGGCCCGGCTCGCCGTCCATCGCGACCCGGAAAGCCTCATGGATGACCGGGATCACGTCGGCGTGGCGCTCGACTCGCCAGCGCGCCTTGGTGATCGGGGCGAGCAGCGCGTGCTGGTCCATGTCGTGCAGCTGGTACGCGCGGCCGAGGTCGCGACGTACTCCGCCCGCGATCACGAGCATGGGGATGCCGTCGAGGAAGGCCTCGCCGATGCCGCTCGCCGCATGGGTGACGCCCGCTGCCGGAACGATCGCGAGCACGCCGAGCCCGGCGCCGGTGCGGCTGACGGCGTCGGCCATGAAAGCGCCGCCGCCCTCGTGCGCGACGAGTACTGGCGTGATGGATTCCGATGCGCCGAGCTCGTCGTAGAGCTCGGTGTTGTGCACGCCCGGGATGCCGAACGTGAACCGGACGCCGATTTGTTCGAGCGCCTCGCGTGCGAGGCGCGCCGCCGTCTTCTGCATGCTGCCTCCCCGAGGAGCGCAGCGTAGCCTATCCGGTGGCGGGACTGCCGGTCAGGACTTGACCATCCGCCAGTCGCCCTCGCCGAACCGGCAGGCGCTGCCGCGCTTCGTGAGCTGGCGGCCGTTGGACTGGCGCAGCAACGAGAATGTCCGACAGACCCGGCCTTCGCGCTCGAAGCGCCCATCCGGCGCGAGCGTGTACGTCAGGTCGCTCCTGGCACCTTCCCACATGACGCGACGGCCGTCCTCGAGCAACTCGAGTGAATGGCCGAAGCATGCTCGATCCCGATCGTCCATCTCGTCGCCGATCTCACGGCCAATCACGGCGCCAATCGTGGCGCCCACGAGGACGGCGATGAGGGGATCGTTGCCATTGCTCACAGCTGCACCGATCGCCCCGCCGACCACCGCGCCGAGCGCGGTGCCGACGCGGTCGCGGTCACAGCGACCGGCACGGACGCCGAAGTCATCGTTCCAGTGGCGGCCCGTGTAGCCGACGTAATACGGGTCGTTCTTCTTGCGCCAGCCATGGGCGGGCGCGTGAGACGGCGGGTCGGCGAGAGCAGGCAGCGCCAGGGCTGCGGCCAGCGCGGCCAGGGTGGCTGATCGCAGGTGCTTGCTGAAATGCATGGAGTCCCTCCCGTGCTATCGGTGAGGACAGTCTAGGGCGGGGTCGGCCGGATCCCGCGTGAACCACGCCTCAGAACGCGCTGATCCCCGTGAGCTCACGCCCGATCGTAAGCTGGTGGATGGTCTCGGTGCCCTCGTAGGTGATCACGCTCTCGAGGTTGAGCGCATGCCGGATCGGCACGTACTCGGCGCTGATGCCGGAGCCGCCCAGCATGTCGCGTGCGTCGCGCGCGACGTCGATCGCCATGCGGCAGTTGTTCCACTTCGCGAGCGAGACCTGGGTGGGATGCATGCTGCCCGCGTCTTTCAGTCGCCCGAGCTGCAGCGACATCAGCTGCGCGCCGGTGATGCCGCGTGCCATCTGCGCGAGGCGGATCTGGATCGCCTGGTTCTGCGCCAGCGGCCGCCCGAAAAGTTCGCGCGACTTCGTGTAGTCGATCACCTGCGCGAGGCAGGCCTGGGCGGCGCCGATCACGCCCCAGGTGATGCCGAAGCGCGCCTGCGTCAGGCAGGAGAGCGGGGCCTTGAGGCCAATCTTGCTGCCGGGAAGCATGTTCTCTTCCGGCACGACCACGTCTTCCAGGAACAGGGCGCCGGTCGCGGAGGCCCGCAGCGAGAACTTGCGCTCGATCTCGGGGGCAGCGAAGCCGCGCGTGCCCTTCTCGACGATGAAGCCGCGGATGCCTTCCGCGGTCTTCGCCCACACGATTGCAAGATCGGCGATCGGCGCGTTGGTGATCCACATCTTGGCGCCGTTCAGCACCCAGTCCGTACCGCGGCGCTTGGCGTGCGTCTTCATGTTCGCCGGATCGGAACCGCCGTGCGGCTCGGTCAGGCCGAAGCAGCCGATCAGCTCGCCCGTCGCCATGCCTGGCAGGTACTTCTCGCGCTGTGCCTCGCTGCCGAACGCGTGGATCGGGTACATGCACAGGCTCGACTGCACCGAGACGAAGCTGCGTATCCCCGAGTCGCCGCGCTCCAGTTCCTGGCAGATGAGCCCGTAGGACACGGCATTCATGCCCGCGCAGCCGTAGCCGCTGATCGAGCTGCCGAGCAGCCCGAGCGAAGCGATCTCGGGCACGAGGTCGTGCGGGAACGTGTGCTCCTCGAAATGTTTCTGGATCACGGGAAGGATGCGCTCGTCGACGAGGCGCGCGACGGAATCGCGCACCATGCGCTCTTCGTCAGTCAGCGATGCGCTGACGTCGTAGAGGTCGAGCGGATTCAAGCAGACGGCATCCCGAGGCGGCCGAAGAGATCCTGGGCCATGCCTTCCGCGCCGCGCGCCGCATCTACCGCGGGTTCGAGGTCGCCGCGCGCGTGCGCGGCGCCGGCCTCTTCCCAGGCCTTGCGCGCACTCGCGAGCGCCGCATTCGTCTCGTCGAGCAGCTGCTTGTCCATTCCATCCGGCAGCTTGCGCAGATTGCCGAGTTCCTCGAGCCTGCCGTCGATACCCGCGAGGAGCTCCGGCAGGCTGCTCGAGATGCGCGCCCAGTCGGCGTTCAACTCGGCGATGCGCTGCTCCTTCGCGGCCGCGGCGTCCCGGGCCAGCGCCTCGGCCTGGGCCGGGACGTCCCTGACTGCGGCGATGGCGTCGGCGTAGCGCTCCTCGTTGAAGGCGGTGCGCGCCGACTCGAGTCCCTTCTTGGCCTCGGCGTAGCGCTCGGGAATGTACTTCTCCGCATCCTCGTAAACGGCGTTGAGCGCGTTCTCGGCTGCGGCAATGGCCTCCCCGGCGGGATCCTTCTGCGAGCAGGCGGCGAGGGCGATCGTGGCCGCGAGGGCGGCGAGCAGGATACGGCTGTTCACGGGAAGCCTCAGGTCGCCTTGACGCCGAGCGACTCCATGATGGCGACGATCTTCGCCTTGGCGTCACGGGCCGCGACCACGGTAGCCTCGAAGGTCTTGTTGCTCATCTCCGTGGCAGCACGGCTCCAGGCATCGCGCGCGGCGTCGTATTCCGCGATGGTCTGCTTCCAGGCATCCGCGGTCATGCCCTGCGGCGCCCAGCCGCGCTGCGCTGAAATCTTCTTGTCCATTTGCGCGATCATCGCCGGCATGGATTTCGACAGCTCGGTCCACTCGCCTTCCATTTCCACCAGGACCTGGGCACGGCGAATGCGCGAATCGGCGACCGCGCGCTTGAGGTCATCCGTCGCCGCGGAGGCCCCGGCGATGACGTCGCCGTAGTCCTGGCTGGCGTTCGACTCGCGAAGCGACGCGATGCGCGACTCCACTTCGGCGTAGCGCTCGGGCAGGTACTTCTGTATCTCGGCGCCGGACTGCTGGAATTTCGCCTCGATTTCCGCCAGCGCCGCCTCGGCGGGTTCCTTCTGGCTGGCGCAGGCCGCGAGGCCCAGCAACGCGACGACCAGCGCCGTCGCACGGAAAGCCTTGTATCCATTGAACATTGCGATGCTCCCGGGGGGATTTGTCGACCGCATAGGTTACCACCGATCGGGTAGGATTCCGCGCGTGAAGGTACCGGAGATACTGATCGTCGAGACCGTGCACCAGCCGGGCAGCCTCGCCAGGGTGCTGCAGGTCATCGCGGACGCGGGGCTCACGATCGACCACCTCCAGGCGCTGCACCGCGAACAGGGACGCACTCTCTGGGAGATCACGCTCGAGATGGACGAGGAGGCGGACCGCAGCCTCTACAGCCGCATCGACGCGCTGCCCGTCGCGCGCTTCGTCCGCAAGTCCGACCGCGTATTCGACCGCCATCGCGGCGGCAAGATCCGCACCGAATCAGCGATCCCGATTACGACCCAACAGGTGCTGCGCGACATTTACACGCCGGGAGTCGCGCGCGTCTGCCTCGCGATCCAAAGGGACCCCGCGCTCGCCTGGGAGTACACGGGCCTCGGCAACTCAGTCGCGGTCGTGACCAATGGTACGGCCGTACTCGGACTCGGCAATATCGGCGCGCTCGCGGGGCTGCCCGTGATGGAGGGCAAGGCGGCGCTCTTCTCGACGCTGGTTGGTATCCATGCCGTGCCGATCCTGCTCGACGAGACGGATCCTGCACGTTGCATCGATCACATCGCGGCGATCGCCCCGGGATTCGGCGCGATCCAGCTCGAGGATTTCGCGGCGCCGGCCTGCTTCGAGATCGAGTCGGGGCTGCGGGCGCGCCTGACGCGGCCTGTGCTGCATGACGACCAGCACTGCACCGCCGTCGTGGTGCTCGCCGCGGTGCTGAACGCCATGCGCCGGACCGGGCAGGGGCTCGCCGACTGCGTCGTCGGCCAGATCGGGCTCGGCGCAGCCGGAATCGGCATCGTGCGGCTGCTCCAGCATGCGGGCGCCCGGCGCGTACTCGGCACGGATCTCGACGACGGCGCGATGAAGCGCCTCGTCGACATGGGAGGCGAGTCCTCCACCCTCGAAGAGATCATGAAGAAGGCGGACATCGTCATCGCGACGACCGGCGTGCGTGGCCTGATCCGCCCGGAGTCGGTGCGGAAAGGCCAGATCATCATGGCCCTTTCCAACCCGGACCCGGAGATCGAGCCGGCCGAGGCGCTCGCCCGTGGGGCCGCCATCGCGGCGGACGGCAAGGGAATCAACAATGTCCTGGCATTCCCTGGCCTGTTCAAGGGGGCGCTGGTCGCACGCGCGACTTGCTTCACCGACGCGATGCTGCTCGCGGCGGCCGGGGCGATCGCGGAACTGGTGCGGGGAGACGACCTGGTGCCCGACCCGCTCGACCGGGCAGTGCACGAGGCCGTCGCGGCGGCCGTCAGCCGCTCATTGCGCCCCTGAGCTTCCCGAGCGCGGCAGACTCGATCTGGCGGATGCGCTCGGCGGAGACGCCGTAGTCGGTGGCGAGTTCCTGCAACGTCTTCTTCTCTTCCGCGAGCCAGCGGGACCTGATCACGGTGCGGCTGCGCTCGTCGAGGCCTTCGAGCGCGTCTGCGAGGTCGCCGGCCATCGCGCCATCCCACTCGTCCTGCTCGACGATCTTCGCCGGGTCCGCGTCCGCGGCCGGGAGATAGAACGAGGGCGAGGCGACGGCTTCCTCGTCGCCGGTGGCAGGCAAAGGGTCGAAGGAGAGGTCGCGCGCCGAAAGCCGGCGCTCCATCTCGCGCACCTCGCGCACATCAACGCCGAGCTCGCCGGCAACGGCCGCGGTCTCCGCGTCCGACAGCCAGGCGAGGTTCTTCTTCATGCGGCGCAGATTGAAGAACAGCTTCCGCTGCGCCTTGGTGGTCGCGACGCGCACCAGCCGCCAGTTGCGGATCACATATTCGTGGATCTCGGCGCGGATCCAGTGCACGGCGAAACTGACGAGGCGCACGCCCATGTCGGGATCGAAGCGCTTGACGGCCTTCATGAGGCCGACGTTGCCTTCCTGGATCAGGTCGCCAACGGGCAGGCCGTAGCCCATGTAGCCGCGCGCGATGTGCACTACGAAACGCAGGTGCGACAGCACCAGGGTGTGCGCCGCCTGGAGGTCCTGCTGGTCGTGGAAACGGCGGGCGAGCGCGAGCTCTTCCTCGCGGCTCAGCACCGGGATCGCCGACACGCGGGCGATGTAAGCCTCCAGGCTTCCGAGCGGGCCGGCGAGGGCAAGGGCGGGATTCGAAAGTGCGAGCGTTTGGGCAGTCATTGCTTCGTATTACCTCCGTGCGGCAATATTAGCACTCACCTATGTGGAGTGCTAATTTCCTTCTAGAACAGGAGGTTATGCGCGGGGTTCGATACGGCGCAGGTGATAGCTTGCCGCAAGCCAGGCGCCCATCAGGCCGAGCAGCGCTCCGCCACCCACGACCACAGGCCACTCTTCCCGGGTCAGACCCCGCAGGCTGAAAGAAGCGCCATAGGCCGCCGAAAGCTGCTCGACGAAGGGCCCGAGCGCGGCCAGGCCCGCGACCACCAACGCGAAAGCGAGCAGCCCGCCCCCGAGGCCCTGCCAGAGGCCCGAGTACAGGAACGGGCGACGCACGAAGGCGTTGCTGCCACCGACCAGCTTCGTCACCTCGATTTCCGCGCGGCGCCCGTTGATCTCGAGGCGGATCGTGTTGCCGACGACAGCGAGAACCCCGGCCGCAAGCACGGCGGCGACAAGCAGCACGAGTCGCTCGATCGTGTCCTCGATCGCATGGATCCGCCGCACCCAGGCCGTGTCGGCCTCGACCAGGTCCACGCGTTCGATCTTGCGCAGTTCTGCCGCCAGCGCCTCCAGCGCCTCGGGCGTATCGTGCGGCGGCGAAGGCCGCACCATGACGAGCCACGGCAGGGGGTTGTCGGGAAGCGCCTCGAGCGCGTCGCCGATGCCGGAGAGCTTGCGGAACTCCGCGAGGCCCTCGTCAGGACTCACGAGCACCGCGTCACCTACGCCTTCCCGGGACTCGATCGCGGTCGCCGCCTGTTTCGCCTGCGCGGCGGTCGTCGACAACGCGAGATAGGCGGAAAGCTGAACGGTGTCGCCGAGCCCCTCCGTCACCGCGCGCATGTTCGCGACGGTCAGGTAGAGCGCGGCGGGCAGCGCAAGCGCGATGCCGATCACGACGACCGTCAGGAAAGTGGCGAAGGGCTGGCGGGCAAGACGTCCCAGCGAGCCGAGCAGCGCCTGCGCGTGCCGCTCGAGGTGGATCGCGATGGCGTCAGGCAGCGACATGCGGCACCGCGGTGAGTCGGCCTTTCTCGATGTGCACGCGCCGGACCCGGAACCGGTCCAGCAGGTGAACGTCGTGCGTCGCGACCAGCACCGTCACGCCGACCGCGTTGAAGCGCTGGAACAGGTTCATGACCTCGAGCGCGAGTTCCGGGTCGAGGTTGCCCGTCGGCTCGTCAGCGATCAGCACCGGGGGCTTGGTGATGACGGCGCGGGCGATGCCGACCCGCTGCTGCTCTCCCGCCGACAGCTCGAGCGGGAACGAGCGCTCGCGGCCGAGCAGGCCGACCTGGTCGAGCGCCGCGCGCACCCGCTTGTCCATCTCGCGGCGCGGCACTCCACCGATTGCGAGCGGCAGCGCGACGTTGTCGTACACAGGCCGGTCGTCGAGCAGCCGGTGATCCTGGAACACGATGCCGACCTGGCGGCGGAAGGCCGGGATGGCGCCGCGACGCAGCGCCGCGGTGTTCTTCCCGTTTACGAACACCTGTCCGCGCGTCGGGCGCTCGAGCAGCGCGATGAGCCGCAGCACCGTGCTCTTGCCGGCGCCGGAATGTCCGGTCAGGAAGGCCATTTCCCCGGTCTCGAGCTCGAACGTGAGCTCCGAGAGGGCCTCGCGGCCGTTCGGGTAGCGTTTGAAAACACGGTCGAATCGGATCACGGTTTGCCGGCTGCGGCGGGTCGCAGCAGCCCCTCGACATAGGCACGGGCATTGAAGATACCGAAATCCTCCGCCTGTTCGCCAACCCCGACGAAGCGGATCGGGAGGCCGAAGCGCCGGGCGATGGCAATCACGACGCCTCCCTTCGCGGTCCCGTCGAGCTTGGTCACGGCGATGCCGGTGACTCCGATCGACTCGCTGAACTGCTCGGCCTGCCGCACGGCATTCTGGCCGAGGCCGGCATCGAGCACGAGCAGCACCTCGTGCGGCGCCGCGGCGTCCTGCCGCTTCATCACTCGCGCGATTTTCGCGAGTTCGTCCATCAGGTGGGTTTGCGTATGCAGGCGCCCGGCCGTGTCCGCGATCAGCACGTCGGCGCCGCGCGCCCTGGCCGCCTGGAGCGCATCAAAGACCACGGCTGCCGGGTCCGCGCCCGCCGCCTGCGAGATGACCTGCACACCGTTGCGGTCTGGGGCGAACGCAACGG
>Ga0163150_10001884_pt1 | contig 34031 bp, 39 predicted proteins | sample OliLakLV19P2IB_FD_148628 | JGI IMG/M metagenome (GOLD analysis project Ga0163150, IMG submission 148628) | Freshwater microbial mat bacterial communities from Lake Vanda, McMurdo Dry Valleys, Antarctica - Oligotrophic Lake LV.19.P2.IB | ecosystem: Environmental > Aquatic > Freshwater > Lake >...
GACTTTGCTCAATCACACTCAGCCAAGATCATCTCAGTCGTGTCAGAGACTATGCCGCACTTGCGTAAAGGTGCAATGCGAGACTTTAAGAATATCATGGAGACACATAATTATTGGAATGATGACGATTGGAATGAGACCAACTCAATCTATACATTCCCAGGTAATACCATCATCGAGTTCTTCTCTGCCGATGACCCGAGCAAGGTCCGTGGCCCAAGACGTGACGTGATATTTATTAACGAGGCTAACAATGTACCGTTTGAAACCTATGAGCAACTAGAGCTGCGCACTAACGATGTTGTTTGGCTAGACTGGAATCCAGTTCAAGAATTCTGGTTTTACACTGAAGTAAAAGACAAAGAAGATGTTGACTTTATGATCTTGACCTACAAAGATAACGAAGCGCTTAACCCAGCTATTGTTAAGTCGATTGAATCACGTAAAGATCGCAAGAACTGGTGGAAGATCTACGGTGAGGGGCTGTTGGGTGAGGCTGAAGGTCGTATCTATACGGGTTGGCAACAGTTGGACGAGATACCGCATGAGGCTAGGTTGGTGCGCTACGGCCTTGATTTTGGCTATTCTAACGATCCTGCGGCGATTGTGGCTATCTACGAGTATAACGGTGGTCGGATCTATGATGAGATTACTTACCGCAAAGGTCTACTCAACAAGGATATTGCTGACATCTTCAAGAATTTAGAGGATGACGCTTTAGTTATAGCCGACGCCGCCGAGCCTAAGAGTATCGCCGAGATCAGTAGTTACGGCATCCAGATACTAGGTTCTGCTAAGGGTCAGGACTCAGTCTCTTATGGCATTCGGACAGTCCAGGAGCTCAAAATATCTGTTACCAAACGCTCAACCAACATTTGGCGCGAGTATCAAAATTACCTATGGGAGACAGACAGAAATGGCAAAATATTAACCTCTCCTCAAGGCATTTGGAATCACATGATGGACGCTATTCGCTATGGTGAGGAAAACAACAAGCCAAGATTTGATGATACTGAATGGGAACAACACCTAATAGAGAATCAACGGATCTTAAAAGGCAGGGGTTACTAATGCCTAATTATGCCCTAACAATCAGAGACCATAACATTAAAGCTCACCTTGATATCGAGGAAGAGATCGGGCTTAGGAAGGATGGACTGCTTACCTTCACGATCCGTGTTAATAATGGGAATATCGTGGACTTAAACGTAACAGAATACGTCAATGTCAAACAAAAATACGGGATCATTGAAGCCCTTGTTATTGAAGAAATTACAATCGAATACCTCTCTACACTTGGTGGTTGAGAACGAGGTTAGGCAGACCCCTTTTGGTCAGATTACCTTTACTGTGCAGGTTAAGAACAGCGTAGCCCAGATTGAGACGCTGAATGTTGTAAAGAACCGACGTCGTAAATACGATGGTCGAAAAGAAGATTAAGGAGGTGAGATATGTATAAAACTATAGCAATTATTGTAGTGCTATTCTTGCTGTTCATTTTGGTAGGTAGAGTAGGAGCCGCCACTATTACACCACCTACACCACCTACACCACCACGGTTGACTGGACCTGCACAGACTCCTAAGCCTGCAGCGACAGCTCGCGCTGCACAGACACCACGTCCAGCTCAAACAGCTAGGCCGGCCGCGACACCAGCCATTTAGGCTAAAGGGGGTGCGCATCTCACACGCACAGAGACTGCTTGCTCTTTTTGTTTAAACATGATCTAATACCTTAGTTAAGCAAATACCTACCAAGCAAAGTAGGAGATGAGCCACAGCGATCGCTGTGGTTTTTTTGTGGACTTTTATGGACGAAACGGCTCAGTTAATCAAAACTAGACTCGAGGCTTCGGCGGAATACCGTAAGCAGAAACTACTCCTATTTGATAAGGTGGAGGAGCTTTTCCACAACCAATTAAATGATCTAAACTCAGCTGACTCCAACTCCCAAGTCTTCGACCCTAAACTCTCCACTCTTACCATTGAACGAGCATATCGAGTCATGGCACAGCTAGCCACAGGAAAGGTCCGCGGTATCTCGACTAACGATAAAGGTGACGAAAAGCTCAAAAATCTCTTACTCGACAAGTACGTAGTGCCTAATGCGAATGTCCAATTCGACTTCTTGACCAAGTTACGCATGGTTGATCTTTATTCGAATGTTTATGGAGCATTTTACGTCTTAGTGGACCAAGTCGGAGCCAATGAGATGCGAGATGGTTATATTGGTCCAGATATGTGGTTACTCAATATTCGAGACGTCTACTTACAAGTGGGCACAGTCTCAGTTGAGGATTCAGATTTTGTCATTATCCGCACCTGGAGACCGATTAGCTTCTTTGAAGGCCTGGCTAAGAATAAGGATTTTAAGAACATTGGCACAATTATCGGGAAGTTAAAGGACAAGTCTGGTTCTAAGCAGAGCAGAGAGCAGAAAGATAAGTCAAGACGTGAAGAAAATCAGTATCCGAAGAGTGATCCAGCTAAGGGCACTGGCTATTTTGAGTGTTTGACCATGTACGAGAAGGATAAATGGAGCGACTACTGTGTTGACGCTGATGTCGTCTTCCGTGAGATGGACAACCCACACGAGAATGGGGAAATCCCAGTCGTCGCTAAGTACTCACTGCCTTTACTAGATGATCCAATGGGTCTAGGAGACTTTGAGCGCGGCGCATCAATGCAGCAGGTGGTCAACGCTAATTGGAATCTATACCTTGATGCAGTAAAAATGTCCATCTTCCCTCCTACCATCATCAATAAAGACAACGTCGCTTCTATGAGCTCACTCCAACCGATTCCCGGTGCCCAGTGGTTGGGTCGTAACAACGTTGATAATGTCGCTCGCACCCTCCAACTTTCGCCGCAAGGTATCAGCACCTTTAATAACACCTATCAAGTAGCTACATCGGCTATTTTGAACCTATTCGGGACCACAGAGACTAATACCTCTGCTCAAACCGACCCAGGCTTTGGCAAGACTCCACAAGCGCTGATGCAACAAGCTCAAAGGGAGAATACACGGGATAACGCCGACCGATTCTTCATGGAACAGTTTGTGACTAAAGTGATGAAGAAGATGGTTAACCTACTTGCCAAGAAACAATCAGCCGCTATCTCCTTCCGGATGTTTCCAGAGGAGATCGAGCAACTAGCGCGAGATTATCCAGATATTAAAGAGATCTTTGACGAGAATACCGGCAAGTTGACAATTAAAAAGAACAAAAAAAGCGTCATGTACGACTACGAGATCGTATCTGGTTCTACCTATGCTAATGACCAAAAGGCTCAGCAAGAGAACCTGACCATGTTGCTGCAGCTGTGGCTACAGTCTCAGACACCGCAAGGTAATAGTTTAGAAGCTCAGCTCGAGAAGGATGGTTTCACCTTAAAATTTGGCGAACTCTTCAAGCGTGTAGTCTCGTCATCAGGTATACAGGATTGGAATAAGATTTTGGAAGAGAAGACCGAAGAAGAGAAGGCCGACCATATTCTTAAGCAGGCTGCGGATCAATTCAACCAGGTTCTCCAACAGGTGCCAGAGAATATGAATGGTGTACCACCAATGCCAGGACAACAACCAGGACTAGATCAGATGCCTTCTCAACCAGGACAACCACCTCAACAACCTCCAATGGGACAAGACCCTATGGCAGCGCAAGGTGGGGGTATGCCACAGGGATTTTAAGTAAATGAGTACAACAGCATTAAGGCCGGGGTTTTTCAACACTCTCTCGACCATAAAAAAGGATGAAAAGGTTATAGGTGCATCAATCTCAAATGATGAGCGACATTTGCATGCATTATCTAGTCATGCAGGCTGGCAGATTATCGATAGCTACACCCGCAGCTTATTGGATGACCTAGATAACATGACTGAAGTCTCGATGGCCCAAGGATTGTCGCTTGAGGAGATCGGTCGGAACGCGTTAGTTGCCAACCTAGCTAAAGGAGTTATTAAGCATATCTTGCAAAAAGTTGAGGATGCTAAGGAGGCGGTCGATAAGCCAGATGGAACAGTCAGATGAAGAAAACGAAGCAGAACAAGAGGTCGGCGACTTTAATAAGCCAGATTATAAATTTGAGCCGAAAGAGCATCATGACTGGCGTCAACAGGGTCCGTACCTGGTGTGTAAAAGCTGCGAGATCGAGCATGCGACATATATCGGGATGGAGCATTTAATGGTAGGTATAAACGATCAGGGACAGCCGATTTTAAACAATCGCTGAAAGTATTGTAAGTGGGGCTAACTGGGCAGCTAGCTCCACCTACAAGCCTTTGAGCTTGCGTATCATCGCACTACGACACAGGTGTGGGTTAGGTGGTGTTTAAAATAAACGACGAAAATATGGCGTTAAACGCAGAGGTTGAGACTGAAAACAACCTTGATACTACGCCGGTACCAGAACAAGAACAGGTTGAGGATGGCGTGCAGTCTGAAGAGATATCTAACGACGAAACAACTGAAACAACAGGAGAAGCCCCTAAAAAAGGCTTTCAAGCGAGGGTGCAGGAGCTCAATCAGAAAGCTAGAACAGCCGAAGAGAGAGCCAACACATTAGAAGCAAAACTTGCGGAACTTACAAGACCGGTAGGTCTTCCGGAACAAACAGTTCCGAACTTTAATCCGCAAGAGCCGATTATTGCACCTGGCGAGGAGATTGATGGAGAAGAACTCAATCGAAGGATTGCAGAACGAGACCAGAGATTACTTCAACAGGCAGACAGCCGTTCCGAATTACGGAATCGACAGAATGAAGCAATAAATCGCATCAATAGCGAATCTAGTGAGGTTGTCGGGAAATATCCCGAACTCAATCCGGACTCCGAGTCCTTTAACAAGGATCTCTCCGACATTGTTACTGAAGCAACGGAAGCGTATGTAAAAGCGAGTCCGTATACAGCATCGGTCAAGACGTTTGTGTCAAAACTGATGAAAGCCTCACAAGGCGCAGTAGCTAGAGAGGTTGGACAGGCTACCGAGAATATTGCCAAGCAAGTATCGCAAGCCGCTCTAAGACCGACCTCGATTCGCAAACCCGAGAAAGCAGCAGCGGAGAAATCCATTGCTGAGCTGGAAGCAGAATTAGGAATTGTTAACAGCTAACAATTGGCGGGAAGTGAGGTGAAATTTTAATATGGCAGTAATAGGAACAGGTGGAAACGGCGGAGATGCCAACACCAGTACCGCGTCAGCTGGTGGTAACGTACTTTCACAAGAAGTACAAACCTACTATGAGAAAGTCTTTCTTGATCGTGCAAAATACGATCAGGTTATGAAAGAGGGAGGACAAATCCGAACTCACGCAACTGGTCAAGGTCGAACTGTTAATTTCACACGATACAATCCACTGGCTATTTTGACTGATCCTTTGGGAGAAGCTTCAAATCCAGTCAGTTGTCCAATTAATGCTTCAACTATCTCGATGACACTTTCTGAGTTCGGTTTAACCACCACTCACGGAAAACTTTTGACTGTAACGTCAATCGATTCTGGAATGAAAGAGAAAATCGAATTAGTTGGGCAGAACATGGGCGAAACTTTGGATGCCTTGGTTCGCAGAGAATTACAAAATGGTACTGCTTTCTACGGAAATAATAAAACACAACATAGCTTCACCGCAGGTGACACGCTAGATGCATGTGATATCCGTTTGATGGTGCAACAGCTTGAACTAAAAAAGGCTATGGCATACAAAGACGGTTTATTTATCGGTAAGACAGACCCATACTCTAAGTACAACTTACTCGGAGATACGACTTGGATTAACTCTAAGACGTACTCAGATGTTAAGGATTTGTACAACGGAGAAATGGGCGAACTTTACCAAGTCCGATGGCTCTTAAACAAGAATGTTTCTTCAGGAACTGAAGTAGCATCTACAGCCGCATCAACAGTTACTAGGTTCTACACCTACGTACACGGCTCAAACTCGTTTGGAGTTTACGATTTGGCTACAGATCAACCAAAGTTGTACATTCTACCGAATCAGGTGGACTCAAATTCACCAGCAGGTCGAGTGTCCTTTATTACATGGGCAGGATCATTTGCAACCAAAATACTCAATCCAGATTGGGTTTTGGCCGCACGATTCGCAGCAGTGTAATTAAAATCTAGGCTCCCTTGCCTAATCAGGGGAGCTCTAGAAAATATATATGGCAAACATAGATTACGGTAGAACAGTAGATTTAAAAGAGTTAGCAGTAGGCATCAAGAACGCTCGGTCGAAAGCAGAACGTGAACACTTGGAGCGGATTGTCTACAGGATTTTAAAGGAGTCGACGAAAGTATCTTCACTTCGTTCAGAGTTAATAGCAGCGTTTAGGGTTAAGGATATGAGTAAGGTCAGACGTCTACAAGCTCACATCCAAGCAGTTAAGTTAGACGAGACCAGAGGAACTAGTTGGGGACAGAATAAAGAAAAATAAAATGCCGGATACAGTCTTTAGATCTAAAATTGAATCAACACCAGATTCGCCCTTACCAAAGGGTTCTGATTCGTCTACTGGCAGTGTGACGACTGTAGAAGTCCCATATCTGGACTACGCCACCGAACACTCACATCCGTATCTAGCAGATCACTTCACTCTCGGTGACAACTGGAACGACCCAGTTGGTGGGTTCCCTAAAGAGTTGGCAACAATTGAAACATACATCAACGAGAAGGTTGAATCAGGTGAGGTAGCCAATAGTGTATCGGCGATTAAAGTTTTATTAAAGGGCATCGAAAGGATCACTAATTTAAATAAGGAAGAGCGCCCATTGGTTAAGATCGAGACAATTGCGGCCTATGTTCAGTTCTTGATGAAAACTGACCAGCTTAAGACCAACCTAAGGAGATACCATGGCTGATCCGAATCGTCCCGCTTCCCAGAATAAGTACACAGAGCAGAACATGGGTAACACCTCTTTTGATGAGGTCTTCGGTGTTAATACCTTTGAACCGTTAGGTTTTGATGGCAAACAACTCCAACGTTTCCGTGCTGATGCAACAGCTATCAAAATCACGACCGTGGGTGCCGTTACTTACCTAGCGGTTGCTGCACCCGGAACTAGCCAAAGCACCCCACTTTGGCAATGCCGCAAGATCGACGAGACTACCGGCTTTGAACTGACTTTCGCTGATGGCGACGCTAACTTCAACAATATAGCCACTGACTTAACCAGCCTCACGTACCAATGACTACAGCAATAATTGGCAGTGAAGGATGGGTTGGAAAATCCATGGTGAAACTGTTCCCTGATTCCGTTTGCTATGACACTAATGGCAAGACTGCATCTGACCAAGAGAAAGTTAACAAGTGTGACGTAGCTTTTATTTGTGTACCAACTCCTAATCCAAAAAATAAACTCTTAGATACCTCAATTGTCGAATCTTGTATCAGATGGTGTGAATGCCCACTGATCGTGGTTCGATCTACTATCAACCCTGGCGACTGTGACCGATGGAGTGGTGAATTTGGTAAACGAATTGTATTTCAACCTGAATACTTAGGAGAAACTCCCAGCCATCCACTGATCGATCCAAGGACTAGACCATTCCTGGTTATAGGTGGAGAACGAGAAGATCGTCGTAAGCTGATTGAGCTGTATACCACTGTCTATAACGCAAATGTGACTATTCGTCAGGTATCTAGTTTAGAGGCTGAAGTTATTAAACTCTCTGAGAATAGAGCAATTGCATTTAAAGTGGCCGAGTGCCAAGAGCTGTATGATGCCTGCGAAACCGCTGGAATCGATTACTACGCCATTCGCGATGCGGTATACGGGGATGATCCACGGTTCAACCTTTATTGGACCTTCATCTTTCCGGGTAAGCGTGGGATGAATTCTAAGTGTATACCCAAGGACGTTTACGCATGGGCTGCTTGGGCTGAATCGCTTGGTCACGAGCCCGATATCACCAACGGCATCTTAGAGAGGAATAAGCAATGGTTAGCGCAGTAATTCCATCCCGTAATGAGCCCTTTTTGCAGCAGACGATAGACGAGTTATTGTTAAGAGCCACCGGTGAGATCGAGATCGTTGTGGTGCTTGATGGCTATTGGCCTGATCCGAAACTAAAAGACGATCCACGGGTGGTTTTGGTTCATAGAGGAGTATCCAGAGGGATGAGAGCAGCAATTAATGCAGGTGTGGCAGTGGCCAAAGGTGACTATATTTTAAAAATAGATGCACACTGTATGGTGGGTGATGGCTTTGATCAAATCTTAGCTGATAATTGCGAAGATGATTGGGTGGTTGTTCCGACACGTCACCGCTTAGATCCGTATAACTGGGTTGTCAAAGACGATGGCCGAGCACCAATTAACTATATGTACCTATCATATCCAAATGATCCTAACGATTGGGGTGGTGCTGGTCTACATGGTCGGATTTGGGACGAGAATAATAAATGCTCCGATCTTAAGAAGCTGGAGATTGATGACCTACTTTCTTCACAGGGATCGTGTTGGTTTATGAAGAAAACATATTTCGACTATCTAGAGTTGATGGATGAGGAGAACTTCGGTACTTTTGCTCAGGAATTCCAAGAGATCAGCTTTAAAGCCTGGCTGTCTGGCGGCAGGGTAGTGGTGAATAAGAAGACTTGGTACGCACATTGGCATAAGGGCAAAGATCCAGAGGGGAAGAACGTTCGGAACTATTTTATCGACACTAGAGATCTGAAAAAGGCTAATGAATATACCAATCGCTGGCTATCTGAGAAGGTTTGGCATAAGCAGATTCACGATATGAAGTGGTTAATCGAAAAGTTCTGGCCGGTTCCGGGTTGGCCGGAGGATAGGGAGCTATGGAAGATTTAGTCATCTACATTGAAGCATGTATCAACGCCCCGGGTCGCGTGGAGATCCCCGATGGTAATCGGGTAGATTTGGCTAGGTTGTTCGGCGAACTAGGTTTCAGGACTGGAGCTGAGGTTGGCGTAGAGAAGGGCAAATACTCAGAGGTGCTATGTCAGAAGAATCCTGGAGTCAAACTCTATGCCATCGACGCTTGGCAGACATTCCCGGTCTATCGAGATCACGTCACTAATGAGGAGCTGGAATATTTTAGGGCTGAGACTGTCACAAGATTAGCTCCGTACGGCTGCATAGTTATTAAAGGTCTGAGCACTGAAGTCGCTACTAGATTTGATGATGAATCTCTCGACTTTGTATATATCGATGGTGGGCATGACTTTGCCAATGTTGCGAGTGATCTATCTGCTTGGAACAAAAAGGTCAGACCTGGTGGGGTCGTCTCTGGTCACGATTATACCAAGAAGCCCGGATCTGGTGCGCTTAACGAAGTCGTCGAGGTAGTTGATGCTTGGATGAAGGCAAAGAATATCCATCCCTGGTTTGTACTGAAAGGAGACAGGTCTAATTCCTGGTTTTATGTCAAAACTGTTTGATCTCTCTATCTTAATTCCAGCACGAAACGAGATGTTTCTACAACGTACGATTGAAGATATCCTTGCACATATTGAGGGCAAAACTGAGATTATCGTTGTCTTAGATGGTCAGTGGCCAGAGCCTGGTCTACCCCAATATGACAATGTAACTATTATCTATAACGACGTTTCTATCGGGCAACGGGCAGCAACTAATCAGGCGGCTAGACTTTCAACAGCAAAGTACGTTATGAAGGTTGATGCACATTGTGCTTTTGACCAAGGCTTTGACGTTAAGATGATGTCGAAGATGCAGGATGACTGGACAATGGTTCCAACCATGCGTAACCTGCACGTTTTTGACTGGGTCTGTGAGCAATGCGGCGATACTAGATATCAAGGACCTACTCCAACATTTTGTCTCAATTGTGATAACACTGACAAATTTAAGATGGATGTAGTTTGGATTGCCAAGCGCTCACCACAGAGCAGCTTCTTTAGATTTGACCACACTTTGCACTTTCAATATTGGAATGACTTAGGTAAACGGGAAGAGAACAGGGGCGAGATAGCCGAAACCATGTCCATTCAAGGCTCCTGTTTTATGATGACTCGAGAGAAGTACTGGGAGTTGGATGTCTGTGATGAAGCGCATGGTAGCTGGGGACAACAGGGAGTTGAAGTGGCTTGCAAGACCTGGTTATCGGGGGGCCGAGTGGTTGTTAATAAATTAACTTGGTATGCCCACATGTTCAGGACTCAGGGTGGGGACTTTGGCTTCCCTTATCCACTATCTAATACCGAAGTGGAGAAAGCCCGCCAATACTCCCGTGATCTATTCATCGGTAACAACTGGCCAAAGGCAATCCATAATCTGCAATGGCTAATCGATAAGTTTAATCCGCCGGATTGGGTCAGTACTAAACAGAATAAGGGCATTATTTACTACACCGACAACCAACTAAACCTCAAGATTGCTCATAAGGTCCAGAAGCAGCTTCTCACGATTGGTTTACCGATTGTTAGCGCCTCACTCAAGCCGATGCCTCATTTTGGCCAGAATATCCATTTGCCATTAAAACGAGGCTATTTAGCTATGTTTAAGCAGATACTGGCAGCGCTAGAAGCCTCGACCGCTGAGATCATCTATTTTTGTGAACATGACGTCATCTATCACCCCTCCCACTTCGACTTTACTCCTCCCACTAAAGATAAGTTTTATTACAACGAGAACTTTTGGAAGGTTCGAATAGAAGATGGTCATGCAGTCCATTATGACGCTAAACAAGTTAGTGGTTTGGTTGCGTATAGAGAACTATTAATAAAAGAGTATCGCAAGCGAGTGACTGATGTAGAGCGAGATGGATATGACCGACGGACCGGCTTTGAACCGGGGACTCACGACGATCGAGCTGTACGGTACTTCTCCGAACAACCAAACGTTGATATTAGACATGACCACAACTTAACCAAGAACCGTTGGTCAGAAGATCTATTTCGAAACAAACCTGTTAATTGGATTGAAGCTGACGAAGTACCAGGCTGGGGAAGGATAACGATCTAATGGCACGACTTTGGTCCTCAGGTTTTGAATTACAATCGGTTGTGTCCGCTGTTGAGGTCGACGTTATTTCTGGTTCACCAACCATTAGTACTGCGACCAAGCGTAGTGGTTCGGCATCATTTCGAGTTAATCCATCTGCAACAACTGCTCACGCTCGTCATGCACTTGCCGGGTCAGCGATAATTTCAACCACCCTTTTTGCTCGTTTCTATCTGTACATCACGACCTCTACCGGTGCTCTAGCTACGATTTTTAGATTTAGTAATGGAACAACCGACAGATGTTCCATTCGTCTTAATAGTGATCGGACACTAGAACTTTGGAATTCTTCGGTTCAGCTCGGAAGCGATAGTACCGCCTTAAATACTTCTACCTGGTATTGTATTGAGGCTAAATTGATTCTCGATGGAATTGGTCTTGGTACAACCTTTGAAGGGAAAATTGATGGTACTGTTTTTGCTACCGGTACAAGCCAAAGTATCGGCTCGGTTGAAAGCATTATGCTTGGAGCCGTTACGACACAGACTTCGGACCTTTATTTTGATGATGTTGCCGTTAATGACAGTTCCGGTTCTTTTGAGAATACTTATGCTGGTGCAGGATCGATTCTTCACCTTAAACCGAATGATACGGGTGATGCTAATGAATTAGGGGCTGGAACGTCTACAAATTATAATCTTGTTGATGAGGTAACGCCAGATGATGCGACTACCCAGATTGCCACAACTTCCGATGCGGCGGCTGAAAAAGATAGTTATAAGATCGAAGATACCCCAGCCGCTATTAATTCGGGTGACACTATCAAAGTAGTCTCGGTTGGTGGGAGATTTAAGCGATCATCAAATAATACCTCTGATACGGTTGTATTAACGGTTAAATCTACTACTGGAGGAACAATTGAAGATAGTTCGAATATTCAACCCAATAGCAATGTCACTTGGCGTACCAATGCCAATGCAACGCCACGGCTGTATCCACTCACTATCTATGATTTGCCTGGAGGCTCAACTACTGTTTGGACCAAAGCGGACCTAGATACTGCCGAGATTGGTTTTCGAAAAACCGTCGACTCGACTGCCGGGGTCGAAATGTCGACTATTTGGATGTTGGTGGAATATGCCGCCGCAGCAGCAGGAAGCCCCAGCGCTTCAGTAAGCCCTTCAAGCTCGATTTCAGCCTCTAGAAGTCCTAGTGCATCTGTATCACCTAGCTCAAGTGTTTCCCTGAGCCAATCCCCCAGCGCCAGCGTTAGCCTGAGTCAGTCACCATCAGCGTCAGTATCACCCTCTGCTAGTGTTAGTCCGTCATCATCGGTTAGTGCATCTCAATCACCATCAGCCTCTACATCACCATCCGCCAGCGTGTCACCTTCCATTAGTCCTTCGAGCTCTATATCACCAAGCTCGAGCTCTTCACCGAGTGTTTCACCATCAGCGTCTACATCACCCTCGGCCTCGATCTCCCCAAGCTCTAGTATTTCTGCTTCTCAATCTCCGTCTGCATCTATAAGCCCAAGTTCTTCAGTTTCACCGAGTCAGTCCCCATCCGCTTCTATATCTCCTAGTGCATCTATATCTCCATCAAGCTCTAGTAGCGCGAGTGTGAGTCCATCAGCGTCCATTAGTCCTTCAAGTTCTTCAAGCCCATCTATATCGCCAAGCTCATCTACAAGCCCCTCTGCTAGTCGAAGTCCAAGCGCGAGTGAAAGTCCATCACAATCACCTTCCGCGTCTATAAGCCCTTCGAGCTCTATAAGTTCATCTATATCACCAAGCGCCTCAGTTTCCCCAAGCGCGAGTGTATCTCCATCCTCTTCTTCCTCAGCTAGCCAAAGTCCATCTGCAAGTCGAAGCCCTTCAGCTTCGGTATCTCCTTCAATCTCCCCGTCTGCAAGCCAAAGCCCGAGTTCATCTATATCTTCTTCTCAATCTCCGTCCGCTTCCATAAGTCCATCTTCAAGCGTAAGCCCCTCAATTTCACCAAGTGCCAGCATATCTCCATCAGCCAGCGTGTCACCTTCGGTGTCCCCATCAGCCTCGGTTTCTCCATCAAGCAGCAGCAGTTCTTCAGTTTCCCCAAGCGCCTCTGTAAGCCCCTCCGCTTCAGTTTCCCCTTCTTCAAGTATAAGTGCTAGCCAGTCCCCAAGCGCGAGTATCAGCCCTAGCGCCTCAATATCTCCATCCATCAGCCCCTCTGCTAGTCGAAGTCCAAGCGCCAGCGTTTCCCCTAGCATCTCGCCATCAGCGTCTGTTTCCCCAAGCGCGAGTATCAGCGCCTCAATTAGTCCATCAGCCAGCATCAGCCCCTCTTCTTCAGTTTCCCCGTCTTCATCTAGTAGCCCTAGTATCTCACCATCAGCGTCTGTGAGTCCGTCAGCATCCGTGTCAGCTAGTGTTAGTCCGTCAGCCAGTATTTCACCGAGTTCTAGTATAAGTTCATCTATATCCCCAAGCGCCTCAGTTTCCCCAAGCGCTTCAATTAGTCCAAGCTCGTCCTCATCCTTAAGCGTTTCCCCGAGCGCTTCCATTAGTCCTTCGGCAAGTGTGTCTCCATCGGTCTCACCTTCTGCTTCGATCAGTCCAAGTGCTAGCTCAAGCTCTTCAATCTCCCCTAGCGCATCAATCTCGCCTAGCGCATCAATATCCCCTAGCGCATCAACATCGTCCTCTATTAGTCCTAGCGCTTCAATTTCACCCTCTTCGTCATCTTCCTCGTCGAATAGTCCTTCTGCCTCTCTATCACCATCTGCGTCCATCTCTCCATCGGCTTCGGTTAGTGCATCTACATCACCATCAGCCTCTACATCACCATCCGCCAGCGCATCTTTGTCTATTTCGCCTTCGTCAAGCGTAAGTTCCTCAGTATCGCCCTCGTCTTCAGCATCTCCTTCAGTTGGCACTTCTCCTTCAGCCTCAGTTAGTCCGAGTTCTTCCGAATCGGCATCTATTTCACCAAGCTCAAGCTTGTCAGCTAGTGTTAGTCCCTCGGCTAGTATTTCACCCAGCTCGAGTAGCTCTCTGAGTCAATCCCCGTCTGCTAGTCGAAGTCCAAGCGCTTCTCTGAGCCCAAGCGCCAGCAGGTCTCCAAGTGCGAGTACTAGTCCAAGCCCTTCACCACCACCGGGATTCGGTTTAATCTTCATTGTTAATAGAGGCAGATTCGCTAAGTGGATCAGCAACAATAAATACTGGGAAATTTAGTTGACTTTCTGCTCGATTCGCTGTATAAACGAGTTGGTATCGTAGCCACATAAGTTTTGGCTATTCACCACAGATTAACGTCTGTGGTTTTTTTTGTGCTTTTTTTAGAAAATGGAGTATATTACAGGCGCATCAGGATTTTTAGGGACACATCTAATCTCACGGTTAGCTAATCCAACCAAACTCCCTCATTCCGACATTTCTACCACCAAGATTCAACCATTCGATCGCTTCTTCTTCCTCTCGGCATATGGCAATATGGCTTTTCATAATGAAGACAACAAAATCGTCCAGGCCAACATCACAGACTTAACATCAGTACTAGATCAGGTTGATTTTAAAAAAGGTTTTAAGTCTTTTGTTTACGTTTCCTCATCCTCAGTCAGACTCAAGCGTCAAACTATGTACTCCCACACCAAACGAGCAGCGGAAGAGATCCTTATTGGTTATATGGAAAAGCATAATGTCCCTATCTGTATTGTCCGACCATATTCAATCACTGGAGTGGGGGAGCAAAAAGAGCATCTAATACCAACCTTAATACGATCATGCATGACTGGCGAAAATGTCAACCTAGTACCCAACCCTGTTCACGATTGGATCGATGTTGATGATGTAGCTGAGGGGATTGTTAATCTCTCAACTCATGGCGCACGAGGAATCTTCGAGTTAGGGACAGGGACTGGAGTATCTAATATTCAGGTCGTTAAGGTGGTCGAAGAAGTCACTGGTAAGAAGGCCAATATAAATATAGTAGGTCAGATGCGCGATTATGACAACGAAGATTGGATTTCAGGCAATTTTAGAGCTCGTAGCTATGGCTGGTTGCCTAAGAAGAAGTTAGCTGACTCGGTCAAAGAAATGGTGGCAGCATATGGAAATTAGAGACGCTTTGCGAATCAATAAACTTGAGCGACGGATCATTGATATCGCCTACAAGAAGCAGCTATCACACCTGTCTAGTTGTCTGACTGCCGTTCGATTAATCGACAACATTTACAAGATTAAAAAGGATGATGAACCCTTCGTTTTGGATAACGGTCACGCAGCACTGGCTCTATATGTTGTGTTGGAGAAGATGTATTTTAACGATGCTGAGGCACTATTTGAGAAGCATGGTGTACATCCAAACCGAGATGTGGATGACCGAATTTGGGCATCTACTGGCTCTTTGGGGCAGGGTCTACCGATTGCTGCTGGGATGGCTCTAGCCGACAGATCAAAGCCAGTTTATGTCCTAACTTCAGATGGCGCAATGGCTGAGGGTTCTAATTGGGAAGCTCTACGTATTGCAGGTGAGCAACGACTAGAGAACTTACGAATCACGGTTAATGCTAATGGTACGGGAGCATATGGCAAGGTTGAGACTGATCTATTAGAAGCTCGCATGCAGTACTTTTATCCATCACTAGTTATCTCGACCAATATGTACAGCTATCCCGATTACCTCCAGGGGCTAGACGGTCACTATCACACCCTAACCGAAGACCAGTATCAAGATATTGTCAGGAGGTCCGATGCAACGACATGAGTCCCAGCGCGGATACTTCGCGCACGCGTTATATGAATCAATGAAAGAGAACGAGGACATCTTCCTACTGGTTGGCGATCTTGGGTATAAGGTTTTTGATCAGCACTTCGAAGACTTTCCTGGTCGATGTGTTAATACTGGCGCTAGTGAACAAGCAATGATCGGCATTGCAGTCGGTTTAGCTTTAAAGGGAAAGATTCCATTTGCCTATTCAATAACCAACTTCCTACTCCGCCGACCGTACGAAACTCTCAAGCTTTATGCCGATGAAGAACAGATCGCGATTAAGTTGGTTGGTTCAGGTCGGGATAAAGATTATGCCCACGACGGTCCCAGCCATGATGCTACCGAGGCTAAACAACTTTTAGCCACACTCCCTAATGTTAATCAGTATTGGCCAGATGAAAAAGAAGAAGTAACAGCCATGGTTAAAGCGATGGTTGATAGTAAGAAACCCGACTTTATCTCACTAAAACGATAAAGGAGGTGAAATATGAAAGATCAAAAAGAAAACAATAAAGAGGTTGGGCTAGGCGCGCTATTCTATCCGACTTCGGATACATTCGGCAAAGAGGTGCCTTTTGAGAGCTTGTTTATCCCTTATATCTATAAGGAAATCGAGTTTGAAGGAGTCTATATCGATATATTAAATCAACAAAAAGATATGGTCATTATGGACGTTGGCGCCAATATTGGTATCACTGTCGATCACTTCCGCAAACACGCAAAAAAGGTTTACGCACTCGAACCGTCTCCGGAGCATTTCGCCGCTTTGGCTAAGAATAAGGAGTTTAATCACTGGGATAACGTTGAGTTGTTCGAAGTAGCGCTTTCGGATCGAGTTGGAGAAACTACCCTCGCTCAGAATGATGGCAACCGCACCATGAATTCAATCATGGTAGATAATCCTCGGCCGGACGGTTCGGGGCCACGCAGCAGCCAATATGTTAACCGAGTCACGGTTAAGACTATCGACTTCGAGACGTTCTTCAAAGAGAACAATATCGATAAAGTAGATTTCGTTAAGTTTGATGTTGAAGCAGCAGACGATTTAATTCTACGTTCAGAAGGCTTTAAGAATGTGGCTGACAAGATTCAAGCAATCGAAGTCGAGTTCCACTATCCAGATTGGATGGACCTAGTTGAGTACCTGCGTTCATTAGGGTTTACCCCAAGAAGGTATGAGGCCAGCGCAATCATTGTGCTGTTTTCGAGGTGAAAAAATGTTGTTTCACGGCAGTAGATGACAAACTCTTTTATCCGGAGGGAACGCACATAATGATTAACTCATTTAAGCGCTTCCATCCGGATATTGATTTGATTGTGTTTCGACAAGACACGATCGATAAGCTCTTTAAGGAAAAGAATATTAATTGGTATCAGGCTAAGCCTTACCTAGCTGAGTTGTTAATGGATGATTACGATTTGGTGGTCAATATGGATGCGGATCATGTAATCACAGGTCGAATGACTGAGGTCTTTGATAACGTCGATTATGAGGTTGGTTTGCCTTGGAACTTTAATGATTACGAGAACGCTAGCTTTGAGAACATCACGGAGAAGATGTATTTGCAAGCAGGGATGGTAGCTTCGACTAGTAAGGAATTTTGGTTAAAGTGGCAGATTATGAATAGAGAAGCGATGGAATACTTAAGAAAAGAAAACGATATTGTGAATCTGGTCATCTATAACTTGATGCCTGAGTTAAAGCTGAAGATCTTCGATAAGGAAAAAGACTATTACGGCTGTAAAGCACTAGGTCGAGAGCCCGAGTTCTATATCGAGGATGACAAACTAATGTGTCGAAATGAACAGGTCAAAGCCTATCACTTTGCCCGTGGTGGACTATTCCCTAAATTAAACTTCGACACGATGCCACTGGTTGATCCGGTAAAAAATTGGTTGAAAAACCTTAGCTATGGTCAAAGCATAAAGGTGGTAGGGCTATGAGCCACAAACCATACACCATCTATGCTCCTGACTTCCAAGTCACCTCTGGTGGTATCCGCGTCATGTGGGGTCTCTACGGTGCTTTATTAGCTAAAGGTCAGATTGCCTATATTAATGCGATTACTCGCGGTATAGACTCAGTCGCTATTTACCCCGAGATTGCTCACGGTAATCCACTCGAAGGAACAAAAGTTGTGCGCTACATTTTAAATAAACCAGGGGTAATGGGTAGAGGCACCCCCGGGCGGAGTTTTGAGGCTGGACCAACTGACTTTGATCCGACGGATAGTCTGTATTATTTCTCGAAGCTATTTAGTGATGGCTCAGAAGCGAACAATTATATGTTCTTGCCTATTCTTGATACACATCTATTTAAAGATCAGGGTAGAACTCGCGATAAGATCGCTTTTTTTGTGGGTAAGGGTGAGGATACTAAGGCTCATCCACAGGGTTCAGTTCTAATTGATAGGGGGTTTGCTCAGGATCAGCAAGCGTTGGCAGACTTGCTAAACGAGTGCAAGGTCCTGTACTGCTATGACCCTGTGACTGCTATGACCGAGATTGCTCGACTCTGTGGTTGCAGGGTCGTAATGATAAATCCTGTTTATTCCAAAGAGGCTTGGTCGCAGTACGAGGCAGGTATGAATGGTATCTCATGGGGTGTAGATGAAGGAATAGAGCTCGATGCGGAGGTATTCGCTGCTCACTATGCACGGATGAAAGTGCATTTTGATGAATGTTTGGACCAGTTTATCGAGGAGACCCAACGATGAGTAATTCGAAGATCTGATGGCAATACTGACATGAAAACAATAAAAGTCTTTGTTTTACCATCACATCAGACCAAAGAGCGCACCTCTGGAGTAGATTTTGCCCGAATTATCCAACCGATGAAGCATTTAGATGGATATACAGACGGAGAAGTAACTTTTAAGGTCGATTTATTCGATATTCACAGTACAAAGTCGTTGGATTGGTTACAAGTTGCCAAAAAATATGACATCATCTATCTAAACTACATTAATGACCCTTGGGGATATGCGGCAATGGGCGCGATGGCCCGTAAACACGGCGCCAAACTGGTTTTTGATATCGATGATAGCCTCTGGAACGTCAAAGATGACAACCCAGCCCACGGCGTATACCACAAGGGTAGCGAGGCGATTGGGAATTTTACTAGTATCTGTAACGATGTTGATTATATGACCACGACTAGTGATTACCTCAAGCACGTTATTATGAATAACACCAAGAAGAAAGCGACTCAGATTAAAGTATTTCCAAATTATGTTGATCTAGATCTCTACAAGTATCGCGCACCCTTTGAGAAGAACTCAGAGATCACCTTAATGCACTTCGGCTCAACGACTCACCAAAACGACTTATCGGACGATGAGTTCAAAAAGGGTATCGACCGTATATTTTCTGAGTATCCGAACATTAAGTTAAAGATGGTTGGGGCTTTTTTACCTAAGTTCAAGACTCGTTGGGGCCAGCGATACCAGAACGCCTATGGCCATAGTGATATTTATAGATGGATTAGCGACAAATTCCCTGAGTTTATGGCCGAAGCCGATATTTTGGTTGTCCCATTAACTGATGACATCTATAACCGCTGCAAATCATCGATTAAGTTCGTAGAGTCAGCCTCAGCTAAGATCCCGGGCGTATGGCAGGATATTCGTCAGTACCAAGAGGTGATTGAGCCTGGTAAGAACGGCTATTTAGCTAAAGACGCCAAAGACTGGTACAACGGCATTAAGGCTTTGATAGATGACGCCGAGCACCGCAAGAGTGTGGGCGAGGCGGCACTTAAGACGGTAAAAGATAAATGGACAATTCAAGCTCATGTTAAGGATTATGCACAGTTCTTTAAAGATATACTCCTTCCTTAAACTAACTGCTTGACAGGTTAGTTTTCATATCATCTACTACTAGTAGTTAATCGAGAGACAAGCTCCTCTCGCCAGCTCACCGGGAATTCCCCTCGTGGGCTTTTTTTTTACTTAAAATATGCCTACCGTCAATAAAAAGAAATTTGCATATACAGCCAAAGGTGAAGCAAAAGCTAAAGCCGAAGCCAAAAAAACAGGCAAAAAACTGTTCTTTAAAAAAGGAGCTAAATAATGCCAATCTTTGGACCAGGACTAGGTCATGGTAACGACTATTGGAATCCCACCACCCGACAGGTGCAGATGGGGAACAACTTCGTCAGTACAGATCCTACCAAGAATGTTTACGCCGAGGGTATTGTTGGGTCCAGGCCTAATTCAGGTGTTCTAGGTGCATCAACCTCGGCCTCTTCAGGTCGAAGATCTAACGCTCCAGCAGCTCAAGCTCAAGCTCAAGCTCCTGCTACACAGCAATCACAACCTGCTCCTGATCCATATGCTGGACTACGCAATGAGATCTCCTCATCTTGGGATAACTTCATCAACGGTACAAACGACTTGGCCAATAACACACTGCCCCAACAAAGATTAGCACAAGAGAATATAGCCAACAATCAATACACTCAGGGACAAGAGACAATTAATACTCAGAAGTCTGCTTCGCTCAGAGATATCGGTTCGAATATTCGTAACGCCTTCTCAGCTGGCAATAACTTTCTCGGTTCACGAGGAGCCGGAGATTCTAGCGCCGCTGGCCAGTATCAGTTTGCCCTCTCCCAAGAAGCCAGTAAGCAAACGGGTAAATTAAACGAATTCGTCAATACTCAGCTGTCCCAACTTAAGTCTCAAAATGATCAACAAATCAACTCGATCGCCGCCTGGTTTGCTGATGCTCAGTCTCAATTAAAACAACAGGTCCTCCAGGGTGGTTTAAATAAATCTAAAGATCTTCAATCACTATCCCAGAATATCCTCAACCAAGCTTTACAACAAAAAGCCCAAGTCCAGCAGGAAGCATCAAGTCGATACAACGCTTTACTATCATGGGCAGCTAATAATTCAACCACAATGCAGGGCCTAAGACAAAACATGTCTGGTATTCCATCGGCAATCGGTCAAGCTCAAGTCGACTCTGGCGGCAACTTCTCACAAGCTCCAGTCGGCTATGGCACAGGTCAACCAACACAAACTCAGGATCAAAAACAACTCTTTCAAAATCCAAGCTGGTTTGGACAATAGCATGAATGGCAAACTTATTAAGTCTAGCTGGAAAAGTAAAAGATAACCTCTTCAACAAAGTTGACCAAAACTTTGGCTTTAATAATGGCCGTTGGAACCCCGTAGCGCAAGTAAAATCAGTTTATAACGCCACTCCACAGGTAAAGCAGCAGTATCGACAACAAATTGATCAGATGACCCCAAAGTTCGATTTTACGAACACCGGTTGGACCCCTTATCAAACTCCTCAATACAATTCCGTCGCATATAAAGCGTTGGATATTTTTTCTAAGCTTCAACCAACCGCCGGATCGATTGTTAATGAAACCGTTAACTCAACGGCAGGATCACCCTTTGGTTTAGCGAAATTCCCGTCGGCAGGCAACACACAGGAAGCACTGGGTGATTTTGCCCAATTCGCACAAGGCCCATTGAACTACGCAGGAATGAGATATGCCCCAGCTCCAATAGTTAAATCTGGTAAAGGGGCTGCGGGTATGCTAAAAGCCGGTGTTCAAGGATTTGGCAAGGCAGCTCCATGGGGCGCAGCCTCAGGTGCATTATCTGGTTTACAATCAGGTCAAACAATGAGCCTGGGCGATCAGATTAAAGAAGCTGCTAAACAGTCAGCGATATCGGGTGTGGTCGCTGGAGGTACAGGAGGATTATTAGGGGTTGTTTCTAATTTGCCCAAAGCCGGTATTGAAGCTATCGCTCGAAGGCTCAGACCAAATGCGAAGTCTGAAGAAATTACTCTGATGGCACGTAACTATATAAAAGATAGGACGACTGGCAAGTTCATGAAGAACCGGGCCCGATGGGCAGGGGGAGTCGCTCCTTTAGATCAGGCCAAGTTAGATAAGGGTCTGTGGCCAACTAAGTCGGTTCCGAAGATCAATGCAGAGATTGATGAGTATATAAAAAATCGAATTCCTCAACCAGGACTCACGATAAAATACGTAAATAAGACAGGATCGAAGTTATCAAAAGGAACAGCACAGCCAAACCAGTCACCCAAAGGAGCCCTTGAATATAATCAGGGACAGGCTGGCCAAGTTCCTTTTGTTGACGAAAGTATCCCCGGATCATCCACACTAAAAACATCAGGTTCATTGCGAAATGATACCACAAGCATACTTAACGGTAGTCAGCTAAAAGACAAGAAATTAGTGGCAAGAATTAAGGGTAACGAGAAGTACCCTGATGATGCACGACAGATGCTATCCGGTACTTACATTCCAAAGAGCAACGCTGAAACAATAGCAGTTGCAAAGAAGGCAGTTCGGTTAGATCCTGCAACAGCGGAACAACGAGCTTTAAACCCTCAAAATGCGGTGGATCAAGCGATTGGAGCGGAGTTGTTTAATTACCACATGGATGCTGGGGATATCGCAAAGGCCAACGAGATTATTAATGCTACTTCTGGTACTAATGAAGGACAAATGATTCAGATATTGTCTGAGTACGATAAAACGACGCCTCAAGGAGCTATCAAATTCGCCAATAATGCAGTTAAATCTTATAACGAAACGCACAAAAACAAGCCAGTTGTTCTAAGTGAGGGTAAGATTCAAGCATTATATGACCAGGCTAAAAAGATTCAAGATATGGCTCAAGGTCGTGAACGCAATCTTGCTTCATACAAATTAATCACAACAGTAAATGATCTGATTCCATCGAGCATAGTCGACAAAGCGCTTACGGTGTGGAAAGCTGGTTTACTGACTTCACTGCGCACTCACGAGCGTAATCTAATCGGGAATAGTCTTCACTTTGGCGCTGAAACTGCTAAAGATATTCCGGCATCTATCGCGGATAAAGTGATGGGCTTAAGAACAGGTAAGCGATCGTTGACGTTCAATGTCCAAGGCGTAGGATCGGGATTAAAAAAGGGGTTGGTAGCCAGTAAAGATATGATTACCAAAGGTTTCGATCCCGAAGAGTCTATAACTAAATTTGACCAAAAGCACATCACTTGGAACGATAATCCGGTGGAGAAGTTCTTGAAGGGTGCTACTAACTCGGTATTCAGAACTTTAGGGGCAGAAGATAAACCGTTCTATCATGCAGCTTTTTCTAGATCTATTAACGACCAGGCTAAAGTGGTAGCAATCAATGTCGGTAAAAACGGCGACAAAGGCTTTATTAAGAAGCTAATCTCAGAACCCACAGATGACATGATCAAGCTAGCGGGTGACGAAGCGAATATGGCAACATTCCACAATAAAAATATCTTTTCCGACATTACGACTGGGATCAAAAATGCAGCTCGGAATCCAAAATATGGCAAAGCAGCTGAAGTGGGTAAGTTTGCGACTGAGATGACGATGCCGTTTACTGGTGTGCCGTCATCGATTGCCGGTCAGTTGGTCTCCTACTCGCCGATAGGTCTAGCTAAAGGAGCAGCTAAAGTAGGTTATGTGATTGCAAAGAATGTCCCCGAACTACAACGTCAGGCAGCTCAAGAACTGGGTCGTGGACTATTAGGTGCCGGACTTTACGGACTAGGAGCATATCTAATGAATAAAGGACTAATGACTGGTCAACCAAAAGATCAGGAAGAAGCAGAGTTGTGGAGACTACAGAATAAGCAAGCTAACTCGGTATTAATCGATGGTAAATGGCGTCAAATCGGTTCGATTGGCCCTGAGAACTTAATTATATTGGCCGGGGCTAAAGCCCAGAATGAACTATCTAAAGGGGAGGATGCATCGTTGGGAAACTATTTGGCCAGTACAGGCAAAGATTTTATGAGTCAAACGTTCCTTCAAGGAGTTCAGCAACCGCTGGCTGCCCTAAATGATCCTACTAGATATGGTTCTAGCTATCTAGGGAATCTGGCTTCTTCAGTAATACCTAATATCGTAAAAGATACGGCCAAATCGCTCGATCCTTATGTCCGAGAAAACAACCAGTTTACGGACTATCTTACTAACTCACTCCCCGGACTTAGGAACCAGAACACGGTCCGCCGTGGTGTACTAGGTGATCCAGTCATGCAAGAACCAACTGGTGTTGGTGCGTTTGTGGATGTATTCAATTCAAAAACTCCGAATGATAGTCCTATTGTAGCCGAGATTAGTCGATTGTACGATGCTGGTCAGTCAGCAACACCTTCTAAAATGGGTAAAAATCAAACTATCCTCGGCCAGAAGACAAAACTCAGTCCAGAGCAGTTAGGTGATCTTAATAGTGCGACAGGGCAGATCATCCAACAGCAATTGGGTGTGTTAATGGGCAGCTCGACCTATCAGAGTATGGCTGATGAGGACAAGACTAAAATAATCGATAAGATCGTTCAAAATGTTCGTACTCAATATAAAAACACCAATGCGCTTCCAGGCACCGATCCTAAGTATGCAGGCAGTATAGTCTCTGGTTCGGAGGGCCAAAGAAGAATAACCTCTAATACAACGAGTTCACCAGCACCAACCCAAGGATCAACGTCTTTCAGTATCGGTGGAACTGATATTGAGGGAGTCGTAACAGGCAACAAGTTCAACTATATTGACCCAGAGACTGGTGATTACAAAAGCTCTTCTGTCGAATCGCTCGCTAAGCAGAAAATTAGTTACGATAAGGGCATTGCGGATGAGGAATATGCCTTGGTCTCCGACCAACTTAAACGACTCGACAATTCTGAGGGTTGGGTTAAGTTAACCAAAGATTACGTCCAATCCCTAGAAGAGTACAAAGGAAAATTGAATCAGGTGAAGGATAGAAAGTCTGTTCTTGGATTAGAGAACAAGATAGCCGATCTAAAAACCAAAGTATTCGCTTACGAAAACTATGGAGGATTTAAAAAACCAAAGAGCGCAAAGAAGATTAAACTATCATTAAAAAGGGCTTCATTTAAGCTAGCGTCATTAAAAGGGGCTTCATTTAAGCCAGCGTCATTCAAACTCCGTCAGTCTTCTGCTCCGGTCTTGAAGCTAACCAAAACGTATCGAATGAAACGCGCTAAAATTGTAGGAACAAGCAAGTTTAAGGTTGCTAAGATAAGAAATAGCTTGACAGGTTAGTTTTCGCATGGTTAAATCTCTTTGGAGTCTTTTTCTGCACGAACGGCAGATACGGCACGCTTAATAGGCGTGCTTTTTTTGTGGAATTTTATGGCTAAAGTTATAACTACACTCGGAGATGCACTTTCTAAATTGAACTCTTTATACGAGGGGGATTCAACATCGCCAACTAGTGGTGAAGAAGATTTTGAGGTTTGGACCTCACTAATAAATATTGGAGTAAATATCTGGGAATATGAAGAGGGGATGCTGTGGAAGGAACTTTTTAGTAAATTAGCTGACGCTGCCACCGGAGACAAAACGATCACCTCGAATGATTACAGCTATGCTGTCCCAACTAACTTTAGCCATAACGCCTCTGGCTATGTTTGGATTGGGTCAGGAACAAATAAGATCCCCTTTAAAGTCATCAAACAAGAAGATGTTCAGCTCCAGGAGAACGGTACTGGCCGTTGGTGCTACTTCTTAATGGATACGACCCCGACACTCGAATTTAATCCTAATGCCACCTTACCTACGACAGGTCAAACCATCTCTTATAACTACTACAAAACTGCGACAGCCTTAGCCGCGGCCAGCGATATCTTCGAAATGGCTGACCCAATGTTTGCGGTCTATTTTGCTCTTGGTGAACTGAAGAAGGAAGAAGGGGACACCTCCGCTCTTTCGATAGCTACCCAAAAGCTGGAAGCAATGAAGACACGCAACACGGCCCCAGCATATTGGCAGGAAGACACAATAATGCCTAGACGCGGAGGATTTGGAGTATGAAGCTTGCTGCACCTCGTCAGAATCGCTCCAAAGATCTATTAATTACCATCGATGATTTCTCTGGGGGGTATAACAACTTAATCGAAGAAGCGAAGATGCCGCCTAAGTTTGCGGTTGAGTCTAATAACATGATGCAGGTTCAAAACGGTATATGGGAGACACGCTGGGGCACTCAATACTACGGTGCTGCGTTGCCCGATAACTCTGATGGAGCCCAAGAATACGTCAAATCTAATGGAACCACTGAACTCATCGCAGTTGCTGGTGGAATAGTATACAAATCGACTGACGGTGCGTCTTGGTCCTCTGTCAGTGGTGCAACCTTCACTGGCGGTATTCAATGCTATTTTATGCAGCTTGGAGGGTACGACAGCTCTAATACCTTTTATAACTATCTATACATAGCCAATGGTACAGATGTACTAGCTCGTTATAACGGTACGACTCTAGAAACATATACCTCTCTTTCAGCTCCTGCCAACCTCACATCGTCACTTGTCGCATCTGGCCTGTCTTCGGGTACAAACGTCTTATATGCCCAAGTAACAGCCTTAAACATTGTTGGCGAGACTGTTGGCTCAACCGAAGTATCTGCTACTGCTAACAAATTACGCGCAAATTGGGTGGCCGGAACTGATCGAATGACTTGGAGTTGGAACGCTGTAGCTGGAGCAACTAAATACCAGCTCTATTTATCTGACGTATCTGGTTTTGAATCACTACTCACCTCTTCTAATGTAACTAATTACACCGACGATGGGACCTTAGAGATAAACCCGTATGTCCAAGTGCCATACGACAACACCACAACTGCCCCTAAGTTCAAATCGATGTGTACATCTAATAATAGGATTTTTGCCACTAACAACACTACTGACATGTATAAGGTCTATTTCTCTGGTACTGGCCGCAGTATTGGGGCGTTTTCAGACTTTTACGGTGGTGGTTGGATCAACCTGGAGCGGGGTGGTCGTGAGATACCCGTTGCAGTCAAACACTATCAGTCAGGCGGAGGTGAAGGACGAGCGACTGTACTGTGCAAGACGCCGGACGGCAAGGGTGCAGTTTGGCAGATTCAAATCTCTACTGCGACAGTTGCAGATACATCCTTCTCAGTTCCGTCGGCTGCTAAGATTGTCGGTTCATTTGGTACGGAATCGATTCTTGGTGTTGTAGCTACCGATAATAATATCGAGTTCCCTAACCGTAAGGGTTGGTTTACTCTTGGACCTGAGAAGCAGTTCTATGGACTGATCCGCACTGCAGAGCAATCCTCAAATATCCGCCCATACTGGCGATCACTGGTTGGTAGCAAAATCTCTGGTATTTGCAGCTATTACTATGATGCTAAGATCTTCATCTCCGTACCAACCTCTAGCGCTGGCAATGACCGGATCATCATTCGAGATACTGAGCGTGGTAACTGGTCTGTCGATTGGTCAATTGGTGCAAAACAATTTTTCGAATACACCGACACAGCCGGAAACTCCCATTTACTTTATATCCCGATTACAGGCACTCGATTGATTGAGCTCTCTAGTAACTACTTAAACGATTTAGGAACTGCTTTTAACCAATCATATGTCTCGCCGCTGTTACCAGTCTCCAAGGTTAAATCTGACATTATGTCCTTAAAAGAGGCTGTGGTTGAACTAGGCCGTCCACAGGGTTCAATTAATTTCCAGATCTTGGGTATCGGTAAAGGGAATAGCTTCGCGACATTAGCGACTAAGACCATTACCAACTTTGGTTCGAATACTGGTGTAGGTTCCGACCTGGCGGGTGATTTCTTTGCTAGTTCTACAAATGATAACTCAGTAAGTGGCGCGGTAGTCTTCACCGATACCCCATCGGTCTTTACACAATCAACCACTAAAAAGGCGATTAAAAAGAGGACCAAATTATATGCCTTGCAGTACAAGGTCTCCTCTACGACAGCCGACACCAAGTATTCGATTCTATCCCTGCAAGCCAAAGGTAGATTGGTTCCATCGAGGATACCGTCAAGTTGGACAGCATGAGTATGAATAGACCGGGAGGTAAAATATGCCAGCTTTAAATACAGATAAATTTAAAAAACTAAGCAGAAGATGGGTCGGACAAATAGGCGCCGGTGGTGTTGCTGATTCAGTAACCACTACGGTTCCATTGTCTTCGGCTACTAATCTAGCAACTGACACAGCAGTCTTAGCGACTATCGATCGGGTAGACGTTAACGGCGTGGCTACCCCAACCCTGGAAGAGACGGTGATTGGTGTGGTATCGGGCTCAAGTCTTGTCAGCTGTGTTCGAGGTTCAGAAGGAACAGCTCAAGCGCACAACGCAGGGGCAGTGGTCGAAATATTGGTCACCTCTAAAGGCTACAACGACATCGTTGATGGAGTTCTGGTTGAACATAACCAAGATGGTACTCATAAGACTCCGGTCGTAACTTTAACAGGGACTCAAACCCTGACCAATAAGACGCTCACTAAGCCCACTCTTAACGGCTCCGTCCAGGCAGTCACCGCGGATACCGATGCGGCGACTATTACCTTCAGTATGGCAGCCAGCAACTACCACACCGTCACTCTGGGCGGCAACAGAACGCTGGCCGTTTCCAACGTCTCCACCGGCCAACCCTTCATCCTGCGATTGCTTCAGGACGGCACCGGCTCACGGACTGTGACTTGGTTCGCCACCATTAAATGGGCAGGCGGTGTTGCTCCTACCTTGACCACCACCGCCTCAAAAGCGGACGTGTTTGGGCTCGTCTGTACGGGCTCGAACACCTACGACGGCTTTGTGGTTGGACAAAACCTGTAACCATGCCAAATACCAACTCACTCTCATTAAACGGCACATCTGACTATCTCAATGACGCCGACAATTACTGGAAACCAACAGATTTTACGCTGGAATGTTGGATAAAGAAAACCGCACTGTCGGCGAATAGTCGGCCCATTTCTCTGGTCAATGCCGATGTCGATTTTACGACGGGTACTAATGGAAAAATTCGCCTGGAAATCCGACACGGCGGGGGGATTGAATCAATTGACTCAACTGGTACTTATAGCACCGGTGTCTGGACTCATATCGCTACGACCTACAAGAGTGGCACAAAAGCCTATGTTTTCTACATCAACGGTGCTGACGCTGGTTCAGGAACATCAACCAATACGTTGGCCTACCAAGGTTTAACCGACTACGGCATTCAGATCGGGGCTCGTGGCGGACCATCCAACTATTTTGACGGCAAGATTGACGATGTACGGCTATGGAGTGTCGTGCGAACAAGTGGCGAGATTGCAGCCAACTATCAACGTCAGCTAACCGGCACTGAAACTGATCTCTACGCGTATTGGAAACTAAACGAAGGCTCCGGCACAACGCCCCAAGATTCGACCATGAATAATTACGATCTTGGGTTTGTCAGTAGCCCGAGCTGGTCAACGGATGTGCCTTTTATTGATCCCGAAGGGGGAGCATTCTTGCTGAATTTTATATGACAAATCAACAGAAAACGAACATCGATATTATCGCCAATGACCTGAGCTATATCCGCCGTGATGTTACAGATATCAAGCTCAAGCTCGACCACGAATATGTCACCAGAGAATCATTTGAACCGATTAAACGAGTAGTCTATGGATTGGTTAGCCTGATCCTAACCGGAGTTGGATTGGCTATAGTAGCTCTAGTCATCAATAAACAACCATGAAACGAAGCGTCGTCAACATCCTCTCGTATAGCTCGATTCTGATGGCCTTTATCGCCCTAATATACGTGGCATACCTGCTCTTCGTCCCACCTCAAATCAATATCGCCAATATCCAACCATATAGGATCCTTAATCCTCAAGTTCACGCTGGGGAAGTCGTGTACTATCAAGCCAATCTTTGTAAGTTTGCCGATGTTTCCGCCACCATCAATCGTCGTCTCGCCGGTTCGTATTCGTATAACCTGCCTGACACCATCAGCAACATCAAGAGTGGTTGCCGCATCATCAACGTTGGAGTGGTAGTACCAGAGCATGTATTGCCGGGACGCTACAGCCTTGAGCTTGACCTACAGTATAAAGTGAACTTCTTACGCACTGCCTCCTATAACTACACTACTGAACAGTTTGAAGTCTTGCCAAGGAAGCAAAACCAATAGTGGTACAATATCTCTAACCTTTTAAGAATGACATTTAATGATTTTATCAACAAGTATAACGGCAAGGGCATTGACTACGATAAATATTATGGCTATCAGTGCATGGACCTCTACCAGCAATACAACAAAGAGGTTGTCGGTGCGCCGAGTATCCCCTCTGCCGCTGCTGCTGACGTCTGGACCAATTACCCCAAGGATTACTACGAGAAGATCGCTAACGGTCCATCCAATGCACCCCAGTTCGGGGATGTCATAATCTGGAAGAAAGCCGCCAACCTCCCCTACGGCCACATCGCGGTCTGCAAAACCGCCGACGCGAACACCTTTACCAGCTTTGACCAGAACTGGCCGACCGGCTCAGTCTGTCACTTGCAGCAACACAATTACACCAACGTCCAGGGCTGGCTTCGACCCAAGACCCAGGTCACTTCGACCACGACCGTTGTTTTTACCTTTTCCGACCAGACCCTGATTCCAGTAGGCGGAGAATTTGGCGAGCCTGAACTACAGGCAGTCCGGGGCGTCTATGGCGACGCCAAGCGGATGCGGGATGAAATCACCGGGTTAAAGAGGGATGTGTCCGACCGGGACGCTCGCAACAAGGAGTTACAGGAAAACATCGATTCCCTCTCTACTCAGCTGATCCAGGCATTGAAGAAAGTGAAAGAACTTACCCCTGCGACGCCCAAAACCCCAGCTAAACCGGCCCCTAAACCCAAAGACGAGCCAGTTGACACCGTGGAACTCCCCCCATTTCTGACCGCCTTCATCGACTTTCTGAAAAGGAAGCTCCAATAAGGTTGGCACGATGCACGAGGACACCTTGACCGTTATTCGGGCGCAGCTCGACACCCTGCAAAAGTCTGTCGATCGGTTGACCCGCGACATGGGCAATGACCGCAAGGACATTCAGGATAACCAGATTCGTCTGGGAGCCTTGGAAGGACGGGTGACACAGTTGATCGAAACCGTGGAGCAAGTGCCGCGCAAAGTGGGCGATAAGGTTGAGGATGCTATGCAGCCGATTACCGACACGCTCGATCAGGTGCAGACCGAAAAATGGTGGACAAAGCATTTTAAGATTAGGAGGTGAATCTAATTGAACATAACGAATTTGGTAGGGTTCATCCTACCGCCAATTATTGACCTTATTAACCGGAAGATCGTGGACCCAAGTCTGCGCTTTCTGGTGTCTGTTGGGGTTTGTGCCGTCATCGGTGCCGGGCTTAACTACATGCAGCATGGGTATCAGTTCGGTCCGATTGAGGACGTAGCTGGTGACATCATGGTGATCTTTGGACAAGCGCAACTCGCGTACAAACTGGCCTGGGAAAAGTCTCAGCCTCGGGTGACCTTGAACTTAAAACCAGATAACAACTGATGGCTGTAACGGTGGGAAGGATCTCCTGACTAGGTGGTGGACGCCTCGGGCAGTGGCTCCACCCGACTCCTTCTCACCATTATGGCCACCACTGAAGCCAACCTAGAGAAATACGACAACCTGTTTCATGGACAACGGGTGATGCTGTCAGAGCTCCAGCAGGAATGTCCGGTGACCCTAGCCGCCATGGATATGCTGATCGCCTCAGAGCGAGTAGTGGGACAACACCTGCTCTTTAACCAGCGAGAGGTTGAGCTCTATATCCCCAGATCTGAGACCATCCAGGAAGAACCACTCAAACCTGAGCGACCCCGTTTTACGAAGCGCCTAATCAAATGAAAGAAGCCGACACCGAAGTATCACTTCCGAAATTCCAGCTTGGTGAGCAGAGCCGCCTTGCCCAGCGAATACAACGCTACCGCAATCACAAAGACCAGATCCACACCAAAATTAGTGAGTTGCGACGAGAGACCCCAGAAATAACCCATGTGACCTTTTCCTCCAATCTCTCCGACAACATCACCTACCGGACCTCCCTTCGGGGCGTCGAGAAGATATTTTACCGTGCTGCCATGAGCTTTACCTTGGCCGGCTTGGACCAGGGCCTAGATCTGGGCCACGACGCCTTCCTCCACCGCTGTGTCGAAGAGTCCAAACCCACCCCCGATGAAACAGATTGAATGCCGCACCTGTGACCTCTGTCCCCAGACCCGTTGCATTGACGTAGCGTTTGGCTCAGGCCGGATCATGCGCGGGGAGGGCAGTGAACCAGGCCGACCACGGGTAGAGATGTGGTTCAAGAACAAGATCGAAGAGTGCCCACTACGACCCAATATCCTGGCAGAACGAGTCAAGGTAGGATTAGCGGTGGTGGAAGAGCCACGAAATCAACAGGTACTTGACGATAACAAGAGGTAGTGAGATAATCGCTTTAATCTGAATGTAGGCGGAGGGTTAAGAAGCAAATATTGTTCATTGAACCCCCTTCCGGCTACATACGGGTGGGGGTTCTTTTATGATCACATTACCGCTGATTATTAGTCTAATTGTTCAACTTATTGGATTTCTGCCGAAGTCTCCTCTTTTACTCACCATCAACAATGGCCATGTCGTCCAAACCCTAGGAGCAACCAAATGATTCATTGTTATAATCCCACCTGCACATACGCCGAGAAGCTGATTGAAAACCGAGACCAGTACGGTCATCTGATCTACGACGCCTTAGGTGGCCATATGATTGATGTTGGTGAGTATTTACCAGGAGAACGCCCGTACACGGCATTTTGTAGCGAGGAATGCCACGGCGCCTATTACCCCAATCTACCAGAATTTGCTGATGATGCCCCGGTCAGAACCATTGAAGATATGCAGCGCCATTGGCTCAGGAAGACCTCTATTCCGGCAGATAAACACCAGTTGTACCTCAATAACCCTGAACTGCTAATTGAGCCCAATCCAACCGAACCCAAGGAATGAAGAACAAACAGCGTGTCATTAAGATCAAGGCTGGACGTGCTTACCTACATTCATCCTACAAGACAAACAAAATTACCTATGAATCAATCATCCCTCTTGGTTCTGATGCCAATCAGATTCAACGCCTCGTGCTGTCATTCAATGCCGATGTGGTATTTTTGAAATGACCGTCGTCAACAACAAGAGTACGGAGACCAAGGCGGCAGCCTTCCCACTCCACAGCCAACGGAAAGGCGTAAAACCGATGGGAAGAGCAAGGACTAAGCTGGGGGACCTCAAGGGGTAACCAGATACAAGCGGTGTTCTTAACGCCTCCGCCCGGTGTCATGTAACCATAAAGACCGGAGAGATAGAACTAAGTGCCTGGCCAGAGACATGGCCGCCGTTTACAAAAACAGGCATGAATCACTAGCCCAAGTAGGGATCTTTCTGGTGCTCTCTTAGGGGTTAGGGATTTAGGGATTTCTTCTAGCTCTGTCTTAGCTTTGAATAGTAGATGTAAACGGCGGCGAAAGACGCTGCTGCCTGCACAAGGCAATGAAAGCCATACTGCATCTAAACAGTGTTAAGTGAAGCCAAACTCCTATCTTGACACATACTGATACATCGTATACAATAGCTATATGTCCAATGAATTGACCCACATCACTGTTTACACCGTTAATGACGTTGCCAAGATGCTCCGAATAGATCATCAAACCGTTCGACGTTATATCAAGGCTGGCAAGATAAAAGCTATCCGTTTTAGTGGAAATATCCGTATTGCTGCTACTGAAATTGACTACCTTTTAGAAAAGGGTCAGGAATGAACAAGTTACTTTCCGTTCAAGCCAAATTACAGGCGGTACTTGAGCTTCAATTGGAAGCAGCACAAACGATGAACTATCTCCAAGCTCGTGAAACTGAACTAGAAATTGAGCTAATCACCATCCAAGAACAGTTGAATCAGGAACATGAGTGGACCCGGATTGAAGTTGAGCAAGACCTGAATGCCCAAGAGAAAGCGAGGACTACCAACCATGAATGAATTTGAATTCAACGCTCGGATGCTTGATGACGAACTACGATCTGAAGCGGAGAATGAGCAAAAGGAAGAAGCTGGCAGTATGACAGATGTATTACAGCAGTTGGATGAATTAGTTAGAGATGCACACGAGCTAACGGTTAAGTATGGGACTAATAGTAAAACAGACGAAAGGAGGAACCAATAACAATGAACGATATTAATTGCAACATTCACAGTGTTCCATTCAAACACTACGATAAAAACGGTAAAGACTGGTGGGCTCACTCCTACCCCGATGGTCAAGGTGGCACCGCCTGGTGTAATTACAAAGAAGGTGACCAGAAACGGGCTGTGAATACGACCTCAGCCTATATCCCCGCCTTGACGACCAAGACCTATGGAACAGATCAGGCAGAGAGAGTGGACCGAGAACGCCGCATTCAGCGACAGCACTGCCATGAGATGGCCCTGAGGTATCTAGACCTTTTACAGAAGACCGATGA
>Ga0163150_10001886_pt1 | contig 34002 bp, 27 predicted proteins | sample OliLakLV19P2IB_FD_148628 | JGI IMG/M metagenome (GOLD analysis project Ga0163150, IMG submission 148628) | Freshwater microbial mat bacterial communities from Lake Vanda, McMurdo Dry Valleys, Antarctica - Oligotrophic Lake LV.19.P2.IB | ecosystem: Environmental > Aquatic > Freshwater > Lake >...
CAGACGGCGACAGCAATATTCTGCAGGCAATCCTCTGCCGCATGCGCATCGCCGACCCGCGACCGGAGGATTCTCAACATCCAAAGCCGGTTGCGGTCGAATTCCGCACTCCAGTCAATTGCCACAGCCGCGTCGGTCATGATTCACGTTTCATCAGGTGCTGTACGGGATTACAGTCGCCGAAGAACGCCGGTTCCCGACCCTTTTTTCAGAATTCCACGGAAATGAAAGGTGTGCCAATCCGGCAGAAAATCCCCCGTTTCCCGGCCAAAGGAGAGCTGCAAAGCCGCCAATCAGCCCCCATCGCCAGTCGTACCCGTTTCCGGACCATCCCCCGATTCATCCGGCGCACCCATATCTTCGGGCTTTTTCGCGTCGACGGGTGGCGGTTCCTTGGCTGCATCCACGGTCCGCTCTATCGTCTGCTGGCGCTCTTCATCCAGTTCCATAAACGGCTTGTCAAAAACAGTCCGGGCCCACAAATCCTGGTCGCTCCAGGCTTCGGCCGATTTCAAGCGGACCTTCAACAACGGCAACTGGCCGGAAACAACCAGCGTCGCCGTTACCGGCTGGCCCTGCACTATCCCCGTGGCAACGTATTCCATTTTTCCGGCGCCAGCTTCGCTGACAACAAAAATGGTCTTTCCCAATCCAAACGAATGCTCAACCTTTTCCTCACCCTCACCCTCACCCTCTACCAGTTTCCATTCGGTACCGGTTGCCTTGCTGCTGACCAGGTCCAGCCGGACATCCGAGGGCATCACACCGAACTTCGACCCATCCAGAAAATCAGCGGGAGTATAACCAGCGAAACGAAGATGGAACTGCTCGCCACCATCGGGTGGATCATACAGGATCTGTCCTCCAAAGGCCGAAACCGAAGCCGCAGTCTGTTTGGCATTCAGGTAACCAAAATCAATTTGCAGCGGCAGGTCCTGAATCAAAATCAATGTCGCTTCCTTCTTCAGCCGAACGTCGAACCTCCGGTTGATCGGCCGGTCCGCATACCTCTCGCTTGCCGAAGATACGATTTCCAGCAGATCCGCCCGCACCGTGACATCACCCATATGCTTCAACTCGCCATCGACGACCCGCATTCCGTCAAAACGTATTTCGTCGATCCGCAACTCACGGCCGGAATCCGGGTCGGCCAGCACAATATCCTTCAGCCACACCTGTTTGATTTCGACTTCGCCATTTTTGACGTCAAAGTCAAAGTTGCCATCCCCGAAACTGGCGATCTCACGAAAAAATCCGGAAAAGTCCAGGTTGGTGTTTACATCAAAATCTTCATCCAGATGAACCAGGAACCGGGCGCTGTCGATGTTGATCTTTTCCACAACGAAACCGGTCTTGTTCCAGGCGGAACCCACGGTCCGGTATTTGACTTCGATTCCGTTCAGCTCCGACCACTCCGTGTCGTCCGGATTCTCCCGGAACCGGAGTTTGCGGATTTCCACACCGGTCGAAAGGTTCCCCTTCATGTCTTCGATTTCCACAGCGCCCGACTCTTCGATACTTGACTCCAGCATTCGGAGGGGAAAGCTGCTGTAGAATAGACCCCAGTACCCCAACCCGCACAAAACGATGACCATCAGAATCACTGACCCGCATCCAACGGCCGCGCATCCAAAGACCCGGCCCGTTGATCCGCCAGATTGCGCCACAGGCGGAACTTGCGGTGGAAACTGTTTGCCCGGAAAGCCTGGTGGGGAATAGTTTGGCTGCATAATTCGCGGTCTTCCGGATAACGGCTGGTGACTGGGGCGGGAACTGTTCGCCCCGCCCACCGGCGTATTGTCGTCAAAGAGACTGATTCGGGCAAACCAGTCGAAAATCCCATGGAATTTCGGTTCTCCTGCCCAGCTGTTATTCTGTCTGGCCAAAACCTTGCGGAATTCCCCGGCCGGTTTCCCAGGTTCTTTCCATCCGGAATTGAAATACAAGCCGATATGTCCATGCAGCCATCCCAGACTTCTCAGAAAACGGGCCTGATCCAGGGTGATTGCGTCCAGTTGCTGGCCGGATTGCCTGCCGGATGCGTTGATCTGGTGTTCGCAGATCCCCCTTTCAATATCGGCTATCAATACGACGTCTACCAGGACCAGCGCAACGACAGCGAGTACCTCGACTGGTGCCGCCAGTGGATTTCCGGAGTCCACCGCGCCCTTAAACCGGATGGCACATTCTGGCTGGCGATTGGCGACGAGTACGCCGCCGAACTGAAAGTCATTGCTCAGGAAACCGGATTTGTCAGTCGCAGTTGGGTCATCTGGTATTACACGTTCGGTGTGAACTGCAAGAACAACTTCAGCCGCTCCCACACCCACCTGTTCTATTTTGTTCGCGATCCGAAGCAGTTCACATTCAACAGCTCCGATCCTGACTTGCGCGTTCCTTCGGCACGACAACTGGTTTATGCAGACAGTCGCGCCAACCCGGCCGGACGATTGCCCGATAACACCTGGGTCCTGAGGCCGCAGGATATTCCCGAGAGCTTTGCTGAAAGTGGCGACACCTGGTATTACCCACGCGTGGCCGGAACATTCAAGGAACGGCAGGGATTCCACGGCTGCCAGATGCCGGAGCAGGTCCTGGGCCGGATCATCCGCGCATGCTCCAACGAAGGTGAAACGGTACTCGATCCGTTTGGCGGCAGCGGAACGTCCCTGGCCACCGCAAAAAAACTGGCCCGCAACTGGCTCGGGTTTGAACTGAGCCCGGAGTACGCCGAAAAAATCCGCAAGCGGCTTGACGCGATCTCGCCCGGCGATCCGCTGGAAGGATCCGAAAACCCGCTGGTCAGCTCGCCGAAAACTGTCGATGGAAAGACCGTACGGCGGCGAACCGGTCCGCGCAATGCCAAGCCCAAACACGCTGCGCCGGAATCCGGACTGTTTGACTGATCTCCTGACCCCGCCACGATCATGCACCAGGAAAATCCACGCCTTCTTTGCCCGGATTGGCAACAACGGCACCGTCCGCTTCGAACAGGTTGATGTGTAACGACTGTTATTTACCACATCGAACCAACCAGCAGCACCAAAAATGCATACGTCGCAAATTTCATGATCTCAACATTCAACAATCATTGTACTCATCACGCTCCGCCGTGATGTCGTTTACAGATCCCATTACGCTCCCCTCCAATCGCAATCCAACCTTCCCCTACGCGACAAACCGACCCGATTCCAAAAAGGAAACAGTTTGCTTCTGGGCCTTCCGATGCCACGGCAAAACCCCGTGCATGCTGAAAACAACCGTAAAGTCCGCTTCACCATCCAGGTGCGTGCTGGTTTGCCGAATCACCCGGTCCAGGCTGGCAGCGATCACCCCAAATTCGCACCGGTCCGGCAGCGGCAACGAATTGACGTAGCTGTCCGGATGATCACCCAGTTCTTTCATCGTCGGACAAAACCAGTTCACGGCTGGCGCTATGATCCGCGCCGCATGTGAACCGTGATTGGGAGGAGCCAACATCACGATTCGCCCCAGCCTGGACGGCCGGCCCTTTTCAATCGCCGCCCGAGAAACGATGCAGCCCATGCTGTGGGCAACTACGTGGATCCGTTCAATGTCGTTTCGAAATTCCACATCGCGCAAGATGGCCGTCAGCTTTGATGCGTGCCAGTCGATACTGCGGGTCGTACTGCGATAGCCCCAGTTGTTAACCTGAAACCCGACGCGTACCAGGTACCTGGCCAATGGCCACATCACCAAACGCTTGGCCGACAAACCATGCACCAACACCACCAGCTCCCGCCCTCTGGCCGACTCCCTGTCGGCTATCGACAGGTGCTTCAATTCCGGATTGTCTGATGCAAAAAACATGGCAACCTGGCAATATCAGGCGTATTGAACCCGCACAGTCTGCGACTCGAATTACGCTATCGCCGGTTTCGACGCAATACAACCAATCCGGCCAATGCCAGCAGCATTCCCCCACTGGCCGGTTCGGGAATTGATGTCAGCATTCCACCATTCCCGTTCCAGACCATCGCCTGCGGTCTGGCCCCAGCCGGCACAATCGCGTCGCCGAAAATGAAATCAAAAACCAGATGCCCAGGACCAAAGCAGGCGCAGACAACGGATTACCTGCTTTCAACCGCTTTGGCCGGCAATCCTGCGTCAGTCTGCGCAGCAAGGCAGTCAATCAGTTCCTGAACCTGAACGCGATAATAGTTGAAACTTGGCTTGCGCGCCCTGACGCCAGAGAATTCGTGCCAGGGCTGTTTGGCCAGCGAGTCCGGTGACGCGTTGAAATCGACATCGACGAGTTTCGCCAGATCGTCGATCGACATGCCGCTGGCCTGGTTGACGTGAATCGGGTTTGGCATGGATTTCAAGTCCGTCGAGCTGGGCAGTGAATAGGAAATGCTGGCAACCGCTGTTACGTCCTGATCAAGATCGTCCCACGATCGAGGCCATTTCCCAACACGCTGAAAATGGTTCCTGACCGCCATGGCTGCAAGAGCGGCAGCGTCGTTGTGTAGTTGTGCATTGGGATCTCCCTTCTTTCCGGTCAGCACCGGATACGCCACGGCTATGCACAATGCGATCGCGACGATCATCCCAAATGCCGACAGGAACCGTCGCATCGACAGCATCACGATGAACACAACCAAAACAAAGACTGCCCCAACCACGAAAAAAACAAGTGCGTAGGGCGTAGCATCAAATAATCCGGATGTTCGACCGTCTGCCGTATTGGTAACGATCGCGTAGTAGGGCCGAAAACAGGCCAGCGGTACGGCGACACAAACCATCCAGACGAACAGGCTGCGCAGCGAGTAGCGGGGACCCCGCAATACGCCAGGAGCTTGACTTTGGTCTGACATTGCGACTTCAATTCCCATGCCAAAAAGATTCCAGCCAAACCCGGCAGCGGCCCGATCACCTTAAATTTTCAGTTTTTGCCCGGCCAGTTTTTCGATCTGCCGCCGGATCGGGCGATGGTTGTTCGATCGGTCTGCCCGGCCCTTCGATCTTCGTCCAGACCGGCGAACGCTTTGGAAAGACAAAGTGCAAAGTCTTTGGCGAGAAAATGGATGCGTAGAATTCAGGAAGCGGCGTATCGAATGATGAGCACAAAACAGGTGTGTCCCGACCACCGACCAGTTCGCGAGCTGCGCCGATCGACAACTGCTCTCCCTGAACGTTGAAGATATCGATTAATCCATTTCCAGCTTGACGCCATTTCCTGTTACCAAATTGTTTTATACACACTTTTTGTCCAACTCAACCAACCGGCGTTTTCTGGCTAATTGTCCTTTTCCTGACTGTCTGGTACGCGTTTTGGCAACAGCGTTTCGGCTTTGCTTGCCAATGGATCTGCCAGTCTGATGCAAGTTGTCTCATCAGCAATCAGGGCAGGATCAAAATCGGATTCCTCCATGTTTTCGTTAACTGAAAACCAGTGAAAATCGAACCGCAAGTTTCCATTGCCGATCCACGATTTGCCGTCGATCTCTTTCTGCCCCTGGTATTTTCGGTTGATGGAGGCGGGTATGTACATCCCAGAAAGCTCATTCCAGGAATAGTCTTCCTTCGACACGAAAACCCATTGCCCGCTGGGAGCCTGTAGGTAAATCGATCGGGAGTCCGGAACAATTCTGGTTTGATCAAAAACAACTGTGCTACGGGCCGGCACCCTGCCTCCGGGCATTTTCTCGTCCCAGCAGATTTTGATCCTTCCTGAAACACCTTCCGGTTCGATTCGACTGATCGTATCGCCTGAAGCACAACGCGCGACTGCCGACTCGATTTGAGTCAATGTCAATGCCGATCCGAATGTTACAATTCCTGCAGCGTTCAGCGATGGCACTTTGAAATCCCGAAACAACTGCTCCAGTCCTTTCGAATCGCTAAAACCGGCAGCTTCTCCAGAAGGAAAACTCCCAAGTTTGGTAAAGCACTTGCCACCCAGTTCAACGGTGAACGCGCCGAACTTGAGTTCGTCTTGCGAACCACCAATTTCCCGGATGCCATTTTCAGTAATCAAGAACGCATCTTTTGAGGACGCTCGAACAAACAGATACCGACCCTTGGTCCTGTCAAACCGAAACCGGTAAAAGACAGCCTGTGCAAACGTCAGTTCCTGGTCAGACTTGGTCAATTTCCCCTCGCCATTCTCGGCGTCGGCAATAATTGTCGAGCCAAGATCGTCCAATTGACGTATCAAAACGTCGCCCGTTTCCATCCCTTGATAATTAGCGAAAAAAGCCTCGTATAAGCTGCCGGCCCGAAGTCGTTCTTCGCGGCTGATCGAATCCGGTATAGCAACAAAATCCGGCACGTCATCCTGGGCCGGGCTCCATGCTGCTGTATTCAGCGTCCAACACAAAGCAAACAATGCAAACAGGCAACGAGCTTTCAATCCTCCACATTTCATATCACCACCAAAATGTCTACAGGGAACACAAGTATTCAATCATCTCCCAATATCCGAATCATTGACCGTTATTGCCCACCTCCGTTTTGGGATTCGGGGTTTTCATCTGACAGTCCCCCATTAGGATACTGGGGGTGACCAACATTGTCACAGGTCAAAGTTGAATCAAACACAACGGTTCTCCGTACAACCAGGTCCGGCGTTTCAGCTCCATCAGAGCAAGGAGTAATGATATTCGGATCGACCGGAGCGCTCTCGCAACTGCAGGAAACATTTAAGGTACAAACCACATCCCGGGGCCATTGCACATCCTTAAGACCGGCGGGATCCAACGGGTTCTGGGACGGCGTAAAGCCCTTAGTACTGCTTGCCGGTTCCGCGATTGCCATATTCAAGACCGCACCTGGCGTAGAATATTTCTACCGGTGGAACAACCACTGAGTCAGGTGGTGTACCGAACAGAATTTCGCACGTCGCGGCACCACATCCAGATGCGGTCACAGCTCCGCAACTCTTGGGTGTTGGAATGATGCATGGATGACACCCTCCAAGGCAATCTGTGTTTTTTTTGACGTCAGTTCCAGGTTGAATTGGTTCCTCGGCAGGAGTGGGTTCTCCTTGTGCCACCACCGCGCTGGCTGCACTCCCAAATCCCAAAAACACCAGTAGAAATATGAACAAAAAGGAGTGTTGGTCTCGTTTCATATTAAAATCCCCAAAAGCATTTACTGCAAAAAAATGACGGGAAATTCCAGTTCCACAATTTCACCGGCAACATTTAGCGCCAACTTCAGCGTGTGAGGAGCGCTTGCTACATGCCCGGATTGCGCGTCGCTTGCCATCGGATTGAGTGGTGTCTCCATCTGTATTCGAAATGCAGTGCTGGATTTACCGATGGGAGAAACAATTGCCTGAACTTCGTTTTCGCCAATCCAACAGCTGGCAGAAATGGCAGGAGTTGATTCGATCCGATCGGCCTTTTCGTCATTTGGCTGCGGGGCCACATCCCTGATTCGAAGAATGGCACTTGACCGCCACGCGATTGACCCACCTTCCTGGTTGGGTTTCCTGTTGTCATTCGAAAAAGCAATGACGTTTGGAGTAACACGAATTCTGGCAGCCTGCCGAATGGTAAGTCGCATAGAAGATCGGCGCCCGGTTATTGGATCATGAACGTCTATTTCACCGCTAATCGGACCATCGGCTACTGCAGCAGCACTACACCCAACACGTAGAACGAATCCGGTATCGCTTTTTACAATTTCGCCGATCACGTCACGCAACGAAGCAGACGTGCTTACTTTTACGTCGGCAACTTTGACCGGATCTGTAATGATCAGGGGAAAGTCCGACCATACCATCGGCTTGCCTTCCTCAATTTCAATATCCCTGCTCAAATCAAGCAGGTTCATCAGCCCGGCAAGTTTATAGTTCATGTTAAGACGGACTGCTGCCGAGACAGAATTCGCATGGCTTTCCGCTGGAACGACACCCGCCGAGATCGTTATTGGCATGGTAAACGTCTCGCGAGGAAAACGGTCAGGTGTCCGAAATTCGAGAGTGCAAATCACAAAGCCTTTGGGCGTGATTTTGGTCGAAGACGTCCGAAACGAAATACAATTGCACAGCGTCACATCAGGAGATATGTACAACTCACTATCACCAGGATTCTCAATCGTCAGCGCCGCCAGAACTTTGCCGCTTGAGGGAAGGGTACCCAAGTCCAAATCACAGCGATAATCTTCGCAGTCGTCAATTCGGACAAGCATTCCCGAAGCAGAGACTTTGAGTGGTTCAACCTGTCCGATGGCAACCGCACCGAAGGTAAATGTACAACCCGCAACCAGTGACATCAGGCACATGCAGGAAGACATTACTCTGGTAAACATCCTTCGGCAATTCATGGATTAGTCTCCGTATCCATTCATCCCGTTAAAACCTGCAATTTGCTCAGGCGATTATCACAGGGGGGCAGACGAAACGCGACGATCTTACCAGAGAGAGAGAGAAGTCACAATGGAGTGAGAGCAGAAGTGTACCAGCAAAGGTTGGTTTTCAATAAAGACTTGCGAAATGAGGGAATTTCAGGGCCTGAACTGAATGTCGCGAGGAATAGTCGTAAATCGTTGGTGCGAAACGAGATAGACCAGAATGGGCCCCACCCGGAATCATTGGGTTGGTATCAAACAATCCGACAAGTGCAAGGAGGCCCTTTCGTGCCTATCTCGTTTCACACCAACAACTTACGCACCCATTAAGTGCCATTCGGACCTGTCCCCGTTTCGTCCCTCATTCGGCAATGGTCGTCAGAAAATTGTTCTGCTGGTTGCCAAACAAATGATTCGAGAGAACTGGAGCATTCTGCCCGTTCCCCCCATCGGTTCCCGGATCACCCGACAGCCCATCATCACCGTCCTGCCAGACAGCTGTCGTCAACCCACCGGATTTCCACGGACGGAATACGTTCAATCCAAATGCCAGCGCAATAACAACCAGTAACGATTTGGCAGAAAGCATGGCAAGTCCCGGGGATGCAAAAACACGAACAGGAGTCATGGGAAACAGGCAAGGGTCAGACTCCAAAGCTGACCCTCCCATCCTACACAACCAGCCTCCAAAATCAAAAAACCGCCCGATCAGCCACCTGGTTCGCTCGCCATGTTCGGTAATTATTGTTCGATCGGTCTGCCCGGCGCTTCGATCTTCTTCCAGTCCGGCGACTTTTTCGGAAAGACGAAATGCAATGTCTGTGGTGAAAACATGGACGCGTAGAATTCAGGAAGCGCCGTATCCCATGCAGAGCACAGTACGGGTGTATCCCGCCCGCCGATCAGTTCACGGGCAGCTTCGATCGACAGCCGCTCTCCCTGAACATTGAAGATATTGACGTCCTTGAGCACCGTTTTCGTCAACGAGCGATTGTTGTACGACTCTCCCAAAAACCCGATATAGTACGTCTGGTAACTGACCAGCACGAGGTTGTCCCCGTCATCGATCGATGCGGCCACAACTATCTGGGGCGGATCATAAGGAGGAGCAACGATTTGAATTCCGGCGAAATCCACCGTCCGATTTTTGCCTGGTCGATCCGGTCAGTTGCCCCCCGAGCTGCTCATGAAGAACGATTTTCCGTTGCCAACCAGCGGCGTTGGGTCGCGCTCAAACTCTTCGCTGGACGTTAACGGATACCGCATGCAGAACTGGTGATCGGTCAGTACCTGACCACGGATCATCGAATCAAATACGCTTCCCGACTGGCCAGCCACCGGTTGCGAGCCGCTACGCGCCATCTGGCCTGCCTGGTTCATTATCGCCTCCATACCCGGCATCGACATCCCGCCAGTCATCAACCCCAACCCCCGCGATTCGATCTGGTCCTCGCTGAACCCGAAATTGGCCAGCCGCGTGCGGTGACTGTCAACGACAATTGTTTCCGGGCGAACATTCGACTTGCTTGCGCTCCGTTTAATCTCGTCAAACAGGCTTTTGGCAAACATCAATTCCTGTTTCAGCTCGTCAGCCGGTACAAAGCCGGACACCACGTGAAAGATCTCCCCTTCCGGCGTCAGGAAAAGTATCTGCAGATTCTGCGGCCCGTTGCCGCGAATGCAGGTACCGGCCGGATCGCCCGGACTATGACGGATCGACATGCCGGCCGTCGCGTCACCCTCGGTGCTGGTGTGGTAACAAACAAAGTCTTTATCGAGCAGATTGCAAACGTCTGGCTGTGAGAACGACACGGTCCTCATGGTGTGTCCCGCGCTTCACATGAACCCGGTCATGTCACCAAGGACCCGGAACCAGACCAGGGGCCGGTCGTCGTTCGGTCCTTCCCCGCCACTGGCGATTTTCCGCGCGACATTCTCGTCCGCAAGCCAGCGCACACCGTGAATGCGGTCCACACTGGCGGACCTGTCGCTGCCCAACGTTTTGGATGTGACACCGGAAACCGGTTCGCCCCTCCGGCCAGCCAGCATCTGTTTGGTCATGATTTTTTCGACCAGCCGCATGTCGGCCGAATGCAACTCACTGGCCGGTACCTCGCGCGACGTTCCGTCTGCCAACTCCAGCATCAGGGACCCTGTTTGAAAATCCCACGACAGCGGTTTCGCCTGAATTGGATCTTCACCACTCTTCAGCCGAAACTGCTCCAGCTCCTGGGCGCCGGCGACGCCCCCAGAGATCAGGCAGAACATGACTGGCAATATAAAATGCAGATAACGCATTGAACCCGGCTCCTCTGTTGAAACGGTTACTGTCGGTTGCCCCAATGTTTCTTCATTTGTCGTTTAGCGGCCGGTCCGCAGCTGTTGCATCGCCCGCTGGAACTCTTCCGGAGTTGAAAACTGCATGGATTGACCGTTGTTATTGATCATCCCGGAAAACATCGGCATCGAATTGCTGTTCCCAGGCAATTGACCCATTCCCTGGTTCGACGTTCCCTTCGACCCCGTCGATGAATTGCCCGGGTTGCTGGCACCATTTCCAGCGTCAACGCCGGGCATTTGCCCCATCATCATCCGGCCGAACATCGGGCCGAACATTTCCTGTTGGGCTTCGAGAAACTCTTTCGGCGACGAAAACCGCTGTTCCTGGCCGTTGATATTCAGCATTCCCGAAAACGCCGATGAACTGTTTCCCCCTTCGCCGCCCGGCATTCCGGACAGCATCTGTTGGCGAATGCGATGGAACTGTTCCATAATTTCATCCGGCGTCGTTGGCCGGACTGATTGTCCGTTAATGTTCATGGCCGATTTGGCGACAGCGTTTTCAAGACCATCCACCATTCCCCGCCATTGACCGGGGAACTGTTTTGGTTCCTCGCGAATTATGTTCCGCGACGTATCGAGCACCTGGGCAAAAACTGTCGGCGAAGAAATTCTGAGCGGCCGGTCCGCTGCATCAATCAGCCCGCTGAACTCGCCCCGGTCATTCAACGCCACAGCCGTCGCCGGTTCAGTCGCATCGTCGCGCCAGGCAGGACCGAACAGTCCCCGGTCCATTCCACTGGCCGCAAGCAACAGCTCTTCGGAACCATCACTGGACCACGGCCTGGCTGTCAACTCTCCCCGCTCGACCTGCACCAGCGTTCCTTCTGCAGGCCGTACGTCCAGATAAGCCGCCAGGTTGTCCCGCCCCTTTAGCCAAACTGTCGGAGTGGCAACGGAGAAATCCGACTCACCACCGACCGGCTGAAAACGAAACCGGCCTTCATCAACCCGCACTTCACGGGGAGACTCCACAGTCACTATGGCCGGACCCTGAAACACAATCTCGGTTCCGTCATCGAGGACCAGCCCCGCAACTCCCGATCGCAGTCTGTAACTGGCCGGAAACACATGATCGTCCACTGGCCGCAGTTCCCATTCGCTATCCGGGGTAAACCGGAGTCCGGACAAATCCGCAACCGTCGTGACTCCACTCCCCGCCCCCGGTTCCACCCGTTCCATTACATCTTCGACCGGAACGTTTTCTGCCAGACGAGGGGATTCAACCCTGTCCGTCGAGGGCCTTTCGACCTGAAACTGGCTCTTTCCATCTTCCGGCGTCACGGCAACAATCGCAGGCCGCCGGTCATTTCGCGGATACCACCACCATGTGCCGGCTGCAACCAGCGCCGTCGCGGCAGCGGCAGAAATCCATGCAATCGTGCGCCTCGGAGACACCGGATTTTTTATGGGCCGGTTTTTTCTCAATCGTTCCAAAGGACTCGCCACTGCCAGGTTTGGAACCGGTGTCTTGTCCGGAGCTTCAATAACAACGGGCTCCACCAAGCATCGTTGGGCAAACGCGGCTCCTGTCGACTCGATCCGGTGCAGCTCCAGCAATTCAGCGTGCATCTGCTGGTTTTCTTCCAGCAACCTCGCCATATGACCACCTCCCCTGCGGGCATCGTCCAGCTCCAGGACTTCGGGGCCCGACAGCATCTCCCCTTCCAGTTGCCTTGCCTGAATTTCCAACAGTCGTGGTTCGGTCATGATTTCTTCTCCAGTTGACGGCGAATGCATTTTCCCAGTGCCCGCCTGATTCGTGTCAGCATCATTCGCACTCCGCTGCTCCCCTTGCCCAGCCGGACGCCGATCAACTCCGATGATTTTCCCTGGCCATAAAACTCCTGGACGATCTCCCGGTGTTCGGGTTGCAACAGACCCAGACAATGCCGCAACGCCTGCAACCGGGTCTCTCCCTCCGCACCCGCACCAACAGAGTTTTCACTGGCCACCGTTCCGGCCGACAGGCTGTCGACAAGTTCGTTCAGGTTTCCTGTTGGTGCCGGCTGCCGCGAATTCTTTCTCAACCAGTCGATCGCCTTGTTCCTGGCCACTCGCAACAACCATCCCCGCACTGACTCAACCGCCTCGCCACAAGACTGCCGTTCGTCCTGGTTCGTCCGTTGAAACCAGACGACAAAAACTTCCTGGGCCAGGTCATCAACCGTTTGTGAATCAAAGACCAACCGTGAAATCTGCCAGCGGACCGATGCCTGGTGTTCCATAACAACCGCCTCGCGGTTCTCCGATCGTTCGTCCGGTTGCCGGTTGTCTTTCACGTGTCCAATGCCTGGAATTGGGGCGGGTCAAATGGGAAGTCGCAAAGGGATGGCTGATGCAACGAAAATAATCCGGGATCCGGCGAAAATAAGCCGGATTCATGGAATTTGCCGCACATTCCTGGCAATCCTGGCGGAATTGCAATCAGCCGGGAAGGGTTGGGGATCACCCGCCGGAACCCCGGTCCGGGCTCCTCCCTGTCTCCAACAGCCGCCTGGTCCACTCGTTCTGAAACACGCCCTGCGGATCAGCGTTCCGAACCTGTTCGGAAAACTGTTTCCATCCATCAACATTGGCCAGCAGCTCCGATTCGCCAATATCGTTGAATTTCCCCCAATGGGCACGGGCTCCAAACATCCGGATCGAACTGCGGGTCAACAACCGCGCAAAATCGACAAACGCTTCCCTCGCATCGGGCGGAAAATAACAAATCAGGCTGACCGCATATCCCGGTTCGTCCCATCCCGCCGTCATCGATATCAGCGTGTCATCCGGCAGGACCCGCCGAACACAGATTGGGTAATGATGGGTGTATCGCCCCCGCAACGATTCCAGCTCCTTCTGCAGTTCAACTCCCGACCAGCGTTCCCGCAACTCCGCCGGCAATTCTGCCTTTTCTCCCGACGCCACCCGCACCAACCACTTCACAAACTGCATCATTCCATCCAGTTCGCTTCGCCGGACAAACATCTCGATTTCGATGTGCCGGAACAGATCGTGCCGCATGGTCAAAATCCGGTCCGACCGGTCCACCACTCTCCAGTTGTGAATCACGAACAGCGGTATGGCCCGGCCAAACAGGAACTTCACGATCGACGGACTGCGAAACAGCCGGGTTGCGGCCAGAATCAGCAAATGCATGGCAACATCAAAAATGACAGCAAAATAAAGCTGGAATAGACGCGAAAACCTTTTGGAAATCTTCTCGCCCGTCACCTCGACCCGATGCTGGCCGATGAAATTCCATTTCCAGGGGATCAGATAGAACTGCTGCAGCGGATAATCTGGCTCGCGGGACAACGCACTTGCCAGATCATCATGGTTTTCAAAATGTTCTTCGATCAAATACTGTTTGCGAATCTCCAGGTCGACGCTGATGACAACCCCCAGACATCCCAGGCTGCACCGCGCGCCCTGTAACGCTGGCCCCGAATCAATGGTGCGAACCACCGTACGCCCTTGATCATCCAGCTGGGCCAGCCTGATTCCGCGAACATAATGCGACAGGGAATGTTTTCCCGAACCGTGGGTCCCGGTTGCAATCGCGCCGGCAATCGACTGCTCGTCAATCAGTCCAATGGATGGGAGCGTCCATCCTCCCAGCCTGCGAAGCTCCGACACGATCCGCTTGACCTGGGTTCCGGCCCCGACCCTTGCAAACCGCTCGCCGTTTTCTTCGACGATCTGCAGCGTGTCCAGCCGCCGGAGGTCCAGCAATTCATCCGTCGACAAAACAATCTCACTCCACGAATGCAAACGGCCCATCACCCGTATCCTGCGGCCATTCATATCGCCAAGTATTTCCAGCAACTCTCGCTCATTGGCAGGCTGATGCAATTTTGCCGGCTCCAACCGGACGTTGCCCCCAAAGTTGCTGATCGATGATCTCATGACTCCCCAAATTCGATCGACGTCAATATCAGTAGCCGTTGCAAGCAGTGTAGCCGATTCAGGATTCGATATACTCAAAGCAGGTTTTGACGCTCATGATTTCACTGCGAGGATCACTTGGTTCGGCGGATACTTTTTCTGCTGGTCGCTGCCGCCGTACTGGTGGCGCTGATTATCTACAGCCAAACGCGAACGGTAACGCCCTACGTTTCGGGACAGATCGAAACTGAAGAAATCCGGCTGGGTTCCCGCGTGGGCGGCCGGGTGAAGAATGTTCTGGTTGCGGAAGGGGATCAGGTTTCGGTGGGCGATGCGATCGTCGAATTTGAACCGTTTGACCTGAACGAGCGCGAACAACAGGCCCTGGCACAACTGGCCGAACGGGAGTCGGCATTCCAGAAACTCTCAGCGGGCATGCGCGCCGAGGAGATTGCCCAGGCCAAAATCCGGCTCGACCGGGTGACGGCAGAGCTGAGCCTGGTTCGGGCCGGTCCCCGCCCGGAAGAAATCGCCGCTGCCGATAACCGGCTGACGGCCGCCAACGCAGAATTCCAGCTGGCTCGCCTCGAAAACGAACGGATCGTTCAGCTGTTCCAGTCCAACGCCGTGGCCAAATCGGAATTCGACAGGACTCACGAACAGTTCGAGTCGGCCCGGTCGCAGGTCGAAGTCCGCACGAACGAACTCCGGATCCTGCAGTCCGGTTCGCGCGAACAGGAACTGCAAATTGCCCAGGCCGTTGTGGAGGATGCGCGTCTGGCCTGGGAGCTGGCCCGGCAGGGATTTCGCAAAGAAGAAATCGACCAGGCCGCCGCGTCGCGCGACGCAGCCCGCGCGGCACTCGACGCGATTCGCAAACAAAAGGACGAATTGACCATTCACGCTCCATCGGCCGGGTCGATCGACGCAATCGACTTGCAGCCTGGCGACCTGGTCCCTCCCAACGCGCCCGTCCTGACCATGCTTTCCCGTAATAAAATATGGGTTCGCGCCTACGTCCCCCAACGATTCATGCAGGTGACGGTTGGCCAGCAGGTACGGGTCACGGTCGACAGTTTTCCGGACCGGGATTTTCAGGGAAAGATCAGTTTCATCTCCGGTCAGGCCGAGTTTACACCCAGCAACGTGCAAACTCCCGATGACCGCGCCCGACAGGTCTACCGGATCCGCGTCATGATCGAAGGGGACAGCCAGGCATTGCGTCCCGGCATGACCGCCAACGTCTGGCTTGATTCGCTGAAAGCCAACTGATGAACGATCCGGTTATCAGCGTCAACCACCTGTCGCGCAGCTTTGGCCAACTCGTCGCCGTCGATGATGTCTCGTTCAATGTCCGCCGTGGTGCAATCTTTGGACTGCTCGGTCCCAACGGCAGCGGCAAATCAACCATCATCCGGATGCTGCTCGGAATCCTCCCGCCATCTTCCGGTTCGGCCACGGTGCTCGGCCTGGACGTCGTCCGTGATTCCGAATCGGTCAAGCCGCGGGTTGGATATATGTCGCAGCAGTTCAGTCTGTACGCCGACCTGACCGTGCAGGAAAACATCGATTTCTATGGACGCATTTACGGGCTGGGTCCCCGGCGGCTTGCCTCGCGGCGTGATGATGTTGTCGGGTTGACGGGGATCGGCGACCGTTTGGAACAAGCGGCGGGAACCCTGTCGGGCGGCTGGAAACAGCGACTGGCACTGGCCTGTTCGCTGATTCACGAACCCGACATGATTTTTCTCGATGAGCCAACTGCCGGGATCGATCCGGTCGCACGCCGCGAGTTGTGGGACCTGCTGTTTGAGTTGTCGGGCAACGGTGTGACGCTGCTCGTGACGACCCATTACATGGACGAAGCCGAACGGTGCAGCGACGTCGGCTATCTCTATCTGTCGCGGCTGCTGGTGATGGGACGGCCGGAAGAGCTGAAACGGCTTCCCCAGGTGACTCCGTCCGACACGAAACGGTTTGATTTAAAGATTGACGAACCGACCAGGCGGTTGTCGGAGCTGCGCAACATCGACGGCATCCGGGACGCGACCTTGTTTGGTGAACGAATTCATTTGCTGGTCGAGAACCGGCTGGAACCGGGTACGATTCCCGGAAAACTCCCGACCGCTCCCAGCGAATTCGCAATTCGCCCCGCCGAACCCAACCTCGAAGATGTGTTCGTGTCGCTTACACGACTGGCTGATGAAAAGGGGAAGGATTTTTTGCCTATGGGGGATTGGGAATCTGCTGCGTCGCAAAATGTAGCGGAAGGGCGCGAGCCCTCCGGTGCAGCGTTACCGGAGGGCTCGCGCCCTTCCGCTACAACACGCGCTATTCAAAGGTCTTCCGAACCCGCACCCCGGCGCCCCAAACATCGTTCCGGGCTGAACGGCCTTTGGGCGATTCTGGTCAAAGAATTTTTCCACATCCGCCGCCAGCCGACGACCCTGTTTTTCATGCTGCTCGTTCCAGTAATTCAAACCATCATTTTTGGTTATGCGATCAACACGCAGATCGAAAATATTCCGACGGTCGTTCTGGACCACGATGGCCGGACCCAGTCGCAACTGCTCATCGAAAAGTTTCTCAACACCCGCCGCTTTCGCCAGGTCGAACGGGTTTTCAACCAGACCGATTTCGAATCGGTCATGCAGTCGGGCAGGGCCCAGGTCGGGATTGTCGTTCCGCCAAATTTCAGCGAGCGGTTGTTGATGGGGGAACAGGCCTGGCTGCAGGTCATGATCGATGGCAGCGATTCCCAGGTCGCAACCACCGCACAAAGCACCGCCCAACTGCTGGGGCAGACCATTTCGATCCAGATGGCACGGGCTAAAGGGGAAGCCCTGCAACTGGCTCCGGCCCGCGATCCCGAAGGGGGCGTTGTGCTGCCGATCGAAGTCCGCACGCGGCTGCTTTACAACCCCGACCTCGACAGCTCGCACTTTTTCGTACCCGGTCTGGTCGGCGTGATCCTGCAGCTGGTCACGCTGTTCCTGACTTCGTTTGCCATCGTCCGCGAGCGGGAACTGGGAACCCTCGAGCAGTTATTCGTGACACCTGTCGGCCGGTCCGGGCTGATGTTGGGCAAGCTGATGCCGTACGCAATTGTGGGAATGGTCGAAGTCCTGATTATGCTGACCGTGATGATTTATGTTTTCGGCGTTCCCATCAACGGTAGCGTCGTGCTGCTCCTCTGGCTGGCTCTGCTGTTCACCGTATGCTCGTTGGGTCTGGGCCTGTTCATCTCGACGATCGCCCGTTCGCAGCTCGAGGCGTTCCAGTTCGCCTTTATCATCATGCTCCCGTCGATCCTCCTCTCGGGTTTCGTTTTCCCCCGCGCCGAAATGCCGTTGCCGATCTATTTGATTTCATTTGCCTTGCCCGCTACCTATTTCATCGAAATCCTCCGCGGAATTATTCTTCGCGGTGCCAGCCTGACCGACCTGACCTCGTCCGTAGTCGGCCTGTCCATCTGCTGCATCGTCGTCCTCACCGCCAGCATCACCCGCTTCAGGAAGCGGCTGGGATAGCCTGGCAAGCCGATCGATCCAGCGGCCTACCACAGCCAGTTCGTGCAAAACCAGTACACCGCAGCCCCAACGGCGACACCGGTCACCGAACTGGCCTGCCAGGCCGCGTAATGGCAAAGACCAGGAAGTTGTGGCACGCAATCTTCCGCAGCCTGGTTGCGGCAGAGTCGAAGCATCTTCCAGGTTTGATTGATTGGAAGCCAATAGCCGACGACCAGCGGAACCAGATTCAGTCCCCAGCAAATCAAAACCTCTGGCGTGGAGCGGGGCGTTGCCAGACTGCTGGAGCGTTCGAAGTACATAACCAGCAGGGCTGCAAACAGGATAACCATCCCCGCGACCGGTACCCAAAGGGAAGCCCTCAGTGAATTCGTTACTCCCAGCCGGACTGCCGGTGTCTTCAGGTTGGCAGCCCGGTCTTCCAGATAATCGAGTGCCTGATTGGCAAATTCAAAACCGTATTGCACGGTCGCAAACCCTGTAATGAACAGAACCATGCTCGCCGGAACCGTACCCAGATAAGTATAGGCCGACAGGACAAACGGAATCACGCCCGTCGCCAGGCCCAGCGAAATCGCATGGGCGGCGACACCGCGAAGTTTGAACTGAAGACCGGGGAGCGAATATCCGTAAGCGAAAAATGCTTCGGCAACCACCAGCCCCATCGGAATCCAGCTCTGGAACCAAATGCACAGATCGACGGCCAACACCAATGCCGCCAGGTTCATGATCGCAATGATCGCCCAGATACGGGTCAGCCCCAGAGCCTCGATCGCAACAGGAATCCGGTTCTTTGCCGTCGCGTATTTTTTGTCGATATCAAAATCGACGATCGAATTCATCCCCAGGCAGGAAAAGATCATCAGGGCCACAATCAACAGCCCTTCCACAGCCGGTCGAAGGTGCAGTTCCCGGAAATCTTCGGTGCACAGAAAAAACGTGATCGTCAGACCGGGCAAGGTCGCAAAGATATACTCGAACCGGAAAATCAGCCCGAGCGAAGCCAGTTTCGAGACTCGTGAATTCATCGTGAACCGTCCCGTTATCGACTTGGAAACGCTGCACGCGAACAGAAATCCGAATGACCGGGGATGCTGATCACGGTATCCGGCGTGAGAGCCATCGCCAATAGCCGCTGAAATCTCCGCCCCAGATCGCCCACCTCGATCAATTCCATCCGGCCATGGTTTCCTGCAGTACGACCGGATCGAAAACCGCCCGGACCGGAATTTGCAGATTGCCCAACAGCTTGCTGGTCACTTCTCCGCTCCCCGATTTCAGTTTCAGTTCGTACTTGCCTTCAGCATCAGGCAGATACTGTTCCAGCGTTTCCGAATCGGGATCAACGATCCAGTATTCGGAAACCTGGTGGCGCTGGTAGTCGTCGAACTTGACGCCCCGGTCACGCTCGACTGTCGATTCGGAAAGAATCTCGACTATGAAATCGGGAACCGGAAACTTGAGCGTATCTTCGCGGATCGAAGCTGATTTTTCCCGACCAAAGAAGACGATATCCGGTTCGTAATCGTTGCGGGTGAAAACGCAAAGTGCCTTTTCCACATGCACGATGCCAAGCTCACGCCGGGCGACCCACGAACCGAGCAACATGATCAAATGCCGTGAGACATTCAAATTCCGGTGCCGCGCCGGCGAGTGCATGATGACTTCCCCCGCCACGAATTCCATTTTGGATTCGTCAGTCATCTCCTGGTAAAAACGTTCCCGCTGCCGCCGCTCATCGTCCATTCGCTGCTGGATCAAGGCGGCGTAATGGGGCAGCTGCGGAGATTGCAGGATCAGTTCCAGGGCAGTGTTTTCCGTCATGCCACCATCATAAACGACTTCGGTTTCCCGGACAAACAGTTTCTTCGGCACCGCCATCGTCACTCCTTCGTCAACAACGACTTTCAGTGTTTCGTACGGTTCCCGGCGATTCCTATTCGATAAGGAGCGCGGGCATGTCGTCGCGCGATATCATTTTTCTCCACACATTTTCCGGTTCCCAGCGTTTCATCCACAGATCGTATTTTGCTGGACCAACTTCCTGGGAGTTGTCTGGTTTCAGGCTCGAGAAGGGGACATATTCCGACAAGCTGTTTGGCACATTCACGTTTGCGAAAAACTCAACTGAACCGTCGGCCCGGGCAATGTTGACTCCGCCGGGGTGGTGGCTGGACACTCCCTGGAATTTTCGCCAGGGATTGACCGGATCGTCGAGATTGATTCCGCCCCAGGCAGAAAACAAAACATCGGGTGCACCCCAGGCATCGGCTGGATCGTTGGTCGATGATCCATCGATGGATGAGTTTCCGATGCCGCGACTCCCAAACAACGTTGCTCCTCCGGCCGATACCGTTTTTCCGAATTGTTGACGGTCCCAACCCGGAGAAAGGCTCCCACCCGTTCTTTCACTCAACAGAACCGTGTTCGACTGCCCATCGACTATGTCACGAAGTTTTATTGAACGTACTGCATGAAATATTCCGTCGGGTTCCTCGAAAATCGTTTCGGCATTGCCATACCTCGAAGTCAGCGCATAGCATTGTCGCGACGAGTTGGCGGCTACGTAACTGATCAGTCCGAGATCAAAGGCCTGATTGTCCCGCGGCCATCGTACGGCTTTGCCGCTCGAGTCTTCGATACCAGTGCGGGTGGAAACCTGGTTAGAAGTAATGAAATCGGAAGGGCAAACAAACCTTGGTGAGACAGTATTCAGGTGCATCAGTACGAACTCAAACGAATCGTCGGAATCAAACTTTCCGACTACGCCCTTGCCACCGCTTGGCTGGAAATCATCCGGAGTTGTTAACCGCGAACCGTAATTGGTACTCGTAAGTGGATCGGAAAGGCAGTTCGTGTTCTTGGGATTCAATACGTCGTATGAGGATTGCTGTTCCACGTATGGGTAGCCAAACATTGTCCAGCTCCAATTCCCCGCTTTCGTATCCGCCGAATCATTCCTTCCCGGCACGATCTGAATTCCGATCGGCAATCGTTTGAATGCCGATTCATGATTGTGCATTGCGAGAGCAAGCTGTTTCAGATTGTTCTGGCATTGAGCCCGCCGGGCCGCTTCACGGGCCTTTTCAATTTGAGGCACCGCGATTGCCAGGACAATTCCCAACAGGGTGATCACCGCGATCAATCCGCGCAATGAAAACGAAGTGGTGCGAGGCTCGATGGCCCGATCGGGCCCTTCGGTGTGAGAGTCACTTTCAGAATGAGTGGTCGCGTCGCTCATTCCGGGATTGTAGCTCCCGGCCCTGGCATCGGCAAAAATTGGTCTGTGTAGCAGGAAACCGAAGGTACCGCTGGGCGAGCCAGCGGGATTTGAGGGGGTGGGGTGTCGGGTGGTGGTGTAGTGAGAAGCCGAAAGGACCGCTGGGCAAGCCAGCGGGATTCGAAACCTTGGGCTTCCGATTGCCGAAATCCCACCGGCTTGCACGGTGGATCGTTCGGTTTTCTGCTACATGAAACAGCCGGCCACCCAAACCAAATCCCAGCGGCTTGTACGGTGGATCCTTCGGTTTTTCGCTACGGGGACCGGTCCCTGACACCACGGAACGTACGGCAACACGCTACAATCCTCGCCGACAGCCGCGTTTGCGGTTTCGCCGATGAAGCAAACATGTCCCGACCAGATTTGGCAAGCACAAAAGGATTTCAACAGCATGGACGTAATTGTTTTGCAGTCGGGGAGCAATGGAAACTGCTTTTTTGTAGCCAGCGGCGGCACGCAAATTGTGATCGATGCCGGGATCAGTGGGCGGTGTGCGGAATCGCGGCTGGGGGATCACGGATACGAGATCCGGGAAAGTGCGGCCCTGCTGATCACACACGACCATCGCGATCATGCGCAGAACCTGGGCATCTTTCACCGCAAATTCAAACTGCCCGTTTACATTACCGAACGGACCCTGCTGCAAGTCCGGCGCTGGAGCAACCTGGGGCAGCTGGGCGAAGGGATCCGTCACTTCGCTGCCGGTGATGCCTGGCAAATTGGCAATATGACGGTCAGCACAATTCCCACGCCGCACGATGGAGTCGATGGCGTGGCGTACATCATTGACGACGGCCAGCGGCGGGTCGGGATCCTGACCGATCTGGGGCACGAGTTTGACGGCTTGCGCGATGTCCTTCGTTCGCTTGACGCTGTCGTGATCGAAAGCAATTATGACGAACAGATGTTGGAGCATGGCCCGTACGATGCTGGGTTGAAAAAGCGGATTCGGGGACCGGGGGGTCATTTATCGAATCGCGAAGCGGCAGAACTGTTGCGGGACACGCGGGTCCGGATGAAGTGGGCCTGTCTGTGTCATTTGTCGGAAGAAAACAACCGGCCGGACATTGCCATCGAAACATCCAGACAAGCCGTCGGAGAAGAATTCGCCCTCTACGTAGCCCACCGCGACCGCGCAACCGATGTCATGCGCCTTTGATTCCCGGGCAGGGAGGGCAGGACTATGTAGGGCAGGATGATCCCAGGGCGACCTGACTGTCTTTTCGCGCTGTGCGCGGGTCTCCCGACCCCGCACTGCATTGCGACCGAAGGTCTCATCGTCCCCAGCGCATCCACTTTGCCGGGGTTTTGCAATGTTGGATATACGGGATGGGAGACCTCCGGTCGGCCAAATGGGCGAGGTCGGGAGACCTGCGCCCAGCGCTTGTCCTGACTGCCTTTTATCATTCTGCCCAACATCGTTCTGCCATTCTTCGCCCTTTCCGGTTCCCACCCTTGGGCTGAGTCCGGTTAAGATGTTGGTGTCGGAGTCGTTGCCGTTTTCGGGAGGTCGAAGCATGAAGAGTTTTTTGCTGTGCGCGGTCTGTCTGATTCTCAGCCTGGTTGTCCGTCCCGCCTGTGCCCAGGACATCGACAAACAAATTGAGTTGCAACTGGTTGCGGCAGGTGATAATCGCGCCGAAATCGAACGGGCGATCGCTGACGTGCCGGACGAACAAAAGGAATCGATGCGGTTTCTGGTCGCCTGGATGCCCGAAAACGATTTGCAGAAACTGACGGGCGCCGCTTTGCTCGAAAATGTTGAATTGGCACGCCGCGTGCGAAGCCTGGCTCCCTGGCAGCAACACATTCCCGACGAACTGTTCAACAACTACGTGCTTCCCTACGCCTGTATCGACGAACCACGTGATCCGTGGCGGACGGAGTTTCACGAAAAATTCTGGCCGCTGGTCAAGGATTGCAAAACGGCTGCCGAAGCTGCCCAGATATTGAACCAGAACGTTTTCGCCGAGATCGGCGTTAAATACTCGACCGGCCGACGTCGGGCCAACCAGAGCCCAAAGGAAAGTATTGAACAGGGGCTCGCATCGTGCTCGGGTCTGTCGGTGATTCTGGTCGATGCCTGTCGCAGTGTTGGAGTACCGGCCCGAATCGCCGGGATCCCTGCCTGGGCGAACAAACCTGGGAATCACACATGGGTCGAAGTCTGGGACGGGGACTGGCATTTCACCGGTGCCTGCGAGTTTGACGCCCAGGGACTGGACCGTGCCTGGTTTACCGGTGATGCCGCGCTGGCCGATCCGACAAAGGAACTAAACTCGATCTACGCCGTACGCTATGAACCGACAGGAATCCACTTTCCGCTTCCCTGGAATCGCCGCGACAAAACGATTAACGCCGTGAATGTGACTGAGCGTTACACGAAACAAAAAGTTGCACTACCCGAGGGACACGCCCGTGTCTTGTTTTCGGCTCGCGATTCGGCAGGTCGTCGGGTTGCGGTCAACGTTTGTGTTTCACCTGTTGAGAATGACAAAGTCGAAACAAGTTTGAGTTCTGACCATGACGGAACGACCCGCGATGAATCACGCGACACGAATAAGTTTCTTGAGCTAATCCTGAAGAAAAACCAGCTTTATCAGGTTTCGTCAACCGACGGGATTGCGGTGGTGACCTGGAGGGTGAAGCTGGACGATCAGGACCAGCAAAAAATCGACTGGGTCTGTCGCGACGCAGGCGCGAAAGGCCCTGACAAGCGTTAGCGGCGACATTCGCAGAAGCATTTTCACGGAGTGAAAAGCTACGTAGCGCTACGTGGCGCTACGTAGCCGTTCACTCCGTGAACGTGCTGGCGGCTGCAATAACCGCCGAATCCGGCCCTGGACAGAAATTCCTGTCACCTTTTCCCGCTACCCCGCAACCTGACTCTGAACCGGCACTACGATAGTCCTTCAGGAGTCCGTCATGATCAATGCAGCGACCAGAAACGAGCAGGTTTGGCAGCAAGTCCAGAAAGGGGATGTGCAGGCCTTTGAAGCCGTCGTGCGTGACTATCAAAACGCCGTTGCAGCGGTGGCCTATTCCGGAACGGGCGATATGGCGGGAAGCGAGGACATTGCCCAGGAAACTTTTCTGGTTGCCTGGCAGTCGCGCGATGAGTTGCGCGAGACTTCGCGGCTGGGTGGATGGCTGTGCGGTATTGCGCGAAACCTGGCCAAACAGTGGAACCGTACGCGGGGCGCGAAAAAATACGCAACGGCCGATGGCGAGCGGACGGACCGGATGGTCGATTCAGCTCCATCGCCGATGGAGCGGGTGATCTCAGCCGAAGAACAGCAAACGGTCTGGAACTCGCTGGAAAAAATCCCGGAGATTTATCGCGAAGCCCTCGTGCTGTTCTATCGCCAGTCGCAATCGGTTGCAGACGTTGCCCTGGCCCTGGAGATCAGCGAAGAAAATGTGCGACAACGATTGAGCCGCGGGCGGAACCTGCTTCGCGCCGAGGTTGCCCGGACTGTCGAGCAAACGCTGGAACACACCCGCCCCGGTCCGCAGTTTACGGCCGTGGTGATGGCCAGCCTTGGTTCGTTATCGACGTTTGCAAAAACCGCAGGAGGTGCGGCTGCGGGAACGCTGGCCGCAAAAACGGTCGGGAGTGCGGTCGGATCGGTCGCGGGAAAAGTCGTTGCAGGATCGGCTGCTGCGGGTTTTGCTGGCGGAGCACTCGGTGCGGTGAGTGGATTGGGCGGTGCCTGGCTGGGAACCTGGCTCCCTGCACAACTGGCACCGACCATGACCGAACGGCGATTGCTCGAGAAGTACGGCAAGAATGATCATTCCTGAATTTGGCCAGCCACCAGCGGTCGGAGGCTGGAAGTTTGTAACCGGTATTGTCGTGTTTGTCGTTTTGTCCTCTTTGGGCCCCCAGTATCTATTCTATCGCCGACGTTTGCCTGGTGATCCGGTGGAATAGTGCGGGCGGCCGAGAAGGAGACCAACGGTCCATGGTTTGGGCGAGGTCGGGAGACCTGCGCCCAACGCTGGTCAAAGGCTGTTTTTCATCGTTCTGCCCAAGTTCATTCCGCCCGACTGATTCCGAAATTCCCGGACAGGGAGGGCAGGACTATGGGGGGCAGAACTATCCCGGGGCGACAGGGCTGATGTTTTGTTGTTCTGCCTTTCTGTCGAATACGTGCGCTTTGCGTAAAGAAGCATTTTCACGGAGTGAAAAGCTACGTGGCGCTACGTAGCCGTTCACTCCGTGAACGTGCTGGCCATGCCAGCACCCGCTGCTGGCGGGAATCGCGTTGCCGGGGATGCTGGCAATGGGCTAGAATCCGGAACCTGACTTCTCAATAGTTGATTTTCTCCGTCGGCATTCGTTCAACCTGACCATCATGAAGCTTGACCAGCGAATGCAGTCGATCCGGATGATTCTGTCCGACGTTGATGGCGTGTTGACCGACGGAGGTATCCAGTACGACAACCAGGGGATCGAAACCAAAAAGTTTCATGTCCGGGACGGGCTGGGGATCAAGCTGTGGATGACTTCCGGACATGCATTCGGATTGTTGACCGCGCGCAGCAGTCACATCGTCCGGATTCGCGCGGCCGAATTGCAGATTCCGATTGTGCGGCAGGGCTTTGAAGACAAATTGCCGGTTGCCATGCAGGTGATTGAGGAGCAGGGCCTGAAACCGGAACAGGTTTGCTATATCGGTGACGATTTGCCGGACATTCCGGTAATGAAGCGGGTGGGACTGGCCGCAACCGTGGCCGATGCAGTGGCCGAAGTTCGCTCGGTTGCCCATCTGGTGACGTCGCGATCCGGCGGTTGTGGTGCCGTTCGCGAACTGATCGAAAAAATATTGGAATCCCAGAAGCGATGGAGCGAACAAATTGCACGCTACCAGGCGTAACGTATGCGACTGATCGGGGGCTGGCACCCTGATCAGACAGTTTTTCAACGACCCGGCTGGAAAAGGACTTCCAACCTTGCAACAGTTTCACCCCATCGCGCAATACCTGGTCGCCCTGGCGATGACGGTGGCGGCCTATGGCGGCTACGTTGCGTGGCTGGCCCCGCGCATCGAAGGTGCTCCACCGGTCATTCACGGAATTGCCGCCGCTGACCATGAGCTGCCTGCCGACAACCGCGCGAGCGAGGAACTTGCCCCGTGGTTGTCCTCCGACAGTTGGGAACTGGGTATCTGCAAAGTACTGCGGACCGAAGACTCGACCCTCTATTTTCGCGACTACGTTACCCTTGATGACGGCACGGTACAGATTTATCCGCTGACCATTGTGATTGCCCAGGGCGAAAGTACTGTTTCGGCCAAAAAGCCGCCGATCATCATTCGGGCCTCCGAACAGGCGCTGCTTCGCTTCGACCGGCCCTTCCGACTGGTCGGTGAAGGCCCGGGGCGATTGTTGACTGCCCGAATGCCTGGCCCGGTCGAAGTCATCCAGCCGGGCGATGGAGACGGCGGCGAGGGATTGATGATTCGCACCACCAATCTTCAGATGACGCCCCAGCGTGTGTTCACGATCGACCGGGTCGAGTTTTCCCACTCCGGGTCGCGTGGCAGCGGACGAAACCTCGTGATGGACCTGGCTCATTCCACTCCCCCTGGCGCAATCAGTACCGGCTTTACGACGGTAACCGGTTTGTCCCGAATGGAACTTGCCTTTGTCGATTATCTCGAACTGGCTTCCGAACCGGAAACTCCCAGGGCACCAGACAGTCCGGCTGACAAGAAAGCACTTCAGCAGGCCCGGATCAACTGCGATGGGCCGCTGGTGTTTGACTTCAAAGACCAGATCGCAACGTTCACCAAAAATGTTTTCGTCCGCAGCATGGACGGATCGGGAGATGTGCTGACGGGGGACCGGTTGCAGGTCTTCTTTGTCCAGGACGCCAGCGACCCGACCGGCGTTCCAAACGCAAATCCCCCGCGACCGGGTTTGCCAAAACTGAAACCGGACCGGATCGTCGCCCAGGGCCAACCAGCACGACTGGAGATGCCGTCGAGGGAAGCCAGTGCGGCCGGCGAACAACTTGAATACGACATGGGCCTGCAAAGAATCCGTGCGGTTGATTCCCGGGGAGTTGTTGTGCGGCAGGCTGGCCAGGAATTCGTAACCCGCAATCTGGAATACCGGATCCGCGAAGACGGTTCGCTGGGACCCATGATTGCCGCAGGACCAGGCCGGCTCGTTTCATCGGGTGCTGCGATTGCCGGAGCAACCGAAGGGCAGTCGTGGGAAGTGACCTTTGAGGAACAGCTGACAATCCAGCCCCAACCGGATGGGCGGCTGGTAACCGTTACCGGCAATGCCGTCATCCGGATGGACCAGTCGCAAAATATTCGAGGCCAGCAGATCAAATTGTGGCTGTCACAAAACCGTATCAACTCTCCTACGACTGGCAACCCGCAATGGGATTATCAACCGATGCGAATGGAAGTCGATGGAAATGTTTCGATCGGGATGGACCAGCTGCAGGGGGTAACCCGAAAACTGATTGCAATCTGGAATGAGATCCCTGCTTACGCCGCCGGCAGTCCGATCCGGATCGGCAACCACAGGGCCCGGAAGCCGACCGGCAGGACACTCGCGTCGGCCACAGGCAACCAACCGTCCGTACGCCAGGTGGTTTTCCGTCCCCTTCTGGACGATCGCCAACCAGTCAATCCAACCGGGTCCAAAACCGATTTCGATTGCAGGTCCGTCACCATCCAGCTGAACCGGAACGGCCGGGAGACTTCCATCGGAATGGTGGAAATGATGGATGATGTTGTCGTTCGGCAAATTCCTGTTGTTGACACGCTGGCCGTAGCCGCTGAACCATCGTTTGTAATGACAGGAGACAATCTGAAACTGACGCCGACCGGCAATGACCTGTGGCGGGCCCATGTTTCCGGTACAGCACACATCGATGCACCGCAAATGGCACTCGATGGCGCCAATCTGCACCTGGACCAGGCGTCCAACCGGATCTGGGTTGATGGACCCGGACGATTGAACTTGAAACAGGACCCGGCAAAAGCCGCCCAGGCGGATCGCCAGACGATGTCGGCGCCGATGGCCGGCATATCGGGCCGAGTTGATTCCCTGGTAACAACCTGGCAAGGGGGAATGATCTTTGACGGCAACCAGGTCTGGTTCGAACAGCAGGTTCGGAGCAACGCCAGCCAAACGGCCAGCAACGGCAATCTCTCGGATATCCGGTCGATCAGCCAGGGACTGACTGTTGTCCTGGACCGGCAAATCGATTTGCGGGCGGGAACCGGGAACCAGGACGGACCGGCGGCCGAAGTTCGCAGCCTGATCATGATCGACGCCCTCGGTCCAGGCCAACAGGTTTTCGAGGCCCAAAAAGGACTCAACGAACAGGAAAAACCCGGAGCGGTGGTTCTGGAGAAAGTCGATCGCGATCCATCGGGCCAGCAGGTCAGCCGCCAGTTGCTGCTGGTTCGCCGGATCGAAATGGATGTTGCGTCAGGAGACATCGTGGCTCAAGGGCCAGGCGGAATCGTCAACTGGCAACCCGCCGGGTCTGGCGGCAGCCAGTCGCCGTTTTCAAAACCCGCAGCGCCCAGTCCTGCTGGTGTCCGATCGGGAAAAATTTCCTGTTTGCACTGCAATTTCGACCGTGAACTGCGGGCCAACTCCCAGAAGGGCGAAGTGAATATTGATGGCAATGTCCGTGCGGTCTTTGCCGATGTGGATTCGTGGGAGTCCCAGCCCAACCCCGACCGCGTGCCGCCGCCGGCCGGTGCTACCCGACTGGTATGCCAGCATGTGAAAATCGTGCAGTGGAAACCGGCTGGCAGCGAGACCCAGATGACAAACATGATTGCAACCGGGGACGCACTGGTTCAGAGCGATACGTTTGAGGCGCGGGGAATCCGGATCAGCTACGACCAGCAAACGGAAATGCTGGTTCTCGAAGGGGATACCCGAACCGACGCCAATTTGTGGCACAGTTCTCGCCCCGGCGCGGCACGGGACAATCTGGTCGCCGGAAAAATCCTCTATCGCCTGAGCGACGGAACCACGCAAATCGAAAAAGTCCGAAGCGCCACTATCAATCGCTCCGGAAAATGACAGCACGCATCCAGTCGGCCTTGAATCAGGCCCTGGATTCCGGTATTTCCACCTGCTATCGGTTATCAAGGCACGGGGGCGTTTGGTGGTATTTATGCTGCGCAGCGTTCAGATCCAAATCCCCTCGAATCCAGGGCTGATGATCTGCGCGCTGGCTCTGACGATTCTGGCAAGCGGTTGCCAGGCCGTGCGTCCAGGCAACGGCAACCTCCTTGGTCATCTCCGCCCCAGCAACGATCGCAAGTGGACCGCCGACATGCTGGTATTGCCTATCGTGCAGCTGGAAGGCGACCAGATTACTGTTCGCAACATTCGCAATTGTCAGTACGTTACCGAAAACGATTATGTCGTTGATTACTACGAGCGCACTATCCGCGTGGAAGACATCCGCAGCGTCGATTTCCTGGTCGTGCCGTTCAAGAAAACTCCCGCCATCGCCCACACCATGCTCAGCTTTGGCCTGGCCGACGATTCGGTCCTGTGCGTTTCAGCCGAGATTCGCAAGGAAGTGGGCGAGGAATATTCGGCGATCGCCGGGATCGCAAACCAGTTTGAACTGATCTATGTCGTCGCCGACGAACGTGACCTGATCCGCCTGCGAACCCATCACCGGGACGCGGACGTTTACGTCTATCCGACCACGGCAAATGCGGAACAGTCCCAACAGTTGTTTCTGGACGTGGCCCAGCGAATCAACAAGCTCCAGATGAAGCCCGAGTTTTACAACACGCTGACCAACAACTGCACAACCAGCATTCAGCGGCACGTCAACGACCTGTCGAGGAACCGGGTCCCTTTCGGCTGGCAGGTTTTGCTCCCCGGTCACTCGGCCCGTTACGCCTATGACCTGGGACTGCTGGACAACAGCCTGGAGTTTGATGAGCTGACCCGGTTGGCGCACGTCAATGACCTGTCGGTCCAACACCATGATGCACCCGACTTTTCCAAACAAATCCGCCTGCGGCATCAGGCCATTGCCCGGAAATCAACCGTACGGCCAACCGTTCAACGCTAATACCCAGTCACCAATTCGCCGGAGTCCAAACGTGAAAAAGCAATTACTGTTTCGCCGGTACCCGCTCGCCACCGCCATGGTCCTTGTAATCGCTGTTCCCCTGTTGGGTCAGGAAGCCAATCCTGCGACCATCGCGAAAGACGTGAATTATGTGGCCGAGATCCGCATGCTGGAACTTCCCGTTCAGCTGGATGGAGACAAATCGCCAAAATGTGAAATCATCGACGAGGTCTTGCGAACAACGGACATTCTCGATGTGGAAATCCAGTGCCCTGGCCAGGACACGAAAGTGCCCGATGTCGATCCTGCCAACAAGGCGATTCCCCAAAACGCCAGGGTTTCCGGTTTCGAAACGAATAACCGGCATAATTCCGTCGTTGTCGTGCGGTTGAAAAACGAGGCTGTTCAGCGCCTGATTCAATCAACAAAAGGCGGTACGAACTCCGGCATTGCCCAGGCACCGACCGTTACGATGGAGCCTGGCCAATTTGGCCCTGGTCCTGGATGGTAGTCACCGCCCGTTCGTCACCGGTGTGAAACGCATTGTCGGAGACTTTGCCGAAGCCCTGCAGCCAACGATCACTTCTATTCCGGATGGCCGTCAAATTGAAATCACTGCCAGACCCGACGGAGAACAGATTCGTGTCGAGGCCTCCATCGAGGACCGTAAAATTCTTTCCGTCGAAGAACTCCATTTTCCTGGGGGCAAGCGCGACATCACGATGCAGTTTCCCAACGTGCAACTGGAATCAGTCCGCGCAACCGGAACCGTCGCATCCGGCGAAACATTGCTGCTGATTCCGGCCTGCGCCACTCCTGTTCCCCAAGCCAGAAAAGCTACGCCGATGTCGGTGGGGAAAAGGCTGTTTCAGGCAGAGCCAGCCCAGGTTCCGGTGCGCAAAGTCGTCATGATCACCGTGCGTGCCGTCGAAGCGGACGGACACCGGATTTCTGCAGTGTCCGGGGAACCAGTTCCGCCAGTACCCTTCCAGTACTCCGGCACCTTGAATCGCTAACCCCATGGATTTTGCCACGTAGCCGTTCGCTCCGCCGAACGTGCTCCGAAAACCTGAACAGCGTCCTCGCGGAACGAAAAGCAAAGTGCTCTCATTCCAGTTCGCGCAGAATCTGATCGACCATCGCATTGAATTCGTGGGTTGAGAATTCCATGCGGGCACTGGCCGTTGCGCACAGCCGCTTTTCGACTTCGCTCAATTCGCCGTCGACCGCCATCATCCGGATCATCTCCTTGATCAGGGTGATCCGGTCAGACTGGCCTTCGGGAAGGTGGATTTCGACGGTTCCGGTTGCGATGCCGGCAATCGATGTTTCAAACTCATCGTCAGAAATGTTCCAGTGCTCGGCCCGGCGAGCCAGCATCTCGACTTCTTCCTCCTTGAACTTGCCGTCAGCGGCTGCAAGGTTGACCAGGTTTTGAAACAACTCCAGATTTGACATTCTCATTTTCTTTTCCGGCGAATTCGGTTTTTCCAGCAGGTTCAATCATCGCCTGGATCGGCCTGCTTCGCAATCGCTTGCGCGTGTGGATGTGTGCAGAGGAACAATTGTCGCACCATTTTCTTGACCTGCCCGGCGTGTACAGTTGGCTGGCGTTTCGGTGACTGATAGTTTTGTACTGTTGCAAAGTGTCGATCCGATCCCGGAAGTCAGGCGTGCTGCCAGAATCAAAACCCCAAAATCGTGTTGCATGGCCGCCGCTGCAATCCGCCATCGACTGGAAACCGGATGGCCGGGTGCTGCGGATCGTTTCGCTGGATGCACATACTGGCGGTGAGCCGCTGCGGATTTTTTTGTCGGGCATCCCGGAGATCCCCGGCAGTACCATTCTCGAGCGGCGACGGTTTGCCAGCGAGAATCTGGAACATCTTCGCACGGCACTGATGTGGGAACCGCACGGGCATGCCGACATGTATGGCTGTATCGTCATGCCACCGGCAACTGGCGACGGCGATTTCGGGGTCCTGTTCACGCATAACGAAGGTTACAGCTCGATGTGCGGTCACGGAATTATCGCCGTGGTCACTGCACTGTTGGAAACCGGCGTGCTGGACAGAAGCAGGATCGGCCAGGGCTTCCGGATCGACACGCCGGCAGGCAGGATCCTGGCGACCGCACAAATGCGAGGCGACCGGGTTCAGTCGGTCTCGTTTGAGAATGTCCCTTCGTACGTCGTCGAACTGGATGCGATGATAGCCGTGACTGGATTGGGAGAGGTTCAATACGACCTGGCATTTGGCGGAGCATACTATGCCTGTGTACGCGGTGACCAGTTCGATCCCCGGATTCATTGCCTGCCCGAAGAATCCGAACGACTGATCCGGCTGGGGAGACAAATCAAACAGGCCGTTATCCAGTCCCGTGAAATTGCTCATCCCACGGAACCCGATTTGGGTTTCCTGTACGGAACTATTTTCACGGCGCCTGCTGTGGATGCATCGAATCACAGCCGCAACTGTTGCGTTTTTGCTGATGGGGAAGTCGACCGGTCTCCGACCGGGACAGGCGTTTCCGGGCGGGCGGCCATTCATTTTGCACGGGGTGAGTTGAAAATTGGCGAAACGATCCGGATCGAAAGCATTCTCGGTTCGTTGTTTGATGTTACGGTTAACCGGGAAACAAGCCTCGGACCGCATCCCGCAATCGTTCCCGTTGTGACCGGTCAGGCGTTTATCACCGGCCGCCACGAGTTTCTGATCGATCCGGACGATCCGTTGCGGAAAGGGTTTTTGTTGCGATGAAAGTCCGCTTGCTCACAGGCGAAGATGTTCGCGCGGCGCTGTCGATGTCGCGAGCCATCGAATTGATGGCCGACGCATTTCGCGCGTTGTCCGGGGGCTCGGTACTGGCTCCCGTCCGGACCAACGTCAGCAATCAGACCGGCACGATGCTGTACAAACCGGCACTGATGCCCTCGGCCAGCCTGTTTGCGCTGAAGGCCGTGTCGGTTTTTCCTGGCAACGCAGCGCAGGGGCTCCCGGTCACGACCGGATTGATGCTGGTCAACGACAGCCATACGGGATTGCCGCTGGCGTTAATGGATGCCGGGTATCTGACCGCTTTGCGGACTGGCGCTGCGTCGGGCCTGGCAACGCGACTGCTCGCCAATCCCACAACCGAAACCGCCGCGCTGTTTGGGACCGGCGGCCAGGCCGTTTGCCAACTCCTGGGCTTGTTCGCGGCACTGCCACTGAAGACCATTTACATCTATTCGCGCGATCCGGATCGGGCCAAACAGTTTTGCGAAAAACATTCATCCATGATCGATCATTGCCGCCTTGTTCCCGGCCCGGATCACGGCGTACTGGCCGACTGCGGAGTCATCACCACGGCGACCACCAGCAAGACGCCTGTGTTTCGCGACGGGCAGATTTCGGCTGGCGTCCATATCAACGGAATCGGTTCATTTACACCAGACGCAGCCGAGGTTCCCGCAGAAACGGTCAGCCGTGCAACGATTTTCGTGGACCAGCGCGACGCAGCGCTCGCTGAAGCGGGCGACCTTGTCCAGCCATTGCAGCGCGGCCTGCTGCCGACGTCGTTTTCACCGGCGGAAC
>Ga0163150_10001888_pt1 | contig 33986 bp, 20 predicted proteins | sample OliLakLV19P2IB_FD_148628 | JGI IMG/M metagenome (GOLD analysis project Ga0163150, IMG submission 148628) | Freshwater microbial mat bacterial communities from Lake Vanda, McMurdo Dry Valleys, Antarctica - Oligotrophic Lake LV.19.P2.IB | ecosystem: Environmental > Aquatic > Freshwater > Lake >...
CAGTAGCAGTCAGCAGAGAAGAGTAGGTGGGCGAGGATGCGGATTGCGATTGTTTCGTAGCCGCAGCGTCCTCGCTGCGCGTGCAGATGCGAATGATCATCGCGGGAACGAGGCGGGCAATGCAAGTGGCGCATCCGCTCCGGCTCCCCTCCCTCCGAGGGAGAGGATTGGAGCGGACTACTTGCGTGTCGCCCCGTGCTGCCAGTAGTCTGCCCCCGCGCGAATCACGCGCCTTAGGAGGTTCACATGCTCAAGCTCGCTCTGCTGCTCACCCTGGCGATTCTCTGCTTCACCGGCTGCAAGGCCGCGTCCGATTGCTGCGACACCGCCGAGGCCTGCTGCGAGGATGGCAAGGCGCCCGCCGCCAAAGGTCACCTCGGCCACCTGCGCCACGTGGTGTTCTTCAAGTTCAAGCCCGACACGACTCCTGAAAAGCTTAAGGAGATCGAGGCGGCGTTTGCGGCCCTGCCCGCGAAGATCCCCGCCATGATCGATTTCGAGTGGGGCACCGATGTGGGCGTCGAGAGCCTGAGCCAGGGCTACACGCACGCCTATCTCGTGACGTTCAAGGACGAGAAGGGCCGGGCGGAATACCTGCCGCACCCGGACCACCTGAAGTTCGTCGACCTCGCGAAGCCGCACTTCGATGGCGTGCATGTGATCGATTACGTGGCGCGGAAGTGAGAGCCACCATGCTCCTCTACCGCACGCAAACCGGCGTCATCCTCGAGCACGAGCGCGAGCACTTCGCGCTGCGCGACGACTTTGAAACCCTCGTCAACCGCGACGACCTGTTCACGTATCTCCAAACCTCCCTCGCGCACCTGAAGCCGCTTGCGTCTTCGCGTCCCCCCGAAAACCTCCTCGCGCCCATCGGCGACCGCCAGGAACTCTGGGCCGCCGGCGTCACCTACCTCCGCTCCATGACCGCCCGCAAGGAAGAATCAAAGGAAGCGGGCGGCTCCAACTTCTACGACAAGGTCTACCACGCCGACCGCCCCGAGCTTTTCTTCAAGGCGACCCCGCACCGCTGCGTCCCTTCCGGGAGTGCGATGCACCTGCGCCGCGACTCGAAGTGGATGGTGCCCGAGCCGGAGCTGACGCTGGTCATCACGCGGACCGGCAAGATCATCGGCTACACGGCAGGCAACGACCTCTCCTGCCGGGACATCGAGGGTGAGAACCCGCTCTACCTCCCGCAGGCGAAAACCTTCGACCGCTGCGCCGCGCTGGGGCCGGCCATCGTCGTGAGCGATGCGCTGCCCTCGCCGGAGACCGGCATCGCGATCACCATCGAGCGCGGCGGTGCGGCGGTGTTCGCCGGCAGCACGAAACTCGCGCAGATGAAAAAGCAGCTCCCGTCGCTGGTCGAATACCTCTTCCGCGACAACCCGTTCCCCCACGGCTGCCTGCTCATGACCGGCACCGGCATCGTCCCGCCCAACGATTTTACGCTCGCCATCGGCGACGTGGTGAGCATCACGATCGACGGCGTGGGGACGTTGACGAATAGGATGGAATGACACGGGGAAGCGTCACACCGAAGAAGCGAGCCGTCACGTCCTCGTGCACGGCGAGCCGGCGGAATTGCCACAAAAAAGCACAAAAAGCACAAAAATGAAATCGGGCAGAAGATTGCCGACGAGGAGCGCGCGCTCGTTTCATCCCTCTTCTAATTCCTTCCGTTTCCTTTATTTGTGCCTCTTGTGCCTTTTTGTGGCAATCCCCTTCTGCGCCTTTTGCGACTTTTCGCGGCCATCCGCTACGCTGCTCGCATGAGCACCACCCTTCACGGCAAGCACCTCATCGGCGACACCACCAGCGCCGCGGGCTCGATCACCTACCGAGCCGTCAACGCCAAGGGCGGCGAGCTCATGGAGCCGGCGTTCCACGAGGCGACCGACGCGGAGATCGATCAGGCGATGCGGCTGGCGGACGCGGCGTTCGACCCGCTGCGGGCCCGCTCGGCCGAGGACCGCGCGGCGCTGCTGGAGGCGATTGCGGATGAGGTGATGGCGCTGGGCGATGACGTGCTGGCGCGGTGTCACGCGGAGACCAACCTGCCGCTGCCGCGCCTGACGATGGAGCGCGGGCGCACGGCGATGCAGGCGAAGCTCTTCGCCACCAAGATCCGCGAAGGCTCGTGGGTCGATGCGGTGATCGATCACGCCTTGCCGGACAGGCAGCCGCAGCCGCGGCCGGACATGCGGAAGATGCTGGTGCCGATCGGGCCGATCGTGGTGTTCGGGGCGAGCAACTTCCCGCTCGCGATCAGCGTGGCGGGGACGGACACGGTGTGCGCCCTCGGCGCGGGCTGTCCGGTGGTGGTCAAGGCTCATCCGGCGCACCCGGGAACGAGCGAGCTCGTCGCCGGCGCGGTGCAGCGGGCGCTCAAGCGCGGCGGGTTTCCAGCAGGGGCGTTCTCGCTGCTGCACGGCGCGGGCCACGCGGTCGGCACCGCGCTGGTGAAGCACCCGCTCACGCGTGCCGTCGCCTTCACGGGTTCGCTGCGCGGCGGGCGCGCCCTGTTCGATGTGGCCAATGCGCGACCTGACCCAATTCCTGTCTACGCGGAACTCGGCAGCGCCAATCCAGTCTTCATCCTGCCGCAGGCCTTGGCAGAGCGCGGCGAGCAGATCGCGCAAGGCTACGTGCAGTCGACCACGCTGGGCGTCGGGCAGTTCTGCACCAACCCAGGTTTGGTGCTCGGCCTGCGCGGCGAGCCGTTCACGCGGTTCCAGGGCGCGGTGGCGCAGGTCGCCGCCCAGGTGCCGCCGGCAACCATGCTGCACGCGGGGATCCGTGATGCCTACGAGAAGGGCGTGGAGCACCTCGCGGGAACGCCGGGCGTGAGCCTGTTGGCGAAGTCGTCGCAGGCCGTCGACCCGCACCTGACGCAGGCGGCGTGCGTGATGTTCCGCACCGATGTGCACACCTTCGAGCAGCAGCCGCACCTGCACCGCGAGGTGTTCGGGCCGACGTCGCTGATCATCGAGGCGGACACGGCCGCGGAGCTGGAACGCATCGCCCGCAACCTCGAAGGCCACCTGACCGCGACGCTGCACGCCACGCCGCAGGACCTGAAGGACCACGCGAACCTCGTCCGTATCCTCGAGCGCAAGGTCGGCCGCATCGTCATCAACGGCTTCCCCACCGGCGTCGAGGTCACCCACGCGACGCACCACGGCGGCCCGTACCCCGCGACGCTCGACCCGCATTGGACATCGATCGGCGGCGCATCCATCTACCGCTTCGTTCGGCCGGTGTGCTATCAGGGCTTCCCGGACGAGGCGCTGCCCGTGGAGCTGCGCGAGGGCAACCCGCGCGGGATCTGGCGCATGGTCGATGGCGTGCGGGGGAAGTGACGCGCCGCGGCTTAGCGGTCGGGCCGTAGGCTTGGCGCAGGCCCACCCGCGGCGGACTGGGAACTTGCGACCACCGACGTCGCGACGCTGCGCAACCGACCTCAGAGTGATGTGTTGATCTTCCGCGCGGTGACAGGTGGGCCTGCGCCGAGCCTGCGGCCCGACCGCTAAGCGTGCGGTTCGTCTGAGGCGTCCGGCAGCGGCGTCTGGTAGATGTGCAGCGCCATCGAGCCGTACACATGGCGCTTGGCTTCCATCCAGCCTTCGGCGGATGGCGCGGTGACAGTGTCGGGCGTGCGCAGGACGCACGCGCCGCCGGGGATCATGTGCGGGGCGAGGGTGGCGACCAGCGCTATCACCTGCGGGAGTGTGGCCTCATCCTCGACGATCGCGTAAGGCGGGTCGCAGAACACCAGGTTGAGCGGCTTGCGCGGCAGCATCGCCAGCCAGACCGGCGCGAGGGCGTTGACGGTCATCACGGTCGCGCGGGTCGCGAGGCCGAGGGTTTCGAGGTTCTTCTCCAGCAGGCGCAGGGCGTTCTTGTCGCGCTCGATGAAGGTGCAGTGCGACAGGCCGCGCGAGAGGGCTTCGAGGCCGAGGCTGCCGGTGCCGGAGAAGATGTCCAGCGCGTTGCCTTCGTCGAGCAGGCCGGCGTCCCAGAGACGGTCGAAGAGGGCGACCTTGACGCGATCGGTGATCGGCCGCGTGGTTTCGGCGTCGGGCGGCGGCAGGATGCGGCGGGAGCGATGGGTTCCACCAATGATGCGCATGGCGGGCATCTTAGAGCGGAACCGATCCAATCGTAGCGGGTGGCACGGGCAGGCCGCCGTCCGCGGCGGTTTGCCCGTGGCGGACTGACCACGGGCAAACCGCTCCGAGCAGCGGCCTGCCCGTGCCACCCACCATCGCCGGCACGCTTCGATTGGATTGGTTCTGCGCTAACGGCGGTGCGCGGACGGGGGGTGCAGGCGGAGTCAGCCCGCCGTCGAACGGCGCTGGCCATCGGCTTCGCGGCGCGACATCCAGCGGTCGCGGAGTTCGCCGGCGACGCCGAGCATCGCCTCGATCTCGCCGTGGAACGGGTCCATCTGCCGCCAGCGCTTGAGCGTGGCCCAGACCTGGGCGTCGACGTGCTGGCTGTGCAGGTCGTTGAGGAGGATGTCCACGGGGTGATGGAAGGTCAGCGGCGAGGGCGCGGGCCGGCGCGGCGGCGGCTCGGCGCGCCTGCGGGCCTTGAAGTCGAGGGCGGGCATACGCAAGGGGGCGGGCGGCGGCTCGGTGGCGGCGCTCGGCTCGGTGAGCGCGGGTTCGGGACTCGGGGCGATCGGCGCCGCCGGTGCGATGGCCGCGAGAACGGGTGATTGTTCCTCGGTTGCCGCGGGCGCTTCGGCCGGCGCGGCCGGCGAATCCTGTTCGATGGGCGCCAGCGCCGCGGTCAGCGTGAACAGCACCGCGGTTTCGTGGTGCGTCTCGACCGCCGCTTCGGCGGGTCCCGCCAGCGGCAGTGATGTCGTCGATTCGATGGCGTCAAAGAGCGTGTCGTCTCGCGGTGGAGCCAATGCGTGAACGGTCGCCGCTTCGAGGTCGATGGTGGCGAAGCGCAGCCGGGGCGCGAAGGGCACGGAGGTAAGCTCGAAGCTGTCCGCCGCCGAAGCGGCGTCGCGATCCATTGCGTCGAAGAGCGAGGTGTCGCTCGAGGACCGCCAGCGGTCGATGGCTTCGTCGGGCGGCGCGATCGAGGCGAAGCAGGGGCGGGGCGCGAAGGGGGCGCTTGTCAGCTGAAATCCGCACCACTCGCTGCATGTCGATTCTTCCAAGGCGTCGGTGTCGCTGGCGGCGTCGGCTAGCCGTGCACGAGGACGTGACGGCTCGCTGCGTTCCGCGTGACGTGACGGCTCGCTGTCCGTCAGCCAGATCGGTTCAAACAATTCTTCCGGCGCTTCGGCGGGCGTGGTCTCGATGAAGTCGAATAGGGTTGCGCCGCTGTCAAACGCCAGGGCGACGTGTGGTTCGCTGGGCGTCCGCGGCGCGATGCCGGCGAAGTTGACCCGCGGCACGAAGCTCGGTGGCGCGGTGAGCTCGAAGGCCGGTGCTGCTTCCGCGGCGGGCGTCGCAATCTCGCTGGGTTCGACGCCGTGCTCGTCCTCGAAGGCTGTCGCCGGCGGTGCGGACGCGAGCACCATGTTTTGCCGCTCGGCCAACCGTTCGTCGAGGATGATGAAACACTCCTCGCAGAGGATGAGCTCGTCGAGGATCCAGCCGGTTTCGTGCATGGGGATGACGCGGCCGCACTCCTGGCAGCACTCGGGCTCGAACACCGGCCAGTGCCAGCGCGAGGAGAGATAGAACGGCCGTTCCCCCGGCTTGGGCGCGGAAGAAGCGGGCGCGTCAGAGGCCGCCGATGCACCGGCGGGATCGGGCGCGGCGACGGGTTCGGGTTGCACCGATTCAGCCATGATGCAGGGCCGGGCGTCGCCACGGCGGCGCGACGACGCCTTGTGGCGGCGCTGCCGCCGGCGTTCGTTGCGTGATAAACGAGTCTCCCTGCGAGCCATGACTCTGCTTCTCCCGACGGAGATGGCCTCGATTCGCGGACGGCACGAAAGTGTCCCGGATCGGAAGGCCGAGCCTGCTCGCGGGCCGCCCACACCGTGGCGGCCTGCAAGCGAACGTCGGCGTTTCCCACTGACCCCTTTATAGAGTGGTGCGGTCGGCGAACCAATAGGCAATGTTCGGATGTAGTGATAGAGCGTGCGCCGGCTGCCCGCTAAGATGATTCCCCTCGGCCGGTGGGCCGAGAGTGGCCGCGCGTTTGTGCCGATAGGACGCCGTAGGGTCCGCTGTGCGGACCTGTTGGTGGCATTGTTTCGTGAGGCCGGTCCGTGGAGCGGACCTTACAGATCAGGGCGAATGATCCAGGTGATCGAACAACTGGACCCGCAGGTCGAGCGGGAGGTGTCGGCGTTCATTCGCTCGATGCCGGAGGAGACGGGCGCTTGTGGCGAGCACGACCCGCGGTGGCTGCACGTCTTGAAGGACGCGCTGGGGCACCGGCCGGTGTTGCTCATCGCGCGGGACGAGGCGAAGGCGCGCGGAGGCGCAAGCGTTATCCGGGGTTATTTGCCGTTGTGCCTGGTCGCCAGCCGGTTGTTTGGGCGGTTCCTTGTCAGCCTGCCTTATCTAAATAGAGCGGGGGTGGTCGCGCAAGACCCGGCGGTCGCGGCCGAGCTCATCGCCAAGGCTGTGCAATTATCGGACGATTACAAGGCGAAATACCTAGAGCTTCGGCACTGCATCCCGGTCGCCGACGCGACGCTGCCCGCCTCGCGTTCAGATAAGTATCGGATGGTGCTTGATTTGTATGAAAACGAAGAAGCCCTGATGAAGGCGGTGGGGCCGAAGGTGCGGAACCTGATCCGTAAGGGCGATAAGCATGGGCTGACCATCCGCTGGGGCGGCCGGGATGTGCTGCCCGATTTTTATGAGGTCTTCAGCGTCAACATGCGGGACCTGGGTACGCCGGTCTACTCGCGGGAGCTGTTCGGCAAGATCGTCGACCAATTTTCCGGGGGCGCCGGTGGCGAGGCCGAGTTGTGCGTGGTGGATTTCGAGGGCAAGCCAGTGGCCGGCGCCCTGTTGGTGCATGACGATTACCGGAAACTGACCCAGGTGCCCAGCGCCAGCTCGCTGCGCGACTTCAACCACACCAGCGCCAACATGTGGATGTATTTCAAGTTGCTGATGCGGTCGATCGAGCGCGGGAGCAAGCGGTTTGACTTCGGCCGATCCTCCGAGGGGTCGGGGACGTACAAGTTCAAAGAGCAGTGGGGCGCCAAGCCGCAGCCGACCGTCTGGCAGTACCACGTCCCGCCGCGGAGCACGGCCGACATCGGCGCGATGCGGCCCGACAACCCGAAGAATCAGCGTCGTATCGCCATCTGGCAGAAACTGCCCGTCTGGCTGACCCGAGCGGTCGGCCCGTGCATTGTGCGAGGGATCCCTTGAGCGAAGAGAAGCGATTGAACCCGGTCGATCACCGTCTCCATGGCGCGGCCGCTTCAGCGGGCGGCGCGATCGGTGTTGCCACTGTACCGCAACACGAACACGCCGATCACCGCGGCAGCGGCGGGCCGTCCTTCTTGCCCGATCTGTCGTCATCCTCGTCGGACGACGGAGCCAAGTGGCGATTCACGCCCGGGTTTCTGCCGGTCGTCGCGATGTATCTGTGCCTGATGACGGTTTTCCATCTGTGGGGCTGGTTGACGTTCGGCGCGCAGCCTTATTGCGACGGATCGTTCGTGACGTTTCTGATCGGCGTGGCGCTGCTCGTTCACCTGGTGGCCATCCAGCAACACCGCCCCGTTGTCGCCGTCGGTTCTCTCCTCGCCTTGATGCTCGTCGTCTGGCACCACGCCTTCGCCGAAATGTGGCACCGCTGGTTCCCCGCCTGGGAAACCCTCTCGGCGGCGCCGATCACCACGCGTCTCTCCGCCGGCGACTCCTACTATTCGCACGGCCCGCTCGTCCCCATCGCGTCGATCATCATTTGCTACCTCATCCACCAGCGCGTCGGCGTGCCCACCGGCGTCACGCGCAGCTCGCGCACCTGGGGCGCCGCCCTCTTCGGCTTCTCGCTGTTCCTCCAGCTCATGGCCGCCCGCGGCGATGTCAACTTCCTCTCCGGCTTCGCCCTCGTCGGCATCCTCGGCAGCCTCGTCCTCCTCTGGGGCGGCTGGCCGCTGGCCCGCGCCTACTGGCTGCCCGTCGTCTTCCTCCTGTTCATGGTGCCCCTGCCCATGGACACCATCGCGAAGATCAATTACGAGCTCAAGACCGTCGCCGCCAAGGCCGCGCTCTTCCTGACCAACCGCGTGTTCGGCGTCGTCGCGGTGCTCGACGGCGCCACCGTGCACCTCGTGCCCGACTCGGCGGGCAACGCGAAGAAGCTCGTCGTCGAAAATGTCTGCGGCGGGCTGCGCAGCATGATTTCGTTGATCTGCTTCGGCACGCTTTTTGCCCTGGTTTGCCGCGTGAAAGGCTACTGGCGCTGGTTCATGCTCGCGCTCTCGGTGCCGCTGGCGATCGCCTGCAACATCGCCCGCATCACCAGCATGAACGTCGTCGCCCACCACTTCAGCGTCGAGGCCGCCGGCGAAGAGAGCTGGTTCCACACGTTCTCGGGCATCATGGTTTTCGCCCTCGCGCTGGCGGCGATGTTCGGCATCGAGCGCATCATCATCTTCGCGAGCAACCGCTGGAAAAAAGACTGGGTCGATCAACGCCTGCTCGGTTACCTCGACGAGCTGCCGCCCTCGCGCGCCGACGGTGTTCGGCCGCACCACCCGGTGGCGATCGCGCTGCTGGTCTTGGTGGCGGCGCTGACCACGTTCTGGGTCTTCGAGGCGCCGGCGTTCAACCGCGGCGAGATCGCCCGCTCCGCCGTGCCCGCCGACATGGTGATCGACGGGCAGAACTACCGCGGCATCGACGGCAAGATGTCGGACAAGGAAATGGCGATCCTTCAGACCAATGACTACCTCAAGCGCCGCTACTCCAACGGCCAGGCGTCGAGCCAGGCCCGCCGCGAGGTGGACCTGACGATCGTGTTCAGCGCCAACAACCGCAAGGGCACGCACCCGCCGGATGTCTGCATCGAAGGCGGCGGGGCCCGAATCGTGAGCAAGCAGTTGCACGAGGTCGGGTTCGACTCGGCGAAGGAGGGCCAGGGTGGGCGGCGCACCGTCGAGATGCGCGAGCTGATCAGCGAGATGCAGAACGGGTACCAGGTGCTGCACCTGTACCTGTACAAGTGCGGCGACTCGTACACGCCGAACTACCTCACGCAGCAGATGATCATTTTCCTCAACGGCATGGTGAGCCGGAACTCGGCGGGGGCGTTGATTCGTGTGGATGTGGAAGTCGGGCGCGCCGACCCCGCACGGCTGGAGGAAGCCCGCCAGCGGGCCCTGATCGCGGCGGCGGCGTTCCTACCGAAAATCGACCGGGGGCTGCCGTAATCCGGCGGAGAACGTATGCGAGATGAAATGAAGGCAATTCGTGTGACCGATGCCGGCGACCAAGTGGAGATGGCTCCCGCCTGGCGGCGCTGGGCTTTCGTTGGCGCCTTGGCGCTGGCGCTGGTGGCCGGCGGGTGGAAGTTCATGTCGTGGCGCTCGGCGCAGCAGCGGCAGCAGATCGCAACATTCGAGATGCAGCTCAGCGACGCCAGCCCGGCCCTCCGCGTCGCCGCCGCCGAGGGCATGCTCCGCCACGACCCGGCGAACGCAAACTTCCGGATGGTCCGCACCCGGGCCCTGATTGAGCTCGGCCGGCACACCGAGGCCCGCGAGCAGTTGCAGGTCCTGATCGATCAGAAGTCGCCCGACCAGTTTAAGTTCATCAACCTCCAGACCGCCAGCTTCTTCTCCGAGGCCCAGTGGCTGCTTAACACCATCGACCGCGACCGCACCGAGCCGACCGTCGAGCGCGTGCTCGCCCTCATGACCGGCGTCGAGAAGCAGGCCCCACTGCTCGCCGGCAACCTCGAACCGTTCGACCGCATGATGCTCGACGCCCGGCGGTATCAGGCGACGATCCAGGCCCGGCAGTTCGCGCTCCAGTCGCGCCTGCGGCACCTGTCCAAGGCCCGCGCCACCGGCGTGCAGCAGACCGTCGAGTCGCTGCGGCTCGAAGTCGGCGAGCTCCAGCAGCAGGTCGAGGCCGACGACCAGAAGCTCGCCGAGGTCTGCGCCAAGCTCACGCAGTTGCAGCCCGGCAATGCCGAGCCTGTCGAGATGATGTTCCAGCACCACCTCCGCCGCCGGGAGTTCGATCAGGCCCGCGGCCTGGCGAGGTCGCTGCTCGCCTGGCTGACGGTGCCCGCCGAGACGGTCGGCCGCATCGCCGACGCCCTCTTCGCCCTGGAGACGCAGTTTGCCGTGCCGGTGACCGCCGCCGACATCGAGCTTGCCGGCCGACTGCTGACGCACCCGAAGCAGAGCGGTAAGCCGTCGCTCCAATATGAGCTGACCAAAGCGACCTACGCGCTGCACGCCGGCGATCCCAAGGAAGCACACGAGATCGCGACTCGAATCCGTGCGACCGATGGGCTCAACGTGCGGGCCCTGTGCATCCAGACCCGGGCGTTCGTCGACGCCGGCGACCCCGAGCGCGGCGTGCAACTGCTCCAGCGATTCAACGAATTCATGCGGTATCCCATGGTCCGTTACACGCTGGGCCTCGCCCACCTGGCCACTAACGAGCCGCGGCAGATCAACCTCGGGCAAGAAGCCCTGCGGCAGTGCCTGGAAATCGAGCCCGGCCACCTGCCCGCCCGCCTCCGCCTCGTCGAGTCGCTCGCCACCTCCGGATTCATCCTCGAAGCCGCCAACGACATCGCCATCGCCGAGCAGATCAACCCCCTGCACCCGCGCGTCCTCGCGCTCAAGGTCCACCTCGCCGTCGAAAGCGAAGACCTCGGCAGCCTCGCCTCGCTCATCGAGCAGCAACTGGGCAGCAGCGCGCTGGTGCTGGAGCACGACGACGTGGCGATGGTGGTGGCGATGGTGCTCGACGACACGCAGCGCGTCCGCGACTTCGCGGCCGGTCTCGGCAGGACGAGCCCGAACGACGTGTTCGTGCTGATCGCCAACCGCTGGCTCGCGAAAGAGGCGCTCCAGCGGGCCCGCCTCGCCCCGGTGGTCGTGCGCTCGCTGCATTCGTTCCTCGACCGCGACCCGCTGCAGAGTCCCAATCGTCCGCGCCTGCCGCAGACCGGTGCGCTCGCCACCTCCAAGTCCGCCGGCGCCGCGCCGCCTCCCATCGACCGCCTCGAACCGTTGACGAACGTGCACTTCCTGCCGCGACCGCTGGACGTGGCCCTGGAGTCCGTGGAGATCGCCCTCGACCAGTGGCCCGCCACGCCGACGCTGCTCTCGATGGCGGCGGAGATCAACATCTGGCTGGGCCGGCCCGCGGCGGCCCGGCAGTGGCTCAAGCGGATGCCGCCCGATGTCCGCGCCGCCGCGGCCGACTCGGTCGACGCCCTCATGGCGCTTTACCTCGACGCTCGCTTTGATGACCTGCGTGAATCGCTGCGCAGCATCGCGGCCAAGCCCGCCGCCGTGCCCGCGCCGATGCACCGCTGGTTCGACCTCGACCTCGCCCTGCGCGGGCAGGACGCCAAGCAGGTGGCCGATGCCCTGACCCGGCTGCTCACCGCTCACCCGTGGGCCGAGTTGCCGTTGCTTGTGACCGTCGCCGACGCCTTGCGGCGCGACCAGCCGGACCGGGCTTATGCGGTCCTCGGTTTGGCCGAGGGCATCAACCCGCAGCTTGCCCACCTGGCCCGGGCCCGGCTGAACCTGGGGCTCGGGCGGGCCGCCGATGCGCTGCACGACGTCGAGAAAGCCGTCGCCGCCGAGAACGCCGGCACCGAGCCGCGGCGCTGGGCGGCCGAGGTGCGGGTGCGGGCCTTCCTGCTGCTCGACCAGTCGCCGATGGCGATCACCACGCTGGATCAGTTGGCCCACACGCTGACCGAGCACCACAAGGACGCGAGCCTCGCCACCGCCGACGTGCTCGTCGCCTTCGGCAAGCCCGCCGCTGCCGCCGAGGTGCTTGCCGGCCTGCTGACCGACACGACCAACGCGCCCCGGCTGCTCGACCGCATGTTGGCGCGGGCCGAGACGGTGATGAAACCGACGCGGCTGCGGTCGCTGATTGAAGCCTTGCTGGGGCAGCGGGCCAACGACCCCGTGCTGCTGCTGTACCAGGCCCGCGTGGTGGCCGCCGATGACGACGTGGTGGCCGAGCGGCTGGTCCGGCGGGTGCTGACGCTCAAGCCCAAGGCGCCGCGGGCCATGATGGAACTGGCGGAACTGCTGCGGCTGCTCCAGCCGGATGAGGCCCGGCGGATTTACAAGGAACTGTCCCTGCGCGGCGGCCGCAGCGCCGAGGCGGCCCAGCAGGTGCTCGACTCGATGAACGGCCGCGAACCGAAGTCGCCGACCTCGGCCTTGTTTTTCTTGGATGGAGCCACGGAATGACACAAAACGGTGGAACCGTTGAAAACGCGACGAAGCAGATGGGTGGCACCGGCAGGCCGCGGTCCGCCGCGGTTTGCCCGTGTGATCCGGCCACCGGGGATCGCGATCACGGGCAAACCGCTCCGAGCAGCGGCCTGCCCGTGCCACCCGTGCGGCGAGGCCCTCGTCGTTGGCTGACGGGAGCGATGCTGGCCTTGGCTTCAGTATTGGCCGGGCTGTTGCTGACGCAGACCGATGCCCAGCCGGTGGGCGGCCGGGCCGACGAAGCGATGATCCGGGCCACGAAGGAAATCCGCCCCAGTGTGGTGGCAATCGGCAGTTATCTGCGAACCGACGCCCCCACGGTGAAGTATTTCGGTACAGGCTTTGTCGTGACCGATGGCCTGACCGTCGTCACCAACGCCCACGTGGTGGAGGCCCTTCGGCAGCAGCAGCGGCTGGATTCGATGCGGGTTTTCTTCCCCGATACCCGCGACGTGGACGGCCGTGAAGCCAAGGTGCTGATTGAGGATAAGTACCACGACGTGGCCCTGATCCAGTTCGGGGGCCGGCCGGGCAAAGCCGTCAAGCTGGGCCCGGCGGAAGACCCGGAGCAGGGCACATCGGTGGCGATTCTCGGTTACCCGATCGGCACGATGCTGGGCCTTGTACCCGCGGTGCATCAGGGCGTGGTGGGGGCCATCGTCCCTGCCGTGCTGCCGCTGCCCGTTGGCGTAAAAATGACCCCGGAGCTTCAGGCCGCCTTGAAGAATCCGTACAACCTCTACCAGCTCGACATGGTCGCCTTCCCCGGCAACTCCGGCAGCCCGCTCTTCGATCCGCACGATGGTTCCGTTATCGGGATCATCAACATGACGCTGGCCACGAAGACGCGGGAGCATTTGTTCGATAAACCCACTGGGATCGCGTACGCCGTCCCGGTTCGTTGGATCCATGATGTGATACGTCGATCGAAAGGCCAGTAGGCAGTCGGCAGTACGGAACCGCTTGCGGCTGCCCGCCTGAATGTCTTCACTGCCTACTGCCTACTGCCTACTGCCGACTGCCGCCTTGCCTTTTGACTCACGGAGCTTTCCCTATGCGTACCGCCTCCCTCGCATTCATCGTCCTCGCCGCCGGCCTCCTCTGTGGCTGCGGCGACAGCGCCGAGCACAAGCTGCTCCTGGCGAACCAGTTCATCAAGGGCGACCAGCCGGCCAAGGCGCTGGAGATGGCCAACGCGGTGCTCGCCGCCGAGCTCAAGAACGAGAAGGCCGCCGAGATGAAGGAGCAGGCCCGCTTCATCAAGGCCCAGGCCCATCTCGCCCTCAACGAGCTGGAGGCCAGCCGCAAGGTGCTCGAGGAGATCAAGGCCGAGAAGCCCAGCGACCCCGAGCCGGTGCGCTACCTCATCCAGTGGTCGATGAAGGCGATGTCGGTGGCCATGAGCAAGACCGAGTTCTTCACCAGCCTCGACCTGCAAAAGCAGTTCGATGACGCCCTGATTCTGGGCGAGGCCCAGGCCGACCTGCTGGCGTCGAAGCACAAGCAGTTCGTCGACTCGGAGTTCATCCGGGCCCGGCTGATCATGCACGACGTGGGCCGCTACCAGAAGATGCGCGAGGACGAGAAGAAGAAGATCGAGCGCCGCAAGATCGTCGACTCCGAGGTGTCCGAGCAGGAGATCAACGCGGCCATGGAGCGGCTCGACCAGCGCATCGAGCAGCGCAACAAGGAGATCGAGACCCACCTGGCGAACGTGCTCAAGGAGAAGCCGGACCACCTCGAGGCGGCCAGCATCTACCTCGACATGCTGGCGAACCCCAAGCGCGAAGGCTGGTCCGAGATCATGTCCATGGCGGGGGCGATGACGGCCTCGAAGGACGTCCCGGGCATCCTCGCCCAGCAGATGGTGATGGCGGTGCTGCGCGTGCCCGAGCCCGTCAGCAAAAAAGCCCAGCGCGTGTCGCTGTCGAACCGCGTGCTGGCGACGGTGGTCGAGGCCGACCAGAAGAACCCGCCGTACCTGCTGGGCAAGGCCCACGCGATCCTGTCGCGCGGCGAGAAGACCGACGCCGCCGACGCCCAGGTGCTGCTGGAGCAGATCCAGGGCGGCGACGGCTACGTGCAGCTCGAGAAGAATTACCTGACCGCCTGGTGCCTCATACAGCAGGAGAAGTTCGACCGTGCCCGCCTGATCCTCGACAACCTCGAGACGCAGGCCGCCGGCTCGCCGCAGGTGCTGACGCTGCACGGGCAATCGCTGCTCAAGACGAACGACCTGGTCCGCGCCGAGGAGCAGGTCCGCCGGGCCCTGCAAATCGATCCGGGCTACGTGCCGGCCCAGCTCTTGCTGATCGACATCGAATCGTCGCGCAACAAGCACCAGAACCTGGATGACAGTTGGGAGGCCATCCTCCAGAAAGATAAGACCGACCCCATCGCCAACCGGATGAAGATCAATAAAATGATCGCCGCCAACGACAAGGGCGGCTTGGAGCGGCACCTCCAGAACATCGAGAAGTTCCTGCCGCTGAAGGACGAGCACATCGCCCTGTGCATCGACGGCTACAGCTTCCTCAAGCGCCACGACAAGACGCTGTTTTACGCCACCGAGCTCAAGCGCCGCCGGCCCGACCAGCTCGCCGCCCACCTGAAGTATGCCGAGGCCCTGATGGCCAACAACGAGCAGGCCAAGGCCGAGGCGTACCTCGAGAGCATCAAGGGCCGCTTCCCCGAGGCCGGCACCGGCGACTTGATGGTGGGTCAGCTCCACCTCTCGCGCCAGGAACTGCCCGAGGCGCTCAACGTGCTCACCCGCTTCGTGCAGAAGAACCCCGACAACGTCGAAGGCAAGCTGGCGCTGGCCCGCACCCTGGCCAGCATGGAGAAGATCGACGACGCCAGGAAGCAGCTCAACGACGTGCTCGTGCTGGACCCGAGCAACCAGCAGGCCCACGCCACCCTCGCCCGCATCGAGCTGTTCCTAGGCAACACCGACGAGGCCGGCTCGCACATCGCCCAGATCGATGAGACCGAGGTCGATGAAGGCCAGAACCCCGCCCTCAAGGCCCAGATCCTCATCCAAAAGGACAAGCTCGTCGAGGCCCGCAACGTCTGCAACTCGGCGGTGGCCCGCGGCAACGGCGACCCCGTGCTCCGCCTGCTGCTCGCCCGCATCTACACCATCGAGAAGAAGCCCGCCGACGCCGAGATCCATCTCCTCGCCCTCGCCCAGGCCCAGCCGAACAACCTCCAGGTCTACCGCTTGCTCGGCGAGTTTTACGAGATCAACAAGGACCTCCAGATCAAAGGCGTCAACAACCTGAAGGAGCTGCAGAAGACCAGCGACACCTACGCCCGCCTCGCGCTGGCCGGTGTCCTGGAAAGCCAGGGCAAGCCCGATGAGGCGCTCAACCTGCTCAACGAGGTGCTGCCCGGCCTGATCGAGAAGAAGAACCCGCACGCCTTCGAGGTCGCCAACGGCGTGGCCCGCATCCATTTGCGCCGCAAGGATGTGGACCGGGCCCGCGACGTGTTCAAGACCGTGCAGGACGCCGGCATCATGGTCAAGGAGTCGCGCCTCCGCCAGATCGACCTCTCCTGGGCCAACCCCAGCGTCCACTACACCACCACCCAGCTCACCGAGCTCTCGCGCGACCTCAAGCCCGAGGACGAGGTGCTCCGCTCGCAGGTCATCGCCCGCCTCGCCAAGCTCGAGAAGCGCGAGCAGTCGGTCGCGGTGATCGATGAATGGCTCAAGGCGACACCCGGCGACGCGACGCTGCTGCGCTGGAAGGGCGAGATGCTCCTCCAGATGGGCAAGTACATCGACGCGGTGGCGGCCTACCGCGAGGCCATCGCCAAGGACCCGAAAAAGCTTGGCCTCCGCGCCCGCCTTGTCTCGGCGCACCTTCAGAACTTCGATTACCCCGCCGCCGAGAAAGAGCTCAAGGCGATGGAGTCGATCGACGCCAAATCGCGGGCCCTGGCGCTGGCGGAACTCGGCCAGCTCTACGTGCGCCTGGGCCTCAACAAGCAGGCCGCCCGCACCTTCGAGGAACTCGAAAAGGTCGGCAAGGTCAGCGAGCCCACCCTGATGTTCGCCATGGGCAAGGCCCAGGCCGCCATCGGCGCCATCGAGATTGCCCGCGAGCGCCTCGCCGCGGTGCCGTCCTTCGCCCGGCTGTATCCGGCCGCCCAGGTCGAGCTCGCCCGCCTCGAGATGCGGGCCGGCCTCGACACCCAGGCCCGTGACCGCGTCTTCGCCATGATCAACGACGCCCGCACCCGTTCGCGCTGCATGACCGAGCTTCTGGGGCTCAACCCGTTCGACCGCGTCGAAGGGCCGCGCGACTCGCAGCTCATGCAGTGGGCCGATGAAACCCTGCGCGGCAACTCCACCTACACCGAGCTGGTCCCCCGCCAGCTCCAGAGCCAGTGGATGCGCATCCGCGTGATCCTGCTCGACCGCAACGCCAAGAGCAACGAAGACTACGAGGTGCTGCTCAAGGCCCTGGACGCCTGGCAGGAGATGGAGCCCAACGGCATCCAGATCTTCAAGGGCCGCATGGCGGTGCTCGCCCGGCTCAATCAGCAGCCCAAGGCCCGCCAGCTTTATCGCGCGGTGCCGGCCCTGGCCAACACGGCGCAAGGCCCGCTGCTGGCGGTGGTCGTCGGCCTCGAGCCGAGCAAAGTGGACCAGCGGGCCCCGCTGCCGGAGTATTTCGTCGCCCTCGCCACCGGCAAGCCGCAGGCCGCCAAGGCCGCCGCCGAGGCCCTCGAAACCCGCACCGCGATCTACAAAAAGGACATGCTCTCGATCCTCGACCGGGCGGACATCGCGTCGACCACCACCATGGCCGCCGCCCGCCAGATGGCCACCGCGGTGGTCGCCCTTGACGCCGGGCTTCCGCACCTGTCGGCATCGCTCTCGAAGAACCTGATCGACAACCTGCCGCACTTGGTCCCGGCCCACAGCCTGCACTCGCAGGCGATCCTCAGCCAGGGCATGTCGCTCGACGCCGCCATGAAGAAGTGTCAGGAGACGATCCCCAGCGCCGGCATCACGCACTACCTCGCCGCCGAGGTGAAGATCGACGCCGGCGACTTCAAGGGCGCGGTGACCGACCTTCTCCGCCTGCTGGAGAACGAGCCGGACAACATCCACGCCCGCTACCGCCTCGCGCAGGTTTATCAGCTCGCCGGTCAGCACGAGCTGTCGATCCAACTCCTGGAGAAGATGCACGCCGAGGGCGGCGCGTACCGCATCATGGTCGCCAACGACCTGGCGTACCTGCTGGCGACCCACGCCGAGGACCGTCTCAACGACGCCCACGGCATCGCCAAGCGGGCCCAGGAACTCGTCGAGCAGCAGGGCGGCAACGCCCTGGGCGCGGCGGCGCTCTTGGACACGATCGGCTGGATCGAGATGAAGAAGAACAACGCCGCCGTGGGCATCGCCCACCTGAGCCGGGCCATCCTTAGCCTCAGCGACCGGCCCGAGGTGCATTTCCACATCGCCCTGGTGTACGAGAAGCTCGGCAACCGCGACTGGGCGAAGTACCACATGGAGCAGGCCTCCATGGGCGACAAGAAGCTCGCCGAGGTGACGCAGGCCAAGGAGATGCTGGCCAAGTGGGGTAATTGAGCGGGGGACGGTTTCAGCGCGGCAAGGTGCCGCGATGCATGACATGGGTGGCACTGACAAGGCTCGCTCGGGAGCCTTGTCAGTGAGGACGCGCCAAGGCGGCCCGACACTGACAAGCTCCGCGGACTGCGCTTGTCAGTGCCACCCGGCGCTGGTCGGTGCCACCCGGTCGCCACCCGCCATGGCCACGGCGCGACGCCGTGGCTCTGCCGTGTTGACAGTCAGGGGTCGAGATATTGATGCTCCGGGTGTTTGGGGCGGTATCGCCGTGCTCGGCGTTTTTTTCGTTTACGCAGGGAGATCGCTATGCGCATCCGGTTGCTTGTTCTTGTCGTTGCGATTCTCGCCGCCACCGGCTGCGGCGATAGCCCGGAGCACCTTTTGGAACAGGGCCGTCTGGCCCTCAACGCCGGCCGGCCGGAGTCGGCGATCAGCTACGCCCAGCGGGTCCTCGAAGCCCGCCCCGACGACGCCGGCGCCATTCTCATCCTGGCCCGGGCCCAGCACCGCCTGCGAAAATACACCGAGAGCGAGGCCGCCCTCCGCAAGCTCATCGAGATCGACCCGCAAGGCGGCGACGCCCACCGGGAGCTGCTCAACCTGGCCCTGGCCCGCATGACCGACCTGCTGGGCGCCACCGAGTTCACCAAGAGCCCCGACCTTCAGGAAGCCTTCAGCAAGGCCAAGGAGCTGGGCTACGAGCAGGCCGACTGGCTGGGGGACAAAGGCGGATCGCCCCTGGAGTCCGAGCTGGCCCGGGCCCGCTTGCTCATCCTCGACTCGCAGCGCATCGGTCGGACGCTCCATGACGAGGAGGCCGCCGTCCGCGCCAGCGCCGCCCTCAACGACCCGAACCTCCCGCCCACCACCTCGTCCATCGAGGAGCAGAAGCGGCAGATCGACGGCATGCTGAAGAACGCGGAAAAGCACCTGACCAAGGTGCTCGGGCTCAACCCGTCGCATTACCAGGCGGCCGCCCTGCTGGCCTACCAATACCGTCAGCGGCAGGCGTGGGCGGAGCTGTGGGACATGGCCTCGGCGCTGGCGCAGCGCTCGGACCTGACCCCCGCGCTCGCCGCCGAGCTGGTCAACGACGTGCTGATGATCCCCGAGCTCCTCCAGGCGAAGGCCGGGCGCATGGAGACGGGCCGCCGTCTGCTCAATGCCGTCGCCGAGGACAAGCGGCAGTCCGTGCAGTGGAAGACGATGAGCGCGAAGCTGTACCTGCACGATGGCCAGCCGAAGCAGGCCCTGGAGGTGGCGCAGGAGGCGTACCGCGACCAGCCGCAGGACACCGAGGTCCGCATCGCCTACGCCTGGGCGCTCTACGAAACCGGGCAATACCCGCTGGCGAAGACGCTGCTGGAGCCGCTGGTCACGCAGCTCTCCGGCGCCGAGTTTGTGCAGATGCTTCACGGCCTGATTTTGGTGAAGACCGGCGACAAGGGCACCGCCCTCGAAGCCCTGCGCCGGGCCGTGGCCATCAACCCGAACAACCGCCCCGCCCGCTCCGCCCTGATCCAACTGATGAGCGAGACGCGCGACTCCGCCAGCGCCGCGTCGGAGGACATCGACGCGTTTTACAAGGGCAACCCCAACGACGCCGACGCGATCCGCTTCAAATACCTCGCCGATGTCGCCCGCGGCCACGACGCGTCGGTGAAGACGGTGATGGAAGCCGCCGAGAAGATCACGCCTCTAAAGCCCGCCCACCTGCGCACGCTCGTCGACGGGTTCGCCTACCTCAAGAATTACGACAAGTCGCTGCGCTACGCCGGTGAATGCGTCCGCGCCGAGCCCGGGCAGATCGGCAACCACCTCATGCTGGTGCGCGTCCACCTGCTGCGCAACGACATGAACGCCGCCCGCAAGCTGCTCGTCGAGCTTAAGACCGCGTTTCCCGAGAGCCCGGACGTCAACGAGACGCTGGCCCAGCTCTACGTGGAGCAGGGGGCTTACGACCGCGCCATCGAGCTGGTCGCGCCCATCCTCAAGGCAACCCCGGACCACATCCCCGCCCGGCTGCTGATGGCCCAGGCGTACAGCCGGCTGGCGATGACCGACGAGGCCCTCGAACACATCAACATCGCGCTCGACAAAAGCCCCAACGACCCGCGGGCTTTGGAAATGGCGGCGTCGATCTACCGCCTGCTCGGCCAGCCGGACATCGCCAAGGCGTACCTCGAGAAGATCGACGAGTCCGCGCTCGACGAGCGCACGATGCCCGGCGTCATGGCCCAACTCAAGCTCCAGAAGGGCAACATCGCCGAGGCCCTGGCCATCTGCCAGCGGGCCCTGGCGGCCGGCAGCACCGACCCGATCGTCCGCCTGACCATCGTCGGCATCCACGCCGCCAACAAGAACGCCGGCGAGGAGGAAGTGCAGTTGATCGCCTTGATCAGGGAGTATCCGAACAACTTCCTGCCCTACAAGATGCTGGTCAACTTCTACGCGAAGAACAACCCCGCCCTGGGCCTGACGCAGTTCAAGCTGCTCCGCACGTTTAACGAGCCGTTCGCCCGCTTCGCCGAAGCCCAGCTCCTGCACGCGACCGGCAACTCCACCGACGCCATCGCGGCGCTCGCGGATGTCTACGAGAAGCTGGTCGCGCGGCGCGACCGGCTGGCGCTGCCCTTCGCCCGCTCGCTGTCGGGGCTGCTGCTCAACCAGCCCACCCCCAAAGCCGCCGAGGCCATCGCCGTCTTCCAGATAATGATCGACGCCAAACTGATGGCCGCCGACGCCCGCCTCGCCCAGATCGGCGTCGACTGGGACCGCTCGGAGCCCGCGGTGAACCTCGCCAGGCTCGACGCCCTCGCCAAGCAGCTCGAGCCCAGGGATGAGATCGCCATGAACCGCGTCGTCGCGCTGTACGGCGTCCTCAGGCGGCACGACCGCGCCGTCGAGGTGTTCACCGAATGGATGGCGCATCATCCAACCGACGTGCGCCTGATGCGGTTCAGGGGCGACCTGCTCAAGACCGCCAGGCGCTACCCGGAGGCGATCGCGACCTATGAAGAGGCGCTGAAGATCGAGCCTAGCGAGACGACCTTCGAGCGGCTGGGGCAGGCGTACGTCGGGGCCGGCAACTTCCCGGAGGCGGCGAAGACGTTCGACCGCATGGCTGCCCTCAACGCCGGCGCCCGCATCCGCGCCCTGTCGGCCAAGGGCGCGATGTTCCTGATGATCGGGCTCAACCAGCAGGTCATCGACACCTTCAACGAGCTGGGCGACACCGCCTCCTCATCCGACCCGCGCGTCGCATGGACCATGGGCAAGGCTCTGGCGGCGATGGGCAAGTTTGCCGACGCCCGCGCCCGGCTGTCGCTGGTGCCCCGTCATGCCGCCCAGTACGGGCAGGCTCAATTGATGCTCGCCAAGCTCGAGCAGCAGGCCGGCAACATCCCCGATGCCCAGAACCGATTGCTGCGCCTCACCAGCGACCGCGCCACCGCCGAGGCGGCCGCCCGTGAGTTGGTGCTCATGGGCATCAAGAACCGCGACGAAGAGAACATCCTGAAATGGAGCGAACGGGCCATCGCCATTCCCAACGCCGGACCGTCTTACAAGCTCGAATGGCTCGGCATCCGCGCCGGCCTTTTCGCCGAGAGCGGCAAATGGGACCTCGTCGAAAAGACCACCAAGGACGCCTTGGCGCTCGACCCCAAGTCGATCCGCCTGACCGCCAGCCGCATCCTGCTGGCGGCGTACCAGAACCGCGCCGACGAAGCCAAGGCCGCTTACGCGCAGGCCGGCGCTGACCTGACCAAGACGGACCTGGGCGCTCTGCTGGCCGTGGCGCTGGGCGTGCCAGTGAATGTCGAGGCGAAGAAGTCTGCGGTGACGGCGTTCCTCGCGGCCCTCGACGCCGGCGACCGCGACGGCGCTCGGGCGGCAATTGAGAAGGCCGGGGCCGTGAACAACACGGTCTATCGCAGCGACCTGCTCGCGATGCTCCAGAAACACGAGGGCGACTTGAGCGGGCTGCGGCAGGCGGTCCGCCGCACCGCGATGGCCAATGTCGCTCTCGAGTCCGGCCTGCCGAACCTTTGCGAGAAGATCAGCCGGGAGGTGGTCGACGCCGACCCGAAGTTCGTCCCCGCGCACGGCCTGCTGTTCGCCGCCCTCAGCCGGCTGAACAAACCGTTCGACGAGGCCATCACACGGGTGGAGCGGGCCCTCCCGGAATCGACCCTCGCCTTGTTCCTGGCGGCGACGAAGCTAGCCAAAGCCGGCGACTTCGCCGCCGCCATCAAGTCGACGCGCCAGATCCTAGAGCGCGAGCCGAACCACGACTTCGCGCTGTACCGGTTATCGGGACTCACCGTGGCCGCCAAGGACTTCAGCGCGGCGATCGACGTGCTGGAGCAGCTCGCCACGAAGGACGGGCCGTACAAGGTCCCCGCCACCAACGACCTCGCTTACTACCTGCTCACCAAGCGCCCGGACCAGCTCGCGCGGGCTTACGACATCGCCAAGACGGTCCGCGGCGTGGCCCCCAACCTGCCGCAAATCTACGTCATCCTCGGCCGCCTCGAACACCTGCGCGGCAACCAGGCCGAGGCCATGACCAACCTGCTGCGGGCCTTGGCGATGGGGCAGGACGAGTCGCCCACGCTCCACCTGTGGCTCAGCGAGACGTACCAGAAGCAGGGCAATACCCAGTGGTCTCGCTTCCATTTGCAAGCCGCGGCGTCGGGACCCAAGGATGACGAGCACGTCGCCCAGGCCGTGGCGGCGCTCAAGGGTTGAGGCATCGTCCCGCCATTGCGGGACTTCACCCGAGCCGCCACGCGTAAGCGTGCGGACGCCGGGGACTGCAAGGCGTTTCCGGGTTTCCGCTCGCCTACGCTTCACGGCTCCGCGACCCGTGTTCCGCAAATAGCCGCACGTGCCGCAAAGCCGGCCCGTTTGGCACCCTTCAACATCCGCAATGCCCGCACCCTGCCGTTATCGGCCGCCGCTTCACGGCGGCCGATGACGGCAGCTTCGTTTCATGCGCGGAAAGGGCGGCTCCGCGCTGCCGTGTCGGGCCCCGTCGAAACCCCCCGAGGCCCGATTTTCGCGTAATTCCTCCGGGTTTGTGGCCCCGCCCGGAACCGTGGTGTAATTTCAAAGTGAGTTCGCCGTGGAGCGGACCCGCGGGAGAACGGTTGGGATCGGCAACCGCTTCGGCGAATCGGCCGGCCTCCAAAATGGATTCCGGGACTACCAAGGTGCACTACACCATCGCTCAACGTGAGCCGGTGGGATTTTTTGTCGAGAACTGCCTTGCGATCAGGTGTCGCCAAGCAACTAAGAAGGAGATTGGAAGATGAATCGGAGAAATGGAAAACTGGTGCGTTTTTTTGGTGCGGCGGTCATGCTCGGCGCGGCCGCCACGGCCAACGCCGCCCCCGTGATCACCACCAACTTTAACTTCGACCCGGACGGCGCCGGCCCGCTCGGGACGCTCAACGACGTTGCCGCGTTCGACTGGGGTCCGGACAGCGCCCTGTCCGACGGCGGCGGGACGGCTATCAACAACTTCGTCGCCAACAGCCTCGACGGCGGCCAGCGGCCCACCACGTTCAACCTCTACACCCACGGCGTGCTCTCGATCCTCCGCAACGCCTCCAACCAGGACGTGACCCCCGGCTCGCTCAACGGCCCCGGTCCCAACGCCTTCGAGATCACCTTCGTCGCCGGCTTCCAGGAAAACGTCGTCTCCGCGACGGGAACGCCCGGCATGCCCGGCAACCAGGCGACCTTCGGCAGCACCGGCGCCACCGGCGAAGGCATCCCCAACTTCTTCGAGGTCTACTTCGACACCGCCCTGGATGCCGACCCGCTGGCGGGCACCGGCTACAACAACGGCACCCGCATCATCGCCGGCACCGTTAACCCCGCCATCGCCACCACGCTGTTCTCCCTCATCGGCGGCGGCGCCGGAACCCCGCTCGATGGCTTCGGCGGCGACAACTACCCGGCCCTCGACTCGGTCACCGGCTTCGGCGCCACCCAGCTCGACGCCACGATCACCTTCCAGGACAACAACTTCGTGGTCGGTGGCGATGTCCTCCTGATGTCGATCTTCAACACCTTCAACAACCTGAACTTCATCCAGGTTGACCCGTCGGCCGCCTTCGTGAAGGCCCCGCTGGGCGCCGCCCCGGTGACCGACGGTGCCGGCGAAGGCATCACCTCGCTGGGCGCGGTCAACGGCAACGGCGTCGGCCCCGACGTGCAGTTCCAGACGGACGGCACCAACAGCTTCATCGTGCTGAAGGCTGAAGTCCCCGAGCCGATGACCGCCGTGATGGGCATCGTCGCCCTCGGCGGCCTGATGATGAGCACCCGCCGTCGCCGCCTCGCCTGAATCGTTCGACAAATCCGCTTAACTCAAAGACCCTTGGGACCGCTCCCAAGGGTTTTTCATTTGTTTCCTTTTCCCGGCAACACAAGGTGTCACGGGTCGGCTCGGCGACCCGTGCGGCGGCATCAGAGGTTGAGGGGCGCTGCGACAATCTGAAAGCCAACGCAAAGGCGCAAAGGGCGCGGAGTTCGCAGAGCGCAAACCCCACAAATGATGGGCTTCTCTCTGCGGGCTTTGCGTCCTTCGCGCCTTTGCGTTCGTCCCGAGACAAATCAAAAATCCTGGAGGCAACGACCTACTCGATGGCTCCATTCGGACCGCGCGTACGCGTGACAAAAAAGGTCGTCACGTATTCAAAATCAGTCAAAAAAATGCCAGCGCCGGGCACGGCGAGCGGCGGCCTCGTCGCAACCCCTGCATTTTAAGGTATTTATGTACGGCTGCCCGGGTTCGTGTTTCTTGCAGCATTTTCGACAAAATGTTGACCGACCTATTGCAATCGGGAAAACGATCCGGTAGTATGGCGTTTCGTTCGGCGTGCCGTTCGCGGTGCGTCGTTGAGGAGAGTAGATCGAGTTCTGCATGTCCAGCGATTCTCGCGAGCTGGTATCGGGGCTCTTAAAGTGACTGAAGGAACACTTGGTGGTTTGTGGCCGCCAGGTTGAGGTGAGAAACAAGCGAGTTTTAAGGAGACAAAGATGAAGACGCGAAAGAGTCGGTTTTTGAGTCTGATCGGTTCCGCCATCGTGGCGGGCTCGATCGTCAACGGCGCCAACGCCCAGGTCATCACGACCAACTTCGATTTCGATCCGGACGGCGCGGGCCCGATCGCCACGATCCCGAACGTCGCGACGTTCGACTGGGGTCCGGACAGCGCCTTCTCCGATGGTGGCAATGCGGCCATCCAGAACTTCATCGGCGGCGGCCCTGCCGCTGGTAACTTGTTTAACCTTTACACCCACGGCGTCCTTTCCATTATCCGCAATCAGACAAACATGGATGTGACGCCGAACTCACTCAACGGCCCGCCGCCGAACGAGTTCGAAATCACTTTCGTCGCTGGTTTCCAGGAGCAGGTCGTCGCCGCGTCGGGTCTGCCCGGCGTTCCGGGCAATCAGGCGACATTCCGTAGCACCGGCGCCATCGGCCCCGGCATCCCGAACTTCTTTGAAATCTACTACGATGCGACTCCTGATGCCCTGCCTCTGGCGGGTACCGGTTACAACGATGGCACCCGCATCATCGCCGGTACCATCAATGCCGACATCGCCTCGACCCTCTTCTCGTTCATCGGCGGCGGTGCCGGCACCCCGCTCGACGGATTCGGCGCTGACGACTACCCCGCTCATGACTCGATTACAGGGTTCGGTGCTACCCAGCTCGAGGCCACCATTACCTTTCAAGACAACAACTTCATCGTGAATGGTGATCTTCTCCTGATGAGCATTGTCAACACCTTCAACAACCTCAACTTCACGCAGGTTGATCCCTCCGCGGCTTTTGTTAAGGCCGCAGGTGGCGCCGCTCCGGTACCTGACGGTGCGGGCGTCTTGCCGGCACTGTCTCTCGGTGCCGTTAACGCAGGCCTCCCCGGTCTTTCCGGCCCAGATGTCCAGTTCCAGACCGACGCGACCAACAGCTTCACCGTCCTCCAGCAGGAAGTCCCCGAGCCGGCGACCGCTGCCATGGCTCTCCTCGGCCTCGGCGGTCTCATGATGGGCTCCCGCCGCCGTCGCGCCTAAGTCAACCGAATCTCCTGATCACTCGCGACCCTCGGGAATCGTCCCGAGGGTTTTTCATTTGGATCGTTATCAGATTCGATGGAAATCGCGCCATCGCCTCTGAGCGAGGATGACGAGGCACTGAATCGGAAGTAATCGTTCTTGCCGTCTGGGGGCTACGCCGCAAGCTGTACCTGCGAGCCGACAGTGGCGAGGTCTTTTGTTGCGTTCGTCAGCAGGTCTGCAACCCGGTCGAAAAATTTGGCCCCTTGCGCGCCGGCCATCAAGCGGCGATCAAAGTTGAGCGTGAGCGTGCAGGTAGGCGCGGCAACTATCTGGCCGTCCTTAACGATCGGACGCTGGCTCACCAAGCCAAATGAGAACCCGACGGGCCAAGGCCAGGTCGTGGCGACGCCGTCCACGCCATACTTCGCCGGCGAACTGATCAGCACCGCGCCGCCCCGGTACTTCACCCACAAACTCGGCGCCCAGAGCGGCAGACGGAGCAGCCACTTGGCGATGAAGTGTGGAGCCCGCCGGATCAACGTGCTGAATGCCCGCCACTGGGCATTCGTCTCTGCGGTGCAAGTCGCCAGCGCCCGGAGCCAAGTGGTCAGTTCTTTGAGCGGCTTTTGATCCGCATCGCGGATGATGTCGATAAAAGCGCAGCCCTCGGCACCGGGGATGTCGCGCTCCGCTGCCACCGCGATATCAACGCGGTGGAACCGTTGCACGCGGCGACTAAAGGGAAGCCACCAACGGCATGCCACCCGTCGATTGGCATATGGATATTCCTTCAGCGCGAGCGCGACTGCACGGACGACAAAGGCCGTGTACGAAGGTTTCTCCGCGCAGTCGGAGCGAACTTCCTCAACCTAGGTTAGATCGACTTCCTTTGAAAACGTTACCGTGTGGGCGGGCTTGATTTCCGTCTCGACGATGGCGCGGTTCGCCTGGAAGAAGCGATTGTTCGGTTCGATTTCGTAGCTCATGGCAGGTGTCCGTTGAAAAAATCAGGCCGCCTGCCTTGGCGCTTTTGGTTCCATTGTGGTTGACGCCACCGCATTCCGTGCTGGCGTTAATAGATGTTTCACGTACGCCCCATACCCATGAAACACATTCGCCGACTGCACGAGCCCCTCGCGTTTGAAGAGGCGGTGTACAGCGGGCAGGCGCGTGAAAGGGATCGCGGGGTACCAGTGGTGGTAAATGTGCAGGTTGAAATTGAGATTGGGCAGCAGCAGCATCTCCCACCAGCGCGGCTCGATCATCGGCGTCGATTCCGCCAGCGACGGGTCGGCGAGGTTGTACTTGTGCTCGCAGATCGCGCCGAAGCGCACGATCACCTGCATCACCGTCAGCAGCGGCAGCAGCCAGTAAAGCAGGAACAGCGGCCAGGTTTTTGTCAGCGTGAACACCACGGCGAGCGCCGCATAAAACGCCAGCCGGACCCACGCCGGCGTGCCGCGCTGCGGCCGCTGATCGACGGCCCCGTCATCGGCCTTGCCGCGCAGCGTCTTCACCAGGTTCATCGCCAGCAGGTCGGTGATGATCGTCTTGATGAACTCGCGCACCCGCTGCGGGTACGTCCACTCCTTGCCTTGCTTGCGGCGGAAGTCGGGGTCGTGCTCGGTGAAGTAGTGGCGGTGGTGCGCGAGGTGGACCCGGCGATACCCTTCGAGCGTGATCAGCAACGGGAAGGCGCAGGCGAGGTTGGTGAGATGGTCGCCGGCCTTGGACGCGATGCCCAGGCGGTGCGTCTGCTCGTGGACGAGCAGGCCGAGGATGTTCTGCCGGGTGCCGATGAAGAACACGGCCGCGATCGAGAACCAGATGTTCTCAAGCCACGCGGCGGCGGCGATGGTGCCGATGATGGTGGCCCAGGTGAGCCCGAGCTTCAGGAGGAAGCGCACCGTGTCGCTGCCCATCATCGCCTTGATTTTCGTTTGGGCTTCCGGTGAGAGGCGCGAGGGATCGCCGAGCACCGCCGAAGGAAGCGGGTCGCCGATCACCTCGATTTCGATGCCGTGGACTTGCATTGTTTTAATCACGGATGACATGGATCGCACGGATGAGAAGCCAGCCAAAAGGCCTCTAAGGAAAGCAGGAATGCAGGAAAAGATCCAGATGATCCGTGTGACCCGTGGCCACTTCATCGCCGTAGCCGTTTCACTGTGTTCTCATCGACTTTTATCTGGACTCACTCAAGGTCGCGGCGCTGCGTCTGGCGGCGATGGCCTCGCCCACGAACCGGCCAAACAGGGCACTGCTGTCGTACTTCTTGAATTCCGCTGCCAGTCGTTCCGCATTCCTTTTCAGTTCGGCATCGCCCAGCGCGGTCCGCATGGCGTCGCCGAGGCGTTTGCCGTGGCAGTGCTCGGTGAGCACGGTGACGCCGGCGCCTTCGCGGGTGACTTCCATCATGTTGAGGTGCTGGTCTAAGTTGGCGGGGACGCCGATCACCGGTTTGCCGGCCGCCAGCGCCTGGTGAGTGGTCGGGCTGCCACCGTTGCAGATCACGAGGTCGGCCCGTTGGCAGGCGAGGTCGCCGGGCAGGTAGTCACTGACAAACACGCGGTCGGTGGGCTTGATGTCGGCCGACGCACCGGCGGTGGCCACCATGGCGGTGACGCCAAGTTCCTTGGCGGCGTGAATGATAGCGGGCAGCCGGCGCGAGTCGCCCTAGCTGCCGAGGTTGACATAGACAACGGGGTGTTCACCGGGCAGGGCGTCCCACCAGGCCGGCAGCTTCGATTTTGGCGACCAGAGCACCGGGCCGATGAAGCGGTGATTCGCGGGGAGGTTTTCGACGCGCGACAGGGCGGGCACGTCGCAGTACAGCGTGTGGTCGGCGAAGGTGTAGACGCGGCGGAGGTCCTTGCCGAGGGAGGGCAGGCCGTGGTCGGCGCGCAGCTTGTTGATCGGCGCGGCGTAGCGAGCGAAGGCCATCGGGCGCAGCAGGTTGAAAAACCAGCCGCCGATGCGCCGGCCGAGGACGCGGTTCACCGGATGGTCCGGCATCGGGTAAACGGCTGGGGCGTGCGGGCTCCAGTAGGAGTTCGCCAACGCCGCATAGGGGATTTTTTCAACGGCCGCGCTAATCGCCAGCGACAGGCGGAAGTCGCCGACGATGAGGTCGGGCTTCACTTGTTGGATGACGCGCCGATCCTCTTCGACGTAGCGGCGCAGCTCCGCGGTCGAATAGATCGGCGTGCCGCGGGCCAGCGCTTTCGTGAACTGCGCGGTGGGGATCGAGGAGATCGGGTGCTCGGTCAACGCGAGGTTCGGGAAGAGGTTCGCGTAGCGGTTGTCCCACGCGAGGTGAACGTCGTATGACGCGGGGTCAAGCGATTGAGCGAGCGTCACGGGCCGCGCGACGTGGGCGAGGGTCACGGCCTCGGCGAAGAAGAGGATGCGCGTCACCCCCTCGCCCTCTGGGAGAGGACAGCCGCGATCGCCGCGAAGCAGCGATTGCGGCTGGTGAGGGATGGACGTGCGAGTGCTCATTAATCTGCGATACGTACGGCGTTCGTTTTGCGCGATGTTGCGTTCTAAAAAAACCTTCACCGTTTCTCCCTCACCTGCTTCAATCGCCGGCTGCGCGGGCGATTGAAGCTGTCCTCTCCCGGGGGGAGAGGGGTCGAGCGGCTGACCCACGCTCCATCTCATGCGGCCGCGTCGTGACTCTTCTGTGCTACCGCCACTGTGCTTGTCACGATCAGCTTCGGCAGCGGCAGGCGCACCGAGCGGCTCGCGGGGATCTTCCCGAAGCCGATGCGGCCCATGAATAAAGTCTGGTCGCACACCTGCCGGCCGAGGATCGATTCGAGCTCGTCGGCGACGCGGGCGGCGCGGGTGGCGGCGGGCTGTGAGTCGCTGAAGCGGATGCCGTGGCGGGTGTACTGCGTGAAGATCAACGGGGTCATCTCCGGTTGGATGAGTAACCCCTGCTTCGCGGCGGTGAGCCAGTAGCGCTGCAACGCCCGCCCGGCTGCGACGAAGTCGTCCGGCGACGCCGGGGGCTTGTCGGCGACCAGGAAAAAATGCCCGCCGCAGCGCAGGCCCGGCATGAAGTCGAGCTGAATCCTCGGCAGGATCGTGCCGCCGAGGAAGCGATTCAGAAAGCGCACCCGGCCCCAGCTCTGCATCGCCCAGCGCATCAGCTTGCGCGTCATCGTGTCGACGCCGACGGCCCGGTCGGGGATGCGGTCTTCACTCGTCGTCGCGTTCCACTCGATGACCTTGCGGTGCGTCTCGAAGGCTTCGCGGGTGGTCAGGCGGATGTGGGCGCTGCGGAAGAGCAGCTTCGCCATGCGGAAGCGGTCGCGGCCGGCGTGCAGGAACACGGCGCGGTAACCGGCGGGCAGCGCGGCGGTGAGCGCATCGAGTTGCGGCTGCGTGAGGGCGCGCGTCTTCATCGGCCGGCGCTGCGTGACGCGTTTTTCAATGAACGTGGCGAGCGGGTCGGCGGTCAGTCCCGCGTCGTGCTGGAACCAGGCGTCGAAAGTCGGCTGATTATCCGGCGTGTTCTTGCGGCGCGCGAAGGTGACGCGGTAGCCGTGCTCGCCGGCGGCCAGCGCGAGGGTTTCGTTGAGCGCGCCGAGGGCGATGAGCGAAGCGTGCCCCTTAAGGTCGTAGATGCAGTCGGCGCGGGTGTCGCGGCCGTGGATGACGACGCGATCGCTGCCGGCGATCTCGAATCGCCAGGGCTGGGTGTTGTCGCCGCTGGGCGCCCAGCGGGCCCGTTCGAGGATGGCCTCAAACGGCGGCGGGTTGTTGGGTGGGGAGGTTCTTTGCAAGACGCTTCCTCGCGATCATCAGCGCGAGGCGCTGGATCGGGTTGCGGTTGCCCCAGGGCCGCCAGGTGTGGGAGAGCTTTTGCCGGTAGGCGTCGAAGTGGAGGCCGCGCGGGGCGGCGATGATCCTGCCGCGGTTGAGCAGGATCTTGAGCACCTCGACGCCGGCGATGCCGGTGGCAAGCGAGCAGCCCATCGGGGTCGAAGGCGCTTTGCCGTGGATCATGTCGAGGGCGGTTGGGTCGGCGAGATAGCTCGCCTGAAGCAGCGCCGGCGAGACGCCGAGCAGGAAACGGGCGAGCTGCTCCTGATACGGGTGACCCTCGAGCTGAAAATACTCTTCAAAGGTCATGTGCCCCGGGAGGAACGAGAGCAGGGCGGCGCCCATGCCCAGCGGCGCGACGGTGACCGCGGGGATGCGCAGCTCTTCGCAGGCCTTGAACACGACGCGGCGCGGCTCGATGGCGAAGAAGTCGAGACCGTCGAGGTAAAGGTCGGCGCCCTTGAGGAACTCGTGGACGTTGCCGGCATTGATGCCCTGCGGAAACGCCTTGATTTCCAGGTGCGGATTGATGTCCAGCGCCATCTCGGTGAGGGCGTCCACCTTGGCGCGGTGGAGGTTGGATATCGACGCGCCGGTCTGGCGGTTGAAGTTAATGAGCTCGAAGCGGTCGAAGTCGGTGATGTGGAACTTGCTGATGCCCAGCCGCGTGAGCGTGAGCAGGTGGGCGCCGCCGACGCCGCCGAGCCCGCCGATGGCGACGCATTTGCCGCGCAGCGATTTGGCTTCATCGGCGGTGATCCAGCCGACGTTGCGGCTGAAGGCGATCTGGCTGTGGCTCGCACCCGTCATTCCATCTCCTGCGCCCCGTCTTATTCTCATCGGTCAGGCCGCGATCGCCGGTTAGGCGGCGATGGCGGACGATTGATCGCTGTCGGCGGGCATCGCCTGCATCGGTTCGCTGATTTCGATGGGGTAGTGCGACGCGGTCAGTCCCGCATCGGTCAGCAGGCCGCGGTGGCGGAGCGAGTTGCCGATAATCGTGCCGTCGATGGTTTCCGGACTGAGCGTGAACCGCTCGTCGAAGGCGGTGGGTGAAAGCCGGTTCTGGTGGAACATCTCCAAGCCCCGCGGCAGCCGCTCCTGGCGCAGGTGGTTGACGGTGCTGACCCGCAGGAGCACGACGGGCTTGCCGCGCACGGCGGCGTAAGGCAGCACCGGGCCGATGAGGTCGAAACCGAACGTTTTGATGTAGAAACCCGCGTGATGGGGGTGGACGCCGCAGAGCACATCCGCTCCGTGGAAGCAGGCGTTCCAGTAAACGAACCGCATCATTTCCATGATCGAAGCGAGGGCCCGGCCGGCGACTTCATGCCGGTCCGCAAAAAGCCCAACCTCAACAATGGGACGACCAAGCCGGCGGAGCAGATTGAGCTGGCGGTTGAAGACGCGGTCGAGAGGAAGGCCGTAGCGCGGGCAGTCGTGCATGATCGTCAGCGTGGAGACCGGCGTCTTGTCGAGCCGGCCGACGACGACGGAGGTGCTCGGGCGGATCGCATGGGGATGCGTGTGAACGCCGGTGGGATTGTCGTCGACGATGTCGATGCGCTGGTACGACTCGTAAACCAGCTTCCAGCATTCGATGACTTCCTTCAGCGACGACGCGACGCGGACGTCGAGGTCCGGCACCGCCCGCTTCGGCGACTTCAACCGTTGATCGCTGGAGCGCTCGCGGTAAAGCGATGCCTCGGGCAGGGGGGAGGTATTCTGGATCGACATACGGATACTCGTTAAAATCAGGTTGTCGGAGATGCGGCCGGGGCCATGCCGGGGGCCGTCCAGTCGGTGTCATCCACGTAGGTGTCATCCACGCGCCACGCGCCGAGCCTTGCTCGTCGCGGAGCGCCTCCGCCCAGCATGGCCGGGCGGGGAGGCCACAGTATTGAGGTCGATTGGGGCAGGCGTCGGGCGCGCACCGCTAGGTGCGCCGGCGTTGAGGCCGGTCGCCGATCACGATCCCGGCAGCCTGAGGCCGCCACGTAAACGCTCGCCGAATCCATCTCCAGATCGCCTCCGCCCATCCCTGGTGGTAACTCACGGACTACTCCCTTTGCGGACGTCTCATAAGCTAGCAACTCCGGCCGCCATGTGTCATTTTCTCTAGTTAGAAAGAGAAAAAAACGGAGCGATCCATCCCATGGGGAGCGGATCACAGCCTTTCCATGGCGAAGCGCGATCGGCGTCGCGGGCTACCAGCCCGTCACGCGACTTTGACCCCTTGCGGGGCGCACAAATAGTTGTCCAGCCTGATCTTCCCAAAAACAGCGTGCTTCCGAGGAGTGCCCGGCGGCCTTCGCCGCCGAGCTGGATATTCACGCATTTACGGCAGACCCATCTTCTCCGCGCCACCGGGGCCGGCGGGCGAAGCATACTCTTTCAGCCGTTCCCCACCTGATTCCTCAACCCGAGCCCTGTCCACTGTTATCGGACAGCCAATGTACGGTATCGAGAGTCAATTATGATGTCAATCCCGCAGATGTAAAGGAGGCTTATACCTTGGCGGAGAAGATTTATTTCTGAGGGGTTCCGTACGTGAATGCCTGACAATTAAGATGAAAATCGTTTTGCAGCGAGACGGCGCCGTCAGCGCCGGCGCGTCGAGATGGAGGCCGGTTCCCGCGGCGACATCGCGATCTCCACTGCCTTACGCACCAGCTCCACCGTCCGCCCCAGACGCCAGCGATAGTCGATCGCATCAACCTCCGTCGCCATCTCCAGATGCATGTCGGGCTGCCCCAACGCCTCGAAAAAATCGAACCGCGCCTCCTCCACCTCCACCGGCCGCTCGCGCCACGCCGACTCATCGCGAAAGACCTCCGCCAGCTTCAAGCGCCTTCCATCGCGCGACACCGACAGCCCCAGCGGCTGATACTTCAGCGCCGCCCGCGCCCCTTCATACAAATCAAAACACGACCCCGCGCGCAGCGCGCCCCGCCCGGGTTGCCCGCTTCGCAATCCATCCCCATCGCGCCGCCACCCCTCGTCCCACGAATCGCTTGCGCCACCGCGCCC
>Ga0163150_10001891_pt1 | contig 33968 bp, 31 predicted proteins | sample OliLakLV19P2IB_FD_148628 | JGI IMG/M metagenome (GOLD analysis project Ga0163150, IMG submission 148628) | Freshwater microbial mat bacterial communities from Lake Vanda, McMurdo Dry Valleys, Antarctica - Oligotrophic Lake LV.19.P2.IB | ecosystem: Environmental > Aquatic > Freshwater > Lake >...
TTCATCCTCGGCATCCCGCTGACGACGGTGAAGAAGCACCTCGAGAGCCCCTTCGCCAAGCTCGGCGTGGAAAACCGCACCGGGGCCGTCACGCTGGCGCGGGAAAAAATCAGCGCGGCACGCTGAACGATACTTCACGAAACTGTCGCGACGGTCTGTCACCGCCGCTACAGCGGCGGCCCCAAACGCCTATTTGCCCAGCGCCGCCGCGACGGTGCGGAAATTAGCGAGGCCGGCCTCGATATTTTCGATGATGTCGGCGGCTAGGTCTGCGGGCTCGGGAAGATTGTCGAGGTCGGCTAGGCTGTCGTCCTTCAGCCAGAAAAGGTCGAGGCTAGTCTTGTCACGCGCGGCCAGCTCGGCATGAGTGAACTTCCGCCAGCGGCCGGCGAGGTTTTTCTCCGCGTGCCAGGTTGCCTTCCGCTTGTGGCGGTTCTCCGGGTTGTAGCAGGTGATAAACTCGGCGAGATCGTCGAGCCGGAGCGGCTTCCGCTTCAGCGTGTGGTGGATGTTGGTGCGGTAGTCGTAAAACCAAACCTCTTTCGTGGCGGTGTCCTTGCTCGCGGGGCGATTGTCGAAGAAAAGCACGTTGGCCTTCACGCCGTTCGCGTAGAAGATGCCGGTGGGCAGGCGGAGGAGGGTGTGGAGTTCCGCCGTCTCCATGAGCCGCTTGCGGACGGTCTCGCCGGCGCCGCCCTCGAAGAGGACGTTGTCGGGCAGCACCACGGCGGCGCGGCCGGTGGTCTTGAGGAGCGAGCGGATGTGCTGGAGGAAGTTGAGCTGCTTGTTCGACGTCGTGGCCCAGAAATCCTGCCGGTTGTAGACGAGGTCTTCCTTCTCTTGTTCGCCTTCCTCGTTGGTGAACGTCATCGAGCTCTTCTTGCCGAAGGGCGGATTCGCCAGGACGTAGTCCACGGTCTGTGCCGGCTGCGCGATGAGGGCGTCGGTCGAGGCGATGAGGCTGTCGCCGTCGATCTCGCCGATGTTGTGAAGGAAGAGATTCATCAGGCAGAGCCTGCGCGTGCCGGCGACAATCTCGTTGCCGTGGAAGGTTTCGTTTTTGAGGAAACGTTTCTGTGCGGGCGTGAGCGTGCCCTGTTTTACGAGGTGGTCGTAAGCCGCGAGGAAGAAGCCGCCGGTGCCGCAGGCGGGATCAGCGATGGTCTTGCTGGGCTCGGGCGCGACGCAGGCGACCATCGCTTTGATGAGCGCGCGGGGCGTGAAGTATTGGCCGGCGCCGGACTTGGTGTCCTCGGCATTCTTTTCGAGGATGCCCTCGTAGATGTCGCCCTTGGTGTCGGCATCGAGCGTGGTCCACGTGACGTCGTCGACCATCTCGATCAGGCGGGCGAGCTTGGCGGGGTCCTGGATTTTGTTTTGGGCCTTGGTGAAGATTTGCCCGAGCATGCCCTTCTGGGTGCCGAGCTCGCGGAGGGCCTCAATGTAGTGGACCTCGAGCTCCGCGCCCTTGAGCGGGCGCATGACCGGCCACGCGTAGCGCGCCGGCACGCCGACCTTCCGTCTGTGCGGCGGTTTGGCGTATTCGTCCGCCATCTTGAGGAAGATGAGGTAGGTGAGCTGCTCGAGATAGTCGCCGTAGCCCACGCCATCGTCACGGAGCGTGTGGCAAAAGGACCAGACTTTGGAGATGATGCTGTCGGTGGTCATGAAAAGGGTTAGCCCAAGTCGTCGAGCAGCCGCTGGGAGAAATTTGGCAGGACTTTGCCGAGCCGGATCAGGACATCCTGCACTTCGAGTTTTCGTTTGCCGGCGATTTCACCGAGGCAGGTCGTCACCTGCTTGGGTTCCATCTCGTAGAGGATGAGGAGATAATCTTGCGGATGGCTCGCACATACGCCCCACGGTCGCAGCGCCTCGGCGGGAAAGTGTTTCAGGTTGAAGGTGAGAATGAGTGGGCAGTTTCCGCGGATGGCGGCGGCGAGGACGTGGCGGTCCTTCTCGTCGTTGGTGAGAGCCGGGAGCAGGCTTTCGTAGCCGGCCACTTCGGCATCGGGGAATGCCGTGCGAACTTCGGCTTGGAACGACTCGGCCAACGCCGGTGGCCATTTAAGTTTCTCGATGTGCGTGCGCCGGACTTCCGCCAGCACCTCCGCCGACCAATGCGGGACGATCAGGCGCGGGCGTTCGGATAGTCTCAACAGCAGGGCGCACACGCCGAAGTTGGCGAGCACGCAGGCGTCGAGAAAGATCCGGTAGTCCGCCCTCATTTATCGCCGGTGTAGTCGGAATCGTAGAGCCCGGCGCTTTCCGCGGCGGCCGCGAGCTGGTCGAGGGCCGCGCGGCGCGTCGTGTCGCGACGGCGCTCATAGGTCAGGAGGTCCTTGAAGGTCACCCGACGATGCGTGCCGACCTTGTGGTGGGGAATTTCCTTCTGCTCCAGCAAGTCGACCAGATGCTGGCGCGAGACCCCGAGGTAGTTCGCGGCGGCCTGACTGGTGAAGGCCTCATCCTCCGGCACCATCACGATGGCTTTCTTCTCGGACATGAGTCTGACGATGCGGGCGAAGTGGGCGAAAAGGGCCTCCGGCAGATGCGTGCGGTTGCCTTGCGCATCAATGAGGGCGACGTGATCGGGCTTGGCGAAAACCTTGGCCAGTTCGGCCAACTGGTCCTCCGGGATCAGCGACGGGTCGAGGCGGTTGTTGCGGGTGGTGAGCATCGTGGGGCAACCATCGTCACCAACGGCATGAATTCAAGCAGTTATTCGCTATAAACGCTATAGTCGCCATAAGTGCGCTGGGGACTATCTGCCGGAAAGTGGACCTCATGACTCCCTTTTAGCCTTACCGCTCAGCGATTTGGAGGGTGCCGGATCGGTGCGAAGGCGGGCGAGCAACGCAACGGCGGGTTCGTCGGACGGGACTTGCGGGACGAGGCGGCCGGTGAAGGCTTTTTTCAGGATCGCCTGCCGCAGGGCCTCGCTCTGCCGCAACGCCCCGTCGATCTCCCGCTCGTGCCGCTTGATCACCTCGCACTGCACGTCCAGCAATCGCACGATCAACGTGCGATGAGCTGAAAATCCGCGCCCGACATCAGCGTATGACCTTCGGGCAGGCGGCCGGTAAGCTCAACGAGGATTCGTTGATTGGTCGGAGCGGGAGCGGGATTGATCCTCACCACCCGGCCTACGACGGCATCCGGTGAATCATCGATCGCCTGCTTCAAATCGTCGATTAAGTAGCGCGGCGCCCAGCCGATCATGTGATAATCCTCCGTCTCCATCTGAAGGGCAAGCCGGGTGGCCGGGTTGTTCAGCTCCAAAGCGATCCGCAGATTGGCACCAGCCTTGAGTTGGGAAACGGCGTTTTGCGCGGTATCGAGTGTGTGCCTGACACCATGCAGGAAGAATCGGCAGCAAAAGGTGCCATCAGCCTGCTGCTCGATCTTGGGAAACACTTGCAGATTGTCTGTTTGCCGCTCCCCACCGGTCACGGAAAGAATCGCGATCTCATTGGCTTCGGCTGGATCGAGATCCAGTTGGCGGAGATAGTCCCCAAAATCCCCCCGAGTCGGTTCTAGCACGCGGTTACGGAAAAGCGGGAATAACTCCCGCGATTCGTAGGAGTGGTGAAAATCAGGGAATGATTCCAGCGGGCGCAAGCCAGCGACCTTCGCTGCCCGCTCGGCCCCGTGGGTGTAGCCGAAGGTGTAGCGAGGCGCGGAAAGGTCGGCGTCGAGCCGACCGATGGGAAACCAAGCGCGGCTGCGGCCGGCATCCTGCCAGGCAAGGAAGAGGGAATTCATCGGGGGAGCTTCTTGAGTTCAGAGTGGGTCACACAAAGGAAACGAAGGCAAAATATTTTTTGCATCGCAGACATCCAATCTGCCGGCACGCGCTCGACGATACCGATGAAGTCGGCCTCGCGCAACTCGCTGATGCGCCCAAGCCAAGGCCGGAAATAATCCGGCCATTTCACGGCAGCCCTTTCCGCTAGGTCCAAGGGGTTGGCGCCCCGCGTGTCGGCCGCACTCCAGAAAATCCCACCCCGGCCTTTTCGGGCGTAGTTGAGCACCGTATTTGCCTGCAGGCGACGCAGCATGCCGGCATCGGGCTCGTTGCGACCGAGCGAAGAGGCGTGGTCAAAGGAAGGAGCGATTTCCTGCTCCACGCGGCCTTCGGCGCCAACCCGGCGCAACACCCCCCAGTTCTGATGGTGCCGGTCGGTATTGCCGATCAACGCATCAAGCACAAGAAAGCCGGCGAGTGTGGTAAGTTGGCTGTGCCTGACCGTGTCTTCGGCGAATACCTTGCCGATGGCCGTGACGATGTTGTTGATTGAATGGCTGGAGTGACGGAAGATCTTGTCCCGTTCGTAACTGATGACATGGCCGGCGAGCAATTCATCGCCATGGACAAGATCCCAGCCTTGTTCCTTGAACACAAAAGACCGAGAGGCCGAACCGCGCTTACCCATGAAATCGGCGAGTTCAACCCGAGCTGCGGGCAAGCCCAACCGGCTCGCCACCTCGGCCGCGATCTTCTCGGCCCAATGCTCACCAGTGCCTTCCCGGGCGAATTTGAAGAGCCAGCGTTGCTCATCGTCCTTCAGCCGGAACCAAAACTTCGGTTTGCTTCCGAGCTGCTCGGTCAGCACCGGGTCGTCCGTCTTGAGGTAGAGAATGGGAAACTCGTCCGCCATGGGTTAGCCTTTTCCGGCAGGCGAGGAATACTCGGCTTTGCGCGTGGCGCGAGTCGGTTCTGGGCCGGTGGTTGCGGTTTCCCGCTCGGCGCGCAGGCGGGCGAGGAGGGCGGATGCGGGTTCGTCGGTGGGGGATTGGGGGACGAGGTGGCCGGTGAAGGCTTTTTGCAGGATCGACTGCCGCAGGGCCTCGCTCTGCCGCAACGCCCCGTCGATCTCCCGCTCGTTCCGCTCGATCACCTCGAACTGCTCGTCTAGCAGACGCACGATCTCCTGTTGCTCGGGGAGGGAGCAGAGGGGGACGGGCAAGCGCGAAAACTTTCCTGCGCTAAGGTGATTGATGCCGACGCCGCCAGCGGTCTGGGCAAAAATGCCATGCAGATAGAAGAAGCGGTAGAGCCACAGGTAGAACACGCTTTGCTTACGATCAAAAAGCCGATGACGGATGACCGTGTTTTGGAAGCAGCAGTCAGAGATTTCGCCTCGCCATATAGCGGGCTTTCCAACTTGAGACGCGCTTCCCGAAGCCTCCGAAAGAACAATGTCCCCCGCTTGCAGCGTGAATGTCTTCCGTTCCTGGGGTGTGAACTCCATTTCGAGAATGTCATCCAAGGCCAACCCTGCTGCTGTTATATTGGCAGCTCGGATATACTTCGTTGGGTAATCCTTGGACTGATTCTTTGGAGATCGCTGGCGACCAAGTTGGACGTTGCCGATTGCCTCAGCAGGGACTGCTCGCCACTCCGCCGGAAGCGCACCACTGAAAACACTCTCATCTTCTGTCAGTGGACTAATCGACGCAAGTGACGTGGTCTTTCTACCCAAGCGTCCACCTGCATCCCACTCGTTGAGCTGCTGTTCGTAGCGGGATTGGCGGGCGGAATCGATGCGGGCGAGGAGGGTGGCGGGGGATTCGAGTTTGGCTCGGTTTTTGGTGCGCCACTTGGCGGTGAGGTGGCCGGCGAAGGCTTGTTTGAGGAGCGACTGGCGATAGACGCCGAGTTGCCGCCGCGCCAACCGCAGACTCTCCTCCCCGGCCTCCAGCTCGCTGAACAACTCCTCGATCTTCGCCACGATCCGCTTCTGCTCGGGCAGCGGCGGCAGGGGGATGGATGAGGCTTCGAATTTCCCTTTGGTGATATGCGCCAGACCCGCTCCGCCATGCGCCACGCCGATGTATTGGGCGAGGTTCTGGTTGATTGCGAACTGGAGAAACGCCTTGTCGAAAACGTCGCTCGGGAAAACGACCTTGAAGATGTGCTGATTCAGCCACGCTTCCGGACCATTCCAGACGTGAGCGCCAAATGATGTGCCTGGTGTTCCCGACCATGCGAACAGGAGGTCTCTTGTGGATACGAGGAATTTTTCCGGGAGCTCCCCCGCATAATAGTTATATGCGGCTTTCAGATTGTTGAGATTCTGAATTCGGATGATTGGCCGGCCGGCCGAAACCCATTCGGTAGGTTTGAACGCTCGTCCGTTTATGAGTTCGAGCGAGTCTCCAATGGTGACGGTTTCCCAATAGCTGGGGTAGTTCACGCCGTCAGCTCCTTGTTCAGTTCCTCGATAACGGCGTCGAGGCGATCACCGAAGAGTTCGTGCATCTTGCCGAGGCCGCCGCGGGCGTCGAAGGGGGCGTAGTCGAGGTCTCCCTTTTCCATTCTCATCGAGGTGATGACGTGGTCGCGGATGAGTTCGAGCCAGGCGGCTTGCGCGGCGTTGAAGGGGTTGCCGGCGTTGGCGCGGAGGATCCAGTCGCGGTAGTGGCGGCGCACGGTGTCGGCGAAGGGCGTGAGTTTCTGATCGAGGCCGCAGGCGCGGCGGAGGAGGGCGACGAGCGCCGTCAATTCCGTGAGGGGGCGGGCGTTGGCGGGGAGTTCGTCGAGGCGGGCGTAGGCGTCCCACACGCGGAGGGGCGCGAGGCGCGGAGCGTGTTGCTTGAGCGCGGCGAGCACGTCCTGAATCTGCGCGAGGGTGACGTGCGAGCGGCGCTGAGGCTGGGTGTAGTAGATTGTGAGGGCGTCGAGGCGGTCGCGGTGTTCGCGGCAGAAGGTTTCGAAATCCTCGGCGAAGGCGGCGGCGCGGGTGCGGGCGTCGGCATCCCACTCGGCGCGGAGGAGTTTGTCCTGCGTGTCGTGGTCGATGGTCTGCATGTTGGCGGTGCAGGCTTCAACGATGGCGGTGACGACGGCGCCAGTGAGCGGGGCACGGGCGGCGGCGACGAGTTGCTGCTGGGCTTTTTCGCGGTTCAGATCGCCGGGGTCGGTGCCGGGTGGCTGGCCGGCGAGGGCGAGGGCCTTTTGTTCGATGGCGTCGCCGTCGATGGCGTGGAAGAGATTCTCCACGAGCTGGCCGAGGGCGGTGCCGCCCATCTTTTCGGCGAGGGTGTGTCTTTGCAGCGGGGTGAGCTGGCGCTCGATGCGGGCGAGGCGGCCGGCGAGGGAGGAGACGGTGTCGGCATCGGTCGCGCCCATGACGACCTCCATGGCGAGGTCTTTAAACGGGACGGTGGGGCGGGTGATGGGCGGGCGGCTGGCAGTCTTGAGGGAGCGGGTGACGCCGATGGCGTCGACGATGACGTAGTGGGTTTTCGCGGACTTGGCGGCGGAGGAGACTTTGCGCAGGCCGTCGTGGTCGAGGGTGCGCGTGCCGCGGCCTTTCATCTGCTCGAAATAGCCCTTCGATTTCACGTCGCGCAGGAAGAAGAGGCACTCGAGGGGTTTCACGTCGGTGCCGGTGGCGATCATGTCGACGGTGACGGCGATGCGCGGGTGGTAGCTGTTGCGGAACTGGGAGAGGACGGACTTGGGAGACTCGCCGGGCTCGATGACGTTGCCGGCGGCGTCGAGGCGATCTTGGTCGGACTTGAAGGTGACCTTTTTGCAGAAGGCGTTTCCCTCGCCGAACTCTTCGCGGACGATGTTGATGATGTCGTCGGCGTGGGAATCGGTCTTGGCGAAGATGAGGGTTTTCGGGACTTCGTAGGCGCCGGCGGCGTCGGTGCGGTCGGGGAAGATCTCGGGGATTTTTTGCCGAAAGGCGCGGATGACAGTGCGGAGGTGGGATGGGTTCACGATGTCGCGGTCGAGTTTTTTGGCGGAGTAGGTTTCGTCTTCGTCCTGCTGTTGCCAGCGTCGGGCGCGGGTGAGTTTTTCGCGGCGCTCGACCAGGCCCTTGAGGACGGTGCCGCCCAGTTGGCCGACCTCGGTCTCGATGACGTAGATCTCGCCCTGGACGTTCACGCCATCGGCGACGGCGTCCTCGTGGGTGTATTCGGAGACGACGTTCTGGTGGAAGAAGGCGTAGGTGCGGGCGTCGGGCGTGGCGGTGAGGCCGACGAGGAAGGCGTCGAAGTAGTCGAGGACCTGACGCCAGAGGTTGTAGATGGAGCGGTGGCACTCATCGATGATGATGAGATCGAAGAACTCGGGTGGGAGTTTTTCGGAATAGGCGACGGGGAGGGGCTCGCGGCGTCGATCGGCGGAATGCTCGGCGGGATTCTCGTCCTCGGCGGAGGCGTCGAGCTCGCGGCCTTGGAGGATGGAATACATTCGCTGGATGGTGGAGATGCAGACCTGGGCATCGGCCGGGACGTGAGAGGACGCGAGGCGCGCGACGGTGTAGAGTTCGGTGAACTTGCGGTTGTCGTCGGTCGGCGTGAAGGCGAGGAACTCCTGCTCGGCCTGCTCGCCGAGATTGCGGGTGTCCACGAGGAAGAGGACGCGGCGGACGCGGGCGTGCTTGAGCAGGCGGTAGATCGACGTGATGGCCGTGAAAGTTTTCCCTGCGCCGGTGGCCATCTGGACGAGGGCGCGGGGTTTGGCGGCCTTGAGGGAAACGTCGAGATGGGTGATGGCCTCGATCTGGCACTCGCGCAGGCCGGCAGGGTCGAGCGCGGGCAAGACCTGGAGGCGGTCGCGGAGGGAGCGGGCGGGCTGGCCGGGGACAATGGCGGTGAGATTTTCGCGGAGCGTCTCGGGGCGATGGAAGGTAAAGACCTCGCGGGAGCGGGGCTTGGGGTCGCGCTGGTCGGTGAAGCGGGTGAGGACGCCGGTGGCTTCGTAGAGGAACGGGAGCGGGGCGCCGGTGGATTGAACCCACTTCAGTTGGGCGGCGGCGTAGCCGGCCGTCTGGTCCTCGACGGCGGTGATGGTCTGCCCGAGGGTTTCCTTCTTGGCCTCGATCACGCCCACCGGCTGACCGTCGACGAAGAGCACGTAGTCGGCGGGGCCGGTGTCAGTGGTGTATTCGCGCACGGCCTGACCCTGACCCTCGTGGAAGTTAATGGCGTCTTTAGACTGGATGACCCACCCGGCGGCCCGGAGCTGCGCGTCGATGGCGTCGCGGGCGATCTGCTCGGGGGTTTGGTTGGGGGAGCCGGCCATACGGGAGGGGATGACAGCCGAGCCGCCGGCAAGCGGCAAGAGCGGAGCAGTTATACCCCAAGAGGAAGTTTCTGCCGGAGACGCCGGCGGACGTTGGCCCGGGACAGAGCTAGGAGCGGGGAGCCCGGAGCTTCGAGCCTAAAGACAGTGATTCACCGTTTACCTCCCTCCACCTGGAACGGCGGCACGGTCCGCAGGGGCGGGCGAGGCTTGCGCGGCAGCCAGCGCGGGACGTCGCGCCGGTAGTCTTCATACAGCGCCCCGTAGCGGCGGCGCAGCGCCTCCTCCTCCACCAGCAGGACGAAAACATGCACGGCGCAGACGAGACAGGTGAAGTAGACCGCGATGTGCCACGAGCCGAGGAACACGGCCTCGCCCGCGACCACAGCGAAAACCGCGAGATACATCGGGTTGCGCACCCACTGGTAGAGGCCGCGGTGCACAAGTTTTTTCGGCGGGTCGAGGGGGGCAGGCGTGCCCTGGCCACGCGTGGCGAACAGCCACTGGCAGTGCAGGTAGACGGCGAACCCGAGGAGACAGAGCGTGGCGCCGGTGAACTGCAGTTCCGCCCAGGACTCCGGCCACCGAGCCCGCCGCTCAAAGAAGCGGAGCGGCACCCAGCCAGCGACGAAGCCGGGAACCAGCAGGGTGAAGAGCAGGTTTTTGACGAAGAGCCAGAGGGCGTTCATGGAGAGACCTGAAACTTGAAACCTGAGACCTGAGTGGGGGGCATGGGGCGGAGGGCGAAATACGGAAGACAGAGAACGGTAAGGCAGGGGTTAGGAGTGCGGGGTGGGGGAAAACGGGTCGGCGGTCAGCGCGCCGAGGCCCTGGTGGATGTTGTGTCGGAGGGTGTCGAGGTTCGCGCGCACCAGGGCGCCCATGCTGGCGCACTGCAGGTAGCGGTCGTTCTTGAAGTGCTCGGCGAGGCCCTCGCGCAGCAGGTGGACGTTCTCCGGCGGAGCGATGGGGTCGTGCGCCATGGCGTTGAGCAGCAGGTTGAGGCGCACGGCGGCGAGCTCGGCGCGGGCCAGCATGAGGGTCTGCTCTTCGCGCTGGTATTGGAACGCGGTCTTGAGGTGCAGGTGTTTCGTGCAGAACTCGACGAGGGGCAGGTTCTCCTTGAAGAACTGCGGCAGGTAGAAGCTCTTGCGGCCGTTGTGCGCCTGCTGGTCGAAATCCATCGCGCGGATGCGGATCTGGGAACCCTCGAAGTCCGGCGTGATGACGACCACGAAGTTGTAGCTGCGCATGTCGCCCAGCAGCTGGACGAAGCTGCGCTCGTTGAACTTCACGAGCTCCTTGGCGATGCGGATGGGGCGCAGCTCGAGGCGGTTGAGCCAGCGGTCGATGAAGATGTCGCCGGGGATGCCGGCGATGTGCTCCTCGACCAGCGTGGTGCCGTGCGTAAGAAAGTTCAGGCGGTTCGGCGAGAGCAGGTGCTCCAGCTCCAGGCCGTAGACCCGCGAGGCGTCGGCCTTCTTGATGTAGAAGTAGTCGGGATTGTCGTTGTAGGCGTTGACGATCTTGATGCGGAAGGGCGTTGAGTTGCCGAAGCTGCAGAAGTCGATGCGGTCGATGTAAAGGTGCTGCATCACCGAGAAGTCGCCGTCCACGCGCAGGAGGGCGTAGATGCGCTTCAGGTCCTCGTTCAGCACGGGGATGTCCTCCGCCCGGTAGGCGACGGACTCCCAGAGCGTATTGCGGCCGTCAGCGTCCACCAGCGGGTGGGACTCATGGAAGTGGCGCAGCCGCTCGTAGGTGACGGGCAGCTCGCGTTCGCGGCGATATCGTTTCAGATAATCCCGCAACTCCGCCCCGACGGGGTAGCTCGGTTTTTTCCGGGTGCGGACTTCGTGCGGGGAGGCGGGGACATCCATCCGCCGGTCACGCTGGGCCGAATCGGCCGGTGACGCAATAGCGCGCCTTGTCATGGGGCCTAAACTGCGCTGAATCATCGCGCATGTCCGCCGTGTCCTGGCTCCGTCATCCCGCCAGCCACCACCGCCTCGCGCGCGTGGCGCTGCTGGCCGGGTTCGTGTGGCTGGTTGGCCGGCATTGGCATCCTTATTATGGGTTCACGCGCTTCCTGCAGATGGACGCGTGGAGCCTGGGCGCCACCGTGCCCGAGCTGCGCGAGGCGCCGATCTTCACCTATGCCGACGGCTACGACGGCCACTACTACGCCCAGCTGGCCGCGCGGCCCGGGGTGGACGACCCGGTGCTCCGCACGTCCATCGACAATGTCGGCTACCGGGCGCGCCGTATTTTGCTGAGCTGGACGGCGTGGGTGGCCGGTGGCGGCGATCCGGTGGCAGCGGTGCGCGCTTTTGCGTGGCTGAACCTCGCGCTCTGGGCCGGGCTCGCCGCGCTCCTGTGGCGGATCTTTCCCTGCTACGGCTGGCGCGAGACCTTGGCGTGGGCGGGGGTGCTTTTTTCCGCCGGAGTGCTGCACAGCGTGCGGCTGGCGCTGACCGACCTGCTGGCGCTGGTGCTGGTGGCCGGCGCGGCGAGGCTGGTCGGGAGGGATCGGCGCGGACCCGCCGCGATCCTGCTCGGGCTGGGCGGGCTCGCGCGCGAGACCGCGTTGCTGGGCGCCGTCACGCTGCTGCCCCCGGGCCGCGGCACGCTGGCCGACTGGCGCCGGACGGCCGGTTGGCTCGCACTGATCGCCGCGCCGCTGGTGCTGTGGCTGGGGTATCTGCGTTCGGTGCTCGGCCCGACCGAGTCGGGGCTGTGGAATTTTACGCTCCCGCTGGCCGGTTGGGCGGCCAAGTGGAGCGAAGCCATTCAGCGTTTGCGCCTGGAACCCGATCACTATCTGGCGCTGACCGGGCTGCTCGCGCATGGGGCCCTGACGGTGCAGGCGGGCTATCTGCTGCTGCGGCCCAAGCCGGCGGACCGGTGGTGGCGGCTCGGGGCCGTTTCTGGAGCCTTGATGCTCCTGCTCGGCACGGCGGTGTGGCAGGGCCACCCCGGCGCGGCCACCCGCGTCCTGCTCCCGCTGACGCTGGCGTTCAATGTGCTGGCCGTCTCCGCGCGGGTGGCGGCCGGTTGGCTCGTGGCCGGGAACCTCTCGGTGCTGAGCGGAGTGCTGGCTCTCTGGTTGGTGCCGCAGGCAACCCATGAACTGGCCGCCGGCCGGCAGGCCGGCGGCAGCTATGTGATACACACCGACGACCGCTGGCATCCGGCCGAGCACGACCGGACCCGGACCTGGGCTTGGAGTGCGACGGGCGGCACCCTGCGCTTCGATTTCCAGCCGCCGGCGGACGGGCCCCGCAAGGTGCGGCTGGCGGTGCTTGGTCTCACGCCCCGGCCGCTGGAGGTCCGCCAGGACGGGCACGTGCTCTGGCGCGGCGAGATCGGCGAAAAATTGCAATGGATCGAGCTGCCGGCGATGGCGGTGGCCCGCGGCCGGGCGGAGCTGGAGCTGCACAGCCCGAGGCCGCCCGGCCGGGAGAACGCGGACGCAGGTGGTCGGGCGCTGGGGTTGGCCGTTTACGGCGTGAGGCTGGACTAGGCCGCGCTGCGGCCCTGGCGGAGGCGGTCGAGGAAGACGGCCACGATGATGACGAGGCCGATGATGATTTCCTGGAAGTACGTCGGCCAGCCCATCTGCTGCGAACCGTTGCGCAGGACGCTCATGATGAGCGCACCGATCATGGACCCAAGCACCGTGCCCACGCCGCCATTGAGGCTGGCGCCGCCGATGATGACGGCGGCGATGATGTCGAGCTCGAGGCCGACCGCGACTGTCGGGTCGCCCTGGCGGAGGCGGGAGAGCTGGAACAGGCCTGCGAGCCCGAAGAAGCAGCCGGCGAGGGCATAGATGGAGATCTTGAGCCGGGTCGTGGGGATACCGCAAAGCCGGGCGGTGGCCTCATTGGAACCGAGCGCGAAGATGTGCCGGCCGAAGACCGTGTTGCGCAGGAGCAGCGCGGTGAGGATCGCCAGCACGAGGGCGACCCAAACGCCGGCGGGCAGGGCGCGGCTGAACGGATCGGCGGTGGTCATCCAGCCGTTGATGGGCGAGGCGTCGTAGTTGACCGTTTGGTTGTCGGCCATCCACTTGGCCGAGCCGCGGGCCACGCCGAGCGTGCCGAGCGTGATGATAAAGGGCGTCATGCGCAGCCCGGCGATGGCCGAGCCGTTGAGCAAGCCGATCAACCCGCCGGCGGCGACCATGGTGCAGAGCACCGGCGCCGGGCCCCAGCCCTGTTGGATGAGCAGGGCGCCGACCACGCTGGTGAACGCAATGGTCGAGCCGACGGACAGGTCGATGCCGCCACTGACGATGATCAGCGTCATGCCGAGCGCGCCGATGGCGACGATCACGGTCTGCGTGAAGATGATCTTAAAATTATTGTAGGTGAGGAAGAACTCGCGGGTCTCCGTCGGGATGGAGAAGAGCCCGATCACGAGGATCAGCCCGATGAACGGGCCGCCCTTCGCGAGGATCTTGCGGAAGGTGGGCATAGGATAACGTTCTAGTAAGCGAGGTTTGTCATTCTGAGCGCAGCGAAGAATCCATCGGAAGCTGATACCAGTCGGAGGCCAGATCCTGCCAGAGAGGGTTGGTTTGCCGGATCAACTCGGCCTTGCGGGCGCGCAACCAGCCCTTGAGTTCTTTTTCGCGGGCAATGGCCGCAGTAACGTCACGATGCTCCTCGAAATAAACGAGGGTCTTTACGCCGTATTGTTTGGTGAAGCCGGAAATCATGCCGCTTTTATGTTCCCAAATACGCCGCTTGAGAGAGTTGGTGGCTCCAAGGTAGAGCGTGCCGCCAGGTTTGCTGGCCAGCATGTAAACCCAGTAACTGCGATGTGCGGGGCTGGCGGCCATGGTGATGGATTCTTCGCTGCGCTCAGAATGACAGCCATATAGTCAGGCGCGGCCGGTGGCCACGCGCATGATCGAGGCCTCGTCCCACGCGGCGCGTGGGCGCACGGCGGCGAGTTCACCGCGGCACATCACACCGACGGTGTCGCAGAGGCCGAGCAGCTCGGGCAGGTAGGAGCTCACCACGACGACGGCCTTGCCGGCGGCGGCGAGCTCGCTGACGAGCTGGTAGATCTGGGCCTTGCTGCCGACGTCAATGCCGCGCGTGGGCTCGTCGAGCAGGAAGATGCGCGCCGGATGCTCAAGCAGGCGGGCGAGGGCGACCTTTTGCTGGTTGCCGCCGGAGAGCTGACCGATGGTCTGCGCGGCGTCCTGGCATTTCACGCGAAGTTCGCCGACCCAGCGTTGGGCAACGGCGCGCTGCTTGCCGCCGTTGATCCAGCCGAACCGGCCGTAGGCGTCCATCTTGGTGAGGGTGAGATTGTCGGCGATGGACTGGTTGAGCATGAGGCCCTCTTCCTTGCGGTTCTCGCTGAGGAACCCCACCCCTTGGGCCCAGCGGTCGCGCGGACGGGAGGAATGCGCGGCGGCGTCCAGGATGCAAACCTCACCGGCGTCGAGCGCGTCGAGGCCGAAGATGGTGCGCAGCAAATCGGTGCGACCGGCGCCGATGAGACCGGCGAGGCCGAAGATTTCACCGGCCTTCACCTGCAGTGAGCAAGTCGGTCGGGCTTTACGCCCGACACTTTCAGCATCCGGGGCCGCTGATATCGGGGATAAACCCCGACCTGCAAAACGGGCGAGTTCGGCGGCCTTCACCTCAAGCACCACCTTGCCGGGGACATGCGCGGTGCGCGGATATAGGTCCTTCACCTCGCGGCCGGTCATCAGGGTGACGATGTGGTCGAGGGGGGCGTCCTTCATTTCTCCGGAGCCCACGGTCTCGCCGTCCTTCAGCACGGTGTAGCGGTCGGCGATGCGGCGGCACTCCTCGAGGAAGTGGCTGATGTAGATGACGCTGACGCCGGAGCGGCGCAGCCGGCCGATGGTCGCAAAGAGCTTCTCGGTATCGGCCTGCGTCAGGCTGCTGGTCGGTTCGTCCATGATGAGCACCTGCGGCTGAATGAGCAGGGCGCGGGCGATCTCGATGACCTGCTGCTCGGCGATGGAGAACTCCCCAGCGCGGCGGTCGAGATCGAGGTCGGCGTGGCCCAGCTGGGCCAAGGCGGCGCGGGCGCGCTCGCGCGAGGCGCGGCGGTCCACCCAGCCGAGCCGGGTGGACTCGGCGCCGAGGAGGATGTTTTCCTCAGCGCTGAGGTGCAGCGCGAGGTTGAGCTCCTGATAGATCATGGCGACGCCCTTGAGGCGGGCGTCGTGCGGATTCTCCGGCAGGTAGGGTAGGCCGCTGAGTTCCATCGTGCCGGCGTCGGCGGCGTGGGCGCCGCTGAGTATCTTCATCAGCGTACTCTTGCCGGCGCCGTTTTCGCCGATGAGCGCGTGCACCTCGCTGGGGGCGATTTCCAGCGATACGCTTTTCAGCGCGCGGGTGGCGCCGAAGCTTTTCTGGAGGCCGGAGAGGCGGAGGCGGACGGCGGCCATCACTTCAGATATTCGTCGAGCGGCGGGGTGACGATGTCGGCGAGAGCCGGGTCGTCAAAATTCTCCCGGGTGACGAAACCGACCCCGGTATCGATGCGGGCGGGAACCTTTTCGCCGCGGAGCACGGCGACCATCGTCTTCACGCCGAGGTAACCCATGTTCATGGGATTCTGGACAACGAGGCCGTCGATGTGGCCCGACTTCAGGCCGGCGTTGAGCGTCTCACCGGAGTCGAAGGCGATGAACTTGACCTTGCCGGCCAGGCCGGCGTCGCGGAGGGCAAGAAGCATGCCGGCGGCGGAGGACTCGTTGGAGGCGAAGACGCCATTGACCACCGCGCCGTAGCGGCTGAGCAGGGTCTCGGCGGCGCGCTTGGCGGTATCGCGGGTGGCGCCGGCGTGCTGGTCGATCGAGAGCAGTTTGATGGCCGGAAAATCCCGCTGTAGGACCTCGACAAAGCCGGCCTCGCGCTCCTCGGTGCTGTTCGAGCCGACCTGGAGACGCAGCATGATGACGTTGCCCTGGCCGCCGAGGAGGCGGCCGAGGTTGCGCGCAGCGATGCGTCCGCCTTCGCGGTTGTCGGTGGCGATGAAGCTGGAATAGACCTTCGTCGCCAGGCCGGAGTCGATGATGACGACGGGGATCTTGCCGCGCACGGCCGTCTCAACCGGGGCGACGAGCGCCTTGTCATCAAGCGGGGCGAGCACGATTCCGCTCACGCGGCGGCCGATGAAGTTCTCCACGACCTGAACCTGCTGCTCGCGGTCGTCCTCCTTGAGCGGGCCCTTCCAGATCACGTTCACGGCGATGCCCTCGGCGGCGAGCTCGCGCTGGGCCTTCACGGCGCCGGCGTGAATGGACTTCCAAAATTCGTGTGTCGTGCCCTTGGGGATGACGGCGATGGTGAGCGGCTCGGCGGCCGTCAGCGCGGCAGCACAGCAAAGGCCAAGCAGGATGAACCAAAGGGACTTCATGGACGGGATAGGTTGAAGCTGGCGGAAGAAAGCGAGACCATGACGACAGACGGAAGTGCCTGCGTCAACCCGGCCTCCATTCTGACCGTTAACTAATCCGCCCGCACCAGCAGTCGTTCCAACAGGGAGATCAGCCGCGCACGCAGTGGTTGGCCGCGGGCGGCGAAGTCGCGCTGATGGACCTCGTAGGCGGCCCGCCCCTCCGGGGTCTCGATCCGGATCGGCGCGAACCCGAGTTTTGCCAAATCATAAGGGCTGGCGCGCATGTCCACCTCGCGGATATCCCGGGCCAGGGCGAAGCAGTCGGCGATGAGCTCCGCGGGGGTGAAGGGTGCGAGTTTGAAGGCCCACTTGTAGAGGTCCATGTTGGCGTGCAGGCAGCCGCTCTGCTCGAACTCCGGCGTGGTGGCGCGCTCCGGTTGCAGGCGGTTGAGCGGCCGGGCCGGTGCCGTGAAAAAGCGGAACGCATCGAAATGCGAGCATCGGACCGGCTGCGCCTCGACGATGCGCGCCAGCTCGTCGGGCGGAAAACGCAGCGGCCAGCCGTTGTGGCGCACGTCGTCCGGCGTCTGCCGGTAGACCATGGCCCACTCGTGCAGGCCGAAGCAGGCGAACTGGGGCGGGCGTTCCGCCGTGACGCGGAGCAGGTTGAGCATCCATGCCACGCTCTCGCGCCGGCGCGGTTCGAGCGCGGCGCAATTCAGCGCCACGCCGCCGTCCCCCGCATGGTATTCCGGCCAGCGCAGGAATTCGCGCGCGGATTCACCCTGCAGCACCACATCCGGCCCCGGGTGCCACCGGCGCAGCCCCGACGGACGGAAGCGGTAGTATTCGAATAAAAAATCATAGACCGGGTGCTTTTCGCCGCGCGCGGTGCGCGCCTGATGCGTTTCCGTCCAGGCGGCCACGCGCTGCTCGTGGACCTGCCGGCGGGCCCGCCAGTCGGCCTCGGGCAGCACGGTGCGCTGGACGGACGCGAGCATCAGGGCCAGACGATCACCGCGGTCCCCGCGAGGATCAGGGTGCAGCCGATCGCGGTCTTGAGGGTGAGCGTCTCGCCGAGGAAAAGCGCGGCGAGGAGGATGGTCAGCGCAAGGCTGGACTTGTCCACGGCGCTGACCAGCGAGACGGTGCCCAGCTGCAGGGCCTTGAAGTAGAACAGCCACGACGCGCCGGTCGCGGCCGCCGACAGGACCAGAAACAGCATTGAGCCGCGCGGGATGGCCGCGACGGCGCCGAGGTTGCCCTGGAGCGCGACCACGCCCCACGCCAGCACCAGCACGACGGAGGTGCGGACGGCGGTCGCAACATTGGAATCGATGCCTTTCACGCCGACCTTGGCGAGAATGGCGGTCAAGGCGGCGAAGACCGCCGAAAGGAGAGCATAGGTCCACCACATGGCCGCAGGATGAAGGACCCCCGGGCCGGTAACAAGTGGCAAGACCGGCGCTACCGCGCGGCCAGCAGCAGGCGGCGCACGCCCTCGATGGGCGCCGTGTCGATGAATCGCAGCTCGACCGGCCAGTTCAGTTTCCCGGCGAGCGAGCGCAGGGCGAAGACCGCCGGCGGACTGTTCAGGATCCGGCCGCTTACGCCGCAGGGCAGTTTCGCGGCGGTCGGCGGGAAGAGCCGGTGGATCACGGTGTCCGCTTGCCGCGCGAGGTCGGTGATGGAGTCGGCCACGACTTGTTGGGCCGGGCCGCAATCCGCCGCGGCGAGCTCGAGCACGCGCGGCGCGAAGCCGGCGATCAGGGCGTTCGCGGCGGGGTCGCTGTAGAACAGCCGCGAGTTGGCGGGGTAGTCTGCCCGCCCCGTGTGGGCGCACAGCGCCGCAACCAGCGGGGAGAGCGCGCCCGGGCCGCCGCGCGCCGCCTGCAATTCCAGCAGGGCCAGACCGAGCCCGCGGCGACCGAGATCGAATCCGCTGCCCGGATCGCCGAATCTCCAGCCAAGTCCGCCGGCATAATGAATGGTGCCGTCCGGTGCGCGCGCGGCGACGAAGGAGCCGGTGCCGGCGTGCAGCACCAGCCCCGGCTGGCCGTCCGTGGCCAGTTCCAGCACCGGCCGCGAGTCATCGACGGTCGTGACCCGGCCGTAACCGGTGAGGGTGGCGGCAAATTCGCGCCAGAAGGGTGGCGATCCGGCCGTGCAGATCAAGGTGTGCTCCACGGCCCCGTCCGGGTGCCGGGCGCGGAGGGCCGCCAGTGCCCCGGTGAGCAGCGCGCGTGCCTGTTCCGGGCCGACCTGGCTCGGGTTGCAGCCTGGCGCGCTGTGGCCGGCCAGGACCGTGCCCGCCGCATCGATGAGGATGAGTTCCGTCTTGGTGCCGCCACCGTCGACGCCGATTTTGCAGTTCATGGGGCTTCCCAGCGGCCGAAGATACCGCAGGGGAGGACCTTCCCGTCGCGGCGGATCGCCAGGCCGACTTCGCCGCCGGAGATCCGGCCGCCGCCGCCGGACATGAGGCCGGCCAGCAGGTTGACGACGACCGTGGGCGAGAGGCGGGCGGTGTAGGCGTTGATCAGGAAGAAGACGGGGCGGTCGCTCAGCACCTCCTTGCACTCCTTGAGCAACTCCCAGAGGTGGTCCTCGAGCTTCCACATCTCGCCGGTGCTGCCGCGGCCGTAGGTCGGCGGGTCCATGATGATGGCGTCGTATTTGCGGCCGCGCTTGATCTCGCGGCGGACGAATTTCAGGCAGTCGTCGACGATATAGCGCACGGGGGCGTCGGCCAGGCCGGAGAGCGCGGCGTTCTCCTTGCACCACTTGACCATGCCCTCGGCGGCGTCCACGTGGCAGACGCTCGCCCCGGCGGCGGCCGCGGCGACCGAGGCGGCGCCGGTGTAGCCGAAGAGATTCAGCACGCTCACCTCGCGGCCGGCGGCCTTCGCGGCCTTGATGCGGGCGGTGAACCAGTCCCAGTTGACGGCCTGTTCGGGGAAGAGGCCGGTGTGCTTGAAACTGGTCGGGTGGATTTTGAACTTCAGGTCGCCGTAGCGGATGGTCCAGTGGTCGGGCAGGGGCTTGCGGTATTCCCACTTGCCGCCGCCGGTCTCGCTGCGGTGGTAGAAGCCGTCCCAGTTTTCCCAGCGGCCGTTGCCGCCGGTGCGCGGCCAGATGATCTGTGGGTCGGGGCGCACCAGGGTGTAGGGCCCCCACTGCTCGTGCTTCATGCCCATGCCGCAGTCGAGCAGCTGGTAGTCCTTCCAGTTGTCGGCGACGATCAGGCCGGGGCGGTCAATGGTCATGGCACGGAGTAGACCGGGAATTATCCAAACGCCAAACGCCAAATCGCCCAGCAACGGCCGGCCACGGCTCAGGTGCCGTAGAGCCGGTCGCCGAAATCGCCGAGGCCGGGCAGGATGTATTTCTTCGCGTTAAGCGCCCGGTCGAGCGCGCCGGTGTGGATGGAGACGTCGGGGTGGGCCTGCTGCAGGGTGGCGACGCCCTCGGGCGAGGCGACGATGCAGACGAAGACAATCTCCTTGCCGCCGGCGGCCTTCACGACGTCGACGGCTTGGACCGCGGAGCCGCCGGTGGCGAGCATGGGGTCGACGACGACGACGCGGGTGTTGGCGAGAGGCGGAAGCTTGCAGTAGTAGCTGCGCGCCACGGCGGTCGTATGGTCGCGCTCGAGGCCGACGTATCCGACGGAGACGTTGGGGAAAATGTCATGGAATGGCTGCAACATGCCGAGGCCGGCACGCAGGATGGGGACGACGACCAGCGGCTTGGCCAGGACGAGGCCGGTGAAGGGTTCGAGCGGGGTGTCGACGGATTTCTTCTCGGTGGTGAGGTCGCTGGTCGCGTCGAGCGCCAGAAGCAGCGCGATCTGGTAGCTCAGCGTGCGGAAGAGCGCGGGCTTGGTCGTCTTGTCCCGCAGGTGGGTGAGCACGTGGGCGCCGAGGGGATGTTGCAGGATGTGCAGGGGCATGGTCGGGTGGGTAGCGGGCGGGGAATGGTGCAACGTATTATATTACACCTTGCCCAGTCAGGGTGGAGTCAGCGTGAGGGTGTGTTGCGTGGGGCCGGGGAGCAGCGGGGTTGGCTCGCCGTTCACCCAGGCGGCGTGGCCGGCGCGATAGAAGGGTGACATGGGGTGTCCGCTCTGGCCGCCGGGCATGTGGAAGAGCGCTTCGTCCTCGTGGCCGGGGGAGACGACCATTCGCTCGGACTGGCCGAAGCGCGGGCCCTGCACGCGCGGCATGTCGCTGTCGCCCGCGAGCGGATCCGCGGGCATGTCGAGCAGGCGGGCGACCGGCTTGGGCAGGAAGCGGCCGAAGGGATGCTGCATGGCCAGCGTGTTGCGCGCACCCCACGTGAAACGGGCGAGGGGCCGGCCGGTCTTGGCGACATCCGCCAGGACATCGTCAACGGCCGCCAGGAGCAGGGCGTCCCAGGAGAGATGCGCGGGGTTGAGCAATTTTTCGGGACGCTCATGCACCAGTCGCCAGAGGGCGTCTTCATAGGGGAGGCCGCGCCAGTTGAACGCGGCATAATCCTGTTGCGCCTGCCCGGCAAACGGCGCCAGGGCGCGCGTGGCGGTGTGGAGTCGGAACGCCCGCACCACGCGGTAGGCGACGGAGTCCGTGCCGGCGCGGCCGTTCCAGGCGCGTACAGCCGCGCGCAGATCGGCGCGGGCTGGGTTCTGGGCGACGGCCCCGTCGGTCAGGACCTCGAGCAGGAATTTCTGCCAACGCTCGAGAAAAAGCGCGCGGTCATCGAGCTGGATGGCGAGCAGGTCGGCGGGCGCGGCCTTTTTGCCGGAGGCGACCAGCGCGTGCAGCCCGTCGCGGATCTGGCCGCCACGAGCGCCCTCATCGTAGCCGCTGTCGCCCAGGATGGCGAGAGCTTCGCCGCCGAGGGCGCGGTTGTTTCCGCTCCAGAGGGCCCCGCCGGCTGGGTTGGCGACCACGGGAATGGCTGCGGGGCTCTGGAAACCTTCCCAGCGGCGGTCGCCGTAACCCCATGAGACCGGCATGCGGCCGTCGTAACCGACCCGGCGCGGTAGGGCGCCGATGATGGTCCAGGCAATGTTGCCGCCGGCATCGGCGATGAGCATGTTCTCGTTCGGGATCCCCGAGCGATGCGCGATGGCGACGGCCGCGGCCGCGGTCTGCGCCGTCTCGATGTCCATGAAGTGCAGGTTGGTCGCGACCGCCTCGTGGGCCGCCCAGCGCAGGACCAGGCCGCGGCCGGCCTTGGGTCCATCGATGATCGGGCCCCAGCGGGTCCAGCGGGCGGTGAAAGGGACCGGCGGCTCACCTTTCACACGGATCTCCTCCTTGCGGTCCTCGATTTCCATCCAGCCGTCGGGTGTCTGGTAAAAGCTGTTCGCGGTGGTCTCTGTCGCGATCATGATGACATCGGTGGTGTCGACATAGGCGTCGGTGAAGCCCCAGGCGACCCGGCCGTTGCTGCCGACGGTGAGCAGGGGGGTGCCCGGCAGGGTCACGCCGGCCAGGCGGTGCGGGCCGGCCGCATCAGTCCACTGCAGCACGGCGCGATACCAGATCTGCGGCAGGTTGTGGTCGAGATGCATGTCGTTCGCGAGCAGCGCGGCGCCGGTGGCGGTGTGCGCGCCCGCGAGGGCAAACGCGTTGGAGCCGACCACGCGCTTGCCGACAGGTTCGAGCGTGGCGCGGCCCGCGGGGGCGTCGCCGGCGGGCGCCGCGAAGCGCAGCGGCGGCAGCGGGGCGGAAGGGAACTTGCTGCCGTCGAGCGCCGCGTCCCAGGAATTCCCGCGCGGGGCGAGAAACTCGAGCGTGGCGGGGCCCATCGTGGAACGGATGGCGTCGCGGTTGCGCTCAAAGGCGCCCCGGAAATCCTGCAGATCGAACCACATGGCGTAGAAGCACAGCATCGTGTCCTCCTCGCGCCAGGGTTGCGGGGCGGTGCGGATCACGAGGTATTCCCACGGCACCCGGTCCAGCCCGGCCAGGCCGGCGTTGACGCCGGCGGTGTAGGCGGAGAGCACCGCGCGCTCGGCCGGGTTCGCTGCTCCCACCACCTGTGCGGCGGTGCGGCGAAAGCCGTGCAGCCGCGCCTCGCGGTCGACGTCGAGCGCCGCGCGGCCGAACAGCTCGGAGAGTTCCCCGGCGGCCCGCCGGCGCATGAGGTCCATCTGGAAAAACCGGTCCTGCGCGTGCACAAAGCCCAACGCGCGGGCCACATCAACCCGGGACGTGCCCGTGATGGTGGGGACGCCCAGAGCGTCGCGTTCGATCTTCACCGGCGCAGCCAGGCCCGCGACAGCGCGGGCGCCGTCGAGCGGCGGCAGGCTGCCGCGCATCTGCCACCAGCCCCACCCCGCGGCGGCGATCACGATCAGCAGCAACCCGCCCAGCACGGCGAGCAGCCAATGGAGACGTTTGCGCCAGGCGGACATGTTATTTTTCCCAAGCCCGGACGCTGACCGGGTCGCGGCCCTCGTCGAAATCCAAGTAATCAAACATGGTCATGACGGTCGCGGCTTCCAGTGCGCTTTCCTGGATGCGCTTGGCGAGCATCTCGGCGGCGGCGTCGCGCCAGCCGCGCTTCGTCATGAAGCCGTTCCAGATCTCGCACTCCTCGTCGGTGCGTGGGCCGCCGTGCTGGTGGGCCCAGGCGAGCAGTTCCTCATCGGTGCCGCCCTGGAGCGTGCGGGCCTTGAGTTCATCATAGGAGACGTGGAGAAAACTACAGCAGCGTCCGTCGAAACCCTTGCCGAGGTTGGCGGCGTAATCCGCAGCCGGGAGCCGGGAGCCGGCATGCAGCCGGATCTTGTCGAGCATGCGGCCGAAGAAGACGAGGCGGCCGACCTTGACGTAGGGACTGCGGAGACCGGGGACGTTGGGCATGGCTCCAGAATTCCGCAGGCGGCGGGCCGAGGCCAGAAGGAAAATAATTGCCGGGCGGGAATAAGTTACGCGACCCGGTCCCGCGGGCCTAGCCGATGGGCCGCTTGCGCCCGCCCGCCGCCGCTGGTAGCTTCGGCCCCATTATGAATCCCCGTCTCCGGTCCGCGGTGTTCGCCGCTCTGTTAATCGTCACCACGATCCGTGCGGCCGAACCCACCCTGCCGCTGCTGGCGCCGGCCGAGATCGGTCACCTGCACCGGCCCATCACGACCAAATCGTCCGAGGCCCAGCGCTACTTCGACCAGGGCCTCGCGCTCCTGTTCTCCTTTGACCACGACAACGCCATCCGCTCCTTTCAGGCGGCCGCGCGCCTCGACCCGGAGTGCGCGATGGCTTGGTGGGGCGTCGCGCTCGCGAGCGGCCCGCACATCAATTTACCGATGGTCCCGCCGGACCGCGGCGCCTTGGCCTCGGCCGCGCTGAGCCAGGCGGCGAAGCACTCCGCCCGCGCCACGCCGGTCGAGCAGGCGCTCATCGCGGCGCAGGTGCAGCGTTTCGCCGAGCCGCCGCCGACGGATCGCAAGCCCCTCGACGAGGCCTATGCCGCCGCCATGCGCGAGGTGTGGAAAAAATTCCCGCAGGATGCCGACGTCGGTGCGCTCTTCGCCGAGGCGATGCTGGACCTGCGGCCGTGGGACCTGTGGCAAGCCGATGGTTCGCCGCAGCCCGGCACGGCCGAGATCGTCGCCACGCTGGCCGCGGTGCGGAAAATCGTCCCGCGCCATCCTTTCGCCCTGCACCTTACCATTCACGCGCTCGAGGCCTCGCCGGCGCCCGCGCATGCGGCGGAAGCGGCCGACCAGTTGCGCGGCCTCCCACCGGGGCTCGGCCACCTGATGCACATGCCGTCGCACATCGACGTACTCCTCGGCCACTGGGAGAAGGCGATTGAGTCCAACACCCGCGCAATCGAGGCCGACCGCCGGACGCGTGAGCGCTTCGGCACGCCGCGCGGCTTCCTCTGGCTCTACTTCGGGCACAATCGCCACATGCTGGCCTTCGCCGCGATGATGACCGGCCGTAGCGAGCTGGCGCTGTCGCACATGAACGCGCTGCTCGCCGAGCTACCGGCCGACGAGGAGTGGCGGAATAACTGGGGTTTTCTACACGATTACTTTGGTCCGATGAAGATGGAGGCGCTCGTGCGTTTCGGCCGGTGGGACGAGGTGCTCGCCGCGCCCGAGCCGGCGGAAATACTGCCGGTGTCCCGCGCGATGCGCCACGCCGCACGCGCCATCGCCTACGCCGCCAAGGCCGAGTCCGCCGCGGCCCGCGCCGAGCAACAGGCCTTTGCTGCGGCCCGGGCGAAGGTTCCCGCCGCCGCCTTTTTTGGCAACAACGCGGCCAGCACCATCCTCGATGTGGCCGAGGCCATGCTCGACGGCGAGATCCTCTTGCGGGAGGGCCGGGACGAGGCGGGCCTCTCCCGCCTGCGCGAAGCCGTGCGTCGCGAGGGCCTGGTTCGTTACGACGAGCCGCCCGACTGGATCATCCCGGTCCGTCACGCCCTTGGCGCCGCGTTGATGAACCTCGGCCGCTACAAGGAGGCTGAGCAGGTCTATCGCGAGGATCTGAAGAAGTGGCCGGACAACGGCTGGTCGCTCTACGGCTTGGGTCGTACGCTCCAGCACCTCGGCCGCGAGGTCGAGGCCGCGCCCATCCTGAAAAAGTTCGACCAAGTCTGGGCGCACGCCGACATCCAGCTGACTTCCTCCTGTCTTTGCCTGCCCGGCAAGTAGCTCAGGCGGTTCATCCGGGGCGGGGTGGACGGCGGGATTAGTCGCCCCAGTAGTAAGCCAGGGTGGCGAGGAGCCCGAGCAAAAAGGTCGGCGCGTTGATCCAGAGTTGGTGGAACGGCACGGCGTAATGGTGCACCGCCCAGATCACCGCCACGTGCTTCCCCGCGATCAGCCCCCAGCAGATGAGGATAAACCTCTCCGCGCGCGGATCGCGCGGGGTGGGCCGGTTCGTGTTAACCTCCTCAATAAAGGCGTAGTCCGGCGCGGCCGGGTCGCGGTGGCTGATCCATTGGAGGAGATTGGCAAACATGGCATAAAATGTAGCCAGATCCGGACAGAAAGAAAGTCCGCCCCTGGTTCTGGCCAGAAAAGACCTCGCCCGTGGCTGGGCGGCGGATAAATATGCCGCAGTTTCCCCTGAGCGCCCGCCACGCCACGCCCATGAAGAGCACCACCCCCGGCAACGAGATCTACTACCTGTTGCAGCAGACGCGCGTCCACCACATGCACCTGAGCAGCATGGCCGACCTCAAGGCCAACAGGCGGCTCACCATGGCGTCGATCGTGGTCACCCTGGCCGCGCCGCAGGTCATGAAGGCCGGCTCCCAGCTCCCGTTGATCGTGCTGATCGGCTTCAGCCTGATGACCATCCTGCGGGCCGCCTATGCGGTCATGCCGAACGATCCCTCGCTGGTCTATCAGGTGCAGGTGCGGGAGATCTTCCCCTCGGGACCTTTCTCGCGCAGAAAAAATACCGCGACCTGAAGCTCGCCTACACGACGTTCATCATCGGCCGGTTCGCGAGTTTCATCACGCTGTTACTGACCGGCCGGGGCTGAGCCCGGCGATTCTGACTGGCAGCGGGCGGGATCATTGCGACCACCGGCCGGGCGGTGATCGCCCCCCGCTAGCCGAGGATCGTCAGCACGATGCCGGTCAGCACGCCGAGCACGGCGAGGAATTTCTGCCGGCTGTTGACCTCGCCAAACAGCAGCAACCCGCCGGCGAAGGCCACCAGCACGCTGCCGCGGCGCAGGCTGGCCACCAGGGAGACGAGGGCGTCGGGATTCCGCAGGGCGTCAAAATAGACGAAGTCGGCCAGCAACAGGGCGAACGAGACCACCAGAATGCTCCAGCGCCAGTGGAAGACGTGGCGCGGCCACAGGCGCAGCTTCCAGCCGATGGCCAGCGGAAGGAACAGGCCGGCGAGGTAGATGGAGAACCAGCACTGGACAGTGGCGGCGTCGAAGCCCGCGCGACCAAGCAGGAACTTGTCGTAAAGCCCGCTCATGGCGCCCAGCAGCGTGCCGGCGAAGAGGAATCCAAACCACTTGTTGCGGTGGAAGTGGATACCCTCGCGCGAGCCGGCGAGGGACAGGCCGACGAAGGAGCCGAGCGTGATCACGATGCCGAGGCCCTCGAGCCAGGTCGGGCGCTCGCCTAGCACCAGCACGGCGCCGAGCAGCGTCCACATCGGGCCCGTGGCGCGGATCGGCGACGCCAGCGACACCGGCAGGTGCTTGATCGCGAAATAACTGCAGACCCACGATGACGCCACCAGCGCGGACTTGGCCAGCAGCAGCAGGTGTTGGTGCCAGGTCAGCGGGGCGACGAGCAGGGTGGCCGGCAGCGTCCCCGGCGCGGTGTGGGCCACGGTCATCAGCAGCGTCCAGACGGTGGCGCTGCAGACATTGGCGAAGAACAGCACGGGCAGCACGGCGTTGTCCCGCACGGCGTGCTTGGTCCCCAGTTCGTAGAACCCCAGGAACAGGGCGGACAACAGGCTGGCAACGATCCAATGCATCAAACAGGGAGGTGTGACCGGCCCAAGCAGGTCGGGCAAGGAGACTTTGAATGTGCGGCTCGCGGGGTTGGGTGATCCCGATCCGGATCGGACGGACGTAAAACCAACGCAGAATTATCTTCGCGCCGGAGGGGGAGCGGCTAAGCTCTGTTCCATGTCTTGCTGTCGCGTCGCCAACCCCTGACGACCCCGGTCTTTTCCGCCGTGCTTTCGAAAGTGCCTGTTCCTTGGCGCGTCGCCTTGTTCCTGTCGGTCGCGGCCGGACTGAACTATGCCGACCGCACGGCGCTCTCATCCGTCATCCCGCCGCTGCGGGAGGAGCTGGGCGCGACCGATGCCCAGATTGGCTGGGCCGGCTCGCTGTTTTTGTGGAGCTACGCTCTGCTCTCGCCGCTGGCCGGAAACCTGGCCGACAGGTTTTCCCGTTCCCGCATCATCGTGTGGAGCCTCGTCGGCTGGAGTTTGATCACCCTGGGCACCGGCTTGGTGCAGAGCGTCGCGACCCTGCTGGTCATGCGGGTCGCGCTCGGTTTGGCGGAAAGTTTTTATCTCCCGGCGGCGGCCGCCCTGCTCGGCGAACATCACGGTCCAGCGACCCGGGGCAAGGCCATGGGCCTGCATATGCTTGGATTGAACTTGGGCGTGCTGCTCGGCGGCAGTTTTGCCGGGCTGCTGGCGGAATATTACGGCTGGCGGCTGGGCTTTCTGGTGCTCGGTGGCGCCGGCCTGGTGCTGGCCTGTTTTTCGCGCTACTTCGTCGTCGACGGGCCAGGGACGATGCGTGCCCACAGCGATGCCGCCCCGGCCGGAACGAAACCGGGGCAGGCGTGGGCCTACCTGCTGCGGACGCCATCTTTCCACGGCATGTTGGTGAGTTCCATGGTGGCTGGTGTGGCCTCATGGACTTTCCTCAGCTGGTTGCCGCTCTTTTTTTCCGAAAATTACGGCCTGAAGCTCGGAGCGGCGGGGCTGGCGGGAGTAGCGCTCTACAAGGCGCCGGGCCTGCTCGGCACCGTCCTCGGTGGATGGATCTCTGATTACGCGATCCGTCGCGACCGCCGCGGCCGGGTGATGGTCAAGGCCTTGTCCTTCTTGGTGAGCGGTCCCTTCCTTTTCTGCTTCATGGGCGCTCCCACCTTCGCCCTCGTGGCGGCCATGTTGGTCCTTACTTCCCTGATCCGCGCCATCGGGGTGCCCAGCGAGCACGCCATCCTCTGCGAGGTGGTGCCCACCCAGTTCCGCTCCACGGCGATCGGCCTGTATAACACCTTTGGTTCGGCGGCCGGCGGGGTGGGCGTACTGCTGGCGGGCTTGTTCAAAAAAGATCTCGGCCTAAACCTGATCTTCGGCGCCTCCTCCATGCTCTATGCCTTCGCCGGCGTGGTGTTGCTCGTGGTCTATCATGTCTGCCTGAAGCAGGACATGGCGCGCGCCCAGCATCACGAATCACCGGCTGCGTGAAGCCCAGGCGGGCGGAAATCGCTTCGGTCTTGCCGGGCCGCGGGTACCCCGCGTATATCTTGCGGCCTTATGGGACGCCAATGGCTTCATGCGAAACGCGCGATCGTCAACCTGAAGAAGGGCCAGACGGTCGGTAAACTGGTCAAGGAAATCACCGTGGCGGCCAAGCTCGGTGGCGGTGACCCCACCGGGAACGCCCGGCTGCACGCCGTACTCGAGAAAGCCCGCAAGGCCAACGTCACCCGCGACGCCATCGAGCGCGCCATCGCCAAGGGCACGGGCAGCGGCGGCGACAAGATCTCCCTCGACCACGTCGTCTTCGAAGGCTACGCGCCGCACAAGGTGCCGGTGGTGGTGGAGATCTACACGGACAACCACCAGCGGACCGCCCCGGAAATCCGCAACCTCTTCAAGAAGGGCGTGCTCGGCGCGGCCGGCAGCAACAAGTTCCTGTTCGACCACGTCGGCATCGTCGAGGCGCACACGGCCGCCACCGGCGTCGACCTGGAGGCGGTGGCCATCGAGGCGGGCGCCAATGATTTCAGCCCGCTGACGCACGCCCGGAACGATGACATCCCGGAGAGTGCCACCGGCGCCCACTTCGTCACCGAGCGGACGGCGGTGCACGCCGTCTCCGTCTGGCTCAAGCAGCACGGCTGGCACGTCATCACGAGCGAGATCGGCTACGTCGCGAAGCAGTTTCCGACGCTGGACGATGCGCACCGCGCCGAGGTGGGCGAATTCCTGCAGGAAATCGAGGACCACGACGATGTGCAGCGCGTCTGGGCTGCGGTGAAGTGATGACTTGGGTGGGACTTTGCGTGGCGGGGGACGCCTGATCCGTGTTCCTTCCCTCCACGGGTCAGGTGACCCGTGACCTGTGCCACGGTGCGACCGTGCTCCGGAGAGCTTAGCCACGCCTTTGACGTCGTGTGGGAGGGGCTTTATGCCCCGACAAAAGATCCTCGAACCAGAAACAGTCGGGGCATAAAGCCCCTCCCGCATGGAGGGAAGCCGGGATGATTGATTTTGCAGCGCCCGGTCCGGGCGACCGCCGAAAAAATAAAAATCCCCGCACCGGGAAGGTTGCGAGGGGGGAGGGAAAAAACGCCGGCTCAAAGAGCCGGCGTTGAGGGGAGAAGAAGCAGTAACGCGAACGTTACTTCTTCTTTTTCTTAGCGGCCTTAGCCTTTTTCTTTTTAGCCATGACGGAGTGTCGGAAAATTTTTGTGCGGTTGCACTAAAAATATTGCGATTCGTGAAAATATATTCGGCGCGGAAAATCCGGATAATCCGCGCGAATAATTATCTTCGCGCGGGTCGCGGGAAAAATTCAGCGTCCGTAAAGCGTCGCGAGTGCGCGCAGGTAATTCGTGGTGCCGCCGAAAATTTTCTCGAGCGTGGCGGCGCGGTAGCGCCACTGCCAGTTGCCTTCGGCCTGCGACGGCGTGTTGAAGCGGGCCGCGCTGCCGAGTGAAAAAAGATCCGGCAGCGTGACGATGGCGAGGCGCGACGCGCTGGCGTAGCTCGCGCGGATGAAGTCCCACGCGATGTCCTGGCCGTCCACGCGCAGGTAGCGGCGCACATAATCGCGCTCCGGTTCGGGCGCGGCCTGATACCAGCCGGCCGTGGTATCGTTGTCGTGGGTGCCGGCGTAGATGACGGAGTTCGGGGTGGCGTGGTGCGGCAGGTAGCCGTTCTGCGCGTCGCGGCCCCAGGCGAACTGCAGCACGAGCATGCCGGGCAGGCCGGAATCGCCGCGGAGCTGCACGACGGAGTCGGTGAGCACGCCGAGATCCTCGGCGATGATGCGGGCCGTCGGGCAAGCCGCGTGGAAGGCGCGGAACAGATCGAGGCCCGGTCCCGGCACCCATTCGCCGACGCGGGCGTTCTTGGCCGGGTAGGGGATGCGCCAGTAGGCGTCGAACCCGCGGAAATGGTCGATACGGACGATGTCGCAGACCTCGAATGTGGCCCGCAGGCGGGCCCGCCACCACGCATAGCCGTCGGCCCGGTGGGCGGCCCAGCGGTAAAGCGGATTGCCCCACAGCTGGCCGTCGGCGGAGAAATAATCCGGGGGCACGCCGGCCACGGCAAGCGGCCGGAGGGTCTTGGGGTCGAGTTCGAAGAGCCCCGGATTCGCCCAGGCGTCGGCCGAGTCGCCGGCGACAAAGATTGGCAGGTCGCCGATGATCTCGACGCCGCGGGCGCGGGCGGCGTCACGGACCAATGCCCACTGGCCGAAGAACAGATACTGTCCGAACTGGTAGGCGGCGATGGCGCCGGCGAGCTTGGCCCGCAGCGGTGATTTTTGCGCCCGGAGAAAATCCCGGCCCTCCAGCGGCCATTCCCACCACGCGATACCGTTGAAGTGGTCCTTCAGCGCGCGGAAGCAGGCGTAGGCGTCGAGCCAGTCCGCGTTTTTTTTGCAAAAGGCGGCAAAATCACCGTAAGGCAGGACGGGGTGCCGGGCCTGGAAGCGCGCGTAAGCCGTCTCAAGCAGGCCGGGCTTGAGCTGGTAGAGGGCGCCGTAATCGGTGCGGTCGGACGACAGGGCGGCGAGCGGCGCCAGTTCGGCGGACTCGATCAGGCCGAAGGGGACGAGGGCGGCGAGGTCGATGAGGTAGGTGTTCCCGGCGAAGGCGGAGAAACACTGGTAGGGCGAGTCGCCGTAGCCGGTGGGCCCGAGCGGACAGACCTGCCAGTATTTCATGCCGGCGGCCTGGAGAAAATCGAGGAAGCGCACCGCGTGCCGGTCGAACACGCCGCAACCCTGGTCGCCCGGCAGACAGGTCGGGTGCAGCAGCACGCCGGCGCCGCGGGACTGCAGCCAGTTGAAAAGAGGCAGCGGCGCGGAAAATTTCGGCTTGGTGGCGGGCTTTGGCAGCGAGCGTTTCACTCTGATATGAGAACGAGGAACGAGAACGAGAACGAGAACGATTTGCGGGGTGAGGTCGTCTCGTCGGCCGGCGGTTGGGGTAGGTTGCGTGCTTGCACGCAACGTGGCGCGCAAGCGCGCCACCTACAGCTTGAGGCGCTGGATTAGTAACCCGCGGCGTGGCCGTCCTTGCGGGATTCGCTCGCGCCGAGGTAGGCGCCGTTCTTCTGATCGCGGGCGATGGCCTGGTAGCCGCCGAAGCCGCCGCTGCCAATCCGGACGACGTGCCCGCGTTGCAGCAGGCCGCGCACGCTTTCGTAGGGCACGCCGCTCTCGACCTCGAGGTAGCCGCCGTCGGTCATCTTCGGGTTGTCGTAGTCGGAAGAGCCCTCGTGTTGCCAGCGCGCGGCGTCGCCGGCCTCCTGGAAGTTCATGCCCCAGTCGATGAGATTGCAGATGATCTGGACGTGGCCCTGCGGCTGCATGGCGCCGCCCATCAGGCCGAAGCTGAGCCACGGCGCGCCGTCCTTCAGGATAAAGGCGGGGATGATGGTGTGGAACGGGCGCTTGCCGGGCGCGTAGTCGTTGGCGTGGCCCTCGCGCAGCGTGAACATCTCGCCGCGGTCCTGGAACGTGAAGCCAAGGCCGGGCACCGTGATGCCGGAGCCCATGCCGCGGTAGTTGCTCTGGATGAGCGAGACCATGTTACCGGTGGCGTCGGCGGTGGTGAGGTAGATGGTGTCGCCCTCCTGCACGGCGGGGTTGCCGGCGTCGTAGCTGCGGCCGGCTTTCAGCGGGTTGATGAGTTTGCGGCGTTCGGCGGCGTAGACCTTCGAGAGGAGCCCCGGCAGCGGGATCTTATTGAAGTCGGGGTCGGCGTAGAATTTTGCGCGGTCCTCGAAGGCGAGTTTCTTGGCCTCGACCATCAGGTGCAGGGCCTCAGGGGAGTTGTAGCCCATCGATTTCAGGTCGTAGCCCTCAAGAATGTTCAACATCTGCAGCGCGGCGATGCCCTGGCCGTTGGGGGGCAACTCATAGACATCGTAGCCGCGGTAGTTGACCGATACGGGCTCGACCCAGGTCGAGCGGTGCTTCGCCAAGTCGATTTTCCGCAGGTAGCCGCCGTGGGCGCGCATGAAGGCGTCGATCTGGTCCGCGATCTCCCCCTTGTAGAAGGCGTCGCGGCCACCTGCGGCGATGGTGGCGAGCGTGCTGGCGAGTGTGGGGTTTTTGAAAATCTCGCCTTCGACGGGTGCCCGCCCGTTGGGCGCATAGGTGGCGAGAAAGTCGCCGGGCAACTTGTCCGCCTGGGCGAGGCCGACCCCAATGCCCCAGCCATAGGCGATGTATTGGGTGACGGGAAACCCCTCTCGGGCATAGCGAATCGCGGGGGCGAGCACGTCCTTCATCGGCAGTTTGCCGAATTTGCCGTGCAGCTCAAACCAGCCGTCGACGGCGCCCGGGACGCTGATGGGGAGGAAGCCGCGCGGCGGGATGGTGTCGCGGCCGAGCTTGTGCAACTCGGCCATAAGTTGTTCGCGCGTGAGCCCGAGCGGAGAGCGGCCGGAGGCGTTGAGGCCGTACAGTTTTTTATCGGCGGCGCTCCAGACGATGGCGAAGAGGTCGCCGCCCATGCCGTTGCCGGTGGGCTCCATGAGGCCGAGCGTGGCGTTAGCCGCGATGGCGGCGTCCACCGCGGAGCCGCCGGCCTTGAGGATATCGAGCGCGACCTGGGTGGCCAGCGGGTGCGAGGTGGCGGCCATGCCGTGCTGGGCGATGACCTGAGAGCGGGTGGCGAAGGCGCGGCCGTTGACGCGGTCGGGCTGGGCTTGTAGCAGGGAACCGAAGACAGACGACAGAAGACAGAGAACCGGAAGCAGGCGACGGGGAGCGGTCATGCCGGCAGGCTGGCGCCCGACCCGCGCCGGGTCAACTGGCGAGCCGGCGCGGGTTCACTCACTTGAACTCTTTGCGGAGCCAGTCCTCGAGCAGCATCTTGTCGTAGAAGAACGACTGGTCGGAGCCGATGCGTCGGCCGGTGGTCTGGAAGTCCAGGTTGGAGAGCGTGCGCGTGCCCTGCTTGACGACCTGGCCGGCGGCATCCGTGACCACGAAGGAGAGTTCCATGCGGGGAATGTAGACGCTCCGGATTATGCGGATGCGGTCCACGTTGGCGCCAGGCAGGAAATCACCCGCCAGGTCGATGTCGGTGAAGGTGACACGCAGTTTCTGGCCGGCCGAGAGTCGGGCCGGGGCGTTCTCCTGCAGCCAGGTGCGCAGCGCGGCGAGGGCGTTTTGGTCGGTGAATCCGCCGATGGAATCGCGCACGTCGCGGAAATCATCGGGGTTCTGGAACTCAACGGTGATATCGGCCGCGGTCACGCCGTTGGGGGCGGTGGGAGTCGTGCAACCGGCCAGAAGCAGGCCGGCGGCGAGGAGGGGCAGGAAGTTTTTCATGGCGGAGCAATGAGACCCGGGAAACCTACTCAGGTTGCATTCGGCCGCCAGCGGGATTTTCCGGCTGGGGTGGGGCGCAAAAAGCCCGCCCGGCGCTGCGCCGGGCGGGCGAGAAGCAGGAGATCAGCGGTGAATTATTTCGTCTGCCGGAGGGTGATCTCGCCGTTCATGGTGGAGATCTTGATGTCCACGCCGCCGCCGTTGAGGGTACCGCTGACGAGCTTGCCGCCAGTGATGGGGGGCATGGGGGGCCGCGGAGCCCGGGGGG